>Ga0255338_1001782_pt1 | contig 37215 bp, 36 predicted proteins | sample MeOH1_35cm_T4_19_FD_203715 | JGI IMG/M metagenome (GOLD analysis project Ga0255338, IMG submission 203715) | Sandy soil microbial communities from University of British Columbia, Vancouver, Canada - MeOH1_35cm_T4_195 | ecosystem: Engineered > Artificial ecosystem > Sand microcosm > Unclassified ...
CCAGGCTGCGCGCCGAGCTGGACGGCTTCGCGTTGCCGGTGCCACGCCCGGGCTTGCCGCGCGTGCCGATCGGGATGATCTCGGCGTCACCCACGCTCACGCACCCCGCTCCCGGTCAGCTGGACGGCCTTGTCTCGGGCTCCGCCGAGCGCGCCGAGCAGCGTCGCCTCGGCGGCGCGGACGCGCCTCTCGGAGATCACGCCGGGCTCGAGCGAGGCCGCGAACTCGCCGAAGGCACCCTCGGTCGTGCGGGTCGGGTGGAAGCCCAGCACCTCGCGCATCCGGGTGGTCTCCACGCCGCGGCCGTAGGTCAGGAAGGCCACCTGCTCGCGGGAGAAGTCGACGAGCCGCGCCTGGCGCATCGCGGAGCCGACCGAGGCCACCGCGAAGCCCGGCATCGGCAGGGCGGGCCGACCCAGCCGGCGGATCGCCTGGGACAGCATCATCACGCCGTCACCGGCGACGTTGAAGGTGCCGGCCACGTCGCTGAGCGTGGCGTGCTCGATGGCGTCGATGAGGTCGGTGTCGTTGAGGAACTGCATCCGCGGGTCGAACCCGAGGACGGTGGGGATCACCGGCAGCCTGAAGTACGCCGCGAGCGGGGTGCCGAGCCCGGGGCCGATCGCGCTGGCGGTGCGCAGCGTCGTGACCCGGACGTCGGGGCGCCGGCGGGCGAAGCCGCGGACGTAGCTCTCGACCTCGTTGAGGTCCTTGACGAAGCCGACCGCGCCCGCGCGGCGGGCGTCCATGTCCTCGGAGAACATCGCGGGGTCACGGCTCGAGGAGCCGTACACGGCCGTGCTCGACTTCAGCACGAAGTGCTCCAGGTCGGGTGACTGCTGGCAGGCCGCCAGCAGCTGCATCGTCCCGATGACGTTGAGCTCCTTGGCGGCGGTGCCGCCACCGGCCGAGGCCGGCGGCAGCACGCTCATGTGCACCACCGTGTCGACCTGCTCGCGCATGATCACCTTGGCGATGATCGGGTTGCGGATGTCGGCGCGTGCGAAGGAGACCGCACCGAGGTCACCACGGGGCGGTGAGATGTCGACTCCGATCACCCGGTCGACGTCGGGCGCGGCCGCGAGCTGCCGGGCGAACCGGCGACCGAGGTCGCGGGCGACACCGGTGACGAGCACGACACGGCCCACAGGAGCTCCCCCTGGTGCGTCTCTACTTGCCGAGGCGACGACGCTGCACTCGCGTCTTCTTCAGCAGCTTGCGGTGCTTCTTCTTCGCCATGCGCTTGCGGCGCTTCTTGATGACAGAACCCACGGGTGCCCTAATCCTTGCGACTGCGGAGCCGTACGTTGGGCCCCTCGGAAGGCACAAGCCTATCGGCAGGGCTCCCGGTGCACGAATCGGGAGTGATGCAGCGGACACTTCCGCTGGTCACGGCGGGCCTGGAGATCCCCGGCGAAGACGACGGCGGCCCTGTCCCGAGACAGGGACCACCCGGCCAGCGATGTTCAGCCGGTCTGGAAGAAGCTCTTCCGCAGGTACTCGTTGACGTCCTCTTCACTCACGCGGAACGAGCGCCCTACGCGCACAGCCGGCAGCTCGCCGCTGTGCACCAGACGGTAGACCGTCATCTTCGATACCCGCATCACCGAGGCGACCTCGGCGATGGTCAGGAACTTCACTTCGGAAATGTCTCCGGACAGGTTCGAACCCATCTCGCACCGCACTTTCTGATGAGCTCGCTCTCCGGCTTCCCCACCGGAGTTCACGCGTGCTCGCTGAAGCGAGGATAGAGCCATCTGTTACTCGTGGGGAAGGGATTGACTCACGATACTTGTGAGAACCGAAAAGGCCGGTTCGGGCCCGGAAAGGCCCGGATCAGGGCAGCGGGTCGAGTCCGTGCTCGGGAAACACCGCCGAGCGCGTCTCATGGACGGCCCGATCCAGCCAGGTGTCCGGGTCGTAGCCCTCCGACCAGTCACGGTACGCCGGCTCCCGCCCGTCGGTCATCCGCCCGGGCACGCCGCGGTGCAGCGTCTCGTCGACGTGGGCGCGCCACTCGGCCGGGGTCTCGGTGGCGGGGTCCAGCGGCGCACCGCCGACGACGGCGAGCAGGTGGGTCCACGACCGCGGGACGACGTCGACGACGGCGTACCCGCCGCCGCCCATCGCCACCCAGCGACCGCCGCACACCTCGTGGGCGAGGTCGTGCAGGGCGATGTAGCTCGCCCGGTGCCCGTCGACGGTGAGCATCAGGTGCGCGAGCGGGTCGTCGCGGTGGGAGTCGCAGCCCTGCTGGGTGACCAGGATGTCGGGGGCGAAGGCACGCACGAGCGGCGGGACGACCGCGTGGAACGCCCGCAGCCAGCCGGCGTCGGCGGTGCCGGGCGGCAGCGCGACGTTCACCGAGGTGCCGACCGCGTCCGGGCCACCGGTCTCGGCAGGGAACCCGGTGCCGGGGAAGAGCATCTGCCCGGTCTCGTGCAGCGAGATGGTCAGCACCCGTGGGTCGTCGTAGAAGATCTTCTGCACGCCGTCGCCGTGGTGGACGTCGACGTCGACGTAGGCCACCTTCTTCGCGCCGTGGTCGAGCAGCCAGCGGATCGCGACCGCCACGTCGTTGTAGACGCAGAAGCCGCTCGCGTGATCGGGCATCGCGTGGTGGAGGCCGCCGGCGATGTTCGCGGCGTGGATCGCCTCCCCCTCCCAGACCCGGCGGGCCGCCTCGACGCTGGTGCCGACGACGTGCCTGGCCGCCTGGTGCATGTGCGGGAAGTTCGGGTTGTCGTCGGTGCCCAGCCCGTGCCGGGGGTCGCTGAGCGCTGGGTCGGCACTGCTGCGGCGGACCGCCTCGATCAGCTGCGGGTCGTGGACGACGAGCAGGTCGGCATCGGTGGCGTCCGGCGCGGGTACGGCGACCAGCCCGCCCTCGGTCCCGTCGACGACGCCCAGACTGCGCGCCAGCCGCATGGTCAGGTCGACCCGGACCGGGTTCATCGGGTGCGACGGGCCGAAGTCGTAGTCGGTCAGCGTCTCGTCGAAGACGACACACGTCGTGCCGCAGGTGGGCGTCGGCACGTCAGTCCATGCCCTCCGCGAGGGCAATGGAGCGGTCGCGGGCGGCCTCCATCGCGGTGATGAACGCGGCTCGCACCTTGTGGTCCTCGAGCTCGCGGATCGCGGCGGCGGTGGTGCCGCCCGGCGAGGTGACCTGCTCGCGCAGGACGGTGGGGTGGGTGCCGGTCTCCCGGAGCAGCTTGGCCGAGCCGACCACGGTCTGCACGACCAGCTCGGTGGCGGTGGTGCGCGGCAGGCCGAGGTGGACGCCGGCCTCGATCATGGCCTCGACGACGAAGAAGAGGTACGCCGGGCCGGACCCCGAGATCGCCGTGACCGCGTCCTGCTGCTTCTCGGGCACACGGACGACACGTCCGGTGGCCGCCAGCAGGCCCTCGGCGGTGGCGAGGTGCTCGTCGTCGCAGTGGGTGCCCGGCGAGATCGCCGCCATGCCCTCGTCGACCAGCGCCGGGGTGTTCGGCATGACCCGCACGACCGCGATCCCGTCGGGGATGTGCTTCTCGATCAGCCGCGTCGGGATGCCGGCCGCCAGGGAGACCAGGAGCTGGCCGGGGCGGAGGTAGGGCGCGATCTCGGTGAGCACGTCGGCCATGTCCTGCGGCTTGACCACGAGCACGACGGTCTCGGCGGCGGCGGCCTCGGTGTTGGCGACGACGGTGACGCCGTACTTCTCCCGCAGCTCGGCCGCACGCTCCGGCCGCTTCTCCCCGACCATCAGGTCGGCGACGTCCCGGCCGCCGCGGATCAGCCCGGAGAGCAGGGTCTCCCCCATCACTCCGGCACCGATGATGGCGACGGTCATGGACCCTCCTGGGTGGTGGTCGGGCTGCGGCCCTACTTCTGGGACAGCAGCGAACGCAAGAAGAATGTCAGGTTGGACGGACGCTCGGCGAGCCTTCTCATCAGGTAGCCGTACCACTCCTGGCCGTAGGGCACGTAGACGCGCACCCGCTCGCCGGCGCCGGCCAGCCGCTTCTGCTCGTCGCCGCGGATGCCGAAGAGCATCTGGTACTCGTAGGTGCCGGGCGCGCGGTCGAACCGGGTCGCGAACGCCCCGGCGATCCGGATCATCCGCGGGTCGTGGGTGGCGACCATCGGGTAGCCCTGCCCGGCCATCAGCACCTTCAGGCAGCGCACGTAGGACTTGTCGACGTCGTGCCGGTCCTGGAAGGCGACGTCCGACGGCTCCTGGTACGCGCCCTTGCACAACCGCACCCGCGAGCCCTCGTAGGCCAGCGCCCGGCAGTCGTCCTCGGTGCGGTGCAGGTAGGCCTGCAGCACCGCCCCCGTCTCGGGGAAGTCCTTGCGCAGCTCGCGCAGGGTGGCCAGCGTCTGGTCGGTGGTCGTGTGGTCCTCCATGTCGAGGGTGACCGTGGTGCCGACGTTGCGGGCCGCCCGGCAGATCCGGCGAGCGTTCTCGAGACTGAGCTTGGGGCCGATCTCGGGCAGGGCCTGCCCGATCGCGCTGAGCTTGACGCTGACCTCGGCGCTGCGGGCCAGGCTCTCGACGCTGAGTGCCTCGAGGAGCTCGAGGTAGGCGGTCACGGTGGCCTCGGCCTGGTGCTGGTCCAGGGTGTCCTCACCGAGGAAGTCGAGGGTCGCCAGCCGCCCGTCGGCGACCAGGTCGCGGGTCGCCTCGACGGCGTCGGCGGTGCGCTCCCCGGGGACGTAACGAGCCACGACGCCGCCGCTGACCGGCATCCGCGTGACGAGGTCCTTGACCCGTCCGCTCCTGGCGAGCAGCAACAGAGGTTGGCGCAGCAATCGGTTCTCCTGTGAGTCGTGGCACCCCGTCGTGCCGCTCGTGTCACGGTACGCCGCGAGGTCGAGCGGGCCGAAATGCGGGGTGTCGCGCCCTACTCCGACTGCCGCCGCAGCGTGAGCGCCCCGAGCACGAGCGCGGCCGCGGCGAACGCGGCCACCAGGGCGAGGTCGCCCCAGACGGCCGGGTCGGCGTCGCCGGCGACCTTGCGCATGGCGTCGACGGCGTAGGACAGCGGGAGGGCGTCGGAGAGGGCGTGCAGGAACGGCGGCAGGTCGGCGCGGGCGACGAACAGCCCGCACAGCAGGATCTGCGGGATCACCAGGGCCGGCATGAACTGGACGGCCTGGAACTCCGTGCGCGCGAACGCCGAGACGAACAGCCCGAGCGCGCTGCCGAGGATCGCGTCGATGACGGCGACCACCATCAGCATCCACACCGGCCCCTGGATGGACAGGTCCAGCGCCCAGACCGACAGCCCGACGGCCAGTGCGGACTGGACGGCGGCGACCAGGCCGAACGCCAGCGCGTAGCCGAGCAGGAAGTCGCCCTTGCCCATCGGCATCGCGAGCAGCCGCTCGAGCGTGCCCGAGGTGCGCTCGCGCAGCGTGGTCACCGAGGTCACCAGGAACATGATGATGAACGGGATCAGGGCCAGGAGCGCGGGCGCGAGGGCACCGAAGCCGAAGGCCGGCTTGTCCTGGAACATCCACCAGAGCAGCGCCATGATCACGCACGGCAGCACCAGCAGCATCACCAGCGTGCGCCGGTCGCGGCGCAGCTGGATCAGCACGCGACGGGTGACGGCGAGGGTGATCCGGGGGTTCACGGCGCCGCCTGCGCCACGAGGTCGAGGAACGCCGCCTCGATGTCGGCGGCCCCGGTCTTCTCGAGCAGCCCGGCCGGGGTGTCGTCGGCGATGATCCGGCCCTCCCGCATCAGCATCAGCCGGTCGCACCGGGTCGCCTCGTCCATCACGTGGCTCGAGACGAAGACCGCGGCACCCTCGTCCGCGAGCCGGTGGAAGGTCTGCCACAGGTCGCGGCGCAGCACCGGGTCGAGGCCGACCGTCGGCTCGTCGAGCACGATCAGCGTGGGCTCGCCGAGCAGGGCCACCGCCAGGGACGCCCGGGACTTCTGCCCACCGGAGAGCCGGGCGGCGACCTTCGACCGTTCGTCCTGGAGGTCCACCACCCGGACGCATGCGTCCACTCGGTCGAGCCCGACGCCGAGGACCGCGGCGAAGAACCTGAGGTTCTCCTCGACGGTGAGGTCGTCGTACACGCTCGGCGCCTGGGTGACGTAGCCGATCCGCGACCGCAACGCGGCCACGCCGGCCCGCTCACCGAAGACCGTGACCTGCCCGCCGGCGATGCGCTGCACCCCGACGATGGCCCGCATCAGGGTGGTCTTGCCGCAGCCCGACGGACCCAGCAGCCCGGTGACCTCGCCGGGCACCACCGAGAAGGTCAGGTCGCGCAGCACCTCGTGGCCCCCGCGTACGACGCGCAGACCGGTGACCTCGACGCCGGGGCTCATGGCAGGGCGCCGGTGAGGTAGCGCTGGATCGTCGGCGCGTAGATGCCGACCAGCTCGTCGGCCGGCATCGAGGCCACCGGCTCCACCTCGAGCAGGTAGCGCATCAGGATCAGCCCGAGGATCTGGCTGGCCACCACCGGCATCCGGCGTTCCGGCTCGTCGATGCCGAGCGCGACTCCGAGCGGGCCGATCACCACCTTGAGGAAGCCGTCGCGCAGCAGCTCCTTGCCGGACGGATCCGTGAGACTGCGGGCCAGCGCGAGCAGCGGCAGCTGGAGCTCCGGGTCGTCCCACACGGACAGGAAGACCCGCAGCAGCCGCTCCGCCGCGCCGTCGGGGCCGTGCGCGACGACCGGCGCGAGCACCTCCCTCGGGTCGATCGGGAGGGCGAGGGCGGCGACGAACAGGTCGTCCTTGGTGCCGAAGTAGTGGTGCACGAGCGCGGGGTCGACGCCGGCCCTCGCGGCGACCGCACGCACCGACGTACCGGACAGGCCGCCGGAGGCGAAGAGGGCACGGGCGGCATCGAGGATCGCCGCCCGGGTGTCCGGGGAGCCCGGACGACGGCCGCGCGCCACGCTGGTCACGTCGCGCCCCCGGGCTCGTGGGTCGCCTCGCGCGTGCGGGCGAAGTGCAGCTGGCTGAACGCGAGCGCGGCCAGCAGGTCGGCCTCCCTCGCCTCACGGGTGCCGGCCTTGCGGGTGTTGATCTCCGCGACGATGTGGCCCTCGAAGCCGGCCTCGGCCAGGTGCTCCAGGAACTCACCGCACGGCTGGGTGCCGCGGCCGGGCACGAGGTGCTCGTCCTTGGCCGAGCCGCTGCCGTCGGTCATGTGGATGTGCCGCAGCCGCGACCCGAGCCGGCGGGCCATCTCGACCGGGTCGCTGTGCGCGGTGGCCGCGTGGGACAGGTCGATCGTCGTGTTGGCGTAGTCCTCGCGGCTGGGATCCCAGTGCGGCTGGTAGACGTCCATCGCGCGGCGCGAGGTGGCCCGCCACGGGTACATGTTCTCCACCGCGAAGGCCAGGCCGGTCTGCTCCTCCAGCCGGGCGATCCCCTCGACGAAGCCGGCGGCGTACTCGCGCTGCCAGCGGAACGGCGGGTGCACCACGACCACGTCGGCGTCGAGCTCGTGCGCCATCTCCGCGCTCATCTCCAGCTTGACCCACGGGTCGGTGCCCCACACCCGCTGGGTGATCAGCAGGCACGGCGCGTGCACGGCGCAGACCGGCACCTCGTGGTAGTCGCGCAGCCGGCGGACCTTGTCGACGTCCTGGCTGATCGCGTCGATGCTGACCATCACCTCGACCGCGTCGTAGCCCAGCCGGGCGGCGTACTCGAAGCCGTGGGCGACCGACTCGGGGTAGACCGAGGCCGTCGACAGGGCGAACGTCGGAGCCATGCGCGTCAGCCCCCGCTCAGCCCAGCACGCTGAGCTTGTCGAGACGTTCGAGGATGACGCCCTCGCGCAGCGCCCACGGGCAGATCTCCAGCTCGCCGAGGTCGAAGATGTCCATCACCGCGGTGGCGACGAACGCCCCGGCGACGACCTGGTGGGCACGGTCGGGCGAGACACCGGGCAGCTGGGCGATCTCGGCGCGCGACATCTCCAGCAGCTTCGGGATCCAGCTCTCGAGCGCGTCGGCGGGCAGCATCCGGCGGACGAAGAGGCCCTCGCTCGACGGGGCCGAGCCGCAGATCCGCGACAGCGAGCGGAACGTCTTGGACGTCGCCACGGCGTGGTCGAGCGGGCCGGCCCGCAGCAGGCTGCCGGCGTCACGGGCGATGTCGGCCCGGATCGTGCGTCGCAGGGCGCGCAGTGCCTCGTCGTCGGGCCGGTCCTGGGCGAAGTGGGCCCGGGCCAGCCGGGCGGCGCCCAGGGGGAGCGACCAGGCGACGTCCGGCGCCTCCTCGGCACCGGCCGCGACCTCCAGGGAGCCGCCGCCGATGTCGAACACGCCCAGGCGCCCGGACGACCAGCCGAACCAGCGGCGTACGGCGAGGAAGGTCAGCCGGGCCTCGTCCTCGCCGGAGAGGACCCGGACCCGTGCACCGGTGTGCTCGTGGACGTGGTCGAGCACCGCGTCGGCGTTCGCGGAGTCGCGGACCGCGGACGTGGCGAACGCGTAGATCTCCTCACAGCCCTTGTCCTCGGCGAGCTCGAGGGCGTCGCCGACGAACCGGGTCAGCGCGGTGACGCCGTCCGGGGTGACGGCGCCGTCGGCGTCGAGGTGCTCGGCGAGGCGGAGCGTCTCCTTGTACGACGAGGCCGGCATCGGCGCGGCGCCGCCATGGGCGTCCACCACGAGCAGGTGCCCCGTGTTGGAGCCGATGTCGAGAACGCCCAGCCTCATGTCCCGAGGCTACCGCCGCGCCTCCTGCGGGTTCCCTCCGCCGCCATCCAGGCGAGCGCGACGAGCACGGCCGCCACCCACGGCCAGCGGGCCTGGTGCGCCTGCCAGAAGGAGGCCCGGAACACCTCCAGGCCGCCCCGCAGGATGTCCGGCAGCGTGTCGGGCAGCCCGGACGACGGGCGCAGCTGCCCGGCGAGCTGGGTGGTCATGACCCGGAACGGCACCGCCACCCAGACGAGGGCGACCGCGACCGGCCACAGCGCCACCCACACCGCGCTCCGGCGTACCGAGAGCACGAAGGCGACCAGGAGCACCACGAACACCAGCACGTGGCTCACCTGCTCGGCGACGCGCGTGGTGTCGACGCCCGGGCCCCGGTCGACCAGGAACCCCTCGATCCACACCGGGAGCTGTCCCGCGGCGAGCGCCGCGGCCAGCGGCAGGAAGCCCACCTGCAGCGAGGCCAGGGTGCCGAGGACGGCGGCCACGGCCGTGGTCACGAAGACCACCAGCACCAGGCCGAGCAGCACCCTGGAGTCGCCCGCGAAGGCGTCGGACGCGTGCTCCTCGATGGCACTGCGGGCGAGCAGCGTGACCACCACCGTCGTGACCGCCAGGGACGCGAGCGAGACCGCGATCGCCGGGAGCCGCTGACCCGACCGCGTGGTGAGCACCAGCGGCAGCAGCGCCGCCGCGACCGCGCCGATCACCGTGAAGGCGATCAGCGACGGCAGGAAGGCCGCCACCAGCGGCAGCGTCAGCCGGACCCCGGCCAGCCCCTCCGTCGAGGACCCGACGGGCGCCGCCTCGGTCGTCGGCCAGCTGAAGCCCGACAGCACCCACGGAAGGTGCCCGAAGAGCCAGCAGGTCACCGCGGTCAGGACCGCGAGTCCGAGTCCGTGCAGCAGCCGGTTCCCGTGCCGCGACGCCGAGCCGTCCATGGCCGTCATCATGCCGGGCCCGGCGTGGCACCGGGGCGTAGGGTTCCTGCGTGCCCGAGGTCGATCCCGTCTTTCCGCGCGCCTGGCTGGAGTTCGCCGACCCGGCGGACGCGGGCCAGGTCTACCGCTGCGACCTCACCTGGCTGACCTCGAGCTGGACCTGCATCTTCGGCAACGGCTGCCAGGGCATCTACGAGACGTCGCCGGACGCGGGCTGCTGCGCGCTCGGCGCCCACTTCTCCGGGGACGAGGACGAGGAGCGGGTCGCGACCTGGGTCGAGCGCCTCGACGACGACCTCTGGGAGAAGCGCGACCTCGCCCTGACCGGCAAGGGCAAGCTGTCCCGCAAGCGCTGGACCGAGGTCGAGGACGGCGATCGCAAGACCCGCACGGTGGACTCCCCCGACGGCCGGGCCTGCATCTTCCACAACAGCCGCGGCTTCGCCGGCGGCTACGGCTGCGCCCTGCACGCCCTGGCCCTGCGCGAAGGCGTGCACTTCGTCGAGACGAAGCCCGACGTCTGCTGGCAGCTGCCGATCCGGCGGACGTTCCGCGACGTCGAGCGGGCCGACGGCACGTCGTACCAGGAGATCAGCATCGGCGAGTACGAGCGCAGCGGCTGGGGCCCCGGCGGCCACGACCTCGACTGGTACTGCTCGGGCAACACCGAGGCGCACGTCGGCGCCGAGCCGGTGTACCTCTCCAACGCCACCGAGCTGATCGCGCTGATGGGCCAGCCGGCGTACGACGTGCTGGCGGCCGCGTGCGAGCGGCAGCTGAGGTCGCGCTCGGCGCTCGCCCTCCACCCGGCGTCGCCACCGCGGACCTGAGGGGAACCTGAGCGGATCCCGACCCCGGTGTCAGGGCCCCGACCGGCCCGAGTCAGAATCAACCATGCGTCTCGACCACATCGTCTTTGCCGCCGGGCCCGGCGGACTCGCCGGCACCGCAGCACGACTCTCGGAGCTCCTGGGTGAGGAATTCCAGGACGGCGGCGTGCATCCCCGCTTCGGCACCCGCAACCGCATCCTCCCTCTGACCGACGGGACCTACCTCGAGCTGGTGGAGGTCCTCGACCACCCGGCGTCGGACAAGGCACCGTTCGGCCAGGCCGTCCGCGCCCGCTCCGAGCTCGGCGGCGGCTGGCTCGGCTGGGTCGTCGCGGTCGAGGACATCGCGCCGCTCGAGGAGCGCCTCGGCCGCAGCGCGGTCAACGGCAACCGGCACCGCCCCGACGGCCACGAGCTGCTCTGGAAGCAGCTGGGCGTGAAGGGCCTGCAGGCCGACCCGCAGCTGCCGTTCTTCATCCAGTGGGAGGGCGACCCGGGCGACCACCCGTCGAGCGGCGCCTCCGGCCGGATCTCGCTGGAGTCCCTCGAGATCGCCGGCGACCCGGCCCGCGTCTCGGAGTGGCTGGGCCAGCCCGTCGAGCAGCCCCTCGAGGACGTCAAGGTCGAGTGGGTCGCCCCCAACGGCACCCCCGGCCTCACCGCGGTGACCTTCCAGACGGCCCAGGGCCTGGTCCGGATCTGACCGGTCTCCCCGGGGTCCGCCGAAGCCCGAACATTTGGGACAGTCCGGCCACCTACGAGATCGAGAACCGCGGCGTGGACCGCGCCGGCGTCCTCTGGGACGCGATGGCGGCGCGGGCCGGCTGGGCCGGGCGTCACGTCCTCGACGTCGGCTGCGGCACCGGCTTCCACCTGCCCCACTTCGCCGCCACCGCTCGCAGCGTGACCGGCGTCGAGCCGAACGACGCGCTGGTCGCGATCGCCCGGCGCCGGGTCCGCCGCTTGCCGACGGTCACGGTCCTGCCCGGCGTCGCGGGGCAGCTGCCGCTGGCCGACGCGTCGGTGGACGTGATGCATGCCCGCTGGGCCTACTACTTCGGCCCGGGCTGCGAGCCCGGGCTCGCCGAGCTCGACCGGGTGATGCGACGCGGCGGTACCGCCTTCGTGATCGACAACGACGCCGAGCGGTCCACGTTCGGCGGCTGGTTCCGCCGCGGCTTTCCCGACGTCGACCCGGTCGCGGTCGCGCGGTTCTGGTCCGTGCGCGGGTGGTCGCGCGACCGGCTCGAGATCGCCTGGACCTTCGACTCGCGCGCGGACTTCGAGGCGGTCGTCCGCATCGAGCTGCCGACCGCGGTCGCCGGGCAGGTGCTGGCCGAGCACCCGGAGGCCACCGGGGTCGACTACGCGGTCAACCTCTGGAGCCGGGATTACTGACCGGGCCGGTGCCGGGTCGCGGCGCGTCGGGCACGGTCGAGCGTCGTACGACGAGGGTGGGCTCGAGCATCCGGCCGGGCCGCTCGACGACCTTGTGCGAGAGCACGGCGTGCAGCAGCTCGACGATCTCCACCGCGACCTGCTCCAGCGGCTGCCGCACCGAGGTGAGGCCGGGCCAGCTGACGTGCGCACCCAGGGAGTCGTCGAAGCCGACCACGCCGACGTCCGCGCCGGGCCGCAGGCCGCGCTCGTGCAGCGCGTGCAGCACCCCGATCGCCAGGGTGTCGCTGGCGCAGCAGAAGCCGGTGACGGTGCCGTCCTCGAGGAGCCGGTGCGCCTCCATCCGCGCCGCGTCGACGTTGTCGGTGGTGCGTACGCCGAGGCCGGCGGTGTCGAGCCCGGCGCCGGACATCGTGCGCTGCCACCCCGAGCGCCGGTCCTCGCCGATCCGGGAGGTCTCCTCCCAGCCCAGCCAGGCGATCCGGCGGTGGCCGACCCCGAGCAGGTGCTCGGTGGCCAGCGCGGCGCCGCGGGCGCCGTCGACGTCGACCCAGGGGTGCGGGGCCGCCGGGTCGTCCCAGGGCCGGCCGAAGGTCACGAACGGCGCGCCGACCCGGCGGAGCAGCTCGGTCTCCGCGGTGCCGGCGTAGGTGTCGGTGATGACGAAGGCGTCGACCGCGGTCGCGCGCAGCAGGTCGTCGTACCCGTCGAGGGGGTCGTCGGCCGCGCCGGAGAACAGCAGGATGTGGTGCCCGGTCTCGGCGGTGGTCTCGACCAGCGTGTGCACGAACCGGTCCATCAGCGCGTCGCTGGTGCCCTCGTCGGCCGGCTCGAAGCGCAGCCCGATCATGTGCGAGGCGCGGGTGCGCAGCTGGCGCGCCGCCCGGTTGGGGGTGTAACCGAGCTCGTCGATCACCGCCTGCACCCGCAGGAGGGTGTCCTCGCGGAGCAGCTCGGGGTTGTTCAGGGCGTTCGAGACCGTCTGGCGGGAGACACCAGCCCGCTCGGCGACCGTGGCCAGCGTGGGGTACTGGTCGGTGAGTCGTCGGCTCGGACTCATCGGCGCCTCCTCACGGAGCAGATCGCGACCGGGACCGGTTCCCGGACTGGAACGATCAAATCATAGGGACCCGGCGCGGTTGCGCGCGTCCACGACCAGGTTGTCGGCGTGGGCACATATGTTCGAACCATGGCGAGGAGCAAGGCGGGTGCGGCGGCGTACCACTGCAACGAGTGCGGCTGGGAGACGGCCAAGTGGGTGGGGCGCTGCGGGGAGTGCCAGGCCTGGGGCACGGTCGTGGAGCGCGCCGCGCCGCGCAGCCGGGTCGCGGCCGGCCCGGTGAGCATGCCGGCCCTGCCGATCGGCGAGGTGCCGATCGAGGACTCGCAGGCCCGCAGCAGCGGCGTCCCCGAGCTCGACCGGGTGCTCGGCGGCGGCCTGGTGCCGGGCGCGGCGATCCTGCTTGCCGGCGAGCCCGGCGTGGGCAAGTCGACGCTGCTGCTCGAGGTGGCGGCGCAGACGGCGCGCTACCGGCACCGCACCCTCTACCTCACCGGCGAGGAGTCCGCGGCGCAGGTGCGGCTGCGTGCCGACCGCACCGGCGGCATCCAGGACGAGCTCTTCCTCGCCGCCGAGACCGACCTGGGCGCCGTGCTCGGCCACGTCGAGCAGGTCAAGCCCACCCTGCTGGTGATCGACTCGATCCAGACGATCAGCGCCGGCGACGTCGACGGTGTTCCGGGCGGCGTCACCCAGGTCAAGGAGGTGGCCGCCGCGCTGATCCGGATGGCCAAGCTCCGCAACATCACCGTGGTCCTCGTCGGCCACGTCACCAAGGACGGCTCGATCGCCGGCCCGCGGGTGCTCGAGCACCTCGTCGACGTGGTGCTGCACTTCGAGGGCGACCGGTCCTCGCGGCTGCGGATGGTCCGGGCGGTGAAGAACCGCTTCGGCCCGGTCGACGAGGTCGGCTGCTTCGACCTGTCCGCCGAGGGCATCGTCGCGATCACCGACCCGACCGGCCTCTTCCTCGACGTGCGGCACGGCCCCGTGGCCGGCACCTGCGTGGCCGTCGCGATGGAGGGCAGACGACCGCTGCTCAGCGAGGTGCAGGCGCTGGTCACCTGGTCCGCCTCCGAGCGCCCGCGGCGCACCACCTCGGGTGTCGACTCCGCCCGGGTGGCGATGATCCTCGCGATCCTGCAGCAGCACGCCGGCATCCGGCTGCACCAGCACGACGTGTTCGTCTCCAGCGTCGGCGGGGCCCGCCTGACCGAGCCGAGCAACGACCTCGCGATCGCGCTGGCCATCGTGTCCGCCCACCGCGGCGAGCCGCTGGGCCGCCAGGTGGTCGCGATCGGCGAGCTCGGCCTCTCCGGCGAGCTGCGCCGGGTCCGCGACCTCGGGATCCGGCTCGCCGAGGCCGGCCGGATGGGCTTCCGCGCGGCGGCCGTGCCCGCGCAGACGCCCGAGAGCGTCGGTCACAGCCGGCTGATGGACGGGCTGCGGGTCGTCGACGTCGACAACGTCGCCCGTGCGCTCGAGATCCTCGGCATGTCGACCGACGAGGTGCGCCGCGAGGCACCCTGACCTGGGTCTGGTCGCGGTGATACCGAAGTCGGTCGGAGCGCCGACCCCGCTCCCCTAGACTCATGCCCGTGGTAGCCGCCGACGACGTGCAGCAGGCCGAGGCCCTGCGCGCCACCCTCGCCAGCATCGCACCGGGCACGTCCCTGCGCGACGGCCTCGAGCGGATCCTGCGCGGCCGCACCGGAGCGCTGATCGTGCTCGGCCACGACAAGGTCGTCGACACCATCTCCACCGGCGGCTTCACCCTGGACGTGCCGTTCACCGCCACCGGACTGCGCGAGCTGGCCAAGATGGACGGCGCCATCATCCTCGACCACGACGTCGCCCGGATCCACCGGGCGAACGTCCACCTGATGCCCGACCACACCATCCCCAGCGACGAGACCGGCACCCGGCACCGCACCGCCGACCGGGTCGCGAAGCAGACCGGGTTCCCGGTGATCTCGGTGTCCCAGTCGATGCAGATCATCGCGGCGTACGTCGGCGAGACCCGCTACGTCCTCGAGGACTCCGGCTCGATCCTCTCCCGTGCCAACCAGGCGCTGGCCACGCTCGAGCGCTACAAGCTGCGCCTCGACGAGGTCTCCAGCACGCTGTCCGCCCTCGAGATCGAGGACCTGGTCACCGTGCGCGACGTCGCCGTCGTGGCCCAGCGCCTCGAGATGGTCACCCGGATCGCGCGCGAGATCGAGGACTACGTCCTCGAGCTCGGCACCGACGGCCGGCTGCTCTCGCTGCAGCTGGAGGAGCTGATCACCGGCGTCGACGCCGAGCGCGAGCTGGTCATCCGCGACTACCTGCCCACCGGTCGCCGCAAGCGCACCCCCGAGGCGGTCCTGGCCGACCTCGAGGGCCTGTCTCCCACCGACCTGGTGGACATCTCGATGATCGCCAAGGCGCTCGGCATGCGCCACGGCGAGCACCTCGAGGGCGCCGTCACGCCGCGCGGCTACCGGCTGCTGGCCAAGGTGCCACGCCTCCCGAGCCCGGTCGTGGACGGGCTGATCCAGCAGTTCGACAGCCTGCAGAAGCTGCTCTCGGCCGGCGTCGAGGAGCTGCAGATCGTCGAGGGTGTCGGCGAGCTCCGCGCCCGCAGCGTCCGCGAGGGGCTCTCCCGGCTCGCCGAGTCGAGCATCCTCGAGCGGTACGTCTGAGCCGGGTCTCGGCCAGCCTCAGCAGCTCGTCGCCGCGTTGTCCCCGCCGCAGACCGTCCCCGTGGACTGCTTGGTCTTGGCCTTCGCGGTCTTCGGCTTCGCGGTCCTGGTGACCACCGGGCGCGGCGGGCCGGCCAGCTGGAACTGCGCCTCGCTCGGCTCGGACCCGATCGCCGCCGCGGTGACGTGGTAGTAGCCGGGAAGCGCCCAGTCGGTCGAGCGGGTGCAGCCGTCGTCGGAGCGACGGCCGCTCCAGGACACGACGACGTTCGTGGGTGCCGCGCTGCGCACGACGACCGAGGACGGGTGGATGGAGGCCGGGCAGTCCTGGCTCGTCCAGATCCGGTCCTTGCCCGAGGTCACCTTCGCGACGATCGTCCGGCTGGACACCGAGAACGTGCACGCCGGCTTGATCCCGGTCAGCTCGAGGACCAGGTCGACCCGCCCGGCGGCGACCGCGGTCGGGACGCTCGGGGTCACGGTGATCTCGTCGACCGCACACGGACCGGTCGGCGCGGCCAGCACCACCGGGGTGCCGGTCGGGCTCGGGTGGCCGGCCTTGGTGGTCGCCGGCTGGAGCGGCAGCGGGCCGGCCACCGGGTGGGTGCTGCTCGTGGTCGGCGTCCCGGACGTGACCGTGGCCTGATCGCCCGGATCGTGCGAGCCGGAGCCGTTCAGGAGCCGGCCGATCGCGAAGACCAGGGCCAGGGCGGTGAGCAGCACCAGCGACCGTCGTACCCAGTAGACGCGCGCCGGCAGGCGTCCATGGGGCCTGACGACGGTGCGCATGGTCGAACGTTAGGAAATCTCGGCGCCCGCCTCACGTAGGCGCACCGTGCGTGCCTACAGTTGCCGCCGTGAATGCGCTGCTGGAGCCGGTCCTCGACTGGTACGCCGCGTCGGCGCGCGACCTGCCGTGGCGCCGGCCCGGGACGACGCCGTGGGCGGTGCTGGTCTCCGAGCTGATGCTCCAGCAGACGCCGGTCTCCCGGGTGCTGCCGGTCTACGAGACCTGGCTGGAGCGGTGGCCGACCCCGGCCGCCCTCGCGGCCGAGCCGAGCGGGGAGGCGGTCCGGGCCTGGGGCCGGCTCGGCTACCCGCGGCGGGCGCTCCGGCTGCACGCCTCGGCCGTGACCATCACCGACCGGCACGGTGGCGAGGTGCCCGACTCCTACGAGGCCCTGCGCACCCTCCCCGGCGTCGGCGACTACACGGCGGCCGCGGTCGCGTCGTTCGCGTTCGGCCGGGCGCACGCCGTCCTCGACACGAACGTCCGCCGGGTGCTCGGCCGGGCCGTGTCCGGCACCGAGTTCCCCGCGGCCTCGGTGACCCGGGCCGAGCGCGACCTGGCCGAGGCCCTCGTGCCCGCCGAGCACCCCGAGGTCTGGGCGGTCGCGGTGATGGAGCTGGGCGCCCTGGTCTGCACGGCGGCCAACCCCGACTGCGAGGCGTGTCCGATCCGCGACGCGTGCGCGTGGCAGCAGGCCGGCCGGCCGGCGTACGACGGCCCGCCGCGTCGGGGCCAGACCTGGGCCGGCACCGACCGCCAGTGTCGCGGCCGGCTGCTGGCGGTGGCCCGCGACACCGAGGGGACGGTCTCCAGGGCGCGGCTCGACGCGGCCTGGGACGACGCCGTGCAGCGTGAGCGGGCCCTAGCCGGGCTGCTGGACGACGGCCTGCTCGTCGAGCGCGGCCGCGGCCACTACTCGCTGCCGGACTGACGGTCCGGACGGCCGACAGCCCCGGCGACCAGGGGCCACCGGGGCTGTCGGGTGTCTGTCAGCGGTCGGTCAGTGCGCCTCGCCGCCGTCGGCGGCCACCTCGACCGGCGGCACGTCGGGCAGCTCGGCCCGCGCGTTGCCGTGGAAGGTGAACGCCGCGGTCGCGCCCTCGCCCTCCACGTCGACCAGCACGATCTGGCCGGGGCCGACCTCGCCGTAGAGCATCTTCTCGGCCAGGACGTCCTCGATCTCGCGCTGCACCGTGCGCCGCAGCGGGCGCGCGCCGAGCACCGGGTCGAACCCGCGGGTGGCGAGCAGGTCCTTCGCGGCCTGGGTCAGCTCGATGGACATGTCCCGGTCCTTCAGCCGCAGCTCGACCGAGGCGATCATGTTGTCGACCATCGCGATGATCTGGTCCTTGGTCAGCGGCGGGAACACGACGATCTCGTCGACGCGGTTGAGGAACTCCGGCCGGAAGTGCTGCTTGAGCTCCTCGGAGACCTTCGCCTTCATCTTGTCGTAGGTGCCCTGGACGTCCGAGGCGTTGCCGAAGCCGAGGCTGACGCCCTTGGAGATGTCGCGGGTGCCGAGGTTCGTGGTCATGATGATCACGGTGTTCTTGAAGTCGACCACCCGGCCCTGGCTGTCGGTCAGGCGACCTTCCTCCAGGATCTGCAGCAGGCTGTTGAAGATGTCCGGGTGGGCCTTCTCGACCTCGTCGAAGAGCACCACGGAGAACGGCTTGCGGCGCACCTTCTCGGTGAGCTGGCCGCCCTCCTCGTAGCCGACGTAGCCCGGAGGCGAGCCGAACAGCCGCGAGATCGTGTGCTTCTCGGAGAACTCCGACATGTCGAGCTGGATCAGCGCGTCCTCGTCGCCGAACAGGAACTCCGCCAGCGTCTTGGACAGCCAGGTCTTGCCGACGCCCGAGGGCCCGGCGAAGATGAACGACCCGCCGGGACGCTTCGGGTCCTTCAGGCCCGCACGCGTACGCCGGATCGCCCGGCTGAGCGCCTTGACGGCCTCCTCCTGGCCGATGACCCGCTTGTGCAGCTCGTCCTCCATCTTGAGCAGCCGGGTCGACTCCTCCTCGGAGAGCTTCACGATCGGGATGCCGGTCGCCACGGCGAGGACCTCGGCGATGAGCTCCTCGTCGACCTCGGCGACGACGTCCATGTCACCGGCGCGCCACTGCTTCTCGCGCTCGGCCTTGGCCAGGATCAGCTGCTTCTCCTCGTCGCGCAGGCGGGCGGCGGCCTCGAAGTCCTGGCCGTCGATCGCGCCCTCCTTGCGGCGGCGGACGTCACCGATCTTGTCGTCGAACTCGCGCAGGTCGGGCGGCGCGGTCATCCGGCGGATCCGGAGCCGCGAGCCGGCCTCGTCGATCAGGTCGATCGCCTTGTCGGGAAGGAACCGGTCGGAGACGTACCGGTCGGCCAGCGTGGCCGCGGCCACCAGCGCCTCGTCGGTGATGGTCACCCGGTGGTGCGCCTCGTAGCGGTCGCGCAGACCCTTGAGGATCTCGATGGTGTGCGCGATCGTCGGCTCGGCGACCTGGATCGGCTGGAAGCGGCGCTCGAGCGCGGCGTCCTTCTCCAGGTGCTTTCGGTACTCGTCGAGCGTGGTCGCACCGATCGTCTGCAGCTCACCACGGGCCAGCATCGGCTTGAGGATCGAGGCCGCGTCGATCGCGCCCTCGGCCGCGCCGGCACCCACCAGGGTGTGCAGCTCGTCGATGAACAAGACGATGTCACCGCGGGTCTTGATCTCCTTGAGGACCTTCTTCAGCCGCTCCTCGAAGTCACCGCGGTAGCGCGAGCCGGCGACCAGCGCACCGAGGTCGAGGGAGTAGATCTGCTTGTCCTTCAGCGTCTCGGGCACGTCGCCGCGCACGATCGCCTGGGCCAGGCCCTCGACGCACGCGGTCTTGCCGACGCCGGGCTCTCCGATCAGGACGGGGTTGTTCTTGGTACGGCGGGACAGCACCTGCATGACCCGCTCGATCTCCTTCTCGCGCCCGATCACCGGGTCGAGCTTGCCCTCCTTGGCGGCCTGCGTGTAGTTGCGGCCGAACTGGTCGAGGACGAGGCTCGAGCTGGGCGCCGCCTCGGGCGCCGTACCGGCGGTCTGCGCCTCCTTGCCCTGGTAACCGCTCAGCAGCTGGATGACCTGCTGGCGGACCCGGTTGAGGTCGGCGCCGAGCTTCTGCAGCACCTGGGCGGCCACGCCCTCGCCCTCACGGATGAGGCCGAGCAGGATGTGCTCGGTGCCGATGTAGTTGTGGCCGAGCTGCAGCGCCTCGCGCAGGGACAGCTCGAGCACCTTCTTGGCACGCGGGGTGAAGGGGATGTGGCCGCTGGGCGCCTGCTGGCCCTGGCCGATGATCTCCTCCACCTGGGCCCGGACGCCCTCGAGCGAGATGCCGAGGCTCTCCAGCGCCTTCGCCGCGATGCCGTCGCCCTCGTGGATCAGCCCGAGCAGGATGTGCTCGGTGCCGATGTAGTTGTGCGAGAGCATGCGGGCCTCTTCCTGGGCCAGCACGACAACGCGACGGGCACGGTCTGTGAACCGTTCGAACATGGGCATCGCTCCTTGGACTTCGCGGGTCGGGCAAGCGCACGTCCCGCACGCCGGTTCAACCCTGCGTCCACCCTACGTGTTCCGGGGAAAAGCCGTCTTCGCTCTCAGCGAACACGGACCCCGGCGGGCGGGCTCAGGAAGCCTCCGCCCGCATCCGCGCGAGCTCCTCGCGGAGGTCCCGGGCCTTCGGCCAACCGGCCCGGCCCGAGCTCAGCTCAGTGCGCAGCCAGGTAGGCCTCGCGGACCTCCGAGGAGACGCGGCCACGGTCGGGGACGTTGAAGCCGTTCTCCCGCGCCCAGGCGCGGATGTCGGCGGGGTTCGGTCCTGCGGCGGTCGGCCGGCCGCCGCGACGGCGACCCGCCCGGCGGGCGTGGCCGACGTACAACGCGAAGGCGTCGCGCAGCTTCGCAGCGTTCTTCGCGCTCAGGTCGATCTCGTACTCCCGGCCGTCGAGCGCGAAGCTGACGGTCTCCTCGGCGGACGTGCCGTCGATGTCGTCGACCAGGACGATGTTCACCTGCTGCGCCATGGGTCACCCATTTCGATCGATTAGCAAGGACCCATCCAGATTAACCCAGAAATGCGCCGGGAATCACTCAGGACGCAGCAACGGAAAGAGAATGGTTTCTCGAATTCCGGCGCCGGTGAGCAACATGATCAGCCGGTCGACGCCCATGCCCATGCCGCCCGCGGGCGGCATTCCGTACTCCATGGCCTTGAGAAACACCTCGTCGAGCTCCATCGCCTCCGGGTCGCCGGCGGCCGCCAACAGCGACTGGGCCACCAGCCGTTCGCGCTGCACGACGGGGTCGTTGAGCTCGGAATAGGCCGGGGCCAGCTCGACGCCGTTGATGATCAGGTCCCAGGCTTCGTTCACGCCATTCTTGGAGCGGTGCGCCTTTGCCAAGGGTTTCACCGCCGACGGGTAATCCATCACGAATGTCGGCTGAATCAGGGAATCCTCGACCAGCTGCTCGAACAGCTCGACGACGATCTCCTCGGCGCCCCATTTCGGCTGCAGCTCGACGTCGTGCGCGGCGGCGTACGTGCGCAGCGTCTCGGCCGGGGTCTCGATGGTGACCTCCTCGCCGACCGCCGTGGAGACCAGCTCGAGGATCGGCGCCTGTCGCCACTCGGCCTCGAGGTCGATCTCGGAGCCGTCGCGCGCGGCGACCACGGTGCGTCCGACCGCGCGCGCGGCGTTGATGACCAGGTCGCGGGTCAGCTGCATCATCGTGAACTGGTCGCCGTAGGCCTGGTAGGCCTCGAGCATCGAGAACTCCGCCGCGTGCGTGGAGTCAAGGCCCTCGTTGCGGAAGGTCCGGCCGATCTCGTAGACCTTGTCGACCCCGCCGATCATCGCGCGCTTGAGGTCGAGCTCCAGCGCGATCCGCAGCAGCATGTCCTGGTCGAGCGCGTTGAGGTGGGTGCGGAACGGCCGCGCGGCGGCGCCACCGTTGGTCAGCTGCAGGATCGGCGTCTCGACCTCGAGGTAGCCCTCGTCGTGCAGCGTGTCGCGCAGGCTGCGCAGGACGGTCGCCTTGGTGCGGACCATGTCGCGTGGCTCGGGGCGGATCATCATGTCGACGTAGCGCAGCCGGATCCGGGCCTCGTCGGACAGCGGCTTGTGCTCGTTGGGCAGCGGTCGCAGCGTCTTGGCCGCCATCTGCCAGCGCGCGGCCTGCACCGACAGCTCGCCGCGGCGGCTGGTCACCACCTCACCGGCGACGGCGAGCAGGTCACCCAGGTCGACCAGCGCCTTGAAGTCGGCCAGCGGCTCCTCACCGAGGTCGGCCAGCGAGAGCATGACCTGGATCTCGGTGCCGTCGCCCTCACGCAGGCGGACGAAGCAGAGCTTGCCGGTGTTGCGCAGGAAGATCACCCGGCCGGACACCGCGACCTGCTCGCCGGTGTGGGTGTCGGGCTCGAGCTCACCGGCCTCGAGGGCGCCGTCGTACTTCTCCCGGATCTCCCGGACCGTGTGCGTGCGCTCGACCACGGTCGGGTACGCCGCTCCGCCCGACTCGAGGATCCGGGCCCGCTTGTCACGCCGCACCTGCATCTGCTCCGGCAGGTCGTCAACGGGACCAGTGTCGGCGGCGGTCACGGGCTCGTCGGTCATGGGCGCAAGGTTATCGGCGCGCGAAGGTGGCGAAGAAACCGGCCGTCGGGCCGTTTCTCCCAACTCGACGGTCGGTTGCTCCCAACTCAACGGTTGCGCTCGAAGACCAGCTCCAGGCCGAGGAGGGTGAGCCAGGGCTGGTGCTCGGTGATCGAGCGGCACTCGTCGACGACCACGGGGGCGAGGCCGCCGGTGGCGATCACGTTCACCGACGAGGTCTCGACGCCCAGCTCGGCGATGATCCGCTCGACGATGCCGTCGACCTGGCTGGCGAACCCGAACACCATGCCGGACTGCACCGCCTCGACGGTGTTCTTCGCGATCACCGACCGCGGCCGGAGCAGCTCGACCTTGCGCAGCTGGGCGCCCCGTCGGCCGAGGGCCTCCAGGGAGATGTCGATGCCCGGCGAGATGGCGCCGCCGATGTACTCCCCGCGCGCGCTGACCACGTCGAACGTCGTGGCGGTGCCGAAGTCGACGACGATCGCCGGACCGTCGTACAGCGTCGCCGCGGCCAGCGCGTTGACGACCCGGTCGGCGCCGACCTCGCGCGGGTTGTCCATCAGCACCGGTACGCCGGTCCGCACGCCCGGCTCGACCACGACCGACGGGACCAGCTCGAAGTGGTGGGCCAGCATGTCGCGCCACTCGTGCAGCACCGAGGGCACCGTGGAGCACACGGCGATGCCCTCGATCGCGTCGAGGTCGCTCATCTTCCGACTCTGGTTGATCAGCCCGCGGAGGAGGACGTTCCACTCGTCGGCCGTGCGGCTCTCGAGCGTCGCGACCCGCCAGTGGTCGATCACCTCGCCGTCCTCGAGCAGGCCGAGCGTCGTGTGCGAGTTGCCGATGTCGGCGCAGAGCAGGAGCGTCATCAGCTCAGGTCCATGCCGATGTCGAAGACCTTCACCGAGTGCGTCAGCGCACCCACCGAGATGAAGTCGACGCCGGTCGCCGCGACCTCGCGGGCCCGGTCGAAGGTGAGCCCGCCGGAGGCCTCGAGGGTCGCGCGCCCGGCGGTGACGCGCACCGCCTCGGCCATCAGCTCGGTGCTCATGTTGTCGAGCAGGATCCGCTCGCAGCCGGCGTCGAGCAGCTGCCGGAGCTGGTCGAGGTCGGTCACCTCGACCTCCACCGGGAGGTCCGGGTAGCGCGCGCGCACCGCCTCGAACGCCGGCAGCACGCCGCCGGCGGCCACCACGTGGTTGTCCTTGACCAGGGCCATGTCCGACAGGCTGAACCGGTGGTTGACCCCGCCGCCGCAGCGCACGGCGTACTTCTGCAGCGCGCGGTAGCCGGGCAGCGTCTTGCGGGTGTCCAGCACCCGGGCGCGGGTCCCCTCGAGCGCCTCGACCCAGGCCGCGGTCGCGGTCGCGACGCCGGAGAGGTGGCAGGCGAAGTTGAGCGCGGTGCGCTCCGCGATCAACAGCCCCTTGACCGGTCCGGACACGCGCATGACGACGTCGCCGGCACGCACGCGGGTGCCGTCGGGCACGCGGTCGGTGACCTCCACGTCGCCGCCGAGCACGTGCACGAAGACGAGTTCGGCGATCGCCAGGCCGGCAACCACACCGTCCTCGCGGGCCGCGAAGTCGGCGTCACCACGGGCGTCCGGCGCGATCGTGGCCTCGCTGGTCACGTCGACACCCGGGCCGTCGGCCGGCAGGTCCTCCGCGAGGGCGGCCGCGATCGCCGCGTACACCGCATGCGGGTCCAGGCCGGCGGCGGTGAGCTCGGCCAGCAGCTCCTCGGGCAGCAGGTCGTACGCCGTGGCGGCGATCGTCATGACGCCCTCCCGTCCGTGGCCGGGCTCGGGTGGAAGGTGATCGCCGTGGCGCCGTCGGTGAGCACCACGTCGAAGTGGCCGGCGAAGTCGGCGTCGTCCCGGTCGGGGTGGTCCTCGCGCCAGTGCGACCCGCGGGTCTCCTCGCGCAGGGTCGCGGCGGCGGTCAGGGCGGCGCTGATCGAGACGAGGTTCGTGGTCTCCCAGGCGGCGGTGCCCTCCTCGCCGGGGGTCGAGGCGAGGTCCTCGAGCGCCTTGGCGGCCAGACCGAGCCCGTCGGCGCTGCGCAGCACCCCGACCCGCTCGGTCATGGTCGCCTGCATGGCGGGGCGCACCTCGGCGTCGACCACGCCGGGCACGCGCCGGTCGGGCACCGGGTCGGCGTACGGGCGGAGCTCGTCGGGCAGCACCTGCGCGATCCGGCGCGAGAACACCAGGCCCTCCAGCAGGGAGTTCGACGCCAGCCGGTTGGCGCCGTGCACACCGGAGCAGGCGACCTCGCCGGTGGCGTAGAGGCCCGGGACGTTGGACCGGCCCCACAGGTCGGTGGCGACCCCGCCCGAGGCGTAGTGGCAGGCCGGCGCCACCGGGATCAGCTCGGTCACCGGGTCGACGCCGTGCGAGCGCGCCGTCGCCAGGATCGTGGGGAAGCGCCGCTCCCAGAAGGCGGCGCCGAGGTGGCGGGCGTCCAGCCACATGTGCGGCTTGCCCTCCTCCAGCATCCGCCGGGTGATCGCCTTGGCGACCACGTCGCGCGGCGCCAGGTCGGCGAGCTCGTGCTGGCCCTGCATGAACCGGTGGCCGGCGAAGTCGACGAGGAACGCGCCCTCGCCGCGCACCGCCTCGGAGATCAGCGGCTGCTGGCCGACCGAGTCCGGCCCGAGGTACATCACGGTGGGGTGGAACTGCACGAACTCCAGGTCGCGCAGGACCGCGCCGGCGCGCAGCGCGAGGGCCATGCCGTCGCCGGTCGAGACGGCCGGGTTGGTGGTCTGCGAGAAGACCTGGCCGAGCCCGCCGGAGGCCAGGACGACGGCCCGGCAGCGGACCGCCCCGACCCCGTCACGCTGGCCCTCGCCCATCACGTGCAGGGTGAGGCCGGCGACGCCGCCGTCCGCGCCGAGCAGCAGGTCGACGGCCAGCGCGTGCTGGATCACCTCGATGTCCGGCGCCGCCTCGATCGCGGCCACCAGGGCCCGCTGGATCTCGGCCCCGGTCGCGTCGCCGCCGGCGTGCGCGATCCGGTCGCGGTGGTGGCCGCCCTCACGGGTCAGCGAGAGGACGCCCTCGGCGGAGTGGTCGAAGTTCGCCCCGAGCGCGATCAGCTCGTGCACCGCCTCCGGCCCCTCGGTCACCAGCGCCCGGACCGCGTCGCGGTCACACGCCCCGGCTCCGGCCACGAGCGTGTCCGTCTCGTGCTGGGCGGGCGTGTCCTCGGGACCGAGGGCCGCGGCGATGCCGCCCTGGGCCCACTGCGTCGAGCCGGCGGAGAGCACGTCCTTGGTCACCACCAGGACCTTGTCGACGCGGTCGCGCAGCCGCAGCGCGGCGGTCAGCCCGGCGATGCCCGACCCGACCACGACCACGTCGGCGTCGGTGGCCCAGCCCGGATCCCCGGCGGCGAGGCGCTCAGGCAGCCTGATTCCCATCAGGCGACGTTATCGGTTCACGTCGACGAGGTCTCCCCGGACCAGGCCGCTGCCCGGCAGCGCCTCGGCGGGGTCCGAGCCGGTGCCGATGATCTGGTTGTCGGCATCGACGAACACCACGTGCGGCTCGAAGATCCGGGCCTCGGCGGTCTCCATCTGGCCGTAGCCGATCAGGATCACCACGTCGCCGGGGTGGACGAGTCTCGCCGCGGCGCCGTTGATGCCGATCACGCCCGAGCCGCGCTCACCGGCGATCGTGTAGGTCTCCAGCCGGGCGCCGTTCGTGACGTCGACGATGTGCACCAGCTCGCCGGGCAGCAGGTCCGCCGCGTCGAGCAGATCCCGGTCGACGGTCACCGAGCCGACGTAGTGCAGGTCGGCCTGGGTCACCGTCGCGCGGTGGATCTTGCTCTTCATCATCGTGCGCAGCATCAAAGGTCTCCTAGCTGAAGGGCGATGTTGTCGATGAGCCGGGTCGAGCCGACACGGGCGGCGACCAGCATCCGGGCCGGACCGCTCGCGGGCGCCGGACCGAGGTCGGGCGCAGTGATCTCGAGGTAGTCGAGGTCGACGAGGTGGGTACGGCGCAGCTCGGCCCGGGCCGCCCCGAGCGCCCAGTCGGCGCCGCGCCCGGCCGCCTCGCGGGCCGCGAACAGGGCCCGCGACAGGGCGACGGCGTCGAGGCGCTCCTCGGGGTCGAGGTACCGGTTGCGGCTCGACATCGCCAGCCCGTCGGGCTCGCGCACGGTCTCGGCCCCGACGACGTCCACCCCGAGGCAGAGGTCGGCCGCCATCCGCCGGATCAGCGCGAGCTGCTGGTAGTCCTTCTCGCCGAAGACCGCCACGTCGGGCCGGACCAGCCCGAACAGCTTGGCGACGACGGTCAGCACCCCGGCGAAGTGTCCCGGTCGCGACGCACCCTCGAGGACGTCGGCGAGGGGACCGGGGGAGACGCTGACGGCTCGATCGCCGGAGCCTGGGTACATCTCCTCCACCGAGGGGGTGAAGACGACGTCCACGCCGGCGCCGGCGCAGGCCTCGAGGTCGGCGTCGAGCGTGCGCGGGTACCGGTCGAGGTCCTCGCCGGGGCCGAACTGCGTCGGGTTGACGAAGACCGACACCACCACGGCGCCGTCCGGACCCACCTCCGCGCGGGCCCGCTCCATCAGGGACACGTGGCCCGCGTGCAGGGCGCCCATCGTGGGCACGAAGGCGGATCTCGACTGGGCTCGATCACCAGAGGCGTCGGCAAGGGCACGGTGCAGCTCGGCGCGGGTGTCCGCGCGCACCAGGGTCGTGGTCACGACTGGTCGGTCCGGTGCCGCCGGAAGGCCGGCGCAGGGTGGTCGACCTTGGCCAGCGCCTCGTCGAGCAGCCGGACGATCTTGACCGCCCGGATCGGCAGCAGCCGGCCGTCGAGCACGGCCCGGTCGGCGGTGGCCTTTGCCATCGCGACGTACGAGGGGATGGTGCCGGGCGCGGTCTCGGCGATGTCGGCGAGGTGGGCGGCCACGGTGTTCACGTCGCCGCGCACGATCGGACCGGTGAGCGCCGCGTCGCCGGCGACGAGCGCGTTGTCCAGCGCCGCGGACAGCAGCGGCCGGAGCGTGGCGGCCGGGTCGTCGGCGCCCGCGGCGGCGAGCAGCTCCATCGCCTGGGCGACGAGCGTGACCAGGTGGTTGGCGCCGTGGGCGAGGCCCGCGTGGTAGAGCGTGCGCTTGTCCTCCGGCACCCACATCGGCACGCCACCCAGGTCGGCGACCAGCGACTCGACGAGCGCGCGGTCCTCGTCGTGAGCGGTCACGCCGAACACGCAGCCCGGCAGCCGGTCGAGGTCGACGGCGGTGCCGGTGAAGGTCATCGCGGGGTGCATCGCGAGCGGGCGGGCGCCGATCTCGGTGGCGGCGTGCAGCACGGCGAGGCCGTGGCGGCCGGAGGTGTGGCAGACGACCTGGCCCGGGCGGATCGCGCCGGCTCCGACCATGGTGGTGACGACGTTCTCGAGCATGTCGTCGGGGACGGTGAGCAGCAGCAGGTCACAGCTGCGGGCGACGTCGGTCGGCTTGGCCCGGCGTACGCCGGGGAGCAGCGCGTCGATCCGCTCGACCGACGCGGTCGACTCGCCGGCGGCGGCCACGATCTCGTGGCCCGCAGCGCGCAGCGCGGCGGACAGGACGGCGCCGACCCGGCCGGCACCCACAACCCCGATTCGGGTCATCTGGTCTCATCGCCTTTCGTTCCAGTCCCTCGCGGGTACCGGACTACTCAATGACGTCAACGAGCGTACGCCGGGCGCGGATACGCGTGAACCCACCGTTCTGGTGGGGTACGTCACACGGGTTCAGCGGTTCGGCCGCGCCCCGTAGCATGCGCGGGACCGATCCCCGACGAGACGAGCGGATGCAGGCCCCATCCACCGCGGCCGGCCCACGGGCCGTCCGGACCGACATCCAGGGACTCCGCGCCATCGCGGTCTCCCTCGTACTCGTCTACCACCTCGCCCCGCACTCGCTGACCGGCGGCTTCACCGGGGTCGACGTCTTCTTCGTGATCTCCGGGTTCCTGATCACCCTGCACCTGCTCGAGCGCCTGCCCGAGCACCCGCGCGATCTCGCCACGTTCTGGAGCCGGCGGGTCCGGCGGCTCCTCCCGGCGTCGCTGCTCGTCCTCGCGGTGACGCTGGTCGGGTCGCGGCTGGTCGCCCCGGAGACCCAGTGGGAGAACACCGCCCGGCAGGCGCGGGCGGCGGTGCTGTACGTCGTGAACTGGCTGCTCGCCCGCGACGCCGTCGACTACCTCGCCGCGGAGAACGCGCCCTCCCCGGTCCAGCACTTCTGGTCGCTGTCGGTCGAGGAGCAGTTCTACTTCGTCTGGCCGGTGCTGATCCTCGTCCTCGGGGCCCTGGCCCGGGCGACCCGGCGCAAGCCGCTGCCGGTCGTCCTCGGCGGGCTGGTCGTCCTGGTCGCCGCGTCCCTGGCCTACTCGGTGTACGACACGAGGACCAACCCGGCCGCGGCGTACTTCGTCACGCCGACGCGGATGTGGGAGCTCGGCGTCGGTGGCCTGCTGGCGACGTACACGCTGCTCCGGCCGGGGCGGCTGCGCCCCTGGGCGGCGACACCGTTCGCCTGGGTCGGGCTGGTGGCGGTCGGATGGGCGGCCGCGACGTACTCCGGCGAGACGCCGTTCCCCGGGTGGCAGGCCGCGATGCCGGTCCTCGGCACCGCCGCGGTCATCGCCGCGCAGCCGCCCACCGAGCCGGGCCAGCGGTGGCTCTCACCCGGCCCGTTGCTGGCGCTGCCCCCGGTGCAGTGGCTCGGCGACATCTCCTACTCGGTCTACCTGTGGCACTGGCCGCTGATCGTGCTGGTGCCGGACGCGACCGGCCACGCCCTCACCTGGCCCGAGCGCGGCGGGATCCTGGCCGCCACGCTGCTGCTCGCCTGGCTCACCAAGCTGTACGTCGAGGACCGGTTCCGCGCCGCCCGCTGGGGCGTCCCGCTGCGCAAGCCGTTCGCGCTCGCGGCAGCCGCGATGGCCGTCGTCGTCGGCCTGGCTGCCGTCCAGCTCGTCGAGGTCCGGCAGCGCAGCGAGGACGCCGCGGCCGCGCTGGCGCGCGGGCTCTCCGGCGACTCCCCCTGCTTCGGCGCCCGCGCGCTCGACCACCCGGGCTCCTGCCCGGAGGTGGACTACACCCACGTCGTCCCGGCCCCCATCGAGGCCGCGCAAGACAAGTCCGACGCCTACGACACCCAGGCCAACGGGCACGACTGCTGGTCCTACCGGCCGCACTTCCCGGCCAAGCAGTGCGTGTTCGGCGACACCGCCTCGACGACGAACATCGTCCTGGTCGGCAACTCGCACGCCGGCCAGTGGCTACCCGCGCTGGAGAAGGTCGCCACCGACGGCCACTTCAAGGTCACCACGATGCTCGCGTCCCGGTGCGCCCTGGCCGACCTGCGGCAGCAGTTCGACGCCGCCGGCGACTCCACCGCGTGCCTCAACTGGGTGCACCGCACGACCCGGCAGATCAAGGACCTGCACCCCGACCTGGTGGTGATGTCGAACCGGATCTCGGTCGCCGCCGAGGGCCGGACGACCGACGAGAGCGAGCCGCTCTACCAGGCCGGCTACACCAGCATCCTCGAGGTGTGGCGCGACGCCGGCATCCGCACCCTGGTGCTGCGCGACACCCCGGCACCCGGCTTCTCCGTCCCGGACTGCGTGGCGCAGAAGAAGGGCGCGTACCAGGACTGTGACGGCACCCGGAGCTCGTGGGTCCCGCCCGCTCCGGAGAAGCAGGCCGCCGCCGCGGTGGACAGCCCACTGGTCACGTTCGCCGACCTGACCGACCACATCTGCGGGCCGAAGGTGTGCAGCGCCGTGACCGGGAGCGTGCTCACCTACTTCGACGCGACCCACCTCACCGCGACGTACGCCACCACGCTGGCGCCCTACCTCGGCACCGTGGTCCGGCGCGCCCTGAAGGGCTGAGCGCCCGTCGGGTGCGGGTCAGTGCCGCGCCGGGACGACCGGGACCTTCCGCGCCGAGGCGAGCACGGCCTCGGTGACCCGTTCGCAGCAGCGGCCGTCGCGCTCGGGGAACGCCTCGTCGATGCGGCGCTGGTACGCCGGCGCCGGGACCCGCCCGCCGGCCAGCGCCTCGCCGACCGCGGCGACCGCGGACGCGACGTCGTCGACCACCGGGCCGTAGCCGTCCCGCTCGTAGTCGAAGTAGCCCCGGCTGCCGACGTGCTCGCCGCCGAGCACGCGGTCGCGGTCGAACTGGAGGTACACGACCGGACGGTCGAGGTAGGCGGTGTTGAACGCCATCGAGGAGTAGTCGGTGACCAGCACGGCCGAGCGCGCGAACAGCTCCTGGACGTCGTTGTCGTCGAAGGTGAGCGGCCGCACCCAGGCGGGCAGGGTCAGCTCGCGCAGCACCGCCTGCAGGTTCGGGTGCGGCAGGAAGCCCACACTCACACCGTGCTCGTCGGCGAGTGCGCGCAGCCGGTCGGAACCGAGCAGCTCCAGCCAGGTGCGCACGAACTCCGACTCGAGGATCTTCGGGGCGAGGTCGCGGCGCTGGGAGGCGATGTCCATCTCGCCGGTCAGCCAGCTGCGCCAGGTCGGCGCGACCAGGACCAGGTCGCGCTCGGCCGGCGCGAACCGGCCGCCCAGCTCGCGGAGCCGGTCGAAGCGCGGCAGACCGGTGAGGATCGCCTCGCGCTCGCCGAACACGTAGCCGTTGTGGTCCTCGACGATCGACTGGTACTCCGCCGTCGTGCTGGTGACGAAGAGGTCGATCGGCTTGACGTTGAGCCAGCTCGACAGGTCGTCCTTGATCACGCCGTGCTGGAGGAAGGTGAACCGCCACCGAGGCCGCACCGCCAGCCCCTCGAGCTCGCGCGGGGCGATCACCGGCAGGTCCGCGTGGGAGGAGAGCAGGTGCTCGGCGTTGAGCGCGACCACCTTCCAGCGCAACGACCCGTGCGCCAGCACCCGCCCGCGGTGCCGCCGGCGCAGCGCCCGCCACGCGCCCGTCCCGCGCTTCACGGTGAACCAGGCGTTGATCTCCGGTCGCTCGTCGCGCAGGTACTCGAAGAGTCGCTGGCCGTTGTCGTCGGCGTCGTGCAGCCGGTCCATCAGCAGCCAGGCGTCGGCGTACCGCTTGCGCGCCCAGCGCGACCGGGCCAGCCGCTCCACCCAGCCCGGCCGGGGCGTCGGCGGCTCCGCGACCGTCGGCGTCTCACGCGGGCCCGACCGGTCCAGCCGCCGGCGGATCGCGGCCGGGTTCGCGGTGTACGACGTGCGCTTCGGCTTGTCGAGCTCGAGCGCGACGTCGCGGCCGTCGAGGAGGATCCGCAGCGGCGCGTCGGCCGGGACCCACAGGATCCGCTCGTGCATCACGGTGCGGCCGAGCACCTGGTGGTCGCGGATCTTGGCGTACGCCGGCCGCACCTCGACCCCGTCGGACAGCACCTGCTCGACCGGTGCCCGCCGGGTGTAGCGGTAGACGACCTGGACGAGGTCCTGGCCCTCGTCGAGCCGGCTGAGCACGGCGTACTCCTGGCACCACGGCTCCGAGGACCAGGCGTGCAGCAGGATCTCGCGCCACAGCCGCTTGACCCGCGAGACCGGCGTGCCCTCGATGACCCAGGGGTCGAGGTGGTCGAGCAGCTCGACCATCAGCGCGTCGAACTCGTCGATGACGTCGTGCTGCGAGGACAGGTTGCCGGCGCGGTGCTGCACGCTGAGGATCCAGGAGAGCTCGTACAGGATGAGGTTCTGCAACCACTGCGGCACCGGCCTGGTCGCGCCCCGGGAGGCGCGGTCGAGCAGGTCGATGTAGCCGTACCGCAGCACGCTGGTGTAGCGCTCCGGGTCGGCGATGCTCTGGCCGAGGGTCGAGGTCGCGTCGCCGCGCTTGCGGTACTGGTAGCGGGCGCCGGGCACGAACCCGACGAGCGGCCGCTCGAGCTCGAGGAGGTACCGGCCGGCGAAGTGGCCGTCCTCGAAGTTCGGCCGCACCTGCGGGTCGAAGCGCAGCCCCATCGACTCGATCAGCGACCTCCGGAAGAACGCCACCGGCGCGCTGACGAAGAAGAACGCGGGGTGGCCGTCGAGGTCGCGCAGCCGCGCCTTGCCGCGGAAGCGGTGCTTGAGGGGGTGCGTGTCGGAGACCTCGCCGGTCGCGTCCTGGAGGATGAGCATGTTGCAGGCGACCATCCCCGTCTCGGGGTGCGAGTTCAGGAACCCGTCGACCTGGGCCAGGTAGTCCGGCTCGATGACGTCGTCGGGGTCGGTGAACGTGACCCACTCGCCGCGGGCGTGCTCGAGGCCGAGGTTGCGGGCGGTGGACTGGCCGCCGTTCTCCTTGGTGACCACGCGGACCAGCCCGGGGCGCCGCTCGGCCCACGCCGCGAGCAGCGCGGGCGTGGAGTCCGTGGACCCGTCGTCGACGGCGACCACCTCGAAGCGGTCGGCCGGGAACGTCTGCGCGTCCACCGACGCGATGAAGGCCTCCAGGAAGCGCTCGACGTTGTAGACCGCGGTGACGACGGAGAACCGGGGCGGGACATGGTCGGTCGGCACGCAACCACCCATCTGGCTCTCGACGGCGCTTCTCGGAACGGGCCGAGGATACCGGAGCGCGGCTCCCTATGCTGAGGGCGACAACGAGGAGGGAGATCCGGTGCACGAGCCACGCAGCGTCGCTGTCTTCGGCAGCTGCACCACGCGCGACAACTTCAACTCGCGGTTCAACCCCGACTACAAGACCCGGTACGACGTGCGCCTCGCCGCCAACCAGACCTCGGTGATCACGATGATGTCGCCGCCGCTGGACACCGACTTCACGCCGACGCGGCCGATGAGCGAGTACGACCAGTGGAACATCCGCTCGGACCTCAGCCGGGAGTTCCTCCCGCTGCTGGCCGACCTGAAGCCGGACTACCTGATCCTCGACTTCTTCGCCGACATCCACTTCGGCGTGCTGCGGCTCGAGGACGGCCGCTACCTGACCAACAACCGCTGGAAGACCTGGCGCACCGACCTCTACCAGCGGCTCAAGGAGACCAACGGGTTCGAGCGGGTGCGGATCTTCGACGACCCCGACGACTACTTCACCCTCTGGGCCGAGGCCCTCGAGCGGTTCGCGGCCTTCGTCGCCGAGCACTGCCCGGACACGAAGGTGGTCGTGCACTGCGGCTTCAACACCGACGAGCTGGTGCCGCCCGGGACCACCCGCCCGGTGCCGCTGCGGGCGTTCAAGAAGGGCTCGCGGATCGACGTACCGGTGGCGAACCGGCTGTGGGCCCGGCTCGACGACCACGCGGTCTCGACGTACGGCTGGGACGCGATCGACCTGCGCGACGAGGGCTACCTCACCGACGCCGACCACCCGTGGGGGCCGTTCTACGTCCACTACACGATGGACTACTACCACCGGTTCCTCGCCGAGCTCGACGTGATCGACCTGCGTGACCGGGTCGACCCCGAGGTGCACGAGCGGATCCGGGAGATCGCCGCGTCGGGGCACGAGCACGCCGTCGCCTACGCGCGGCAGTGGGCCGAGACCACCCGGACCCAGGAGGAGCGGATCAGCGAGCTCGAGGGACTCGGCGTGCTGCGATCGGTCAAATTCGCACTCGGGCAGCGAGTCCGTCAGGCTCGGGCCCGCAAGAAGGACTCGAAGACGGACGCTGCGAAGGAGCGACGATGACGACCCCACGGGTGGCGGTGATCCTGGCCGGCGGCGTCGGCACCCGTGTCGGGCTGGACATCCCCAAGCAGCTGATCAAGGTCGCGGGCCACACGATCCTGGAGCACACACTCGCCACCTTCGACGCGCACCCGATGGTCGACGAGATCATCGTGATGATGGCCCAGGGCCACCTCGACGCGGTGCACGCGATCGTCCGCGACGGCGGCTACGCCAAGGTGACGAAGGTGCTCGAGGGCGCCGAGACCCGCAACGGCACCACGCTGCGTGCGCTGGACGCGATCGCCGACGACGACACCAAGGTGCTCTTCCACGACGCCGTGCGCCCGCTGGTGAGCCCGCGGATCATCACCGACTGCTTCGAGGCGCTCGACCGCTACGACGCCGTCGACGTCGCGATCCCCTCGGCCGACACGATCATCGAGGTCGACGCGGACAACGTGATCCGCAACATCCCGCCGCGGGCGAACCTGCGCCGCGGCCAGACGCCGCAGGCGTTCCGCGCCGGGGTGATCCGCAAGGCGTACGCCGTCGCCGCGACCGACCCGGGCTTCCAGGCGACCGACGACTGCACGGTGGTGCTGCGCTACCAGCCCGACGTACCGATCTGGGTCGTCGCCGGCGAGGAGCGCAACCTGAAGGTCACCGACCCCATCGACGTCTACCTCGCCGACAAGCTCTTCCAGCTGACCAGCAGCAACCTGCCGCCCTCGCGGACCGAGGAGGAGTACCGCGAGGCGCTCACCGGCAAGACCCTGGTCGTGTTCGGCGGCAGCTACGGCATCGGGGCCGACATCGCGACGTTCGCCCAGGAGCACGGCGCCCAGGTGTTCAGCTTCAGCCGCTCGACGACCAACACGCACGTCGAGCGGCGTGCCGACCTGCAGGCCGCGATCCGCACCGTGCTCGCCTCGACCGACCGGATCGACCACGTCGTGAACTCCGCGGCGGTGCTGCCCCGGGGCCAGCTCGTCGAGACCTCGGAGGAGGCGGTGTACTCCGCCACCGAGATCAACTACCTGGCGCCGGTGATGATCGCCCAGGAGTTCTTCCCGCACCTGCAGCGCACCCACGGCTCGCTGCTGAACTTCACGTCCAGCTCCTACACCCGCGGGCGCAGCGGCTACAGCCTGTACTCCTCGGCCAAGGCCGCTGTCGTGAACCTCACCCAGGCGCTCGCCGACGAGTGGTCCGCGGACGGGGTGCGGGTCAACTGCATCAACCCCGAGCGCACCGGCACCCCGATGCGCACCCGGGCCTTCGGCGAGGAGGCCCCCGGCACACTGCTGGAGTCCACCGAGGTCGCGCTCCGCTCGATCGACGTGCTGCTCAGCAACGAGACCGGTCTGATCGTGGACATCCGGCGCGACGACCCGCTGGCCGACGGGATCCTCTGAGCGAGGCCGGTCGGGCTGCGCGGTCAGGCCAGTCGGTCAGCGATCGCCCGAGACCGGGCACGCGCCACCGTGTGGCGACACGGTCTACGTCACGGGAGTGTCGCGGTTGCCGCTCGGCGCCGGTGGCTACGGCCTGATGGAGGTCTGGGTCCACGACATAGGCGGGTTCCACCGGGCTGGCGCCTACAACGCAAGCGCTGGCAGTGGGGCGCGCACGCCAACGCTGTCCGCGCAATGGGCGGAGGGCAAGGCCCACCCCTACGTGACAATCCAGATTGAGACTTCGAGCGGAAGTGCGCTGTGCTTCGAAAAGGACACCATCAAGTAGCAGCGGCTAGTGTCGAGCAACCGCAATGACCATGTGCCAACTCGTCCTCCAGAACCAGCTCGCCAAGGGCGTCGAACTCAACCTGTCTCCGTGGCGCGGCGCGATCCTGACGCTTCCTCCCGACCATCGGGCCTTGCTCAACCTTGAGCTGCCCGACGATGCTTGGGTGGAGGTCGAGGTCACCGAGCTGGCCGTGTTCATACATGGCTGGCCAGGAACCGCCTGCGACCTCGATCTCTTCTCTCCCGACATCGTCACCGCGAGCAAACACCGTGCGTGGTCGGCCGACCCAAGAGACGCCGAGCTAGTGGCCGTTCGGCCGCCGACTCTCAGAGGCTGGGCGTCGCAACAAGCCGGCGCGAGCCTGCGGGCCATGGTGACTGACAGCCGCGAGGCCGTCGGCGAGATCGCCCTCGCGGTCAGTCAGACGGGCCCGGACTCGATCCGATCGACCGGCGCAAGATCAGTACTCCTCGTCCAGCGCCCGGCCAGGCCAATCCCGACACTTACGTCGACGACAGTGACACTCAACACCGATGCTGTGGTGATCAGCGGCGATGCCATCCAACTCGAAGCTGTCACCACAGACTGTGGCTAGGGGCCTTCAGTCGCGGCCGCGCGCCGACCCGGCTGTCAGGTCATCCGGCGGCCGACCTGGCTGCCGCTATGCGTAGGCCTGCACGATCGCGTAGCCCATGCCGGCCAGAGCGACCAGCCCGAGCACGATGGCAACAACACGTACTCGCCAATCGGTGCGCAGCTTGGGGTCCGAGACATTGATGGGGAGCATCACATTGGCATGTTAGTAGCACGTCCCGGCGAGCGAGCAGAACGGCAGGGGTCATTGACCGCGCTCGACTCGCAGGGCTCGCTGGATGGCCGGCCAGGCGAGTGCACCCAGGCGCTGGGGCGCGTCCTCGTCGCCGCCGACCTGGTAGGGCCGGCTCGGGTCCGGCGGCGTCTCGCCCGGCAGCACGACCGGGTGCCCGGCACGCGGGTCCTCGATGACCACGGTCGCGAGACCGGCCCGGGCGCGACGTGCGGCGATGCTCCTGGCCGCCCGGACGCTCGGCCAGACCTTGTCGTCACCGCCCACGACGAGGACGAGGTCTCCCCGGAACCTCTCGACCGGGATGGTGGCCGCCTCGACGACCTCGCTCCCGGCCAGCTCCCGGCTGCGCTCGTACAGCTCGACGTACGCCGGCAGGATCTGCGGCGGCTCCCACGTCCGGTCGAGTGGCACGAAGGGCACGGATCTCCCGGCGTGGGTCCACTTGCTGCGCCGAGGGTCGTCGTCGTGCTCGTGCTGGCCCTCCCAGACCACGTCGGTGGGAGCCAGCGCAACGACCGCGTCGACGCGGTCGTCGACCGTGGCGGTCAGCAACGCCGCCTCGGCGCCGTACGACAGGCCGATCAGCACGATCCGGTCGCACTCCTCGGCCAGCAGGTCGATCGCCCGTGTGAACGTCTCCAGGGGTATCTCGCGCGGGACCGCCGGCTGACCCTCACCACCGAACCAGCGCACGGCCAGCGCCGTCACCCCTCGCCCCGCGAGCAGGTCGGCTCGCGCCACCTCGACACGGCCACTCGAGCCCGCCAGGACCAGCGCTCCGGTGCCGTTGGCCTCCTCGGGACGTGCCCAGTGGAGATCGGAGCTCGCGATCACGGTTGGCACTCTGCCACGAGCCCGCCCTTGACATGAGACGGTGTGATGTCTCAGGAGATGGGTGACAGTTCTGCCTCAGCACATCGGTGACAGTTGATGTCTCAGGACTTCGGTGACGGATCCGTGGTCTTCGGGCGTGG
>Ga0255338_1001783_pt1 | contig 37201 bp, 40 predicted proteins | sample MeOH1_35cm_T4_19_FD_203715 | JGI IMG/M metagenome (GOLD analysis project Ga0255338, IMG submission 203715) | Sandy soil microbial communities from University of British Columbia, Vancouver, Canada - MeOH1_35cm_T4_195 | ecosystem: Engineered > Artificial ecosystem > Sand microcosm > Unclassified ...
GTGGTGCCGGTGGGCGTCAGCAGCACCTGCGCCAGGCTGGCGATGCCGCCGCACAGCAGGTAGAAGACCAGGTAGCGGACGTGCCCCAGGGCGTCCTCGACGTTGTCGCCGAACACCCACAGGAACAGCATGTTGCCGCCGAGGTGCACCCACGAGGCGTGCAGGAACGTGCAGGTGAGCAGCGTGAGCCAGGCGCTCGGCCCGCCGTGGAGCACGTTGGCGGGCACCGTCGCGTAGCGGTCCATCAGCTCGGCCTGGCGTGCCGGGTCGGCCCGCACCAGCACCACGAAGATCGCGACGTTGGCCGCGACCAGCGCGTACGTCAGCCACGGGAAGGTGCGGCGCCTGCGGTTGTCGTCGGCGATCGGGATGATCACCCGGCGACGCTAACAGCGGACGACTGAGCCCGCGGGCCGAGGTGCCGCTCGCGGTCGGTGCGGGCTCGCCGCCGTCACCGCCCGGTAGCGTTCCGGCCGTGACGACGTCCCAGGCCGCGCGACCGCTCGTCGTCCCCGCTCTCGTGCTCGCCGTCGTCGGCGGCGCGCTCGTCGCGATCCAGGGGCGGCTCAACGGCGACCTGTCCACCGCAGGCGCCGGCGTGCTCCTGGCGAGCCTGTTCTCGTTCGTCGGGACGCTGGTGGCGCTGGTGCTGGTGATCGCCGTCTCCGGCCGGGCCGCGCGGGTGGTCCGCATGCTGCGCGAGCGCGGCAGTTGGTGGTGGTTCGTCCTCGGGGTGCTCAGCATCCCGATCGTGCTCGGCTTCTCCTACGGCGTGCCCATCGTCGGCGTCGCGGTGTCGTCGGTGTGCGCGGTCGCCGGGCAGATCGTCTCCGGCCTGACGCTCGACGCACGCGGCCTCGGGGTGCCGCGGCCCATCGGTCTCAGCGGACGGCGGCTGCTGGCGGCCGTCCTGGCGGTCGCCGGGCTCACGGTCGGCATCGCCGCAGCCTCGGGCTCGGCCTCGGCGGGGCTCGCGCAAGCGGTCCTCGTGGGACTGCTGCTCTTCGCCGGTGGCCTGACGATCGCCGGCCAGATCGCGGGCAACGGCCGCATCACGCAGGTGTCCGGCGACCCGCTCGTCGCGGCCTTCAGCTCCCAGCTGGGCGGCACGGCGGTGATGGCCGCGATCGTCGGGGTCGCCGCCGCGGCGGGTGGCCTGGACGCGGCGACGCTGCCCGACGAGCCCTCGCAGTGGTACCTCTACCTCGGCGGACCGCTCGGGGCGGTCATCACCACGGCGTCCGCGTGGGCCGTGCGCCACCTGGGCACGTTCGCGCTGACGCTGGCCGCCGTCGGCGGCCAGCTGGTCGCGGCGCTCGCCGTCGACCTCGCCCGCGGCATGACGGCGCACTGGTCCACGTGGGTGGCCGCGCTGACGATCGCGGGTGCGACCGCGCTGGGCGTGGCGCCCGGTCGGCCTTCGCCCGACGAGCCGGCGGGCGGCGCCCGAGGCGTCAGCCGCTGACGTCCTTGTCCGCGAATCGCGCCCACGCGGCCAGCCCGAACACCACCACGTAGGCGAGGTCCACCAGCAGGCCGTCGCGCATCTGCGGCCAGTACACCGGGTCGCGCAGCAGGTCGGTGAACGCCAGCTGGCGGTGCACCAGCAGCCACGGGTGCAGCCAGTCCAGCTGTGGGATCGCGTCGAGGATCCACATCGTGGTGCTGGTCAGGGCGAGCGCGACGGTCGCGCCGAGCGGCTGCTCCGTCAGCGTGGAGATGAACAGGCCGATCGCGGCGAGCGCCGCGAGGAACGCCCCGACGTAGAGGCCGGCGAGGGCGAGCCGACCCAGTCCCTCGGCCAGCGGCAGCGTGGTCCCCGACAGCGTCACCACGCCGTGCAGCCCGAACAGCGCCCCGCCGGCGGCCAGGCCGGCGAGGACGACCACGAGGACGCCGATCAGCCCGCCGATCACCAGCCCGGCGTACTTGGTGGCCAGGAGCCGGGTGCGGCCCACGGGCACGACGAGCAGGCCGCGCAGCGTGCCGATCTGCGCCTCGCCGGCGATCGCGTCGCCGGCGAGCATCGCCATCGCCAGCGGCAGGAACAGCCCGATCTCCACCGACAGCGCGGCCAGCGCGACGAAGAACCCGTTCCCGACGATCGAGGCGAGGAAGTCCTCGCCGCCACCCTGGGAGTCGGGCGCCGCGATCTTGACGGCGATCGCCATGACGACGGGCAGCGCCGCGAGCACGCCGAGGCCTGCCTGGTTGCGCCGGCGGGACAGGATCAGCCGGAGCTCCGAGCGCAGGAAGCGCAGCCAGGCCGCCGTGCCGCCCGACGAACGTACGGGGGCCGTCGCGGCCGGGGTGGTCGGGGGTGCCTCCGGCACGGTCACCGCCTCACTCGCCGGCATCGAAACCCTCGCCGGTCAGCTCGATGAACAGGTCCTCCAGCCGGGGTCGTCGTACGACGAACTCCCGCACCGCCACCCCGGCACCGACCAGCGCGGCCACCACCGACTCCGGCGCCACCTCGTCCAGCAGCCCGGTGGCGCCCTCGTCGGACACCTGGACCTCGGTCAGGCCGCACGTCGCCAGGGTCGCGGCAGCCAACGACCCGTCCGGCGTGACGACGACGGCGGACGCTCGTCGGGCGGCGCGCAGCTCGTCGATCGCACCCTGGGCGACCAGCTTGCCCAGCCGCATCACGCCGACGTGCGTGCTGATCTGCTCGACCTCCGAGAGGAGGTGGCTGGACACCAGCACGGTGACGCCCTCGTCGCCGAGCGACGCGACCAGCTGGCGCACCTCGCGGGTGCCCTGCGGGTCCAGGCCGTTGGTGGGCTCGTCGAGCACCAGCATGTCGCGGGGAACCAGCAGGGCGGCGGCGATGCCGAGCCGCTGCCGCATGCCGAGCGAGTAGGCGCGGTAGCGCTTGGCCGCGGCGTGGAGCAGGCCGACGCGGTCCAGCGCCGTGTCGATCCGGCGGCGGGAGGTGCGCGGGTCGGCGAGGTGGTCGGCCGCATCGAGGCGGGCGAGGTTCGCCCGCCCGGACAGGTAGGGGTGGAACGCAGGGCCTTCGACGAGGGCGCCGACGCGGGGGAGCACGGCGCCGAGCCCGGACGGCATCGGCTCGCCGAGCAGGTTCACCGTTCCGGAGGTCGGGCGCACCAGGCCCAGCACCATGCGGATCGTCGTCGTCTTGCCCGACCCGTTGGGCCCGAGGAACCCGTAGACCGACCCCGCCGGGACGTCGATGTCGATCCCGTCGACGGCGGTCTGCGCGCCGAAGCGCTTGGTCAGCCCCGCGGTCGCGAGGGCCGGGGTCACGGGGTGGTTCCGGCGAGCGCGTCCTCGAGCGTGGCGACCGGCACGGCGCCGACCGCGATGCGGCCGTCGTCGGCGACGAGCACGGAGAACAGGGTGCCGGCCAGGGCATGGCCGCTGCCCCACGGGCCGCTGACCTGCGGCAGGGCGTCGAGCAGGCCGCTGACGCCGGGTGCGCCGGAGCTGCCCGGAGCGGTGGCCGGCACGCCGGCCGGCGGCGTCAGGATCGCAACCGTCGCCCAGCCCTCGCCCACCGTGGTGACGTCCGGACGGGCGCCGTCGGGCCTGGTCGTCGGGCCGCCCGTAAGGTCCTTGAGGTCCTCGGGGAGCTCGGTGACCGTCGCGCCCGCCGGGGGAGTGAAGGCGAAGACGTCCGCCGACGGGGTCTCGAAGCTCACCGACGTGAACCCGATGCTGGCGGCCGGCTGCGTGCGCTGGGTCGAGTAGACCTCGAGGCGGAGCGGGACGTGGGTCTCGGAGTCGATCGCGACCACCACGCGGGCGACGAGAGTGCCGGGGGTCTTCGGCGTCGCGACGAGCAGGTACGCGGGGCGCCCGGCGACCGACGCCGTCGACTCGCTGGTGACGGCGGTGGTCGTGCCGACCGCGTCGAGGAGCGCGGCTGCGGCCTCCTGCGGCGTCTTCGGCAGCTGTGCGAGGACCTCGTCGGGCAGCTCGCTCTGCGACGGGAGGCGCGCGGCGACCTCGTCGGGCGTGGGAAGCGTGGCGTGGAGCACCTGGGAGCCGGCGGACTGCCACACCCACAGGTCGGTGCCGTTCTTGACGACGTCCGACTCCTCACGGTTGCCGACGACGGCGACGCGCGAGCGCTCGGGGGCGTCGAACCAGACGCGGAGGGTGTGATCGCCGGTCAGCAGGCCGGTGAGCCCGCCGAGGGCGGGGATGCCGGTCGCGTCGCCGGCCACCATGTCGGCGGCGTGCGGGGGGACCACCCCGGTGTCGGAGGTGCCGCCGCCCAGCAGGCCCGCGACGTCCGGCAGGCCCAGGTCGGAGTGGACGGCGATCTCGCCCGAGAAGGCGGTGGTGGTCGGCTGGTGCAGATCCACCAGGAGCTGCTCGGCCGAGCGGGGCGGGAGGACGGGAGCGTCGTCCGCGGAGGCCGCGGCCGTGGTCACCACCGCCCCGACGCCGACGAGGGCCACTGCCGCGAGGGGTGCCACCCATCGCGTCACCGGACGCCGCTTCACGATCTCAGCCATGTCTCGATGGTCTCTCTGTCGCGGGCGAACTGCCACCACCCTGGGTATGACGAGCGGGCGGGGCCGGTGGTTCCCGGGGCGGACCGTCGGGCGCCGACGTCCCGTCGGGCGTTCCCATGACGTTCGCCCCACGGAGGCGTGCCGTTCACCGCTGCCGGGGACGATCGGGCCGACCTGCGAGAAGGAGCCCGATGCCCGTCCGCACCCGCCCGCGCCCGAGCGCGCCCACCCGCGGCGCCACGACCCCCCGCCGGGTGACTCTCGCGGCCCTCGCGCTGGCCGCGCTCGCCACGGTCCTGCCCACCGCTGCCGACGCCCACGGCTTCTCCACCACCGTCTACGTCGAGGTGACGCAGCCGTGGCGACGGGGGTCGGCCGCTGGCTGACCGCCGGCGCGACGAGCGTCGACCTCGCGCCCGGCGAGGCGCGCACCGTGCCGCTGACGTTGACGGTGCCCGACGACGCCGCGCCGGGCGAGCTGTGGGGCGGCGTGGTGGTGTCCCGCACCCGCGACGTCGACGGGACGGCGACCGAGCGGCGCGTTGCCCTGCGCGTGCACGTGCGCGTGTCGGGGGCCGTCACGCCCGCGCTGGCCGTCGAGGACGTCCGCGTGGGCTACTCCGGCGGCCTGCGCGCCAGCGGCGCGGCGACGGTGACGTTCACGGTCCGCAACACGGGCCCGGTGGCGCTCGCGGCCGAGCCCTCGGCGGTGGTGTCGGGGCCGTTCGGCACCTTCCGCTCCGCCGCGGCGACCGCCGACGTCACCCCCCGGCTGCTGCCCGGCGAGGCGTGGCCCGTGACCGTGGACGTCCCGGGGGCCACCGCGGCGGGCCTGCTGACCGCGACCGCCTCCGTGGTGCCGCTCCTCACCGACGCCGCCGGATCCACGGCGGGCCTGGCGCCCGTCGAGGCCGCCGCGCGCGCGTGGGCGGTGCCGTGGGTGCCGCTGCTCGCCGTGCTCCTCGTGCTCGGCTTCGTCGGGGTGCTGTTCGCACCGCGCCGCCAGCGGCCCACCCCGGCGACGCCCGTCTCGTGACGGGCGCTCTCAGCGCCAGCCGAGCGCCGGGGCGACGTGCGTGAGGATCGCCTCGATGACGTGGGCGTTGTAGTCGACACCGAGCTGGTTGGGGACGGTGAGCAGGAGCGTGTCGGCGGCCCGGATCGCCTCGTCGTGCCCGAGCAGCTCCACGAGGTCGTCGGGCTCGGCGGCGTAGGAACGGCCGAAGATCGCCTTGGTGCTCTCGTCGATCCAGCCGACCTCGTCCTGCGAGTCGGCGCCGTGGCCGAAGTAGGCGCGGTCGCGCTCGTCGACCAGCGCGAAGATGCTGCGGCTGACCGACACGCGCGGCTCCCGCTCGTGACCGGCCGCCTTCCAGGCGTCGCGGTACACCTCGATCTGCTCCGCCTGCTGCACGTGGAAGGGCTTGCCCGACTCGTCGTTCTTCAGCGTGGAGCTCATGAGGTTCATGCCGTGCTCGGCGGCCCACGTCGCCGTGGCGTTCGAGCCCGCGCCCCACCAGATGCGGTCGCGCAGCCCCTCCGAGAACGGCTCCAGGCGCAGCATCCCCGGCGGGTTGGGGAACATCGGGCGCGGGTTGGGCGGCGCGAAGCCCTCACCCTTGAGGACGGTGAGCAGCACCTCGGCGTGGGTGCGCGCCATGTCCTGCTCGGTGGCCCCCTCGGCGGGCTCGTAGCCGAAGTAGCGCCAGCCGTCGAGCACCTGCTCGGGGCTGCCGCGGGAGATGCCCAGCTGCAGCCGCCCCCCGGCGATGAGGTCCGCCGCGCCGGCGTCCTCGGCCATGTAGAGGGGGTTCTCGTACCGCATGTCGATCACGGCGGTGCCGATCTCGATCCGCGTGGTCCGGGCGCCGATCGCCGCGAGCAGCGGGAAGGGGGACCCCAGCTGCCGGGCGAAGTGGTGCACGCGGAAGTACGCGCCGTCGGCCCCCAGCTCCTCGGCGGCCACCGCCAGGTCGATCGACTGGAGCAGCGCGTCGCTCGCCGAACGCGTCCGGGAGGAGGGCGACGGGGTCCAGTGCCCGAAGGACAGGAAGCCGATGTTCTTCACCGAAGCACCCTAAGTCGGTGCATGCCGATCCCGCCCGGGGCCGGGGACCACCGCAGCGTGGGACGATGCCGGGGTGAGGCCGTTCCCGTCGTGGCACCGCGTGCACCCCGTCGTGGCCGACATCGGCGGCGGGTTCGTCGCGACCGAGGCGCCCGCGCTCCAGAAGGCCATCCGCGGGGCGATGAGGCTCGGTGAGTTCGCCGCCGGGGAGCTCGATGCGGACCTCACGTTCGAGCAGGGGGCCGAGGGACGCGTCGTCGTGCGGTGGCGCAACCACTACGTGGGCTTCGTGCCGGAGACGCATGCACCGGCGCTGCGTCGCCAGCTGGCCGGCCGTGGCCGGGCTGCGCTGGTGTCGCCGGGCGTGGTGTACCGCGACGGGGAGCTGTGGCGCGTCTGGGTCGGGGAGCCGCTGCCCGGCATCGACCTGCCGCGCCCGGCGGCCGGCTACGACTCGATCGAGCCCGAGCCGGCGACGATCTTCGGCATCCCGGTGGGGATGTGGGTGCAGCGCGCCGCCCATCGTGGGCACCCCGAGCAGCCGCCGTGGGTGCTCGCCGTCGGTGGTTCGTCGTGGGACGTGCGTGACGGCGTGGACCTCGACCTGGTGATGTTCCGCGCGCGGATCGCCCGCGCGGGCGACGGTGACACGGTGCAGATCTACCTGGTGGACGAGCCCGTGACCATCCACCTGGAGCCGGGCACCCGCATCACCCTGACACCGCCGGGCGGCGGTGAGCCCGAGGTGCTCTACCCGCGTCCCTGAGCGCCGCGGCCGGGAGTCAGGCGCCGGCGGCCGTCAGGGCGTCGAGCTCGCCGGGCGCCAGGGCGAGGTGGACCGAGGCGAGCAGCGCCGGGACCTGGTCGGTGCGACTGGCCGACACGATCGGTGCGACGACCGTCGGCTGCTCACGGAGCCAGGCCAGTGCCACGGTGGCCGGCGCGACGCCGTGCGCCGCCGCCACCTCGTCGAGCGCCGCGAGCACGCGCCGCCCGCGGTCGTCGAGGTACTTCGAGGCGCCGCCCGCGCGCGGAGTCGTCGGCAGCGGCGCATCCGGGCGGTACTTACCGGAGAGGAACCCCATCGCCAGCGCGTAGTAGGGGAAGACGCCCAGGTGGTACCGCTCGGCGCGCTGCCGGAGCCCGTCCTCGAAGGCGCGCTCGACGAGGTTGTACTGGGGCTGCAGTGCCACGGGCCGGTGCAGGCCGTCGCGCTCGGCGATGGCGAACCACTCGTCGATCCGCTCCGGGGTGTAGTTCGACAGCCCGATCCAGCGCACCAACCCCTCGTCGACCAGGCGCGAGAACGCGCGGGCGCTCTCCTCCAGCGGGACGTCGGGGTCTTCGTGGTGTGCCCAGTACAGGTCGATGACGTCGGTGCCGAGCCGTCGCAGCGACGCCCGCGCGGCCGCCGCGACGTTCGGGGCGGACAGGCCGTGGTATTGCGGGTGGCTGAACACCTTGGTGGCGAGCACCACCGACGCCCGCCGGCCAGGCCGCGCCGCGAGCCAGCGGCCGATGATCGTCTCGCTCTCGCCGCCGACGTGTCCGGGAGCCCAGTGCGAGTAGCCGTCCGCGGTGTCGATGCACACGCCGGTCGGCTGGGTGAACGCGTCGAGAAGAGCGAAGCTCTCGGCCTCGTCCGCCGTCCAGCCGAACACGTTGCCGCCCACCGCGACCGGCAGGATGTCCAGGTCAGAGTCACCCACGCGCACCACAGCGATCACCCTCCGTCGTCGTGGTGCCATCCTGCCCGGTGCCGCCGGTCGGTCGCGGGTCCTTTCGCCCCTCGAACGGCCACGCGCGACGACCCTTCCCTCCCGCGCGCCCGTACCCTCGTCGGGTGTTCTGCCCCGCGTTCGACGCCGGCCGCTGTGCGTCGTGCACGCTGCTGGACTCGCCGTACGACGACCAGCTGGCGGGCAAGGCGGCGCGCGCCGGCGCGCTGCTCGCACCGTTCGGAGACGTCGCGTGGGAGCCGCCCGCCGCCAGCCGCGAGGCGGGGTACCGGAACAAGGCGAAGCTCGTCGTCGGCGGCACCGTCGACGCGCCCACCCTCGGCATCCTCGACGCCGACCACCGCGGCGTGGACCTGCAGGACTGCCTGCTGTACGAGCCGGTCCTCACCGCGTCGTTCCCGGCGCTCGCGGCCTTCGTCACGCGCGCGGGGCTGGTGCCCTACGCGGTGCCCGAGCGCACGGGCGAGCTCAAGCACCTGCTGGTCACCGTGTCGCCCGGTGGGGAGCTGATGGTGCGCCTGGTGCTGCGCTCCACCGAGGCCCTGGCGCGGATCCGCAAGCACCTGCCGTCGCTGCGCGCGGACCTGCCGAACGTCGCCGTCGCCTCGGTCAACGTGCTGCCCGCCCATGCCGCCGTGCTCGAGGGCGAGCGCGAGATCCCCCTCACGCAGGCCGAGGCGCTGCGGATGACGCTCAACGGGTTCGACCTGTGGCTGCGCCCGCAGGGCTTCTTCCAGACCAACAGCGACATCGCCGCCCTCCTGTACCGCGAGGCGGCGGCGTGGCTGTCCGACGAGCCCGTGCGCTCCCTCTGGGACCTGTACTGCGGGATCGGGGGCTTCGCCCTGCACGCCGGCGCCGGGCTCGGCCGGCCCGGCGCGACGAGGACACCGGCGACCAGGGCGCCGAAGGCCCTGGGGGTGGAGACGAGCTCGGCGGCGGTTGCCGGCGCTCGGGCCGCGGCCGCCGCCGCCGGGGTGGACGCGGAGTTCGTCAGCGGCGACGCGACCGCGTTCGCCCTCGGCTCGCCGTCCGCGGCGCTGCCGGACGTGGTGGTGGTCAACCCGCCGCGGCGCGGGATTGGGGCGACGCTGGCCGGTTGGCTCGAGTCGTCGGGCGTGTCGCGGGTCCTGTACTCGTCGTGCAACGTCGAGAGCCTCGCGGCCGACCTCGCCCGCATGCCGTCGCTGCGGCCGGTCCGCGGCCGCGTCCTCGACATGTTCCCCCAGACGCCGCACGACGAGGTCCTCGTCGAGCTGCGTCGCAGCGCCTGACGCGGCCGCGAGACGCGCGGCAGATTGCGCATCGCCTGCTCGGCGGTGGCGTTGCCGGCCGTCGCGCTGTCGGCCGTCGCCTTGCCCGCCCGGCGCGCTCGGCGGGAAGCGCGCCGGGGCGGCATCGCCTTCTCGTGCGTGTTGACCACGTGATCACGTCGTCAACACGCACAACAAGGAAGATCCGGGCGGTGCGGGGGAGGTCCGCTCGCGCGGCCACGCCTGCACAGCGACCTCGCCCGGTCGGGGGACGTGGGACGGCAGGGCGGGCCCTCGGTGCCGACACGGCGACGATGCGGGTGGCCGCCGAGCCGGGCGTCCTAGGGTTTCCGCCATGGGGCGGATGGCCGGGCCGCTGTGGTGCGTCGAGACGGGCGACGGCCCGCCGCTGGTGCTGCTGCACGGCAACGGCGAGTCGCACCGGGTCTTCGACCGGATGGTGGCGCCGCTGGCGCCCCGCCACCGCCTGGTGGCCCTCGACTCCCGGGGGCACGGTGCGACACCGCGCGGCGAGGCGCCGCTGACCATCGCCCGCATGGCCGACGACGTGGACGGGGCGCTCGCGGAGCTCGGCCTGACGGGCGTGGACGTGCTCGGCTTCTCCGACGGCGGCAACGTCGCCCTGGAGCTCGCGCTGCGGCACCCGCGGCGGACCGGCCGGCTGGTCGTCGTCGGCGCCAACCTCAGTCCCGAGGGACTGACCGCCCGCACCCTTGCCGAGGTGCGCGTGGTGCACGCGGCCCTGCAGGCGGCGGGTCGCGTGGTGCCCGCGGCGCGGCGCGCGGCGGAGCGCTGGGCGCTGATGGCCGACCAGCCCCGCATCGACCCGTCGGACCTGAGACGCGTCGGCGTCCCCACGCTCGTCGTCGTGGGCGCTCGGGACGTGGTGCGACCCGAGCACACCCGCCTGATCGCCGACCGCCTGCCGCTGGCACGGGTGGCGGTGGTACCGCGCGCCGGCCACATGCTGCCGCTCACGCACCCGCGCGAGCTCGCCGCGCTCGTCGAGGCGTTCCTGGAGCCGTGACGGGGGTGAAATCGGCTGCGTCGAGCGATCCCGGGCCCGCTGTCCCTGCAGTGCGCGCCCCCGGGTGCCGAGACATCCATGTGGCCGACGCACCACCGAATTCCTTGCCCGCGCCGGCACCGTCGCCGGCCGCGCTCGCGCCCACGTCGGCCCGCGGTGACGTCGCCGCGGATCTCGCGCGTCCGGCGCGCGTGGTGGGGGCGAGCCTGTCGGCCGCGGACCTCGAGGTGTTCTTCCGCGATCCCGACCTGGCGTGCGTGGTGCTGCGGGGTGACGACGGCCGGATCGGCCTGGTGACGCGGGCTCGGCTCGCGGCGGCGAAGGCCGGGCGGTTCGGCACGGGCCGGACGGAGCTGATGCGCGGCGCCGTCGGCGACATCGCCGACTGGGCGCCGCTGGTGGTGGCTCCCGAGACCCCGGTGGCGGCGCTCGCGCTGCGCGCCATGGAGCGCGCGCGGGAGCGCCGTTACGACGACGTGGTGGTGGGCGGGGAGCGCTGGGGGACCGTCAGCCCGGCCGACCTGACCGTCGCCGTGGTGAACGCGCTCGCGGACCCGTCGGGCCACGACCCCCTGACCCGGCTGCCCGGCCGCATCGCGACATTGCGCGCGCTGACCCGCCGGTGTGACCTGGCAGCACGCACCGGTGCCCGTGTCGCGCTGGTGCTGCTCGACGTCCGTGACATGGCCGCGACGAACTCCCGGTACGGCCTGGCAGCCGGGGACGCGGTGCTCCTGGAGCTGGCGAGCCGTATCCTCGCCGCCGTCCCGGACGACTGCGACGTGGGGCGCGTGGACGGGGACCGGTTCGCGGTGCTGGCCAGCCTGGCCCCGGTGGGGGACCTCCAGGCGTCGGCCTCCGCCGACGGCCTGCGGCAGCGGGTCGTCGGGGCTCTCGCGGCGTCGTCGGGCGGCATCCCGGCATCGGCGTGGCCCTGGCTGCACTCGGCGGTGGCATGGTCGGTGGCCGGTGGCGCCGATCCCGAGGACCTGGTGCTGCAGGCCGAGGGCCGGCTACGTCGAGCGAAGCAGGCCGCGGCTCCGTCCGTCGCGGTGCCGGCCCCTCAGGCCCCGGCCCGGCAGGAGCACTGAGCCGGCACCGGAGCACTGGCGCCCCCGGCCCGGTGAGCGTCAGGCCAGCCCTCCGCCCACCCACGCCTTGATCGCGCGCACGTCCTCCTTGCTCAGCTCCATCCGCGCGCCTCGGCACAGCCCGACGACGTAGTCCGCCCACGTGCCGGCGAGGTTCTTCGCCTGCGTCTTGGCTCCGAGCGTCGCGCCGACGTAGAGGAGCCCGCCGATGACGAAGTTGACCGAGGCCCGCCCCACCTTGGCGCCGGCCTTCTGGCAGGCCTCGCGGACGCGACGCGCGGTCTCGATGCGGTCGAAGTCGTGACCGGCGACATCCGCCGCCAGGCGTTCGAGGAGCACCCTGTAGTCCGCCTGCGTCAGGCCCGGCACGTCGGTCACCGCCACCACCTGGCGCTGGAGGTCGGTGGTCGCGGCGACCGCGGCCCCGGGCAGGTCGGCCTCGTCGAACCGCTTCGGGTCCCAGACGTAGCCCGGGGGAGTCTTCGTCGTGGCACCGAGCCCGGGCAGCTCGCGTGCCAGCCATGCGGCGAACGTGCGGGCGCCGCCCCATGAGCCGCTCAGGTCCGGGTCGGCCTGGAGGGCCGCCTGGGCCGCGGCCCCGAGCACGATCGGTCGATCGGCGGCACGCACCAGCTGCTGCACGGCACGCCGGGCGGCCGACGATGACGAGCGCGTCGCAGCCGCGGCGCCCGCGACAGCCTCCGCCACCGGTGCCGGCTTGGCCGCGGGCGCGCCGTTCGAGGAGAGCGCCGCGGCGGGCTCGTCGGGCAGCGCGCTCGTGGTGGTGACCAGCTCCGCGAACGCGTCCGAGGTGACCACCGCGTCCGCGACGGCGCGGTAGGCGCTCGCGGAGGGACTCGCGGTGATGATCGTGACCCGCCGGTCGTCGGCCCGCAGGCGCTGGACCAGCGGCGTGAAGTCGGCGTCCGCGGACACGACGACGAACTCCTCGTACCGCGTGGGGGCGGACAGCGCGTCGATCGCGTCCAGGACCAGGTTGATGTCGGCGCTCGACTTGCCCTGCTGCGTCAGGGAGGGGCAGTCGACCACCTGAAAGCCGGCGCGCGTGAAGTTGGGCCGGAACTCCGCGAACGCGGACGGGTTGAGGTAGCACGCGCGCACCAGGAAGCGTCGCGTGAAGGGGCCGTCCGCGTCCGTCCCGGTGCCGAGCTCGGCCAGCCAGTGCCCCGGGTCGCCGGCGAACGCGACCGCGGCCTTCGCGTCGAGGCGCCGCAGCCCCAGGTACACGTTGTCGAAGTCGACGAACAGGGCGCATCGCAGGCGGCGCGGTGCGGGGGCGGCGAGGTCGGGAGGGGTCACCCGCCCATCCTGCCGTGCGTCGGGCACCATGGGAACGTGGCGGTGGCGCGGCGGGCCGTGGTGCACGGCGACGTGCAGGGCGTGGGGTTCCGGTGGTGGGCCGCCCGGGAGGCGGGCCGCCTGGGCCTGCGCGGCTGGGTGGCCAACCGCGACGACGGCACGGTCGAGGTGCACGCGGAGGGCGACGAGGCCGCCGTGCGCGAGCTCGTCGGGCTGCTGGGCACCGGTCCGCGCCACGCCCGCGTCGCGCGCGTGGCCGTGCGGGACGACGAGGTGCACGGCTGGGTCGGGTTCGAGGTGGAGCCGTAGAGTCGTGGTCCGTGCCCACCCCCGACTTCGTCCTCGCGCTGCGCGAGCAGATCGGCCACCACCCGCTGTGGCTGCCCGGGGTGACCGCCGTGGTGCTGCGGGACGGCCCGCGCGGGCCGCAGGTGCTGCTGGTGCGGCGGGCGGACAGCGGCGCCTGGACGCCGGTGACCGGCATCGTCGACCCGGGCGAGGAGCCGGCGGTCGCGGCGGCCCGCGAGGTGCTGGAGGAGGCCGGGGTGGTGGCCGAGGCCGAGCGGCTCGCCTCGGTGAGCGTCACCGACACCGTCACCTACGCCAACGGCGACGTCTCCCGGTACCTCGACCTCACCTTCCGGTTCCGGTACGTCGCCGGTGAGCCGCACCCCGCCGACGGCGAGAACACCGCGGCCGCCTGGTTCGACCTGGGGGACATCCCGGCGCTGAGCGCGGACATGGACGCGCGGCTGCAGTCCGCGCTGGCCGACGAGGCCGCGGCACGGTTCGCGCGGCGATGACCGGCGACGCCGTACCCGCCCCCGAGGGGCTCGGCGGCTTCCTCTCCCGCTCCGCGCTGCTGGGCGTCTACCTGCCGTCGCTCTGCTTCGAGATCGCCGTGGGGGCGATCACACCGATGATCGCCCTGCGCGGTCTGGACCTCGGTGCGTCGGCCGGTCTGGCCGGGGTCCTCGCGGCGATGCTGGCGATCGGGCAGATCCTCGGCGACGTCCCGGCCGGTGCGCTCGCGGCGCGGGTGGGAGACCGGCGCGCGATGCTCATCGCCTCGGCGGTCTCCCTCGTGGCGCTGGCCGCGTGCGCGATGGCGGGCACCACGTGGCTGCTCGGCGTGGCGGTGCTGGTGACCGGCGCCGCCAACGCGGTGTTCATGCTGGCGCGCCAGGCGTACCTCACCGAGATCACGCCGCCGGTGTTCCGCGCCCGGGCGCTGTCGACGCTGGGCGGGGTGGGCCGCATCGGGCTGTTCGTCGGGCCGTTCGCCGGTGCGCTGGTCGTGTACCTGGCCGGGACCGCCGCCGCCTTCTGGCTGGCGTTCGGCGTGGTGGTGGTGACGGCGGCGGTGGTCTACGTGGTGCCGGACGTCGCGACGCCCGAGGGGCCCGCCACGGGCGCCCCCGTCTCGCTGTGGCGGGTGATGGTCGACCACCGCAGGCTGTACCTGACGCTCGGGCTCGCGGTGCTGCTCGTCGGCGCGACGCGCAGCGCGCGGCAGGTGGTGCTGCCGCTGTGGGGCGACCACCTGGGACTCGAGCCGGCCGCGACGAGCCTGGTCTTCGGACTGTCCAGCCTCGTGGACACCGCGATGTTCTACCCCGCGGGCAAGCTGATGGACCGCCGGGGGCGGCTCTGGGTGTCCGTGCCGTCGATGGTCGCCCTCGGCGTCTTCGTCGCGGTGCTCCCGGCGGCGGGCTCGGTGGGCTGGTTCACCGCGGTGGCCATGGCGATGGGCCTGGCCAACGGCGTCGGTTCCGGGATGATCATGACGCTCGGCGCGGACGTCGCACCCCCGGGCATCCGCGCGCAGTTCCTCGGCGTGTGGCGGCTGTTCGGCGACTCCGGTGCGGCCGCCGGCCCGCTCGTCGTCGCGGCGGGGGCCGCGCTCGGCAGCTTGTCGGCGGGCATCGTCGTCGCCGGAGGGCTGGGGCTGCTCGCCGCCGGCGTGCTGGGGATCACCGTGCCGCGGTGGTCGGTCCACGCCAACGCCCGCACGCGCGTGGCGGCCGGCCTGCTGCCGGACGGGCGGCCCGCCCCGGCGCCGTAGGGACGCCGGGCTCAGCCGAGCCGGTGGAGCAGCCCGACGACCACGGCGGCCGAACGGTCGGCGGCGTCGTCCACGTGCTCGGCGAACTCGCCGGCGCCGCACAGGTCGCTGATGCCGCGCACGGACACGAACGGCACCCCGTACAGGTGCGCCACCTGCGCCAGCGCGGTGGACTCCATGTCCGTGGCCAGCGCGTCCGGGAAGGTGGCCCGCACCTCGTCGACCAGCGGGCCGTCCACGAACGCGTCGCCGGAGACCACCGACCCGACGTGCACGCGCAACGATCCGTCGCCCGGCTCCGCCGCTGCGAGGAGTGCGGCGTCCGCCTCGAAGGTCGGCGGCATGCCGGGCACCTGGCCGAGCGCGTACCCGAACGCGGTGGCGTCGGCGCGCGAGTAGGCGTGGGCGCCACCCACCACCACGTCCCCCACGTGCACCGCCGGACCGAGCCCGCCCGCGCTGCCCGCGCTGACGATGGCACGGGGGCGCACCGCCGCGGTGACCACCGCGGCTCCCGCCGCGGCGTTGACCAGGCCGATCCCGGCGCGCACCAGCACCACCTCGTGGCCGTCGATCACCAGGTCGCGCACCCGGGCCCCGCCGGCGACCTGCTCGTCGGACGCCCGCTGTGCCCGGGCGAGGAAGGGTTCCGCCTCCTCCGGCATCGCGACGACGACCAGGACGGGCCTGGTGCTCACGCGAGGACCTGCGCCCACTGCGCACGCTCCGCCAGGAACGCGCGGGCGGCGGCCTGTGCGCCCTCGAGGGTGTGGTTGGCGCCCCAGCCGCACTGCACCTCGTTGGCGGCCGGCACCTCGGAGGCGCCGAGGATGTCGGTCAGCGTCGCCTCGACCAGCGCGAGGACGTCGTCGTACTCCCAGTCGCCGGCGAGGATCAGGTAGAAGCCGGTCTGGCAGCCCATCGGCGAGAAGTCGACCACCTTGTCCGAGTGGTCCCGGCTCTTCTCCGCGAACAGGTGCTCGATCGAGTGCACCGTCGGCATCTCGAGGTGCGCCTTGTTCGGCTGGGTGAACCGGACGTCGTACTTGACCAGCACGTCGCCGTGCGGCAGCACCTTGCGGTCGGCCAGGCGGACGTAGGGGGCCTTGACGGCGCGGTGGTCGAGGTTGAACGACTCGACGTTCATGCGAGGGGTGTCCACCGGCTCAGTCTCCCGCACCGGTGTCCGGTCGCGGTCCGCGGCCGTGTCGCGCACGACGGCAGCGCGTGCGCAGACTCTCGCCGTGGTCGACGTGCGGGTGGGCATCTCCGGCTGGCGGTACGGGCCGTGGCGCGGCGTGTTCTACCCGCCTCGGCTGCCGCAGCGCCGCGAGCTGGAGTACGTCGCGCAGCACCTGCGCACGGTGGAGGTCAACGGGTCCTTCTACTCGCTCCAGCGCCCGGAGTCGTACCGCCGCTGGGCGGACCAGACGCCTGCCGACTTCGTGTTCGCCGTCAAGGGGCCGAGGTTCGTCACCCACATGAAGCGGCTGTCCGGCGTGGCGACGCCGCTCGCGAACTTCTTCGCCAGCGGGGTGCTGGCGCTCGGCGCACGCCTCGGCCCCGTGCTGTGGCAGCTCCCGACCACCTTCCGGTTCGACGAGCGCGTGCTCGACGAGTTCTTCGCGCTGCTGCCGCGCACGTCGCGGGACGCCTCGCGCCTCGCGGAGGCACACGACGAGCGGCTCGACGGCCGGGCGTGGACGGCGGCGGACGCCGACCGACCCCTCCGGCACGCGATCGAGGTGCGCCACGACAGCTTCCGCGACCCGGCGTTCGCCGCCCTGGCGCGCCGGTACGGCGTAGCGGTCGTCGTCGCGGACACGGCGGGCCACTGGCCGATGCTCGACGAGCCGACGGCGGACCACGTGTACGTGCGCCTGCACGGCGACCGCGAGCTGTACGTCAGCGGGTACGACGACGCTGCGCTCGACCGCTGGGCGGCGCGGGTGCGCGGCTGGACCGGCCAGGGTCTGGACGTGCACGTCTACTTCGACAACGACGTCAAGGTGCGGGCGCCGTTCGACGCGATGGCCCTCGCCGGGCGGCTCGGCGTCGGGCCGGGCTGACCTCGTCCGGCCTCAGCGGCCGCGCAGGCGGTCGGTGAGGCGGCGCTCCCGCTTCGTCGGGCGGCCGGCCCCGCGGTCGCGCAGGGCGACGAACGGGGCGCGCTCGCGGGGGACCGGTGGCGGCGAGTGGTCCAGGTAGCACGCGACCGCGACGTCCGCGCCGACCCGCTTGACGACGAGCCGCTGCACCACGACGAGGCGTTCGCGCACGTCGCCGCCGCGCACGTGGACCTCGTCGCCCGGCACGACGAGCGTCGCGGGCTTGGCCCGCTCGCCGTTGACCCGCACATGGCCGGCGCGGCACGCCGCGGCGGCCTGCGACCTCGTCGGGAACAGGCGCACCGCCCAGATCCAGGCGTCCACCCGCGCCCTGACCACCGGCTCGCTCACCACCCCACCCTCCCACCCGTACCCGGCCCCCCGGGCCGCGGGCGCGGCCCCCTCCTATCGGGGCGCGGCCACGCGCTCTGCACATCCTCACGCGCTCTGCACCTCCTGGTGCCGAGCTGGTGAGGATGTGCAGACGCGGCTACCGCCGCAGCTGCAGGTACCGCTCGATCAGGGCGCGCGTCGACGGGTCCTGCGCGTCCAGCGCCGCAGCGTCGCCGGTCAGCGCGGGGGCGATCTCCAGCGCGAGCTTCTTGCCGAGCTCCACGCCCCACTGGTCGAAGGAGTCGATGCCCCACACGGCGCCCTGCACGAACGTGACGTGCTCGTACAGCGCGATCAGCTGGCCCAGCACGGACGGTGTCAGGGCGGGGGCGAGGATCGACGTCGTCGGGCGGTTCCCGCTGAACACGCGCGCCGGGACGACCGCCTCGGGCGTGCCCTCGGCGCGCACCTCGTCGGCCGTCTTGCCGAAAGCGAGCGCCTTGGTCTGGGCGAAGTAGTTCGCCAGGAAGAGCGAGTGCACGTCGACGTCGCCGTCCTGCAGCGGGTGCGACGGGGTGGCCATCGCGATGAAGTCGGCGGGGATCAGCCGGGTGCCCTGGTGGATCAGCTGGTAGAAGGCGTGCTGCCCGTTGGTGCCGGGCTCGCCCCAGAACACCTCGCCCGTGCCGGTGGTGACGGGCGTGCCGTCCCAGCGGACCGACTTCCCGTTCGACTCCATGGTCAGCTGCTGCAGGTAGGCCGGGAAGCGGTTGAGGTGCTGGTCGTACGGCAGCACGGCGTGCGTGTGCGCGCCGAGGAAGTCGACGTACCAGACGTCGAGCAGGCCCATCAGCACGGGGACGTTGGATGCCAGCGGCGTGGTGGCCACGTGCTCGTCCACCGCGTGGAAGCCGGCCAGGAAGTCCGCGAAGCCGTCCGGGCCGATGGCGATCACCAGCGAGAGCCCGATCGCCGAGTCGACCGAGTAGCGGCCACCCACCCAGTCCCAGAACCCGAAGGCGTTGGCCGGGTCGATGCCGAAGGCGGCCACCTTGTCCAGCGCGGTGGACACGGCGACGAAGTGGCGCGCCACCGCGGCGGTCCGGGCCTCGTCGGTGTCGTCGATGCGGCCCGCGTCCACGAGGCGGTCCCACAGCCACGCACGCGCCAGGCGGGCGTTGGTCAGGGTCTCGATGGTGCCGAACGTCTTGCTCGCGACGATGAACAGCGTGGTCGCCGGGTCGAGGTCGGCGAGCTTCTCCGCGAGGTCGGTGGGGTCGATGTTGGAGACGAACCGCACCTCCAGCCCGTCCTGCACGTACGGGATGAGCGCCTGGTAGGCCATCGCGGGGCCGAGGTCCGACCCGCCGATGCCGATGTTCACCACTGTGCGCACGCGCTCGCCCGTGGCGCCGGTCCACACCCCGGAGCGGACGCGGTCCGCGAAGGCGTACATCGATCCGAGCACCTGATGTACGTCGTCGTCCACGTGCTGCCCGTCGACGACGAGCGCGGGGGAGGTGCCCCGGGGGCGCCGCAGCGCGGTGTGCAGCACCGCGCGGTCCTCCGTGACGTTGATGTGGTCGCCGCGCAGCATCGCCGCGAACCGGCCGGGAACGTCGGTCTCCTCGGCGAGCCGCACCAGCAGCTCCAGCGTGCGGTCCGTCACCAGGTTCTTCGACAGGTCGACGGTCAGGTCGGCCAGCTGGAACGTCATGCGCGCGGCGCGGTCCGGGTCGGTCGCGAACCAGGCGCGCAGGTCGGCGTGGAGGGAGGCCTCGTGCTCCGAGAGCGCGTCCCAGGCGGTGGTGGCGACGGGATCGATGGGCGACGTGGGCACGGTGGGCTCCTTGTCGGGTGGGCGGACCGGACCACCGTAGTGAGGGACCCGGCCGCGCCGCACACCGCTCCGCGCCGTGGCCGCCGTCGTCTGGCCGACCGGTGGCGGGCCCCTTACCTGGACAGACGTCCCATGATTGGGGGTCCGCGCGCCACATCACGATGTGGTCACGGCGCCGTCGGCGGCTTGACGGAAATTAGTAAGGACGCTCTACTAACAAACGTGACGACGCCGACCGGTGCAACGAGGCACGCAGGACACCGCCTCGGCGCCTCCTTGCGCCCGACCGCCAAGGTCCTCCCCGAGCACGCCAGGGCGCACAACCGCTCGCTGGTGCTGGGCCACCTGTTCCACTCCGGACCGTCGTCGCGCGCCGACATCGCCCGCAGCACCGGCCTCACCCGGGTCACCGTCTCCGACCTGGTGGGCGGCCTCATCGACGAGGGGCTCGTCGCGGAGCTGGGGGTCCGCGTGGGCGGCAAGGTGGGCAAGCCCGCCACGCTCGTCGGGATGCAGACGGAGGCGTTCCAGATCGTCGCCCTCGACCTGACGGACGACGACCGGATGCACGGCGCGGTGATGACCCTCGTCGGCGACGTCGTCGAGCGCCGGGAGCGCGGGATCGGCGGCCGCACAGGGGACGCCGCCGCCGACCTCGTCCTGGAGCTGGCCCGCGAGCTGCTGGCGGCCGCGACGCGCCCGGTGATCGGGGTGGGCATCGCCTCGCCCGGCGTCATCGACCCCGACGGCGTGGTGGTGCAGGCCCCGAACCGCGGCTGGTACGACGTGCCGCTGGCGGCGCGGCTGCAGGCCGCGCTCGGCGTGCCGACCCACGTGGCGAACGACGCCAACACCCGCGCCCTCGGCGAGTTCACGTTCGGTGCGGCCGGCGCCGCGACCATCGTCGTCACCGTCGGTGAGGGCGTCGGCGCCGGGATCGTGCTGGACGGTCGGCTGGTGGGCGGTCGGCACCACGCCGCCGGCGAGATCGGTCACCTGACGGTGGTCGACGCCGGCACCCCGGGGGAGTCGCCCGTCGCATGCGCCTGCGGGCGCACCGGCTGCCTGGAGACCGTGCTGTCCGTGCCCGCCCTGCGGCGCCGCACCGCCGGTCTCGACCCACATGCCTCCGACGCCGCCCTGGCGTCGGTCGGCCGGCTCCTGGGGCTCGCCCTGGCGCCGGTTGTCTCCGCGCTCGACCTCGCGGAGGTCCTGCTCTCCGGTCCGCCGGAGCTGCTGGACGGCACTCTGCGCGAGGCGGCGCTGCACACGATCCAGGCCCGGATCATGCCCGTCATCGGGGACGGTCTGACGCTACGGGTCGGCTCGCTCGACGAGGACGCGGCGCTGGCCGGCGCCGCCGTCCTCGTCCTCTCGGGCCAGCTGGGGGTCTCGTGACCCCGGCGGGAGCAGCGAGAGGCCACAACCAGAATCCGGCGGCGCCGACCGGCGACCGCCAGCACCAGGGAGGAAACCCCACCGTGAAGAAGCTACGTTTCGTGGCCGTCGGGACGCTGGCAGCGCTCGCGCTGGCGGCGTGCAGCTCCGGCGGCGGCGCCGGCGACACCACGTCCGAGCCGCCCGCCGAGACGACGACCGGCACGACGGAGACGACGACGCCTGCCGAGCAGACCGGTGACATCACCATGTGGGTCGCCGGTGGCGACACCCCGCAGGAGCTGCGCGACTGGCTCGTCGCGAAGTTCGCCGAGGAGAACCCCGGCTCGACCCTGACGATCGAGGAGCAGGGTTGGGGCGACCTGGTCACCAAGCTGACCACCGCGCTGCCCGACGCCGCCAACACCCCCGACGTCGTCGAGATCGGCAACACGCAGACCCCGACGTTCTCCACCGTCGGCGCGCTGTTGGACGTCTCCGACATCGTCTCGGAGATCGGCGCCGACAAGTTCCACGAGGGCCTGCTCGGGGTCGGCATCGTCGACGGCAAGAACTACGCGCTGCCGTACTACTGGGGCTCGCGCTACGCGTTCTACCGCGCGGACCTGTACAAGGCCGCCGGTGTGGAGGTGCCGAAGACCCTCGCCGAGGTCACCACGGCCGCCGCGAAGCTCAAGACCGCCACGACGTCCGGGTTCGCGATGGGCGGTGCGGACTGGCGCAACGCCGTGTCGTGGGTGTTCGCCAACGGTGGCGAGCTCGCCACGGTGGACGGCACCACGTGGACGTCCACCCTGTCCGACCCGAAGACCATCACGGGCATCGAGCAGTGGGCCGACTTCTACAAGCAGGCATCGAACCTGCCGTCGACCGACCGTGACGTCGCGTACTGGGACTTCATCAACGACGGCACGGACGGCTCCGCCCCGGCCGCCGCGACGATCATGGCGCCGGGCTGGGCCCGCTGGTCCATCGGCGACATGGTGAAGAACGACGCCGGCGAGGACGTCCGCGACGGCATGGCCAACGCCGACAAGTTCGACATCTTCGGCATCCCCGGCGTCGACGGCGGCCTGGCCCCCGTGTTCGCCGGTGGCTCGACCTTCGCGATCTCCGCCAAGTCGCAGCACCCGGAGCTGGCGAAGTCGCTGGCCCGGATCATCCTCTCGAAGGACTACCAGGAGCTGCTGGGCACCAACGGTCTGGGCCCCGGCGTCAAGGACTACTGGGCCTCGATGGGCGACGACAAGTTCGCGCACATGATGATCGACACCGCCGCCGTCGCCAAGCCGACCCCGGCCGCGCCGGGCTGGGCCGCCATCGAGGGCGCGTTCGTCTACGAGGAGTTCTTCCAGAAGGTCGCCGAGGGTGGTGACGTCGCCGCCCTGACCGCGGAGTACGACGCCAAGATCACGCCGATGCTCAACGGCCAGGCCTGATCCTCCGGATCGCAGTCGCGCCGTCCGCGGGGCCGGGACGTCCCCGGTCCCGCGGACGGCGCGGTCCGTCCGGCGCCATGCTGAGGGTCCACCCGCCGCGGTGGCCCGCACCGGCCTGAGGAGGCCCCTCGATGACCATCCCCGCGACGACCGCCACCGGCGCGTCGACCGGGAGCGCGCGGCGCGCCACCACTGCCCCCCGGCACCGGCGCACGCCCGTGACCCCCTACCTCCTGCTGCTGCCCGCCGTCCTGGTGCTGCTGGCCGGCATGGGGTACCCCGTCTACTGGCAGGTCGTCACGTCGCTGCAGAAGTTCGGGCTGGCGCAGCAGTTCGGGCAGCCGCCCGAGTGGGCCGGGCTGAAGAACTACGCCCGCATCTTCAGCAGCGACGACCTGTGGGCCGTGGTGGCCCGGTCGGTGGTGTTCTGCCTCGTCAACGCTTTCGTCACGGTGGCGCTCGGCCTCGCCTTCGCGCTGCTGATGCGTGCGGTGCACACCGTGACGCGCCTGGTGCTGCAGGTGACCATGCTGCTGGCCTGGGCCATGCCGATGGTGGCCGCGGTGATCGTCTTCCGGTGGCTGTTCGACAACCGCACCGGGGTCGTCAACTACCTGCTGACCCGCGTCGGGTTCGACCAGATGGCGGGCTTCTCGTGGTTCTCCCGGCCGCTGACGTTCTTCGTCGTCGCCTCGGCGGTGATCATCTGGATGAGCGTGCCGTTCGTCGCGCTGTCCGCGTACGCCGGACTGACGGCGGTGTCCGACGACGTGCTCGAGGCGGCCCGCATCGACGGTGCGCGGCCCGGCCAGGTGCTGCGGCACATCCTCATCCCGCTGATCCGCCCGGTGCTGTCCATCGTGCTGCTGCTGCAGATCATCTGGGACCTGCGGGTCTTCGCCCAGATCCGGTTGCTCCAGGACAACGGCGCGCCCGTCGGGGAGACCAACCTGCTGGGCAACTTCATCTACGAGCTGGGCATCGGCCGGCAGGACTTCGCCGGCGCCGCGGCGGTCTCGATCTTCGTCCTCGTCCTGACGGTGCTGCTGTCGTGGCCGTACGTCCGCTCGCTGCTCAAGGAGGACCAGGCGTGAGCAGGTCCACCTTCTCCGTGCGGAGCGTGGCGCCCGCCGCCGTGGCGAGCGGGGCCCGCCGCCGTCGTCGGGCCGGCCGGGTGCTGATGAACGCCCTGGGCATCGTCGCCGCGCTGGTCTGGTTCTTCCCCGTGTACTGGATGATCCTGTCCGCGTTCACGCCGAACGCCTGGCTGCGCACCACCACGCCGACGTTCCTGCCGGTCCACACCACGGCGAGCAACTTCGTCGGCGTGCTCCACGGGACGTCGTTCCCGCGCTCGCTGCGGATGAGCCTGCTCATCACCCTGACCACCGTGGTGCTGGTGCTCGTCTTCGCGTTCCTCGCGGCGCTGGCCGTCAGCAGGTTCCGCTTCCGTGGCCGCACGTCGTTCGTGCTCGCGGTGCTCTTCGTCCAGATGCTGCCCGCCGAGGGCCTGTTCATCGCGCAGTACCGCATGATGTCCACCCTGGGACAGCTGAACTCGATCCTCGGCATCTCGGTGCTCTACACCGCCGCCGTGATCCCGTTCACCGTCTGGATGCTGCGGGGATTCGTCGCCGGCGTGCCGGCCGAGCTGGAGGAGGCGGGCATGGTCGACGGGCTGTCCCGCGTCGGCGCGTTCCTGCGCATCACGCTGCCGCTCCTGGCGCCCGGGCTGGTCGCCTCGGGGGTGTACGCGTTCCTCCAGGCGTGGAACGAGTTCACGATCGCCCTGGTGATCCTGCCCGCCGAGTCGTCGTACACGCTGCCGATCTGGCTGCGCTCGTTCCTCGCGGCCTCGATCAACCGCGGCGTCGACTGGGGCCAGGTGATGGCCGCCTCGACCCTGCTCGCCGTGCCCGTCATCATCTTCTTCCTGTTCGTCCAGGGCAGGATGACCTCCGGACTCGTCTCCGGAGCAGTGAAGGGCTGACGTTGATCGACACCACGCGTCCCTGGACGGTCGGCCTCGACGTCGGGGGCACCAAGACCCACGCTCTGCTGCTCGACGGCGGCGGCGTGGTGCGGGCCGAGCGGCGTGCGCCGACGCAGACCGGGGTCGCCGGGGTGGTCGAGGGCTCGGTGCACCTGGCCAAGGAGCTGCTCGCCGACACCGGAGTCGCCCCGGCGGAGCTGGCCGGGGTGGGCCTGGCGCTCCCCGGCGTCGTCGACCCGGTGGCGGGCACGTGCCGCAACGCGGTCAACCTGGCCATCGACGAGCCGGTGGCGCTGGCCCCGCTCGTCTCCGCCGGACTGGGTGGCGTGCGGGTGCGGCTCGAGAACGACCTCAACGCCGCCGTGCTCGGCGCGCAGCACCTGCTCGCCGCGGCCGGCGAGCCGCCGTCCGACGACCTGGCTTTCCTGGCACTCGGCACCGGGCTGGCGGCCGGGCTGCTGCTGGACGGCCGGTTGCGGCGCGGCGCGCACCGCGGGGCGGGGGAGATCGGCCACCTGACGTTCGTCGCCGGCGGGGCGCCGTGCGCGTGCGGCCAGCGCGGCTGCCTCGAGCAGTACGGGTCCGGCTCCGCCCTCGACGCCGCCTGGCCCTCGCGCACCGGCCGCCCGTCGCCGGTCGAGGTGTTCGAGGCGGCCGCGGCGGGCGACCCGACGGCCGTCGCCGTGCGCGACGAGTTCGCCCGCGCGGTCGCCGCCGCGGTGCGGGTGCTGGTGCTGACGTGCGACGTCGGCACCGTGGTGATCGGCGGCGGCGTCTCGCAGCTGGGACAGCCGCTGCTGGCGGCCGTCGTGGCCGAGCTGGACCGGCAGGCGGCGGCCTCGTCGTTCCTGGCCGGCCTGGACATCCCGGCGCGGCTGCGGCTGGCGCCGGCGGGAGTGCCGGCCGGCGCCGTCGGCGCGGCGCTCGTCGGACGGACGGAGAGGAACCGCTGATGGAAGTCGTCATCGCCCCCGAGGAGCAGCTGGCCGCGATCGCCGCCGACGCGATCGAGCGGCTGCTGCGCGCCACGCCGGACGCCGTGCTGGGCCTGGCCACCGGCTCCAGCCCGCTCGCGGTGTACGACGAGCTGGTGCGCCGGCACCGCGAGCGCGGGCTCTCCTTCGCCCGGGCGCGCGGCTTCATGCTGGACGAGTACGTCGGCCTGCCGGCCGACCACCGCGAGCGCTACCGCAACGTCATCGAGCAGTCGATCGCGGGGCTGGTGGACTTCGCGCCCGGCACCGTGCGCGGGCCGGACGGGCTCGCGCCCGACCTGGTGCAGGCCTGTGACGACTACGAGCGGGCGATCGCCGACGCCGGCGGCGTGGACCTGCAGATCCTCGGCATCGGCACCGACGGCCACATCGCGTTCAACGAGCCGGGCTCGTCGCTCGCCTCGCGGACCCGGATCAAGACCCTCACCCGCCAGACCCGCCAGGACAACGCGCGGTTCTTCGGCGGCGACGTCGAGGCGGTGCCGCACCACTGCCTGACGCAGGGGCTGGGCACCATCATGTCCGCGCGTCACCTGGTGCTGCTCGCCACCGGCCGGCACAAGGCGGAGGCGGTGCACCAGCTGGTGGAGGGGCCGGTCTCCGCGATGTGGCCGGCGACGGTGATGCAGCACCACCCCCACGCGACGGTGCTGGTGGACGACTCGGCCGCGTCCCGGCTCCAGCTCGCCGACTACTACCGCGAGACGTACGCGAGCAAGCCGCAGTGGCAGACGCTGTAGGGCGGCCGCGGCGCCGGTTGCCCCGGGGCGCCGTCGCCGGCGGCGCTTAGGATCGTCCGCATGAGCGAACCGCTGCCCCCCGTGCCCGGGCCCGACGACGCGCCGGAGACCGGCCGCGCCACCTCGGTGCTGGAGCGCGAGGAGGTCCGCGAGGAGCTCGAGCCGGGGGACCACGAGCGCTTCGCGCACTACGTGCGCAAGGAGAAGATCCTCGAGTCGGCCGTCAGCGGCAAGCCCGTGGTCGCGCTGTGCGGCAAGGTGTGGGTGCCCGGCCGTGACCCGTCGCGGTTCCCGGTGTGCCCCGTGTGCCAGGAGATCTATGCCGGCCTGCGCAAGCCCGGCGACGGCGACGGTTCCGGCGACGGCGGCGGGTCGTCCGGCGGGCGCCGCTGGTTCGGCTTCGGCCGCGGGTCGTCGGGCGGCTCGTCCGGGCCGTCGGGCTCGACCGGCCCCCGCGGCTCCCTCGGCGGACGGTGAGCGCCGGGGACCGGCAGCCGTCCCCCTCCACCTCCCACAGCACGCACCCCTCGACGTCGGCGGCGTCGCAGCTCTCGCCGGCGTTCCCCGGGCGTGCGCCCTGGGGGACGGCGGGGCGGTTGCGGGCGTGGCAGGCGGACGCCCTCGAGCGGTACCGGGAGCTGGCCCCGCGCGACTTCCTCGCGGTGGCGACGCCCGGCGCCGGCAAGACGACGTTCGCCCTGCGGGTGGCCACCGAGCTGCTCGCTGCGCGCGTGGTGCGGCGGGTGACCGTCGTCGCGCCCACCGAGCACCTCAAGCAGCAGTGGGCGGACGCCGCGGCGCGGGTGGGTGTGACGCTGGACCCGAGCTTCCGCAACGCCCAGGGCCGCCACGGCGCCGCGTTCGACGGCGTGGCGGTGACGTACGCCCAGGTGGCGAGCAAGCCCGCGCTGCACGCCGCGCGCACCGCCGCCGCGCCCACCCTGGTGATCCTCGACGAGGTGCACCACGGCGGCGACGCCCTGTCCTGGGGCGACGCGGTGCGCGAGGCGTTCGACGGCGCGACGCGGCGGCTGTCCCTGACGGGCACGCCCTTCCGCTCCGACACCGCGGCGATCCCGTTCGTCCGCTACGAGCGCGGGTCCGACGGCATCCGACGCAGCGCCGCCGACTACAGCTACGGCTACGCCGAAGCGCTCCGCGACCACGTGGTGCGCCCGGTGATCTTCCTGTCCTACGGGGGGTCGATGCGCTGGCGCACGCGCGCCGGCGACGAGGTCGCCGCCCACCTGGGGGACCCGACGACGAAGGACGTCACCGCGCAGGCGTGGCGCACGGCCCTCGCCCCGGACGGCGAGTGGATCGCCTCGGTGCTCGCGGCCGCCGACCGGCGTCTGACCGAGGTGCGCCGCACCGTGCCGGACGCCGGCGCGATGGTGATCGCCACCGACCAGTCCGACGCCCGCGCCTACGCCGGCCACCTGGCGAGGCTCACGGGGCAGTCGCCCACCGTGGTGCTGTCCGACGACGACGGCGCCGGTGCGCGCATCGAGGAGTTCTCCGCCTCCGAGTCCCGCTGGCTGGTCGCGGTGCGGATGGTCTCCGAGGGCGTCGACGTGCCCCGGCTCGCCGTCGGTGTCTACGCGACCAGCGCCGCGACCCCGCTGTTCTTCGCGCAGGCGGTCGGCCGGTTCGTCCGCGCCCGGCGGCGGGGGGAGACGGCCTCGGTGTTCCTGCCGAGCGTGCCCCAGCTGCTGGCGCTGGCGGCCGCGCTGGAGGTGGAGCGGGACCACGCGCTGGACCGGCCGCTGCCCGCCGGCGACTTCGTGCCGGAGGAGGCGGTGCTCGCGGCCGCCAACCGTGAGGAGCGCGCCTCGAACGACCTCGGCGAGCGGGGGACGTTCCGGGCGCTGGAGGCGCAGGCGTCGTTCGACCGCGTGCTGTTCGACGGTGGCGAGTTCGGCATGGCGGCCGAGGTCGGCTCGCCCGAGGAGCTCGACTTCCTCGGCCTGCCGGGACTGCTGGACCCCGACCAGGTGGCCACCCTGCTGCGGCAGCGCCAGGCCGAGCAGCTGCGCTCGCGCCGGGGCAGGGGCCGCGCGGGCGACCCCGAGGCGGCCGCCCAGGCCGAGCACCGACGCCGCGCGCAGCTGCGCAAGGAGCTGTCGCAGCTGGTCAACGCCTGGTCACGGCGCAGCGGTCAGCCGCACGGCGCGGTGCACTCCGAGCTGCGTCGCCGGTGCGGCGGACCGGAGGTCCCGCTCGCCAGCGGCGAGCAGCTCGAGGCGCGGGTCACCCTGCTGCGGGAGTGGTTCGCCGGGCGGCGTTGACGGCGCTCGGCGGGCGAGATCGCCCGGTTCGTGCCAGGGTCGAGCTCGGGGCCACCCGGCCGGAACCGTCGGGTGCGACCTCGTGCGGGGGGCGGAAGGAGCAGTCCCATGCCCGCTTGGCTTCTGCTCGTCATCATCGGTGTGGTCATGCTGATCCTGGGGGTCGCGATCGAGGCCGCCAAGTTCCTCATCTGGGTCGGGATCGCCGTGCTGGTCATCAGCCTGATCGTCGGCCTGGTGCGGCGGGGCGGCCGCGCCGTCTAGCGTCGCGGCCCTGCGGCGCGTACGACGAGCCCCGGATCGCTCGTCGTACGCGCCGCTTCGCGCTCCGGGGCAGGCCCCGGACGAGACCGCGTCGACAGGCCGGGCTACGCCTCGTCGAGGTGGATCGTCACGGTCTCCAGCGCGGGCTCGTCGGCCGAGAGCCGCCGCGCACCGCGCGGCAGCTCGCCGCGCGACGCCTGGTGGCGCGCCCTCGCCCGTGCCACACCGTCCCTGCCGGTCCATCCCTGGTCCACCACGCCGCCGGTCACCAGCGGCACGTGCAGGGCGCGCAGGCCCTCGTCGGGCGATGCCAGCTGCGCGTCACGCCAGGCCCGCACGCGCTCCGGCGGGCCCGTCACCAGCGTCTCCTCGACCGCGCGCCCGTCCGGCCCGATCCGGCGCGCCGCGGCCTTGAGGCCGCCGACGCTCTGCTTGGACTGCGACACCTTGGCGACCGGCTCGACCGAGCCGTCGGCGCGCTCGCGCGCCACCAGCTTGTAGACCATGCCGCAGGTGGGCGCGCCCGAGCCGGTGACCAGGCTGGTGCCCACGCCGTACGCATCCACCGGTGCGATGGCGAGCGCGGCGATCGCGTACTCGTCCAGGTCGGAGGTGACGACGATCCGGGTCCCCGTCGCGCCGGCGGCGTCCAGCTGCGCGCGCACCTCGTTGGCCTGCACCGCCAGGTCACCCGAGTCCAGCCGCACGGCACCGAGCGACGTCCCGGCGGCCGCGAGCGCCGCCCGCACGCCCGCCTTGACGTCGTACGTGTCCACCAGCAGCGTGGTGTCCGGGCCGTACTGCGCCACCTGGGAGGCGAACGCCGACTTCTCGTCGTCGTGCAGCAGCGTGAACGCGTGGGCCGCCGTGCCGATCGTCGTCAGGCCGTAGCGGCGGCCGGCCTCGAGGTTGGACGTGGCGGTGAAGCCCGCCACCACGGCCGCCCGGGCGGCGGCGACGGCGGCGTCCTCGTGGGCGCGCCGGGCGCCCATCTCCAGGCAGGGGCGGTCCACCGCCGCGCTCGTCATACGGCTGGCCGCGGAGGCGATGGCCGAGTCGTAGTTGAGGATCGACAGCACCAGGGTCTCCAGGAGCACGCACTCCGCGAACGTGCCCTCGACCACCATCACCGGCGAGAGCGGGAAGAACACCTCACCCTCCGCGTAGCCGACCACGTCACCGGTGAACCGGTAGCCCGCGAGCCAGTCCAGGGTCCGGTCGTCGACCACGTGCTCCGCCGCCAGCCACGCCAGCTCGTCGGGGCCGAAGCGGAAGTCCGGCAGGGCCTCCAGCACGCGGCCCGTGCCGGCGACCACGCCGTAACGGCGGCCGGGCGGCAGCCGCCGGGTGAACACCTCGAAGACGCAGTGGCGGTCGGCGGTGCCGTCGGCCAGTGCGGCCTGCAGCATCGTCAGCTCGTAGCGGTCGGTGAGCAGGGCCGTGCTCCGCGTCATGAGGCGAACCTAGTTGTGTGGTGGGCGGGTGCAAGGCACCGCGCTCGCTCACCGCTGTGCTGCCGCCCGACCTGCCGGCTGAGCACTTCCAGGCGGGCTGTGCAGCTGCGGGTGCACGTTCCGCTCGGAAGTGCACAGCGGGGCGGCGGCTAGGCTGGCCGGCGTGAACGGCGCGCCGATCGGCATCTTCGACTCCGGCGTCGGTGGCCTCACCGTGGCGCGCGCGATCATCGACCAGCTGCCCGACGAGTCCGTGCTCTACCTCGGCGACACGGCCAACGCCCCGTACGGCCCCAAGCCCCTGGCGGCGGTGCGCGCCTTCGCGCTCGCGGCGCTCGACGAGCTGGTCGAGGCCGGCGTGAAGATGCTGGTCATCGCGTGCAACTCGGCCTCGGCGGCGATGCTGCGCGACGCGCGCGAGCGCTACACCGCGCGTCACGGCATCCCCGTGGTCGAGGTGATCCTGCCCGCGGCCCGCCGCGCGGTGCTCGCCACGCGCAACGGCCGGATCGGCGTGATCGGCACGCGGGCCACCGTCGACTCGCGGGCGTACGACGACGCCCTCGCCGTGGCACCCGGCATCCAGCTGGTGTCGCGCGCGTGCCCACGCTTCGTCGAGCTGGTCGAGGCCGGACAGACCTCGGGGCCGGAGGTGCTGGCCGTCGCGCACGAGTACCTCGACCCGATCCGGGAGGCGGGCGTCGACACCCTGGTGCTCGGCTGCACGCACTACCCCCTGCTCACCGGCGCGATCTCCTACGTGATGGGTGAGCAGGTGACGCTGGTCTCGAGCGCCGAGGAGACGGCCAAGGACGTCTACCGGACGCTGGTGGCCCACGGGCTGTCGCGCTCGCCGTCGGCGGGCCCTCCGGTGCACCGCTTCCTCGCGACGGGGGAGCCGTCCGCGTTCGCCGCGCTGGCGCGCCGCTTCCTGGGCCCGGAGGTCGACCGCGTGGAGTCGCTCGGGGCGCTGCGGTGAGGCTCGTCGTCCTCGGCTCCGCGGGCTCCTACCCGTCGGCCGACTCGGCCTGCGCCTCCTATCTGGTCCAGGCCGACGACGAGTCCGGGCGCACCTGGTGCGTGCTGCTCGACCTCGGCAACGGCGCGGTCGGCCCGCTCCAGCGCTACTGGAACGTGCGGGACCTCGACGCCGTCGCCATCAGCCACCTGCACGCCGACCACGTCGCGGACACCGCGGTGCTGTCGGTGGCGCGGCGCTACGGGCCGCAGGGCCCGCTGCCGCCGCTGCCGCTGTGGGGACCGGCCGGGACGGCCGCCCGGCTGGCGGAGATCGCCGGGTCCGACGACCCCGCGCCCGGGGTCCTCGAGCAGTTCGACGTGCGGGCGTGGGACCCGGCGGTGCCCGTGGTCGTCGGGCCGCTGACCTTGACGCCCGTGGCGATGGACCACTCGCTGCCCTGCTTCGGGGTCCGCGTCGTCGGACCGTCCGACGAGCCCGCGCCCGGGGGCGGGCGGCGCACCGTGAGGCTGTGCTACACGGGGGACACCGACGCCGGGCCCGGCCTCGACGCCCTCGCCGCCGGGGCCGACCTCCTGCTCGCCGAGGCGGCGTTCCACGAGGGCCGGGACGACGCGTGGCGCGGCATCCACCTGACCGGCCGGCGCGCGGCCGAGGCGGCAGCCCGGGGCGGCGCCGGACAGCTGGTGCTGACGCACATCCCCGCCTGGAACGACCCGGCGCTGGCCGTCGCGGAAGCCCGCTCCGCGTACCCGGGCCCCGTGACGCTGGCCACCCCCGGCGCGACGTTCACCCTGTAACCACCCCCGCCGACCCGCCGCCCCCGTCCCCCCTTCCGCTCGGCGGATGTGGAGGTGGCGGAGGGGCGTCGGGGTGGGTCGGTAGGGTGGGCGGCATGAGTTCGGCGCCCGAGTCCGCGCGTTCCGACGGGCGGCGGCCCGACGAGCTGCGTCCCATCACCATCACCCGCCGGTACCTCGACGCGGGGGAGGGCAGCGTCCTGGTCGAGTTCGGCGCCACGAAGGTGCTCTGCGTCGCGAGCTTCACCGAGGGCGTGCCGCGCTGGAAGAAGGGCTCGGGCGAGGGCTGGGTCACCGCCGAGTACGCGATGCTGCCGCGCTCGACGAGCACGCGCAGCGACCGGGAGTCGGTCAGGGGGCGGGTCGGCGGCCGCACGCACGAGATCTCGCGGCTCGTCGGGCGCAGCCTGCGGGCGATCATCGACGTCGCCGCGCTCGGCGAGAACACGGTGGTGCTGGACTGCGACGTGCTCCAGGCGGACGGCGGCACACGCACGGCGTCGGTGACCGGCGCCTACGTCGCGCTCGCCGAGGCGGTCGAGTGGGCCAAGGCGAAGGGTCTGGTCCCCGCGAGCCGCGCGGTGCTCTCCGACTCGGTCTCGGCCGTCAGCGTCGGCATCGTCGACGGCGTGCCGATGCTCGACCTGCCGTACGTCGAGGACGTCCGCGCCCAGACGGACATGAACGTGGTGGTGACCGGCTCGGGCCACTTCGTCGAGGTGCAGGGCACGGCGGAGCACGCGCCGTTCGACCGCGCCGAGCTCGACACGCTGCTCGACCTGGCGCTGGTGGGCACGTCGCGGCTGGGCGCGCTGCAGAAGGAATCGCTCGCCGCAGCGCCGGGCACCCGCGTGAGCACGGGCGTGCCGGCGTGACGGGTGCCGCGCCGCGGCTGGTGCTCGCCACCCACAACCGGCACAAGCTGGGCGAGCTGCGCGCCATCCTGCACCCCGCGCTGCCGGGGCTGGACCTCGACGCGGTGGTGACGGCCGGCGACCTGGGCGTGCCCGACCCGGTCGAGGACGGCGTGACGTTCGCCGAGAACGCCCTGATCAAGGCCCGCGCCGTGGCCCGGGCGACGGGCCTGCCCGCGGTCGCCGACGACTCCGGCCTGGCCGTCGACGTGCTGGGCGGCGCGCCGGGCATCTTCTCAGCGCGCTGGGCCGGCCGGCACGGCGACGACGTGGCGAACCTCGAGCTGCTGCTCGCGCAGCTGGCGGACGTTCCCGCGGCGCACCGCGGCGCACGCTTCGTGTGCGCCGCCGCGCTCGTCACGCCGGCCGGGGTCGAGGTGGTGGAGCGCGGCGCGCTGGTGGGCACGCTGGCCACCGCGCCGCGGGGCGGCAACGGGTTCGGCTACGACCCCGTGCTGGTGCCGCTCGGGGACACGCGCACCTGCGCCGAGCTGGCGCCCGACGAGAAGAACGCGATCAGCCACCGCGGGCAGGCCTTCCGCGCGCTCGTCCCCGCGGTGGTGCGCGCCCTGGAGGCCTGATGGCCGATCCGGGTCGGGTGCAGCTGGTCGCGGAGCAGGTGTCGTTCGGGTACCCCGGGCGGCCCGTCCTCGACCGCATCGACCTCACCGTCGCCGCGGGCACGCGGCTGGGCCTGGTCGGCGAGAACGGAGCCGGCAAGTCCACGCTGCTGCGCGTGCTGGCCGGTGAGCTGACCCCGCGAGGGCAGGTGCGCCGCCACGGCACGCTCGCCGTCGTCGAGCAGGAGCTCGACGCGCCGGCGGGGGCGACGGTCGGCGACGTCGTCGCCGGGTCGCTCGCCGCGTCCCGTGCCGCGTCCGACGAGCTGGTGGCCGCCATCGCCGCGTTCGACCACGAGACGGGCGACACCGGCTGGCTCACCGCGGCGGTGGCCCGCTACGAGCACCTGGCGGCCTGGGACGCCGACCGCCGGGTGGACGAGGCGCTGTCGCGGCTGGGCGCGCCGCGCGACCTCGCCCGCCCGCTGGCCGAGCTGTCGGTGGGCGAGCGCTACCGCGTCCGTCTCGCGGCGCGCCTCGCCGAGCGCGCCGACCTGCTGCTGCTCGACGAGCCCACCAACCACCTGGACGTCGCGGGCATCGACTACCTGACCGCGCAGCTGCGGGACTTCCCGGGCGGGCTGGTGGTGGTCACTCACGACCGGCAGCTGCTCGACGACGTGATGACCGGGATCCTCGACCTCGACCCCGCGATGGACGGGCGCCCCGCGCTCTACGGCGCCACCCGGTACGCCGACTACCGGTTCGCCAAGGACCAGATGCTGCGCCGCTGGCGGGCGCGCCACCGCGCCGAGCGCAAGCGGGCGGTGGCGCTCGCGCAGCGGCTGGACCGGTCGTACGAGGGGTTGTCCGACGAGTGGCGCCCGCCCAAGGGCAGCGACAAGAACCGCCGCACCACGCGCGCCCGCTCCCAGGTCAAGACGGTGGACCGGCTGATGCAGCGGCTCGAGGCCGAGGCGGTCGCCGTGCCGGTGCCGCCGCCCGTGCTGACCTTCCCCGACCTGCCCAGCACCCCGCGCGGCTACGACGGCGGTGCGCTGCTCGACGTGCGGGCGCCGCGCGTGGCGGGGCGCCTCGACCTGCCGGGCCACCGGCTCGAGCTGCCGCCGCTGGGGCGGCTGCTGGTCACCGGTCCCAACGGCTCGGGCAAGTCGACGCTGCTCGCGGTGCTGGCCGGCACGCTGCCCCTGGATCGTGGTTCCCGGACCGTCGCGCCCGGCGTCCGGCTGGGCGTGCTGGGCCAGGAGGGGGCCGACGAGGCTGCGCCGCGCCCGGGCGCGGCGGGCTCGTCGTTCGACGCCTACGCGGCCCATGCGCTCCGGCTCCTGGACGCCGGTCTGCTGGACCCGGACGAGCTGGTGCCGGTCGCCGCGCTCGGGCTGCTCTCCGAGGAGGACCTGGACCGCCCGCTCGCGGAGCTGAGCGTGGGCCAGCGGCGCCGGTTCGACCTGGCGCGCACGCTCCTGGCGGCGCCGCACGTGCTGCTGCTCGACGAGCCGACCAACCACCTGTCGGTGGCCCTGGTGGACGAGCTGACCGCGGCCCTGCGGGCGACGAGCGCGGCAGTGGTGGTGGCGACGCACGACCGGCGGATGCGCGCGGACCTCGCGGACTGGCCCCGGCTGGACCTCGGCTGAGCGCTCCGGGGACGGCACCGCCCCGCGGACCGCCGCCGGCTCACGGCATGCGCCCCACCCACGCCATCGCCTGGCGCAGCAGCAGCCCCCGGCCGCCGGACATCTCCACCTGCACGGTGTCCGAGCACGCGTCCTCGGGGGTGAGCCAGGCGAGGTCCAGGGCGTCCTGCTGCGGCCGGCAGTCGCCGGCGACGGGCACCACGTAGGCCAGCGACACGGCGTGCTGCCGAGGGTCGTGGTACGGCGTCACCCCCGGCGTCGGCAGGTACTCGGCGACGGTGAACGGCTGGGGCGAGGAGGGGATCTGCGGCAGGGCCATCGGCCCGAGGTCCTTCTCGATGTGGCGCACCAGCGCGTCCCGCACCCGCTCGTGGAACATCACGCGTCCGGACACCAGGTCGCGGGACATCATGCCGTCGCCCGTCACGCGCAGCAGGAGGCCGACGGCGATCACGTCCCCGCTGTCGTCCACCCGCACCGGCAGGGCGTCGACGTAGAGGATGGGCAGCATCGAGCGGACCCGTGCGAAGTCGGAGGACGGCAACCAGCCCGAGGGTCGCCCGGGTTCGTCGGGCTCGTCGGGCTCGCGCGGGAACTCGGCGGTGTCGGTCACCGTGCTGTTCTACCGTGCAGGCCAGCGCGTGGCACGGGGGCGCGCGAGGGGGATCGCGGAATACCCGGGGACGCGTGCGCGCTGATACCCCCGAGGTTCCCGGACGAGGAGAGACAGCAACATGGCCACGACAATCCTGACCGGCGAGACGATCGGTGACACCGTCAAGGACAACCAGATCGTGCTCGTCGACTTCTGGGCGACATGGTGCCCGCCGTGCCGGATGTTCGGCCCGATCTTCGAGGCCTCGTCCGAGGAGAACACGGACATCGTCTACGGCAAGGTCGACACCGACGCGGAGCAGGAGCTCGCCGCCGAGCTCCAGATCACGTCGATCCCCACGCTCATGGCGTTCCGCGACGGGATCATGGTGTTCAACCAGGCCGGCGCGCTGCCCGCCCCGGCGCTCAAGCAGGTGATCGACGCCGTGCGCGGCCTGGACATGGACGAGGTCCGCGAGCAGATCTCCCAGCGCCAGAGCGCCAACGCCTGACCTGACGGCCCCCGGCAGGGCCCGGCTTCCGTGTGGGGCCGGGCCCTCGTCGTGCCCGGATGTCGGCGCGGTCGCGTGTGGCAGCCGGCGCGCCCCGAGGGGTGGCGGCCGTCGTGGTGCAGGAGACGGGAGTCGAACCCGCACGCCCTTTCGGGCACCAGGACCTAAACCTGGCGTGGCTGCCGTTTCACCACTCCTGCGCCGCCGATTGTGTCAGGCGACCGCGTCGACGAGGTCAGCCGGCGAGGCCCAGGTCCCGCAGCAGCCGCTCGACGTGGCCCGTGGCCTTGACGTTGTACTGGGCCAGCGCCACCCGGCCGTCCGGGTCGAGCACCACCGTGGAGCGGATGACACCGGTGATCAGCCGGCCGTAGAGGGTCTTCTCGCCCCAGGCGCCCCAGGCGTCGAGCACGGCGTGGTCCTCGTCGGCCAGCAGCGGGTAGTCCAGGTGCTCGTCGGCCGCGAACCGTGCCAGGCGCGCCGGGCTGTCCGGGGAGATGCCGACCAACCGGTACCCCGCGGCCGCCAGCGCTGCCGACGAGTCGCGGAAGTTCGCCGCCTCCAGCGTGCAGCCCGGCGTGCCCGCGGCCGGGTAGAAGTACACGATCACGTGGGAGCCGCGCAGGTCGGACAGGCGCAGCCGCCCGCCGTCGGCGGTCGGGAGCGTGAAGTCGGGCGCGAGGTCACCGACGGACAGACGGGGCACTGGTCGCTCCTCGGTAGCGGTCGTTTCGGCCCAGCCTATGGGTGGGAGGTACGGTCCGGGGTGTGAGTTCCACGACGGGCCCGACGCGATCCGTGCTGCCCATCCGGATGCTCAACGACCGCGTGCTCGTCGCCGTGGACGGGGAGGCGGCGGAGCGCCGTTCGGCGGCCGGGATCGTCATCCCCGCGACGGCCGCGGTGGGTCGCCGGCTCTCCTGGGCCAAGGTGGTCGCGGTGGGCCAGCACGTGCGCCAGGTGGCCGTCGGCGACCGCATCCTGTTCGACCCCGAGGACCGCGCCGAGGTGGAGCTGGCGGGAGACACCTACCTCCTGCTGCGGGAGAAGGACGTGCACGCCGTGGCCGAGCCGCAGGGCGAGGGGACGGGCACCGGGCTGTACCTGTAGGGCGTCCGACGAGGCCGGCCGGCGTCGCTCGGCACCGCCGCGGGCTGGTAGTCTTGTCCACCGGTTCGCCGCGCGCCTCTAGCTCAACTGGCAGAGCAGCTGACTCTTAATCAGCGGGTTCAGGGTTCAAGTCCCTGGAGGCGTACCA
>Ga0255338_1001784_pt1 | contig 37201 bp, 38 predicted proteins | sample MeOH1_35cm_T4_19_FD_203715 | JGI IMG/M metagenome (GOLD analysis project Ga0255338, IMG submission 203715) | Sandy soil microbial communities from University of British Columbia, Vancouver, Canada - MeOH1_35cm_T4_195 | ecosystem: Engineered > Artificial ecosystem > Sand microcosm > Unclassified ...
TGCCCCGACGCCTTGCGCTGCGCCTTTTCTTCCTTCTTTTTCTTCTTCTCCAGCTCGCGCTGCCGTTTCTCGTATTGGTAGTTCGGTTTCGCCACGTGCTTCCTTTGAATGATGTCGATGTTGCACACGATACCCGATTCGCCGCCCGGGAGGGAAGGGCATCAGCCGCCGGCAGGTCGGCTGGCGGCGATCAGGTCGAGTTCCACCGCCGCATTTTTCGGTAACTGGTACACGCCGACCGAGGTGCGCGTGTGCACGCCAGCCTCGCCCAGGATCTCGTGCAGCAGGTCGGAGGCGCCATCCGCCACTTCGCTCAGCAGGGTGAAATCGGGGCTGCACTGCACGTAGACCGTCAGGCGCAGGATGCGTTCGATCTGATCCAAGCTGCCCAAGGTCTGGCGCAGCAGCGCAAGACATCGCATGACGCAGATCTGGGCGGCGGTCTGCGCCTGGGCCTGCGTCACGTCCGCGCCGACGCGGCCGGTGACGACCACGGTCTGGCCGACGCGCGGCACCTGGCCGCTGATGTAGAGCGTGGTGCCGTGCTGCACGACCGGCGCGTAATGGCCGCCGACTTGCAGCGGGCCGTCGAAGCTGTGGCCGAGCCGGGCGGCGACGGCCTGGAAACGGGTGTCGCGGGGGGTATCCATGTTCGTCCTCTAAACTTGCGTCCATTGCATCCTATCCCGTCCATGGCCACCTCTTCGACTGCCGTCTCCCATCAACCCCTGGCCGAACGCCTGCGCCCCCGGACGTTGGGCGAGGTCATCGGCCAGCAGCACCTGCTGGGCGAGGGCATGCCGCTGCGCATCGCTTTCGAGTCGGGCCAGCCGCACAGCTGCATCCTGTGGGGGCCGCCGGGCGTGGGCAAGACCACCATTGCGCGCCTGATGGCCGACGCCTTCGGCGCCCAGTTCATCACCATCAGCGCGGTGCTGGGCGGCGTGAAGGACATCCGCGAGGCGGTGGAGCAGGCGCAGGTGGCGCTGGGCCAGGGCCGGCGCACCATCGTGTTCGTCGATGAGGTGCACCGCTTCAACAAGAGCCAGCAGGATGCCTTCCTGCCGCACGTCGAGAGCGGCCTGTTCACCTTCATCGGCGCCACCACCGAAAACCCGTCGTTCGAGGTCAACTCGGCTCTGCTGTCGCGCGCGGCGGTGTATGTGCTGCAGTCGCTGACGGAAGAGGATCTGAAGCAAATTGTGGCCCGGGCCCTTGAGATCCATGCGGTACCAGCTATCGAAACTGTAGCAATCGACAAGCTGATTGCCTATGCCGACGGCGATGCGCGCCGCCTGCTCAACACGCTGGAGACGCTGGCCGTGGCGGCCCAGCAGCAGAAGCAGGCCACCATCACCGAGGCCTGGCTGCTCAAGGCCTTGGGTGAGCGCATGCGCCGCTACGACAAGGGCGGCGAGCAGTTCTACGACACCATCAGCGCGCTGCACAAGTCGGTGCGCGGCTCCGACCCCGACGCTTCGCTCTACTGGTTCCTGCGCATGCTCGACGGCGGTGCCGACCCGCGCTACATGGCACGCCGGCTGGTCCGCATGGCGAGCGAAGACATCGGCCTGGCCGACCCGCGCGCGCTGCGCCTGGCGCTCGATGCCGCCGAGGTCTACGAACGGCTGGGTTCGCCCGAGGGCGAGCTGGCGCTGGCTGAGTGTGTGGTCTACCTGGCCATCGCGCCCAAGAGCAACGCCGTCTACAAGGCCTTCAACGAGGCCAAGGCCTTCATCAAGAAGGACGGCACGCGCCCGGTGCCGATGCACCTGCGCAACGCGCCGACCAAGCTGATGAAGGAGCTCGACTACGGCAAGGGCTACCGCTATGCCCATGACGAGGAGGGCGGTTTTGCCGCCGGCGAGCGCTACCTGCCCGACGGCATGGCCGAGCCGGGTTTCTACCGACCCGTGGAACGCGGTCTGGAGATCAAAATCGCCGAGAAGATGCGTACACTGCGCGCACTGAACGACGCCAAGAAAAAATAACGCGTGGGACCCGACGCAGATGGCATAGACATTGCGTTAGGAATTCAATGGACATCCTCCTGCAGCAAATCATCAACGGCCTGGTGCTGGGCAGCATGTACGCGCTGGTGGCGCTGGGCTACACCATGGTGTACGGCATCATCGGCCTGATCAACTTCGCCCACGGCGAGGTGCTGATGGTGGGTGCGCTCACCAGCTGGAGCGTCATCGGCCTGATGCAAGGCGCCATGCCGGGCGCGCCGGGCTGGCTCATCCTGCTGCTGGCCATGCTGATCGCCTGCGTGGTGGCCGCCACGCTCAACTACAGCATCGAGAAGATCGCCTACCGCCCGCTGCGCAACGCGCCCCGGCTGGCGCCGCTGATCACTGCCATCGGCATGTCCATCCTGCTGCAGACGCTGGCCATGATCATCTGGAAGCCCAATTACAAGTCCTTCCCCGCGCTGCTGCCGAGCGAGCCCATTCCGATCGGGGGTGCCACCATCACGCCGACGCAGGTGCTGATCCTGGCGCTGACGACCGTCTGCCTGGCTGGGCTGATGTGGCTGGTGCACGCCACCCAACTGGGCCGCGCCATGCGCGCCACCGCCGAGAACCCGCGCGTGGCGGCGCTCATGGGCGTGCGGCCGGACCGCGTGATCTCGGCCACCTTCATCATCGGCGCCGTGCTGGCGGCGGTGGCCGGCGTGATGTGGGCCGCCAACTACGGCACGGTGCAGCACAGCATGGGGTTCATGCCTGGGCTCAAGGCCTTCACGGCGGCGGTGTTCGGCGGCATCGGCAACCTGGCTGGCGCCGTGGTCGGCGGCATCCTGCTCGGGCTGATCGAATCGATCGGTGCCGGCTACATCGGCGACCTCACCGGCGGCGTGCTGGGCAGCCACTATGCCGACATCTTCGCTTTCATCGTGCTGATCGTGGTGTTGACGCTGCGGCCTTCCGGTTTACTCGGTGAGCGAGTGGCTGACCGGGCTTGATGTGCATCGCATGAAATCTTCCACCCGTCTCATCGCCATCCTGTTCGCCGCACTCGGCCTGCTGGTGTTGCCGCTCATCCTGCAAGGCTTCGGCAATGCCTGGGTGCGCATTGCCGACATGGCGTTGCTGTTCGTGCTGCTGGCGCTGGGCCTGAACATCGTGGTCGGCTACGCCGGCCTGCTGGATCTCGGCTTCGTCGCCTTCTTCGCCATCGGCGCCTACATGTTCGGCCTGCTGGCCTCGCCGCACTTGAGCGACACCTTTCCGCTTTTTGCCGCCATGTTCCCCAACGGCCTGCACACGCCGCTGTGGCTGGTGATTCCGCTGGCGGCGTTGCTGGCTGGCACGTTTGGCATCTTGCTGGGCGCACCCACCTTGCGGCTGCGGGGCGACTACCTGGCCATCGTCACGCTCGGGTTCGGCGAGATCATCCGCGTTTTCCTCAACAACCTGGACCAGCCCTTCAATCTGACCAATGGGCCCAAGGGCATCGGCCAGATCGACTCGATCAAGTTCTTTGGCTTCGACCTCGGCAAGAAGCTCCATGTTTTGGGGTTCGACCTGTCGTCTGTCACGCTCTACTACTACCTGTTCCTGGTGCTGGTGGTGGTCAGCGTTGTCATCTGCCACCGGCTGGAGCTGTCGCGTATCGGCCGCGCCTGGATGGCGATCCGCGAAGACGAAGTGGCCGCCAAGGCCATGGGCATCAACACCCGCAACATGAAGTTGCTGGCCTTCGGCATGGGTGCCACCTTCGGTGGCGTGTCGGGCGCCATGTTCGCCGCCTTCCAGGGCTTCATCTCGCCCGAATCGTTCAGCCTGATGGAGTCGGTGATGATCGTCGCCATGGTGGTGCTGGGCGGCCTCGGTCACCTGCCGGGCGTCATCCTCGGCGCCGTGCTGCTGGCCGCGCTGCCCGAGGTACTGCGCTACGTGGCCAGCCCCTTACAGGCCATGACCGGCGGCCGGCTCGATGCCGCCATCCTGCGCCAGCTGCTGATTGCGCTGGCCATGATCGGCGTCATGCTGCTGCGCCCGCGCGGCCTGTGGCCGGCGCCCGAGCATGGCAAGTCGCTGCAGGGCAAGGGGGAGCGCGCATGAGCGTGAGCGCCGCCGGGCCGTCCCAAGGCGCGAAGACCCCCTCGGGGGGCAGCGCAGCACACGAAGTGGCAAGCGTGGGGGCCAATACCCCCCTGTTGCAGGTCAGCGGTGTGAGCAAACGCTTCGGTGGCCTGCAAGCCTTGAGCGATGTCGGCCTGCGCATCGAGCGCGGCCAGGTCTATGGCCTGATCGGCCCCAACGGTGCCGGCAAGACCACCTTCTTCAACGTCATCACCGGCCTGTACACGCCCGACAGCGGCACGTTCGAGCTGGCCGGCCGGCCCTACCAGCCGAGCGCCGTGCACGAGGTGGCCCAGGCCGGCATTGCGCGCACCTTCCAGAACATCCGCCTGTTCGCCGACATGACGGCGCTCGAAAACGTGATGGTCGGGCGCCACATCCGTTCCCGCACCGGCCTGCTGGGCGCCATTTTCCGTACCCCCGCCTTCCAGGCCGAGGAAGCGGCCATCGCTGCGCGCGCGCACGAACTGCTGGCCTACGTCGGCATCGGCCAACTGGCCGACTACAAGGCGCGCACGCTCAGCTACGGCGATCAGCGCCGGCTGGAAATCGCGCGCGCCTTGGCCACCGAACCGCAACTGCTGGCGCTGGACGAGCCGGCCGCCGGCATGAACGCCACCGAGAAAGTGCAACTGCGGGCCCTGATCGACAAGGTCCGGAACGATGGCCGCACCGTGTTGCTGATCGAGCATGACGTCAAGCTGGTGATGGGCCTGTGCGACCGCGTTACCGTGCTCGACTATGGCCGCCAGATTGCGCAAGGCACGCCGGCCGAAGTGCAGCGCAATGCCCAGGTGATCGAGGCCTACCTCGGTCGCAACGCCAGCACCACGGCACAGGAGCAGCCCGCATGAACGGTGAAGCCTTGTTGCAGGTTCGCGGGCTGCAGGTCGCCTACGGCGGCATCCAGGCCGTCAAGGGCATCGACTTCGATGTGCATGCTGGTGAGCTGGTGTGCCTGATCGGCTCCAACGGCGCCGGCAAGACCAGCACCATGAAGGCCATCACCGGCACCCTGCCAATCAATGCGGGTGAGCTGCGCTACCTCGGCCGCCCGATTGCCGGCCAGGGTGCCTGGGACCTGGTGCGCCAGGGCCTGGCCATGGTGCCGGAAGGGCGCGGCGTCTTCACGCGCATGAGCATTGCCGAGAACCTGCAGATGGGCGCCTACTGCCGCGACGACAAGGCGCAGATCGCCACCGACACCGAGCAGATGTACGCGTTGTTCCCGCGCCTGAAGGAACGCCACGGCCAGCTGGCCGGCACGCTCAGTGGCGGCGAGCAGCAGATGCTGGCCATGGCGCGTGCCCTCATGAGCCGGCCGCGCCTGCTGTTGCTGGACGAGCCTTCCATGGGCCTGGCACCGGTGATGGTGGACAAGATCTTCGAGGTCATCCGCGACGTGGCAGCGCAGGGCGTCACCATCTTGCTGGTGGAGCAGAACGCCAGCCGCGCACTGGCCCTTGCCGATCGTGGTTACGTCATGGAGTCGGGCCTGATCACGCTCAGCGGCCCGGCGCAGACGCTGCTGCACGACCCGGCGGTGCGCGCGGCCTACCTGGGTGAATAGCGCATTGCCATAGTCAACTTCATCGCCATGGCCTACCATGCGTCTTCCACTCACCGATGGAAAGGACGCATCATGAAACGACTGACTCTGACGCTCGTTGCCCTGGGGCTGGCGGGCAGCGCACTGGCGCAGGAGGCCGTGTTCCAGACCAAGACCCTGACGCCCGAGGCGGCGCTGAAAGCGGCCCAGGTGGCGATCGAGGCCTGCCGCAAGCAGGGTTACCAGATCGCGGTGGCTGTGACCGACCGCAACGGTCTGGTGCAGGTGCTGTTGCGCGACCGCTTTGCCGGCCCGCACACGCCGACCGTGGCCATGGACAAGGCCTGGACTGCCGCCAGCTTCAAGACCTCCACGCTGGAGTTCGGCAAGGACACCCAGCCCGGCAAGGCCATGAGCGGCATCCGTCATGTGCCGCGCGTCGTGGCGGCCGGCGGCGGTCTGCCGATCGAAGGTGGTGGCACCTTGGTGGGTGCCATTGGCGTCTCCGGCGGGCCGGGCGGCGAGGCCGATGAAGCCTGTGCCAAGGCCGGCATCAAGGCCATTGCCGACAGCCTGGAGCTTTGACGGGATGAAGATCGACAGCCTGGACCACTTGGTGCTGACCGTGGCCGACATCGAGGCCACGTGCGCCTTCTACCAGCGCGTGCTCGGCATGGAGGTGGTCACCTTCGGTGCCGGCCGCAAGGCGCTGGCCTTTGGCGTGCAGAAGATCAACCTGCACCAGGCGGGGCGCGAATTCGAGCCCAAGGCGCAACGCCCGACGCCGGGCTCGGCCGACCTGTGCTTTCTCAGCTCGGTGCCGCTGGCCGAGGTGCAGCGCCATTTGCTTGCCTGTGGCGTGACGGTGACCGAAGGCCCGGTGCAGCGCACCGGTGCGCAGGGGCCGATCCTGTCGGTCTACTTCCGCGACCCGGACCTCAACCTGATCGAGGTTTCCAACCAACTGCTGCTCTGAGCATGCTGTACTACACCCTCAAGGTCTTGCTGTCGGCCCTGCTCATCGTGGCCATTACCGAGGTCGCCAAGCGCAGTTCGGGCTTTGCCGCACTGGTGGCTTCGCTGCCGCTCACTTCCTTGCTGGCCTTCATCTGGCTGCATGTGGAGGGCACACCGGCGAGCGAGATCGCCGGTTTGTCGGCCCAGATCTTCTGGCTGGTGCTGCCTTCGCTGGCGCTGTTCGTGCTGCTGCCGCTGCTGTTGCGCCAAGGTCTGGGCTTCTGGCTCAGCCTGGGGCTGGCCAGTGCGGCCACTGTCGTCTGCTATCTGGCCATGCTGCCGCTGTTGCGCAAGTTCGGCGTTCAGCTATGAATTTGATAGCTGCTCGCGCTGTCACCACGGCGCGAGAGGCCTAAAAGGCTTGAAGTCTCAATCGACCTTGGCCCCCGAGGCCTTGACCACCCGCTCGTAGCGCGCCAGCTCGCCCTTCATGAAGGCGCCAAAGGCCTCGGGTGTGCTGGGCACCGGTTCGGCCATCAGGGCCGCGAAACGGGTGTGCGTCTCCGGTGCCTTGAGCGCCACGACGAAGGCCTGGTTCAGCTTTGCAATCACGTCTTTCGGCGTGGCCGCCGGTGCCACCAGGCCCCACCAGGTGTCGATGGCGAAGCCCTTGAGCGTGTCGGCCATCGGCGGCACCTCGGGCAGGGCGGGGGAGCGCTGCAGCGTGGTGACGGCAATCGCCTTGAGCTTGCCGCTGCGGATGTTGGGCGCGGCGGTGGCCAGGTTGTCGATGTTGAAGTCCACCTGGCCGCTGAGCAGCGCCAGCTGTGCCGGGTTGCCGCCGTTGTAGGGGATGTGCACGACGAAGATGCCGGCCTGCGCCTTGAACATCTCGCCGGCCAGGTGGCCGGCGCTACCGTTACCGCCGGAGCCGTAGTTGAGCTTGCCCGGGTTGGCCTTGGCATAGGCGATCAGGTCGCGCAGGTTGTTGATGTGCAGCCGTCTGGCAGTCTCGGCATTCATCACCAGCACATTGGGCACGCGCAGCATCTGCGTGATGGGCGCGAAATCCGTGGCAGCGTTGTACGGCATACGGCTGTAGAGCCAGGGGTTCACCGCGTGGGTGGCGGTGGCGGCGATGCCGATGGTCAGGCCGTCCGGCGCAGCCTTGGCCACCGCATCGGCGCCGATGTTGCCGCCGGCGCCGGGCCGGTTCTCGATGATGACTGGCCCCAGCGAGTCCTTCACGCGCTCGGCCAGGGCCCGCGCCGTGATGTCGATCGGCCCGCCGGCGGCATACGGCACGATCAGGCGGATCGGCTTGGTCTGTGCCCGGCTGGCGCCAGCGAACGGGGCCAGGGCGGCGGAAAGGATGAGATATCTGCGTTCCATGGGGTCATGCTCCTGGGAGTGATAAACGTCCGTTGGGGTTGGCCGCAAGCATGGCGCTACGCGCCATGCTTGTCCGCTTCGCTGGTGAAGGAATCGGCAAAGAACTCGTCTTCCGGCAGGCCGGCTTGCGCGATGTAGTCGCGCCGGGCCGAGTCCACCACGATCGGCGCACCGCAGGCATAGACCTGGTGGCCCGACAGGTTGGGCAGGTCCTGCAGCACGGCCTGGTGCACGAAGCCGGTGCGGCCGTCCCAGTGGTCTTGCGGCAGCGCATCCGAGATCACGGGCACGTACTGCAGGTTGGGCATCTCCTTCGCCTTCTGCATCACCCAGTCGTGCAGGTAGAGATCGGCCGGGCGGCGGCCGCCCCAGTACAGCGTCACCGGCCGGGTGATGCCTTTGTGCTGCATGTGCTCCAGGATGGCCTTGATCGGCGCAAAGCCGGTGCCCGAGGCCAGCAGCACGATGGGCTTGGCCGAGTCCTCGCGCAGGAAGAAGCTGCCATACGGTCCTTCGATGCGCAGGATTTCCTTTTCCTTCATGGCGCCGAACACATGGTCGGTGAACTTGCCGCCCGGCATGTGGCGGATGTGCAGCTCGATGCTGGGTCCTGTTGGCTGCGTGGCGTCCTTGGCCGCGGCCAGGGTGTGCGGCGCATTGGCCATCGAGTAGCTGCGCCGGGCGCCGTCGCGCAGCAGGAACTCCACGTACTGGCCGGCATGGAAGGCAAAGCTGTCGTTGGCCGGCAGCTGCAGCCGCACGACCATCACGTCGTCCGATTTCTTTTCCAGCTGGTTCACGCGCACCGGCATCTTGCGCACCGGGTAGGCGCCTTCTTCCGTCACCTGGCGCGACTCCAGCACCACATCGCTCTGCGGCACGGCACAGCAGGTCAGCACCAGACCGGCGGCTTCCTCGGCCGCGCTGAGCGCTTTCTCCTGGTGCGGGCCGTGCACCACGCTGCCGGAGAGCTTCTTGCACTTGCAGGAGCCGCAGGCGCCATCCTTGCAGCCGTAGGGTAGGCCGACCCCGGCGCGGATGGCGGCCGCCAGGATGGCTTCGCCGGCGCTGGCGCTGAAGGCGCGGCCGCTGGGCTGCACCGTCACCTGGAAGCTGGTGTGATCACTGCTCGACATCTTTTCGTTATCCTTGAACCATCAGATTGCAAAGGTTGGAATTTTGCCCTCAAACCAAAGCCCCCTCGGCGCGCTGCCGGCGCGCTTTCGCCGCGAGCGCGTGCTCATCGTCGGCTGCGGCGACGTCGGCCTGCGTGCGGCCCGCGCCCTCCAGGGCCGGGTGCGCCTGCTGGCCCTGACATCTTCGCCGTCGCGCCAGGCCGAGCTGCGCACACGCGGCATCACGCCACTGGCCGGCAACCTCGACCAGCCGGCCACGCTGCAGCGCCTGGCCGGCCTGGCCACGCGCGTGCTGCATCTGGCGCCGCCGCCTTCAGAGGGCTGGGGCGACCCGCGCACCCAGGCCCTGCTGCACGCCTTGCGGCGGCGTTCACTGCCCGGCGCGCTGGTCTACGGTTCCACCAGCGGCGTATACGGTAACTGCGACGGTGCCATCGTGCGTGAAACCCGGCCGATCCAGGCCCGCACGCCACGCGGCCAGCGGCGTGTCGATGCCGAACAGCGGGTGCGTTTCTTCGGCCGCAGTGCCATGGCGCGTGCCAGCATCCTGCGCATCCCCGGCATCTACGCGCCCGACCGCGAAGGCGGCACGCCGCGCGAACGCCTGCTCAAAGGCACGCCGGTGCTCAAGGCCGAGGACGACGTCTACACCAACCACATCCATGCCAACGACCTGGCGCTGGCCTGCATTGCCGCGCTGTGGCGCGGTGCGCCGCAACGCGTCTACAACGTCAGCGACGACACTCAGCTGAAGATGGGCGATTACTTCGACCTGGCGGCCGACCTCTACCGCCTGCCGCGCCCGCCACGCGTGCCGCGCACGACCGCGCAGGACAAGCTGCCGCTGATGTTGCTGAGTTTCATGAGCGAATCGCGCCGCATGGACAACACACGGCTCAAGCGTGAGCTGCGGGTGACGCTGCATTACCCGACGGTGCGGGAGGGCTTGCTGGTGGCCGAGTGAAAAGGGCCAGTGCCGGTCCGCGAATGGGACAGGCATTGAGAAATCAAGAGGTGGTGCTGGGGCCGGAATCGAACCCGCGTGCGTAGCGCGCTTCAACCATACCGCCCTTGGGCGGGCCGGTTCGTGAGCGCAAACGAACGGGTTATTCAAGGAGATGGTGCCCGGGGCCGGAATCGAACCGGCACGCCTTGCGGCGGGGGATTTTGAGTCCCCTGCGTCTACCAATTTCACCACCCGGGCAGGGAGGAAGGCAAGACCGAAATTATGGCACAGTGTGGGGCATGAAGTACCCGACCATTGAAGACGCCATCGGCAAAACCCCCTTGGTGGCATTGCAGCGCATCGGTGCTGCCGAGAATGCCGCGCGCGGCAACGTGATTCTTGGCAAGCTCGAGGGCAACAACCCGGCCGGCTCGGTCAAGGACCGGCCGGCGCTGTCCATGATCAAGCGCGCCGAGGAGCGTGGTGACATCAAGCCGGGCGACACCCTGATCGAGGCGACCTCCGGCAACACCGGCATTGCGCTGGCGATGGCGGCGGCGATCAAGGGCTACCGCATGGTGCTGATCATGCCGGAGGACCTGTCGGTCGAGCGTGCCCAGACCATGAAGGCGTTCGGCGCCGAACTGATCCTGACGCCCAAGTCCGGCGGCATGGAGTACGCGCGCGACCTGGCCACGCAGATGGAGCAAAGCGGCAAGGGCCGGGTGCTGGACCAGTTTGCCAACGCCGACAACCCGCGCAGCCATTACGAGACCACCGGTCCCGAACTGTGGGAGCAGACCGGCGGGCGCATCACGCATTTCGTTAGCGCCATGGGCACCACCGGCACCATCACCGGCGTGGCGCGCTTCCTGAAGGAAAAGAACCCCAAGATCAAGATCATCGGCGCCCAGCCGAGCGAGGGTTCGCGCATTCCCGGCATCCGCAAGTGGCCACAGGAATACCTGCCCAAGATCTACGACGCCAGCTTGGTGGACGAGCTGGTCTATGTGAGCCAGTCCGACGCCGAGGAGATGTGCCGCCGCCTGGCGCGCGAGGAAGGCATCTTCGCCGGCATCTCGGCCGCCGGCGCCTGCTGGGTGGCGCAGGAGATCGCCCAGCGCGAGGAGAACGCGACCATTGTGTTCGTGGTCTGCGATCGCGGCGACCGCTACCTGTCGACCGGGGTCTTTCCGGCCTGAGCGCCGCGCGCACCACCGAAAGGCCATGACGCACGAATACCGGTTCTGCCCGAGTTGCGCCGCGCCGCTGGCGCCGACGGTGCAGCTGGAGGACGGCGGCGAGCGGGAGCGGCTGCGCTGCACGGCCTGCGATTTCACGCACTGGAACAACCCGACGCCGGTGCTGGCGGCGGTGGTCGAATACCAGGGCCAGATCCTGCTGGCGCGCAATGCCGCCTGGAGCGGCAAGATGTACGCGCTCATCACCGGTTTCATGGAGGCCGGCGAGACGCCGCAGGAGGGCATTGCGCGCGAGATCCGCGAGGAAACCAGCCTGGAGCCGCTGGAGCTCAACCTGGTTGGTGTCTACGACTTCCAGCGCATGAACCAGGTCATCGTCGCCTACCACGCGCGTTGCGAAGGCGAGGTGCGCCTGTCGCCCGAACTGGTGGATTACCGGCTGTTCACGCCCGAGGCCGTCAAGTGCTGGCCGGCCGGCACCGGCTATGCCCTGGCGGACTGGTTGAAGTCGCGCGGCCATACGCCGCAATTCATCGACTGGTCTCACGGTTAACCCCAGGTCCGGGGCTTGGCGCAAGCCGTACACTGGAACTTGTTGGGTAGCTGATTCGATCTCGCACAGGGGGCGGCCGAGTACGTGGCATACGTCAAAGGAATTTCAGATGACGGGCTTTCAAGGATTGGTGTTCGCCGAGCATGACGACAAGCTGTTGGCGCAAGTCCAGGCCGCAGCTGACAGGCCGGCGTTGGACGAGCCGACACTGCGGACCTTGCTGAAGCAGGCCGGCTACGGCCACTGGTTTCTGCTGGACGCCGCCTTGGCGACGCTGGTGGCGCGCTACAACACGGTGCCGACCGAATTCGAGGTGACCGTGGGCGAGCGGCGGGACGGCAGCTTTACGCTCGACATTGCCCACGATGCCTCCTGCGCCTGGGTGAATGTAGTGCCTGCCCATGGCGGCAAGGCCCTGGTGCGCGACGACATCGCGCGGGCGTTGGAGGACGCCGGGGTGGTCTTCGGTATTGACGAAGCCGCCTTGCAGCAGGTGTGCGACGCGCCTGCGCCCACCCGTGTGCTGGTGGCGACGGGGGTGGCGCCGGTGCCTGGCGAAGATACCCAGTTCAAGAAGCTGGTTGACCTGGCCCGCGATCGCGCACCCAAAGTCAATGAACAGGGCCTGATCGATTTTCGCGAGCACGGTGACATCCCGACCGTGGAGCTTGGCACCCCCCTGATGCGGCGCATTCCTGCCACGGCAGGCACCGAGGGGCGCGATGTGCGCGGCACGCCGCGGCCGGCCACGCCCGGTCATGACCATCCCTTTGCCGACAAGCTGGCTGGCGTTTCTCCGGCCGGGGATGATCCCGATGTGCTGGTCGCCGCCATCAAGGGGCAGCCGGTCTACGTCAACCATGGTGCGACGGTGGAGCAGGTGCTGGCGCTCGGCAACGTCGACATGGACTGCGGCAACATCACCTACGACGGTTCGGTGCGGGTCGAGGGCGACGTTCTGTCGGGCATGAAAGTCCATGTCACCGGCGACATCACGGTGACGGGTACGGTCGAAGGCGGGGAACTGGAGGCCGGTGGTAACGTTCAAGTGGGCGCCGGCATCATTGCCCATGCCAAGGTGCGGGCGGCCGGCTCGGTGTCGGCGCGCTTTGTCGAAAACTCGCAAATCCATGCCGGCACGGTGATCGCCATCGACGACATGGCCTTGCAAAGCGAGTTGCAGGCACTCAACCAGATCCTGATCGGCGTGAAGTCGCCGCAGCGCGGGCGGCTGGTGGGTGGTTCGGCCCGCAGCATGATGCTGATTCAAACGCCCTTGCTCGGTGCCGAGTCCAGTGGCGTGACCAGTGTGCAGGTGGGTGTCAATCCCGTGCTGGAAGCGCGCTACCAGGAGCTGGAGCAGCTGATCGAGAAACAGAGTGCTGATCAGGAGAATCTGAAAAAGGTGGTCAAGCACCTGATGCAGCATGGTGACCCGAAAGGAATGCTGCCGCGCGCCAAGGCCTCCTGGCAGCATGATGTCCAGCTGTGGGCCCACTCCGTCAAGGAGAAGGACGAGCTGGAGCAGCAACTGGCGCTGGTGCGCGATGCGCGGGTGGAGATCGGTCTGGGCGTGGCGGGGGTGGTCGATCTGATGTTCGGCAAGCACACGCGGCGCCTGCAGCGCAACTTTGACGCCGGAATTTTTTCGGTGGACGAAGCCGGTCACATCGTCTTCACCGGCAAAGGTTTCGAGGCGGTTGTGGTGCACTGAACCGCGATCAGAAATTGCTTAAAATTGAAGCAATTGAAGGAATTGTGATGAACATTGACAGAGAACTCGATACCCGCGGCCTGAACTGCCCCCTGCCCATCCTCAAGGCGAAGAAGGCACTGGCCGAGATGCAGAGCGGCCAGACACTCAAGGTGATTGCCACTGATGCGGGTTCGGTGCGTGACTTCGTGGCATTTGCCAAGCAGACCGGCAACGACCTGGTCGAGCAGGCCACCGAAGGCAAGGACTACATCCACGTCCTGCGTCGCCGCTGAAGCTGCGCTCCGGCCCCGCGGGGCCGGCTTGAGAATCTCAGAGCTTCAGCGTCTTGAGGTAGTCGCGAAAATGCGGGCCTACCTCGGGGTGCGACAGCGCAATATCCACGGTCGCCTCCAGGAAACCTTCCTTGCTGCCGCAGTCGTAGCGCCGACCGGTGTACTGGTAGGCATGCACGGTTTCGCTGGCCAGCAAGCCGGCAATGCCATCGGTCAACTGGATTTCACCGCCGGTGCCGCGCGGCTGGCGGCGGATCTGCTCGAACACGGTCGGCGTCAGGACGTAACGGCCGGCGACCGCCATGCGTGACGGCGCTTTGTCGGGGGCCGGTTTCTCGATGATCTGGCTCACCTTGAGCAGGCGTTCGCCGTCGGCCGTGCCGGCCACGATGCCGTAGCGGTGCACGTGTTCTTGCGGCACTTCCTGCACCGCGATCACCGAGCTGCCCAAGCGCTCAAACTGCGCGACCATCTGCGCCAGCACCGGCCGCCCGCCCGGTGGGCCGAGCATCAGATCGTCGGCCAGCAGCACAGCGAACGGTGCGCCCTCGGTCAGATGCTCGGCGCACAGCACCGCATGGCCCAGGCCGAGCGCGCGCGGCTGACGCACATAGGAGCACAGCATGTCGTCCGGCTGCACCGAACGCACCAAGTCGAGCAGGGCCTGCTTGCCGGATTGCAGCAGTTCGTTTTCCAGTTCGTAGGCGGTGTCGAAGTGGTCTTCGATGGCGCGCTTGTTGCGCCCGGTGACAAACACCATGTGGCGGATGCCGGCAGCATAGGCCTCCTCCACGGCGTACTGGATCAGCGGCTTGTCCACCACCGGCAGCATCTCCTTCGGGGCTGCCTTGGTGGCCGGCAGGAAGCGTGTGCCCAGCCCGGCCACGGGGAAGACGGCGGTTTTGACCTTGTGCATGCTCGTGCGCTCCCTGTTCGCGTATCAGCCTAGCCGAGTCAATTGGTCTTTGACCTTGGCCAGCGTGGCCGTGAAATCAGCCACGCGTTTCTTTTCCTGCTCGATCACGGCCGGCGGCGCCTTGGCCACGAAAGCCTCATTGCCCAGTTTGCCATGGGCCTTGACGATTTCGCCTTCGAGACGCGCCACTTCTTTGCCCAGGCGGACTTTTTCAGCGGCGACATCGACCTCCATGTGCAGGCACAGCCGGGCCTCGCCGACCACGGCCACCGGGGCGGCTTGCGCGGCAGCGGCCCAGGCCGCTTCCTCGCTGAACACCCGTACTTCGCTCAGCTTGGACAGCGCCTGCAGCACCGGTGCCCATTGCTGGATGAAGGCTGCCTCGTCGGCATGGCTGGCCAGTGCGTACAGCGGCAGGCGGGTCGAGGGCGAGACGCTCATCTCGCCGCGCAGGTTGCGGCAGGCGTCGACCAGTTGGCGCAAGCGGGCCACCTGGGCCATGGCATCCGGGTCGATGCGTTCGGGCTGGCTCACCGGGTAGGCGGCGATGCTGACCGATTCGCCGGCACGGCCGGCCACCGGTGCCACCTTCTGCCATAGCTCTTCGGTGATGAAGGGGATCAGCGGATGGGCCAGGCGCAGGATGGTTTCCAGCGTGCGGATCAGGGTGCGGCGCGTGGCGCGCTGCTGTGCCGCATCGCCGGTGTTGATCTGGACCTTGGCGATTTCCAGGTACCAGTCGCAGAACTCGTTCCAGACGAAGTCGTAAATGGTGTTGGCGACGTTGTCCAGGCGGTAGTCGGCAAAGCCCTGGGCCACGTCGGCTTCGACCTTCTGCAGCAGCGACACGATCCAGCGGTCGGCGGCGCTGAAGCTCAGGTAGCCATGGAACGGGCCGCCCGCGACGGCGCGGCCAGCGGCGTCGACTCCTGGTGCTGCGCACTGTTCCTTGGTGTGCTCCTTCAGACCGCAGTCCTGGCCCTCGCAGTTCATCAGCACGAAGCGGGTGGCGTTCCACAGCTTGTTGCAGAAGTTGCGATAGCCCTCGCAGCGTTTGCTGTCGAAGTTGATGTTGCGACCCAGCGTGGCGAGTGAGGCGAAGGTGAAGCGCAGCGCGTCGGCGCCGAAGGCCGGGATGCCGCCCGGAAATTCCTTCTCGGTGTTCTTGCGCACCTGGGGCGCGGTCTCGGGCTTGCGCAGGCCGACGACGCGCTTGTCCAGCAGGGGGCCAAGTGCAATGCCGTCGATCAAGTCCACCGGGTCCAGCACATTGCCCTCAGACTTGCTCATCTTCTGGCCCTGGGCGTCGCGCACCAGGCCATGGATGTAGACGTGCTTGAACGGCACCTTGCCGGTGAAGTGGGTCGTCATCATGATCATGCGGGCGACCCAGAAGAAGATGATGTCGTAACCGGTCACCAGCACGCTGGACGGCAGGTAGAGGTCGAAGTCCTGGGTCTTCTCCGGCCAGCCCATGGTGGAGAAGGGGACGAGCGCCGAGGAGTACCAGGTGTCGAGCACGTCCTCGTCGCGCGTGAGCGTCTTGCCCGGTGCCTTGGCCTGGGCTTCGGCTTCGTTGCGCGCCACGATCACGTTGCCGGCTTCGTCATACCAGGCCGGGATCTGGTGGCCCCACCAGAGCTGGCGCGAGATGCACCAGTCCTGGATGTTGTTCATCCACTGGTCGTAGGTGTTGACCCAGTTTTCCGGCACAAACTTCACCGCGCCGCTGTCCACCGCGTCGATGGCCTTCTGCGCGATGCTCTTGCCGGTTGGGTCCTTGTCGGACACCTTGCTCATGGCGACGAACCACTGGTCCGTCAGCATGGGCTCGACGATCTGGCCGGTGCGCGTGCAGATCGGCACCATGAGCTTGTGCTTCTTGGTCTCGACCAGCAGGCCCAGGGCTTCGAGGTCCTTGACGATGGTCTTGCGCGCCACGAAGCGGTCCAGGCCGCGGTATTTTTCGGGGGCGTTCTCGTTGACAGTGGCCTGCAGTGTCAGCACGCAGATCAGTTCCAGCTTGTGACGCTGACCCACCTGGTAGTCGTTCGGATCGTGCGCCGGCGTGACCTTGACCACACCCGTGCCAAATTCCTTGTCCACATACGCGTCGGCAATCACGGGGATCTGGCGGCCCACCAGCGGCAGCGTCACCATCTTGCCAATCAGGTGCTGGTAGCGCTCGTCCTCGGGGTGCACCATCACCGCCACGTCGCCCAGCATGGTCTCGGGACGGGTGGTCGCGACCGTCAGGCTGCCGGAGCCATCGGCCAGCGGGTAGGCTATGTGCCAGAGCGAGCCGTCCTTCTCTTCGCTCTCGACTTCCAGGTCTGACACGGCCGACTGCAGCACCGGGTCCCAGTTGACCAGGCGTTTGCCGCGGTAGATCAGGCCCTGCTCGTAAAGTTGCACGAAGGTCTCGGTCACCACTTTGGACAGTTTGTCGTCCATGGTGAAGTACTCGCGGCTCCAGTCCACGCTGTCGCCCATGCGGCGCATCTGGGTGGTGATGGTGTTGCCGGACTGTTCCTTCCACTCCCACACGCGTGCCACGAAGTTCTTGCGCCCCAGGTCGTGGCGGCTGATCTTCTGTTCTTGCAACTGGCGCTCCACCACGATCTGCGTGGCGATGCCGGCATGGTCGGTACCCGGCACCCAGACCGTGTTGGCACCCGCCATGCGGTGGTAGCGCGTCAGCGAGTCCATGATGGTCTGGTTGAAGGCGTGGCCCATGTGCAGCGTGCCCGTCACATTGGGCGGCGGCAACTGGATGGCGAACGAGGGGGCGCCGTCTTTCGGCGCGCCGGTGCCGCGGAAACCGGCCGCGGCATAGCCGCGGCGCTCCCATTCGGGGCCCCAGTGCGCCTCGAGGGCGGCCGGTTCGAAGGATTTGGACAGGCTGTTGAGGCCGGGTTGCTGGACGGTGTCGCTCATGGAGGTACGGCTCGGATCGGAAAAAGCGGCATCCGTCCGGGTGGTTCAGGATGCCTGGCGCCCCTGGTGTGGCAGGGCGAGGAGATGGGCAATTTTATGCGATCGACCGGCTTGGCCGCCGGTACCCGCGGCCTGTGTCACCGGCCGGCGTAGCGCCGCAGGACCGGCATGGCCAGCGTGGCGCCGGCAGCCAGGCCCGCCAGCGCCAGACCAGCGCTAGCGATGGCCGGCACCACGCCCACCTGGTTGACCAGTGCGCCGGCGGCCACCCCCGACACGGCCGGCAGCACCTGCGAGGTGATGGCGTACATGGACATGACCCGCCCGCGCAGGGCCGCCGGTGCCTGCGTCTGGATGCCGGCCACCACCAGGCTGATGACCATCCCGCCCAGCATGCCGACGCAAGCCAACGCCAGTGCCGAAAGGAGCGGCGACGAAATAGCGCCCAGCAGGGCAAAGACAAGACCGCCAAGCGCCACACCGCCCAGGATGGTGCGGCCGTGGTGCAGGCGCCGGGCCAGTACCAGGGCCAGCACGCCACCGATGATCAGGCTGATGGCCAGCAACCCCAGGTAGGCACCGCGTTGCGCTTCCGTCAGGCCGAGTTGCTGGCGCGCCAGCTTGGGTAAAAGAATCTGCAGCGGCCCCGTCATGGCGTAGCCGATCACCGCCGCCAGCATCAGCTGGCGCAGCAGTGGTGCGGAGCCGACGGTGCGGAAACCCTCGGCGATGTCGGCCCATACCGATTGCGACGACGGCACGGGATTGGCATGGGTGTGCAGGCGCAGCAGCAGTGCCGACGACAGCCCGAAGCCCAGCGCCGCGGTGGCCAGCACGGCCGGCCAGGCATGGGCGCTGCGGATCAGGCCAATCAGCAGCGGGGCCAGGCCGAAGCCGAGCAGCACCTGCAGGTTGAAGACGATGGTCAGCGGTCGCAACTCGGTGGCCGAGGCGATCTGGCCCAGCGCCGTCAGGCGTGCCGGCCCGACGAAGGACCAGGCCAGGCCGCCGGCGAAGGCGCCCGAGAGCACCCAGGCGGCCCGCTGGCCGGCGGCGGCACCCGTATCCGCCCACCAGAGACAGGCCAGACCCAGCAGGAACAGGGCCTGGGCCCCGTGGATGACACGCCCCGGTGCCATGCGGTCGCACAGGACGCCGCCGAACCAGCCGAAGACGATCGAACTACCGAAGGCCAGGCCAAAGCCCAGACCCGACAACAGGTCCGACCCCACCGTCTCCTGCAGGTAGAGGATGACGGTGTAATTGAACATGTGCCCGGCCGTGAAGGCCAGCAGGCACGACAGCAGGAATGGAATGTGCCGGCGCATCAGCTCACTTCACGTTGCCGGGCTGCAGCTGGATCAATGTCGGCTGCGCGTCCTCGATGTGCCAGGACGGGAAGCTGGCGCTGGAGAGGAAGACGCGGCCATCGCGGCCGAACTCGACATCGCGCGTGAAAGTCGCCTTGCGCGGTAGCGGGTAGAAGCGCCAGGTGCCGCTGGCAATGTCCAGGCACTGCGCCGAGTCGGAGTTGGTGCCCGTGACCCAGACCTGGTGGCGCTGGCGGTCCACGTTCAGGGCATAGGGTGTGTCGCTGCCCTTGGGCACCACCGGCAGGTCGAAGGTGGTGAATTTGCCGCTGGCCGGCTCGTAGCGCAGGATGGCCGATTCGTTGAACATGGCGATCCAGAGGTTGCCGTCGCGGTCGCTGCGCAGCCGGCGCGGCCCGTGCAGCGGCGTGGGAATCATGGTGACCCGGCCGCTGGCCGGGTCGATGGAGGCGATCTCGTCGGTGTGCAGGCGTGCGATCCAGACGGTGCCGTCGGGCGTGATGTCAATGCCGTAGGGCAGCGGTACGCCGGTGGAAACGTGGTCGATCTTGACCCAGTTGGTGATGGGCAGGCCCCAACTGATGAGCTTGAAGAAGAAGGGCGTCAGCTTGACCGTGAGCTTTTCCATGAAGCTGCGAAACGGCAAGTCATAGGTGGTGAACTTCGCCGTGCTGCGGTCGAACATGGCGACCTGGTTGGACAGCGCCAGCGTGAACCAGACGCGGTCCTTGGCATCGATGCGCACCGTGTGCGGGTAGAAGCCGCTGTCCATCTCGTGGGTCTTGAAGGTCTTGGTCGTCGGGTCGAACTCGATCAGCCGGCGCTGGTAGGACGGCGTGATGAAGACGTGCCCGTCCTTGCGCGACTCGGCCAGCGAATGGATGCCCTGGTAGGTCTCGTGCTTGGGAAAGTCGCGCAGCCGACCGGCCAGCAGGCCGCCCAGCTTGTCGCCGGCCACGGGCGGAATCTTGTAGACCGTGTAGGCCCCGGTGTCGGGGTTCACCTCGTACAGGCGGTCCTGCAGGTTGTCGCCGATGTAGACCATGCCGTTGCTGTGCATCAGGAAGTCGTGCATTTGCGAAAAACGGTCGCCCAGCGGCAATTCGGTGATCTGCGCCCCCGCCAGATGCTCGCCCCACGGCGTGGAGGCCGGTACCAGCTCCGGATGGGCTGCGATGTTTTTCCAGTGCTTCTCCAACAGCGCGGGCATTTCTTTTTGCGCCTCGCTCGACAGGCGCGAGCCATAGCGCACCATGCGCTTGATCGTCGTTTCCCATTCTTCGGCACTGCGTTCGCGGTGCAGGAAGGACGAACCCTGCTGGTGGCAGAAACCGCAGTGCAGCAGGAACTCCTTGCGGATCGACGCATCCGGCACGGCTTTTTCCAGCGTCGCCGTCCAGGCATTGGAGGGACGCTGCTGGGCCAGTGCCGCGATATTCTTCTCTGCCTTCAGCGTCAGCACCGGGTTGGCGTGCAGGTCTTTCGACGACAGCTTCAAGTCCTGGTAGCCCGGCTTGCGCAGACGCAGCTCGAAGGCGCCGCGCGTGTCAGGCAGCGTCGCCTGGCCTTGCGCATCGGTGAAGCGGGTGCGCTCGAACGCGCCCTGCTGCAGTTTGCCGGAGGCGGGGTAGCCGTTGTCCGAGTCGTCGATGCGTGCGGGTGGCTGCGGCGTCTGCGTCACCATGACCAGACTGGCGGCCCGGCCTTCTTCGGTCTGGACCTTGAGCGTCAGGGCCTGGGCGTTCAAGCCGGCCAGTGCCAGCAGGCCCGTCATGGCGGCGACCAGGGCCGCCCGCGGTGCGTTGTGCGCGAAACATTTTTTCATGTCAGTCTCCTCTTTTTATGGGGCGGCAATCTCGCCTTGCAGACGGCGCCGCATGAGTGCGGCATACAGGGCCGGCCAGCAGCGCGACAGCCACCAGGCCAGGCGTGCCGTCGCACTGAACAGCAATAACTTTTTCCCATGCGTGGCGGCCCGGAGAATGGCCTGGGCCACCTCGTCCGGCGTTGCCTGGCGGCCGGTTGTCAGGCGGCCGTGGCCAGCGGGCCGTCCGTCGCCACCCAGTGCGGCCCGGTCGATGCCGGTGTCGATGAACGAGGGGCAGACCAGCAGGACGCCAACACCGTCGTCGGCCAGCTCGGCGCGCAGACTGTCGAAGAAACCGTGCAGTGCATGCTTGCTCGCCGCGTAGCCGGTGCGACCGATCAGTGGGGAAAAACCGGCGACGCTGGAGATGGTGATGACCAAGCCGCGTGCGGCGCGCAGATCGGCCAGGGCGGCATGGGTGCAGTGCACGGCACCGAAGAAGTTCACGTCCATGACGCGGCGGATCACCTCGATCCGGGTGGCGGCCAAGGCACTGCGATGGGCGATGCCGGCGTTGTTGACGAGGACGTCGATGCCACCCCAGCGCGCATGGATGGTCTGCATGGCTTGCGCGCAGGCGGCGGCATCGGTGACGTCGCAGAGCTGCGTGTCAACTTCGCAGCCTTGCGCTGCCAAGTCGCGCGCCAAGGCCAGCAGGCCCTGCGCGTCGCGGTCCAAGGCGGCGACACGGGCGCCCGCTGCGCCGAAGCGCAGGCACAGGCTGCGGCCGAGCCCGCCGGCGGCGCCGGTGACGACGACGGTCTTGTCCTTGAAGCTGCGCTGCGTCATGGCGACGGTGCCCGGCGGCTTTGGGCGGCCCGGGCCTGGCGGTAAAGCTCGAACACCTCGGCCGAGGTGTAGCACGGCGTATAGCCGAACACGGTCTTCAGGCGCGTGTTGAGTAATACCGGCCGGTAGCGCAAGAAGTCCAACTGCTCCGGCCCGTACTGGGTCAGGCCCAGCGGTTTGAGTATGGCCAGCGCACCCTGCAGCAGCCAGGCTGGCAACACCAGGCGGCGCTTGCCCAGGCGCGCCGCAATCTCGCGCAGGGTCAGGGCGCCATCGCCTGCCACGTTGTAGATGCCGGCCGGCCCCTCCGTGATGGCGCGCACGATGATGGCCACCACGTCCTGGTCCCAGATGAACACGAAGGGGCTCTCCGAGCCGGCAATCGCCAGCAGCCGGGGCTTCTCGAACAGGTCCGTGATCTGGTTGCGCACGGTTGCGCCCAGAATGGTGCCGATGCGCAGCACCACCTGCTCCAGCGCCGGATGGCGGGTGCGGTAGTCGGCCAGCATCTCCTCCACCAGCCGCTTGTGGTGCGAGTAGGCGAAGACCTCGTTGCCGCGCAGGGGCATGTCCTCGGTCAGCCAGGCCGGGTTGTCGGCATGGTAGCCATAGGCGGCACCGCTGGAGGAGACGATGATGCGTCGCACGCCGTTTTGCACGCAGGCCTGCAGCACATTGCTGGTGCCGTTCACGTCCACGTCGTATTCGAGTTCACGGTTGCTCTTGCGCCCGGGCGTGACGATGGCGGCCAGGTGCACCACCGTATCGATGCGGTGACGACTTATCAACTCACTCAACGCCGGGGCACGGATGTCTCCCACCTCGTACGCGACGCCGGACAGCGCCTGCGCCGGCGCGCGCAGGTCGTGGGCCACCAGTACAGCAGGCCGCTGCGAGTCGGGCAACTGCGCCAGCCGTTCCAGCACCTGGCGGCCCAGGTAGCCGCCGGAGCCGGTGACCAAGACGTGGTGACCGCTCATGACTTGGCTCCGTCAGGCGCGCGGTTTTTCCAGTAGGTGGCCAGCGTCATGCCGGCCACGATGTGCCAGATGCCCCACCAGGCGGTCACGATGGCCATGCCGCCCAGGCCGTTGAAAAAGTTGAAGATCAGGATCAGGCCCAGCCCGGAGTTCTGGATGCCCATCTCGAAGGTGATGGCGCGGCGGTCGCGTTCCGACAGCCCCACGGCCGTCGCCAGGCTGTAGCCCGTGACCAGCGCCAGCAGGTTGTGGATGAACACCACCAGCACCACGAATTGCACATAGGCCAGGAAGTGCTTGAAGTTGGCCGCCAGTGCGCCGACGATGAAGCCGACCAGCACCAGCAGCGAGAGGATCTTCATCGGCTTGCGGATGCGCTGTGCGAAAGCGGGAAAGCGGCGCGCCACCCACATGCCCAGCACCAGCGGCACACCCAGCAGCAACACGATCACTTCCAGCATCTCCCAGGGGCTCATGGCCACCTGCTTCATCAGGCCGCTGGTTACCGGGCTCAGATTACCCCAGAAGGCGAAGTTCAGCGGCGTCATGACCAGGGCCACCGCCGTGGACAAGGCGCTCACGCTGACCGACAGCGCCGTGTTGCCCTTCGCGTAATGCACCAGGAAGTTGGAGATGTGGCCGGCCGGGCAGGACGACACCAGGATCATGCCCAGCGCGATGCTGGGGATGGGGTTCAGGAGCCAGACCAGCACATAGGTCATGGCCGGAAACAGGATGTGATGGCCGAACAGGCCCAGTGCCAGCGCCTTGGGCGTCTTCAGCGCGGCCCTGAAGTCGTCGACTTTCAGCTCCAGAGCTACCCCGAACATCACCAGTCCCAGCACGGTGTTCAGCAGGGTCAGGGTCTGCGGGTTGAAGCTCAGCTGCACCTGGTCAATGGGCGCCATGATGTGTCTCCTCGTTTTGGCAGGCTCGAAGCCCCATCCGTGATGGCTGCCCCGATCTTTTTTTACTTGCCGAAACTTTAGGGCAAACTCGCGCTGTCGTCCCGCATCATTCGGGACACGCGCACATCAATTCGGGACAGGCAGCCCATCGGCATAAACCGCCATGCAAGACTCACACAGCGTTACGGCCAGATTCACCCAGGCCATTGTCGAGGCCGCGCAGCGCCAGGGCGTCAGCCTGCCCGAGACCTTGCGCGAGTCCCTGACGCAGCACAGCCGGGTGCCGATGGCGCAGCAGGACGTGTTGTGGACGCTGTTTGCCGAGGCCGCCGCCGATCCGCTGGCAGCCCTGCGTGTGGGTACCGACTTGCAGGCCGGCCATCTGGACATCGTGGGCATGCTGCTGCTGAGCTGCGACACGCTGGGTGACGGCTTGGAGGTGTTGACGGAGTACGCACCGATCATTGGCGACAACGCCCGTTTCGACATCGTGACGGATGCCCAGGGCGTGGTGCTGCGCTACACGCCGGATTACGAGGTCTGCCGCGAACTGCGGGTGGAGGCGGCGCTGGGCTGCGTCATCAGCCTGGCGCGCTGGATGACCAATGGTCGCTTCCGTCCGCGCGAGGTGCTTTTCATGCATGCGCCGCGTGGCGAGGTGGCCAGCTACGAAGCCCTGCTGGGCTGCCCGGTGCGTTTTGGCCAGCCTGCCAATGGCGTGCGCATGGACGCCAGCGCCCTCGACTGCAGCCTGATCCAGGCTGGCACGCAGTTGCACGCCCATTTGCGGGCCTTGGCCGACGACATGCTGGCTTCGCTCCAGCAGGGCAGCATCTCGGCGCGCGTGCAGCAACTGATTCGCGAGCATCCGCGCTGGGGCAAGGAGCGCATCGGCGAACAGCTGGGCATGAGCGGGCGGCATCTCAACCGCAAACTGGCGGCGGAGGCCATCTCGTTCAAGGGACTGCGCGAGACGCTGCTGCATGACATGGCCGTGCAGGCGCTACGCAGCGGCCAGTCCGCCTCGGCGGTGAGCGAGAAGCTGGGCTTTTCGGATGAAAACGCTTTCGCCCGCGCCTTCCGGCGTTGGAGCGGCCAGACGCCGGCGCAGTTCGTGCGTACCGGCGCATCGCCGGTACAGCCGCCCAACGCCGGCGGTTGATCAGCCTGGAAGTTGCTTTGCAGCCTGAACGCAGGCGGCCAGGACCTCGCTGTTGCCGATCTGGTTGGCCAGCAGCAGGATCAGGCGGGCGTTGAGCAGCTCCGACTGCTCACGGTCCAGGCCGGTGTGGGCGTCGAGCAGCTGCTCGTAGAAGGTGTCGGCATCCTGAAAATGCAGGGTGGTTTTCATGTGCTGCTCCTCAAGACTGTAAGCCCAGGGCCTGTCCGATGGCCTGGATCAGATCGGCGTCTACGCTCTCGCCGGTGGCGGCCAGATAGCCGTCGGGGCGTACCAGCGCCCAGGCATGGCCGAACACGTGGCAGGCACCCTGCAGGTGGCCCTGCGGGTCGCGCACATGTTCGAGGGCCTGGGCACGGCTGTCCGGTCCCAGCACCTGCACGCAGCGCACCGGCGCCTGGCTGGCCAACTGGCGCAAGCGCTGGCTGGCGGCGGCCGAGATGTCGCCGAACACCAGCACCAGCAGGTCGCCGTCGGCCCACTCGATCAGGTCGTTGACCGTGCCGCGGCTGTTGTCCGGCCAGCGGAAACTCACGTTCTGCACCGACAGGCCGCCGGTGCGGTCGCAGATGCTGGAGCGGGTGTAGCTGTTGGCCATGGCCATGCGGCCGGTGTTGATGAGCTGGCGCGCGAACGGATACTGGCGTGCCAAGCTGATGGCCGCGCTGCGGAAGGTGCGCTCCATGCCGTCGGCCGGGCGCAGGAAGCGCGCCGTGCGGTTGGTCACCTGCACGTTTTGCGCCGCGGCCTCAAACCGCTCCTCGTGGTAGCTGTCCAGCAGGCTGGCCGGGGCGCGGCCTTTGAGCACGGCGGCGAGCTTCCAGGCCAGATTGTCGGCATCGGCCACGCCGGTGTTGCCGCCGCGCGCGCCGAAGGGGCTGACGATCTTGGCCGTGTCGCCCATGAAGAACACGCTGCCGATGCGCAGTCTGTCCAGGCACTGGCTGCGGTAGGCGTAGGGGCCGACCCAGACGATCTCGCATTCGACATCGGGGCCGAACTGTTGGCGCAGGCGCTCGCGTACCGCGTCCTCGCGGCTCACGACTTCGGGATCGGCGTTGGGTTCCATCTGGTAGTCGATGCGCCAGACATCGTCGGCCATCAGGTGTTGCCAGACCGAGCGGTTGCCGTTGAAGGGTGCCTCGATCCAGGTATGGCGCTCCTTGGGCGGGTGGTTCTTGAAGCGCACGTCGGCAATGCACCAACGGTCGTCGCCGCGGCGCGAGGTCATGGTGGCGCCGCACCAGCCGTGGAAGGGCGTGTGCGAGCCGCTGGCGTCGATCACGTGGTCGGCCTGCAGGCGGTAGTTGCCGGCCGGCGTTTCCACCGTGAGGGTGGCATGGTCCGCGTGCTGCTTGAAGCCGACCACGCGCGATTTCCAGCGCAGGTCCACATGGCCCAGGCCATAGATGCGCTCGACCAGGTAGCCCTCGATGTAGAACTGCTGGATGTTGATGAAGGGCGGCTGGGCCGAGAGGCCAAAGTTGCTCTGCTGGCGCAGGTCGAAGGAATAGACCTCGTCGTTGCCGGCGAAGGTGCGCCCCACGCTCCACTGGATGCCCTTGGCGGCGATGCGCTCGTACACGCCCAGGCGCTGGAAGATTTCCAGCGACTTCTGCGTGTAACAGATGCCGCGCGAGGAGGCACCCTTGACGCCGACCGTGTTGTCTTCGTCGAGCAGCACGGCCGGCACGCCCAGCTTGGCCAGGCAGCAGGCCATGGTCAGGCCGGTGATGCCGGCGCCGACGATCACCACGGGGTGGCGCTTGACTTCACCGTGTTTGAGTTCGGGTGGTTCGGTAAAGGGGTATTCGGGCAGCTCGTAGCCGGCGCCCTGGGTGAATTCGTAGCCGTTGGTATAGGCGGTTTCGCGGTAGGTCGTACTCATGCTTTGCCACCTTTCTGCCCTTGGGCGCGGGCCGCTACTTCCGGCCGGTCGTTCTGCTGCGGCTTGAGCGGCGGCGCCACCTTGCCGGCAGCACGGTCGCGGCGCCACTGTTCCTTGCGCGCCGTCCATTCGTTCAGCCGCGTGTGGGCCGTGCTGCTTTCCTTGAGCATCTGGAACTCGTCGGCCACCTGGGCCGAGAGCTCGAGCCGAACGCCGTTGGGGTCGAAGAAGTAGATGCTCTTGAAGATGTGGTGGTCGGTCACGCCGATCACCTCGATGCCGTGCGCCTGCAGGCGGGCTTTCATGGCCTCCAGTTCAGGCAGCGAATTGAGGCGAAAGGCGATATGGTTGACCCACAGCGGTGTGTTGGGGCTGGGGGCAGCCGCCTGGTCGTCACCCAGGTCGAAGAAGGCAATGAAGGAGCCGTCCTGCAGGCGGAAGAAAAAGTGCGTGTAGGGGCAGTACTCGCCCGTGCTGGGCACGTAGTCGCTCTGGATGATGTGGTACAGCGGCAGACCCAGGATGTCCTCGTAAAAATGCCGCGTCTCCTCGGCATCCTTGGCACGGTAGGCGTAATGGTGCAGTTGCTGGATCGGCGCCGGCGGCGGCGCGGCGTGGTCCATTTTCAGGGCGTTTGTCATGCAGTCTCCTCAACGGCGATTTATTCACCATTCCGTAATACGTTTACTGTATCGTAACTTCGACACCCTCCGAAAGGCACGGCGGATCGCTGGGTCGGTTGATTATTGAGAATGAATCGCAATAGCGTCAATTCATAGTGAACGGCAATTCACAGAATTGAAAGAGCCAATTAGACCCGGGGCCTGAATCGGTCTACGCTGGCCGAGTCTTTGACGCAACTGTTCAAGGCAAGCGAGACAGATCTTCAACTTTCAAAGGAGATATTCATGCCGACACTCAAAGGTTCCAAGACGGAAGGGTGCCTGAAAGACGCATTCGCTGGCGAGTCCCAAGCCAACCGCCGTTACCTGTATTTCGCGAACAAGGCCGACGTTGAAGGCCAGAACGATGTGGCCGCGCTGTTCCGCTCCACCGCTGAGGGTGAAACCGGTCATGCCCACGGCCACCTGGAGTTTCTGGAGCAATCCGGCGACCCGGCCACCGGCCTGCCGATTGGCCCCACCCGCGACAACCTGAAGTCCGCGGTGGCGGGCGAGACCCACGAGTACACCGACATGTACCCCGGCATGGCCAAGACCGCCCGCTCCGAAGGCTTTGACGAAATTGCCGACTGGTTCGAAACTCTGGCCAAGGCCGAGCGCTCGCATGCCAATCGGTACGCCAAAGCACTGGCCGAGCTGGTGGACTGACGGCTACTGCGCAGGCCGATAGCGGCGTTGCGGGGCCCGTTCAGGCAATCCTCATGCACCGCAAGTGCATTCCGGTTGCCTGACACCCGCGCCTTGCTCTCGACCCGCTCGCTACGCCGCGAGGCGTAGTGGTTTGCAAAAGAATTTTCCAACGAAAGTTCTTCTTCTAACCATAACGAGACAAAGGACTGGCCATGGCACGCGAAGGCAACCTGGAAGCCCCGACCCGACATCCGCTGGACTGGAAAAACCCTGACTTCTACAACGAGGCATCCTGCTTCAAGGAGCTGGAGCGCATCTTCGACATCTGCCATGGTTGCCGGCGCTGTGTCAGTCTGTGCGGCGCCTTCCCCACGCTGTTCGACCTGGTGGACGAGAGTTCGACGATGGAAGTCGATGGGGTCGACAAGAAGGACTACTGGCAGGTGGTGAACCAGTGCTACATGTGCGATCTGTGCTACATGACCAAATGCCCGTATACCCCGCCGCACGAGTGGAACCTGGACTTTCCGCACACCATGTTGCGGGCCAAGGCCATCAAGTTCAGACAAGGCGAGGTCGGCATCGCCGAGAGGTTCCTGGCTTCCACCGATGTGCATGGCCAGTTCGCCGGCATCCCGGTCGTGGTGCAGGTGGCCAATGCCGTCAACAAGACCCGAGCCATGCGCAGTCTGATGGAGCGCGTGGCCGGCGTGGACAAGGATGCCTGGCTGCCCTCGCTCGCCAGCCAAAAGTTCCGCTCCGGCGCGCCCGAAGCGCAGGCCACGGTGGTGAAGGACGGCGAGAAGACGCCGGGCAAGGTGGCAATTTTTGCCACCTGCTACGTCAACTACAACGAGCCCGGCATCGGTCACGACCTGCTGAAGATCCTGGACCACAACGAGATCCCGTACGTGATTGTCGAGAAGGAAAAATGCTGTGGCATGCCCAAACTGGAGCTGGGCGACCTGGACTCCGTGAACGCCAGCAAGGAGGCCAACATCCCGGTGCTGGCCCGCTATGCAAAAGATGGTTTTGCCATCCTGGCCGCGGTGCCGAGCTGCGCCCTGATGTTCAAGCAGGAAATCCCGCTCATGTACCCGGACGAGGCGGATGTGCAGTTGGTCAAGGACGCCATGTGGGACCCGTTTGAGTACCTGATGGCACGCAAGCGCGACGGCCTGCTCAAGACCGAGTTCACGACGCCGCTGGGCAACGTGAGTTACCAGATTCCCTGCCACGGCCGGGTGCAGAACATCGGCAAGAAGACTGAGGAAATGCTCAAGATGATCCCCGACACCGCGATCAACACCATCGAGCGCTGCTCGGGTCATGCCGGTACCTTCGGCGTCAAGAAGGCCTACCACCAGCAGGCCATGAAGATCGGCAAGCCGGTGTTCAAGGCCATGGCCACCATGAAGGACGGCGCCAAGCCCGACTACATCAGCTCCGACTGCCCGCTCGGCGGCCACCACATCGCGCAGGGTTTCGAGGTCAACGGACTGGGCGCGCCTGAACTACAACATCCGCTTAGCCTGGTGCGCAAGGCCTATGGAATTAAATGAGGAAGATGGACATGCAACTCACCGGCAAGATCACCCCCGACAGCCTGATGTCGCTGGAGGCCTACAGCAAGTGGCGCAAGGAGCACAAGGCCGAGGTCATGGCGCATCGCCAGTTGCGCAGCGTGCACCTGGGCGAGCACATCAACCTGCAGTTCGAGTCCGAGACCACCATCCGTTATCAGATCCAGGAGATGCTGCGCATCGAAAAGATCTTCGAGGAGGAAGGCATCCTGCAGGAGATAGAGGCCTACGCCCCGCTGGTGCCGGACGGCAGCAACTGGAAAGCCACCCTGCTGATCGAGTACCCCGACATCAACGAGCGCAAGCGCGAACTGACGCGCCTGATCGGCGTGGAAGACCGCATGTTCGTCGAGGTCGAAGGCGATGAGCGTGTCTACGCCATTGCCGACGAAGACCTGGACCGCGAGAACGACGAAAAGACCTCGGCCGTGCACTTCGTGCGTTTCGAGTTCACCCCGAGCATGCGCGCCGCCATCCAGGCTGGTGCCAGCGTCAAGCTGGGGTGCGACCACACCCACTACCCGGCGCATGTGACCATCAATGCCGAGACGCTGGCTTCGCTGGCCGGGGATTTAAGGTAGGCCATCCATTCGGTGGCGACCTGTGCGCAGCGCGTGCCGGAGAACACGCTCAGGCGGTGCCGAACTTGATGTCGAACTGAATGCCGATTTTCTGCAGCAGTGGTGTGGGCAGTAGGCCGCCGGCACAGACAATGACCGCATCGTTGCGATAGCGCTGCAGCACGCCGTCTTGCTCGATCTCGACGTCTCGCTCATGGATGGACTTGACCGTCGAGTTGAGCATGATGCGAAGGCAGCCGGCTTTTTCTTGTTGTTCGAGCAGCATACGGTTTTTCTGTTTCACACGGGAAAAGGCGGAACTGCGATAAGACAGGATGACGTCGGAGCCTTTCTCTTGCGATATTGCAATGGCCGCTTCCAGCGCACTGTCGCCGCCACCCACCACCAAGACCGCTTGTCCTGCATATTGGGCCGCATCGATGAGGCGGTAAGCCACTTTGGGGGACTCTTCTCCCGGCACCTCCAGCTTGCGGGGGGTACCGCGCCGGCCCATGGTGAGCAGCACATTGGCGGCGGTGTGGCTGCCGCGATTGGTTCGCACCACAAAGCAGCCATTCTGGCGTTCGACCGCCTCCATGCGCTCATGAAAAGAAATCTGGAGATTTGTCTTGGCGACCACATCGTTCCAGAATTTCAGCAGCACTTCTTTCTGAACCTCATTGAACTTGATCTTGCCGATCAGGTCGAGCTCGACCGGCGCCGTCATGGCAATCTTCTGGCGCGGGTAGTGGTAGACCGTGCCGCCGAGGGAGTCTTCCTGTTCGATGATCTTGTAGCGTAGCTTGTGATGGATGGCGGACAAGCCGGCTGAGAGACCCGCTGGTCCGCAACCCACGATCAGTACGTCGTAGTCGGCTTGGTCGCTTCGGCTTTTCTTGCGAATGGAGGCGATGGCCTGCCGACCTTGCTCGCAGGCTTTGCGGATCAGGCCCATGCCGCCGAGTTCACCGGCGATGAAGACGCCGGGCACATTGGTTTCGAATTCAGGGCTGATGTTGGGAATGTCGACGCCGCGTTTTTCCGTGCCGAACACCAGCTTGATGGCTTCGGTCGGGCAGGCGGCCAGGCAGGCGCCATGGCCGATGCAGGCTGCGGCATTCTTCAGCGCCATCTTGCCGCTGACGACGCCCAAGGCTTCTTCGGGGCAGGCTTTGGCGCAGGAGCCCGAACCCATGCAACGGCTCGGGTCGACAATCGGATGTAGCGAGGCCGGCTCCGCCAGGCCGCTACGGATGGCCTCCTGCAGTTCGGCCGTGTGCGCGCTGTGAATCCGACGCTGGCGCCGGATGTACAAGGTCATGATGACCAAGATGGCGATCAGGTAGAGAGAGAGGTAGTTCATGGCTGCAGGGCAGACGAGCGACTGTCTTCAGGGCTTGACCTGTTCACGGATGTCGATCTGCAATCCGCTGGCGCCGACCCTGACGGGAGCGGACTGCCCCGTCAGATCGCCGGGCTGGGGAAGCGCATCCCCGTTTTTGCTGATGCGCGCGCTGACGATGACGCGCGTTGCGGAAGAGAGTTTCCCGGCCGGCGACATGGCCATGTTGTCATCGAGCGTGAACCGGAGCGGCAGGTCGCGGACCTGCTTGCGCATAATGGCGAGCGGTATGCGCGCGCCCTCAGCGGCGCGGGCAAAGACGAAGACGGTTTCGTCTGGGCTGACTTGCTGACGCAAGGCGGGCGACAGCGAAACAGTGCCGCTGACCGATGCGCCCACCAGGGCGGGCGTTGCTGGTGGCATGTCGTTGGGGACAGCCGCTTTGTTGGCCGCCGGCAGGCCCGCGAGGGGGCGAGCTTCAGTCAGATTGGACTCGGCTTGCTTGACGAGCTTGTCGTCAGCCGGGCCGGCTTGCACCACCTTCTCCCAGAATTTGACGGCAGCGGCATAGTCCTTGCGCTCAAAGGCATGGGTGCCGGCCAGTGACAGGGCTTTGAGGTTGCGCGGGTCGAGCTTGAGGGTGCGCTCTACCCACTTCATGGGCTCGCCGTTCAGACTGTTGTGGTTGCTGACGGCCAGCGAGTCGGCGTAATCGGCCAACAGGTTGGCGTCATCCTGGCGCAAGCCGACAGCTTGCTTGTAGGCCTGCAGTGCATCCGCGTGGCGACCCAGCACACTGTAGGAGCGGGCCAGCATGGCCCAACCTTCCGCATTCTTCGGTTCCTCCTTGAGCCGGGCGGCCAGTCGCTCGGTCATGGCGGCAATCTGCTCATAGTCGGTGGCGTGGGGTGAACCTTCCGGCGTACTGCTCTGGGCGGCTGCGCTGGTCGTGTTCCCGATGCCGGCCCCGATGCCGCTCAGTGCGAGCGAGCCTTTCCACCCGTAGCCGGCGCCCGCGATCACCAGAACGATGAAGGCCAGGCCGGCGAGCAGGCGCCGCGATGGTTTTGAGCCGCCGGCTGTCGCCTCCTGTGGCATGTGCGTCGGTGTTCCGGCGAGGACGATGTCGAGCACGCGCTTTTCCAGCGCGGTCTTGCTTTCTTCGTAGTGCTCGGGTGTCAAGGCGCCGGCGTCCAGCAGTTCCTTGAGTTGCGTGAGCTGGCGCTTGAGGGATGCGATGTCGTTGTGCATGGTGGACAGTGTGTGCAGCAGGTCAGGAAAGGTGTGGGTCAGGACAGATGCGGGTCTTGCGCCGCCTCGGGCGCGTCGGGGTCGAAATGTTCTGCCGGCATGCGGCTACGGCGGCGCAGGACCAGGATCAGGCCGCCCAAGCCGCCCAGCAGCATGACGCCCGGTCCCGCCCACAGCAGCACGGTGCTGGTCTTGAGCGGCGGGCGGTACAGCACGAAGTCGCCGTAGCGGGCCGTCATGTAGTCGATGATCTGCGACTCGCTCTGGCCGTTTTGCAGCATCTCGCGCACTTGGTTGCGCAGGTCAACGGCCAGCCCGGCATGCGAGTCGGCGATGGTCTGGTTCTGGCACACCAGGCAGCGCAGTTCCGACGCGATGCGCAGCATGCGTGCCTCCAGGGCCGGGTCATCCGCCGCTGGCGCCGCTTCCCTGGCCTGGACCAGGGGGGCGAGCAGGGTCAGACAGAGAAGGAAAAATAGTCTAGCCATTGAGTTGCCTCAGCAGGGGTTCGATGCGGGTGTGGATGACGTCGGGTGTCAGCGGGCCGATGTGCTTGAAGCGCACCACGCCCTGGCGGTCAATGATGAAGGTCTCGGGTACGCCATAGACGCCCCAGTCGATGCCGACGCGACCGTCCTGGTCGAACAGCGAGGCGTCGTAGGGATTGCCGAAATTGGCGAGCCATTTCAGGCCGGGCACGCGCTCGTCCTTGTAGTTCAGGCCGTAGATCGGCAGCATCTTCTTGCGGGAAAACTCCACCAGCAGCGGGTGCTCTTCGCGGCAGGCTCCGCACCAGGAGGCCCAGACGTTGAGCATCCACACCTTGCCCAGCAGATCGTCGCGGCGGATGGTCTGGGCCGGGTTGTCGAGCCGCGTCAGGGCAAAACCTGGCGCCGGTTTGTCGATCAGCGGCGAGGGGACTTCCTTGGGATCGAGCTTGAGGCCGGCGGCCAGAAAGACCACCAGGCCGAGAAAGATGCCCAGCGGGAGCAGGAAACGCAGGTATTTCATACGGTGACTCCGTTGGGATGGGACGGCTTCGTCGAAGCTTCGCCGGCCTTGCGGCGATAGCGCCGGTCGCTGATGGCCAGCAGGCCACCCAAGGCCATGAGCAGGCAGCCGCCCCAGATCCAGTCGATGAAGGGTTTGACATAAACGCGCACGATCCAGGCGCCCGATTCGACCGGCTCGCCGAGCGAGACATAGAGGTCGCGCGTGAGGCCGACGTCAATCGCCGCTTCGGTCATCGGGTTTTGCTGCACGCGATAAACCCGTTTTTCCGGCCGCATGTCGGCCACCTTGCGACCCTCGCGGGTGACTTCAATCAAACCCTGCATGGCCATGTAGTTGGGTCCGGACAGCTCGCGTGTCCCTTGGAAGTTGAAGGTGTAGCCCTGTACCGTGGTGCTGTCGCCCACATTCATCTTGACGTCTTTTTCTATTTCGTAGCTTTTGACCATCGCTACGCCAAAGCAGAAGACCGCCACGCCCAGATGGGCCAGCATCATGCCGGCCATCGCCAGCGGGATCTGGCCCAGCTTGCGGATCACACCGCGCCAGCCAGCGCCGTGCGGGCGGATGCGTTCCCGCAGATCGGTGGCAATGGACGCGGCAATCCAGAACGCCATCAGCAGGCCGAATGAACTCACCAGCCGGATGCCACCGGCCAGCCAGCCCGTGAGTAACGCGGCCACCACAGCCACCCCCAGTGCCCAGCGCAGGCGTTTGACCAGGGCCGGAAGTTCGGCCTTCTTCCAGCGCGCCAACGGGCCGATGCCCATGAGAAACAGCGCCGGAGCCATCAGCGGCATGAACACGGTATCGAAGTAGGGTGGTCCGACCGAGATCTTGCCCATGCCCAATGCGTCCAGCAGCAGCGGGTACAGGGTGCCCAGCAGCACGGCCGCGGCCGCGACGAGCAGCAGCACGTTATTGACCAGCAGTGAGGCTTCTTTGGAGAGCAGGGCGAAGCGCGCACCCAGACCCACCGTGGGGGCACGCCAGGCGTAGAGCGTCAGCGAAGATCCGACCACGGTGGTGAGGAAGGCGAGGATGAACAGGCCACGCTTGGGGTCGGTGGCAAAGGCGTGCACCGAGGAGAGCACGCCCGAGCGCACCAGGAAGGTCCCCAGCAGCGAAAGCGAGAACGCCAGGATGGCCAGCAGCACGGTCCACGATTTGAAGCTGCCGCGTTTTTCCGTCACGGCCAGCGAGTGGATCAGTGCTGTGCCCACCAGCCAGGGCATGAAGGAAGCGTTCTCCACCGGGTCCCAGAACCACCAGCCGCCCCAGCCCAGTTCGTAATAGGCCCAGGAGCTGCCCAGCGCAATGCCGATGGTCAGGAACATCCAGGCCACCGTGGTCCAGGGGCGCGTCCAGCGTGCCCATTGCGCGTCCAGATTGCCGCCAATCAGGGCCGCAATGGCGAAGGCAAAGGCGACCGAGAAACCGACATAGCCCATGTAGAGCAGCGGCGGGTGAAACACCATGCCCGGGTCCTGCAGCAGCGGGTTAAGGTCGCGGCCATCGGCCGGAGCCGGGAACAGGCGCTCAAACGGGTTGGAGGTGGTCAGCATGAAGAGCAGGAAGCCGACACAGACCAGCCCCATGACAGAGAGAATGCGTGCCAGTACCGGTGACGGCAGATGGCGACTGAAGCGGGCCACGGCCAGCATCCAGCCGCACAGCATCAGCACCCACAGCAACAGCGAACCTTCATGCCCACCCCAGACGCCCGCGATACGGTAGGGCAGCGGCAGCGCCGTGTTGGAATTCGACGCCACATAGAGCACGGAAAAATCGTGCCGCACGAAGGAGCTCAGCAGACAGGCGAAAGCCAGCACCACCAGCAGGGCCAGCAGCTTGCTCAGCGGACGGGCCAGAGCCATCCAGTCGGCGCGTTCACGCGCCGCGCCCACCAAGGGCATGGTACCCAGCATGGCGGCTACGCCGAGAGCCAGCCATAAAAGAAAGTGACCAATTTCAGGAATCATCGTTGGAGCTCCGTGACCACGGAGGGGGTTGTTTTTTGATTGGATGGGGAGGCGTGCTTGAGGGCTTCGGCGGCCTCGGGCGGCATGTAGTTCTCGTCGTGCTTAGCCAGTACCTCGCGCGCTTCGAAGACACCGTTGCGCAACTGGCCCTGCGCCACCACCCCTTTGCCCTCCTTGAACAGGTCGGGCAAGATGCCCTCGTAGCGCACCGGTACGGACTTGGCGGTGTCGGTGACGACAAAATTCACGGCCACACCCTCGCGCTTGACGCTGTTGGTTTCCACCAGGCCGCCGAGCCGGAAGGTGCGGCCTAAAGGGGCCTCTTGTGCGGCCACCTGGGATGGTGAATAGAAAAAGACGAGGTTGCTCTGAAAGGCGTTGAGCACCAGTGCTGCGGCGGCACCGACAACGGCGACGACGCCCGTGGCAATGATGATGCGTTGATGACGCGGTTTCATGTCAGGTGTCCTGTTCGGTGGGTTCGGTGAGTTGCCGCAAGGCCTGCCGGTGGCGGCGCGCGACCATGAAGGGCTCTGCCACCATCCACAGGGCCACCAGGCCGTACGAGCCCCAGACATAAAGGCCATAGCCGCCCATGGCCAGGAAGTCGCCAGTGCTGGACCAGTTCATTGCGAATTGCCTCCGGGATGGGACACGAGGGCTTGCGCCCAGGCAGAACCTGCTTCACGTTCGAGCACGATGGCACGCGTGCGCATGAACACCACGGCGAAGGCGTAGCTCCAGAACGCCACGGCCATCAGCAGCATGGCCGTGAGCATGGTGCTGGCCATCCTGGGGGCGGCTGTCATGCTGACGCTGGCACCCTGGTGCAGGGTGTTCCACCAACGTACCGAGAAGTAGATGATGGGGATATTGATGGCACCGATGAGCGCCAGCAGGGCGCCGGCATGGTCGGCGCGGCGGGTGTCGTCGATCGATTCGACCAGCGCGATAAAACCCAGATAGAGAAACAGCAGGATCAATTCGGAAGTGAGCCGCGCATCCCAGACCCACCAGGCGCCCCAGGTGGGTTTGCCCCAGAAGGCGCCGGTCCACAGGGCCAGCAGGGTGAACATGGCGCCGCTCGGCGCGATGGCGCGCGCCACCATGGATGCCAGTCGCGCGTGGAAGGCCCAGCCGACCGTGGCCCAGGCCGCCATGACGAGGTAGAGCAGCATGGACATCCAGGCCGCCGGCACATGGACGAAGATGATCCGGTAGGCCTGGCCCTGGGTGGCGTCGCTCGGGGCGACGAAGAAGCCCACATACAGGCCGGCCGACGCGAACAGGATGGCGGCAGCATACAGCCAGGGCAGCAGTCGGCCAGCGAGGGCGTAAAACCGCGAGGGCGCGGCGAAAGTGAAGAAACGCAGCGTGGTATTCATGCCAAAAGGTCGTGTTTCATGGAAGACTTCAGGAAGTGGAAATGCGCAGGGCCGCTGCCGTGGCCGGGGGAGCGCCGATGGCGGTGATCAACAGCAGGGCGCCGAGCAGGGAGAGATAGGCGCGCGGCGACTGGCCCGCATCCAGCGCCGATACGGCCCCGGC
>Ga0255338_1001785_pt1 | contig 37185 bp, 47 predicted proteins | sample MeOH1_35cm_T4_19_FD_203715 | JGI IMG/M metagenome (GOLD analysis project Ga0255338, IMG submission 203715) | Sandy soil microbial communities from University of British Columbia, Vancouver, Canada - MeOH1_35cm_T4_195 | ecosystem: Engineered > Artificial ecosystem > Sand microcosm > Unclassified ...
AGTTCCCAGGCCGTTGTAGTCAAAGCCACCTGATACTGGCTTGATATAACGTCTTTCTGGGTTATCGATAGGTCTGCCGGAACCCGGCTACGGCTGACTGAAGCCCCGCCATTGATGGTAGGAAACCGGTCAGCATGCTGAATACCATAAATTGCTTGTGCTTCCTCTACGCGACGCACGGACAGCATCAGGTCAGTGTTGTTGCTTAGTGCGGTTGAGATCAGATGTTTGAGTTGATCATCGCCGAAAAATGCCTGCCAGTCAGTACTGGCTACCGAAACGTCGGACGGGCTAGCCGGAATCGTTCGGGGAAAGGTTGCGGCAACGGATGGTTGTGGTTTCTCATACGCTGGTATCAGCGTACATCCAGTAAAAAACAACGCAACATACGGCAAAATGAAGAGTCTTTTTGTATCCATTATTTTTTCTTGTTAATTTACGGCTTACTACCAATTTGGCAAGCCGGAGATTAAGTTTAGTTTAGGATCAATACGATTCTAACTCAAATCCAAATTCAATTTGGAGTTATGTATTATTAACACAGACATCGTCACCTCCATCAATGTAGCCTATCCTACAATTACGACAAAATGACTGTAGCAATCAAGCTGGACAGAAATTAGTTTTATTTAAAATCAAATAGTTGCACTTTATTTAATACATGGCACAAGGATTGCTAGTTAAGTTTTAACTAGTATTCTTGATGGGATGTGTTGTATGAATAACTTGCCAATTTATCTGGATTACTCAGCTACTACCCCAGTGGACCCACGTGTGGCTGAGAAAATGATTCCCTATCTGACCGAGCATTTTGGCAACCCGGCTTCGCGTAGCCATGCTTATGGCTGGGACGCGGAAAAGGCCGTGGATACTGCACGTGAACAGGTTGCCGCATTGGTTAATTGTGATCCCAAGGAAATCATTTGGACATCAGGTGCAACAGAATCCAACAATCTCGCCATCAAGGGCGCGGCACATTTTTACGCTGCCAACGGCAAGCATATTATTACTATCAAGACCGAACATAAGGCGGTGCTGGACACTGTGCGCGAGCTGGAGCGGGAAGGTTTTAGTGCTACATATCTTTCACCGCTGGAAAATGGCCTGATTGATATTGAAGCCTTCAAGGCAGCCATACAACCTGACACCATTCTGGTGTCAGTGATGCTGGTGAATAATGAAATCGGCGTCGTTCAGGACATCGTGTCTATCGGTAATATCTGCCGTGAAAAAGGCATTATCTTTCATGTGGATTCCGCACAGGCCACAGGCAAGGTGGACATTGACCTGAAAAAACTCCCCGTGGACCTGATGAGCTTTTCTGCTCACAAGACTTATGGCCCCAAAGGTATCGGTGCCTTGTACGTAAGCCGAAAACCGCGCGTACGTCTGGAAGCGCAGATGCACGGCGGCGGTCATGAGCGCGGCTTTCGCTCCGGTACTTTGGCGGTGCATCAGATTGTGGGCATGGGTGAGGCATTCCATATTGCCAAGGCTGAAATGGCTATCGAGAACAAACGTATCAGGGCTTTGCGCGACAGGCTTTGGGCTGGGCTTTCTGATATTGAAGAAGTTTATCTCAATGGTGATCTGGATCAGCGCGTACCGCACAATCTTAACGTGAGCTTTAACTATGTGGAAGGCGAATCCCTGATGATGGCAGTGAAGGGCATTGCGGTTTCCAGCGGTTCGGCCTGTACTTCGTCCAGCCTGGAGCCATCTTACGTGCTGCGCGCGATAGGGCGCGAAGACGAGCTGGCGCATTCATCCATTCGCTTTTCAATCGGCCGTTATACGACTGAAGCAGACGTTGATTACGCAGTCGCACTCATCAAGAGCAAAGTCGGGCAGTTACGGGATCTTTCACCATTATGGGATATGTTCAAGGCGGGCATTGATATTGCCTCCGTGAATTGGGTGCACGGCACGGAATCACATCGCGACCCGGAAGCTGCGGCCGCATGAAACAAATGGAAATCAGGAGAACATCATGGCATATAGCGACAAAGTACTAGACCACTACGAAAATCCGCGCAACGTCGGCGCATTCAATCAGGAAGACCAGGATGTGGGAACTGGCATGGTAGGTGCCCCTGCGTGCGGTGACGTGATGAAACTGCAGATCAAGGTGAATGATGCCGGCTTGATTGAAGATGCCAAGTTCAAGACCTATGGCTGCGGTTCTGCCATTGCTTCATCTTCTCTGGTGACAGAGATGCTTAAGGGCAAGACCTTGGATCAAGCGCTGGACATCAAGAATACACATATTGCAGAAGAGCTGGCGCTGCCTCCGGTCAAGATTCACTGTTCGGTGCTGGCTGAAGATGCTATCCGTGCCGCTATTTCTGATTATCGCAGCAAAAATACTACTGATGCAGAAGGCTATGAAGCCTGTAAATCTGCGGCCTGATTTTCATTATTCGATCTGATTGTTAAGGAGTTACAAAATGTCTACCTCTACCAAGGAAGCCGCTGCTGGTTCTGCCGTACCAGAGCAAGCCCCTATTATTTTTACAACAAATGCTGCAGGCAAGGTGAGTGAAATGCTGGTTGAAGAGGGCGATGCTAATCTTAAATTGCGTGTTTACGTAACTGGCGGTGGTTGTTCCGGGTTTCAATACAGTTTTGCTTTTGATGACCAGGTGGCTGAAGATGATCTGGCCGTGGAAAAAGAAGGTGTAACGCTGCTGGTAGATTCCATGAGTTTTCAATATCTAGTGGGTGCGACTATAGATTACCAGGAAGGCCTGGAAGGTTCACGCTTCGTGATTACCAACCCCAATGCGACGGCAACTTGTGGCTGTGGCAGTTCATTTTCGGTATAGGAGAAATAACATGGCTGTTACTCTGACAATAACTGCAGCATCGCGTGTGCAGAAATTTCTCGATAGCCGTGGCAAAGGCATCGGTTTACGTCTGGGCGTTAAAACCTCCGGCTGTTCCGGCATGGCTTATACGCTGGAATTTGTAGATGAAGCTGCACCAGAGGATCTGATTTTTGAAAGCAACGGGATTAAGGTGCTGGTTGACCCTACAAGCCTGGTCTATATGGATGGCACTGAACTGGATTATGCCAAAGAAGGCTTGAACGAAGGGTTTAAGTTCAACAACCCCAATGCCAAAGCTAACTGCGGCTGCGGAGAGAGCTTCAGCGTTTAATGCCAACATTCAGTGAATACTTTGTTGAAGAGCCTTGCCGTACTAATTGTACTGTCTTCGTCTCTCCGCCGCGTCTTCAACTGAATGTCACATGGAAGTGGAGATTGTTATGAATATGTTAGCAGAAACCAACTATTTTGAACTGTTTGGCTTGGCTCCACGCTTTAGCATAGACATGAATAGCCTTGAGCAATCTTTCCGCCAGCTACAGGCCGAAGCACACCCGGACCGTCATACCGGCCACACCCAGGCAGAACAGCGTCTGGCGTTACAGCAATCAACCATCATCAACGATGGCTATCAGACATTGCGCAATCCAAGCAGCCGCGCACAGTTTTTGATCAGTCTTGTCGGTAAGGCGGAATCAGCTCCGGCACTTTCATCCACATTCTTAATGGCACAGATGGAATGGCGCGAAGCGGTTGAAGAGGCTCGTGCATCTCGCGACATTGCAGTATTGGAAGCGCTTGCCAAGCGATTGAAACACAGGGTAAACGTTCAAGTGCAAGAGTTAGCCACTGTTCTTGATGAACACGGTGACTTTGTTACCGCAGAGTTACGCGTCAATGAGTTACGTTTTTATGAAAAACTACGCATTGAAATCGATGATGCGATTGATTGGATAAGCTCCTAAATGGCACTCCTTCAAATTACAGAGCCAGGACAAAGTGCCGCACCGCATCAGCACCGTTTAGCTGTTGGCATTGATCTGGGCACCACACATTCGCTGGTAGCATCGGTACGCAGCGGTACTGCAGTGGCATTGCCCGATGCCGCAGGCCGCACCTTGTTGCCATCGGTAGTGCATTATCAGGCTGAAGGCGAAATAGAAGTTGGCTGGGATGCCCGTACCAATGCTGCAAAAGACCCGCAGAACACCATTGTTTCAGTCAAACGCTTTATGGGGCGAGGTATTGCTGATATTGCCGATGCCGCAGCCATGCCTTATGAGTTTATTGAATCACCGGGTATGGTTAAACTCAAAACCGTAGCGGGAGAACTTAGCCCGGTAGAAGTTTCTGCCGAAATCCTGAAGGTATTGCGTCAGCGCGCTGAAGAGAGTTTAGGCGGTGAACTTTCCGGCGCTGTGATTACCGTGCCGGCATATTTTGATGATGCGCAGCGCCAAGCCACCAAGGATGCTGCCCGCCTGGCTGGGTTGTCTGTATTGAGACTGCTCAATGAACCTACAGCTGCCGCCATTGCCTATGGGCTGGATAACGCCTCTGAAGGTATTTATTGTGTGTATGACCTTGGCGGCGGCACGTTTGATTTTTCTATTCTGCGCTTAACGCGCGGCGTTTTTGAGGTGCTGGCGACCAGCGGGGATTCCGCCCTTGGCGGTGATGATTTTGATCAGGCTATTTTTGACTGGTTGATCAGCACGCTTAAACTTTCGGCGTTAACTCCTGAAGACACTCGGCAACTGTTGACAGAAGCGCGCCTCGCCAAGGAACGCCTGAGCGATGATGCGGTGACTGAGATCACATGTATTTTGTCTGATCGTACCCCAGTCAACGTAATACTAAGTCGCGAAGTATTTATTGAGCTAACCAGGCCACTCTTAAGCAAAACTTTTAGTCCGGTGCGCCGTGCGTTGCGTGATGCCAACCTGCAAATTGAAGAAGTGCAGGGCGTAGTGCTGGTAGGTGGTGCTACACGCATGCCGCATTTACGTGTAGCAGTGACTGATTTTTTTTATAACGAACCGCTTACTAACCTGGACCCGGATAAAGTCGTTGCATTAGGCGCGGCAATTCAGGCAAATGCTTTGGTGGGTAACCGCGGTGGGGATGAGCTGCTATTGCTGGATGTGATTCCGCTTTCACTCGGGATTGAAACCATGGGCGGCCTGAGCGAAAAAATCATTCCGCGCAACGTCACTATTCCAAGTGCAAGGGCACAGGATTTCACAACCTTTAAAGATGGCCAGACGGCCATGAGCTTCCATGTAGTGCAGGGCGAGCGTGAGCTGGTGTCCGAGTGCCGTTCGCTGGCGCGTTTTGATCTGCGCGGCATTCCACCGATGGTGGCGGGCGCGGCGCGTATTCGGGTGACATTCCAGGTAGATGCTGACGGCCTGTTGTCGGTATCGGCACGTGAACAGACAACAGGGCATGAGTCACAGATTACCGTTAAACCTTCTTATGGTCTAACTGATGCCGAAATTACAGGCATGCTCACCGCAGGCATTGCGAATGCCGAGCACGATAAAGGTATGCGCGCTCTGCGTGAAGCACAGGTAGATGCACGGCGCCTGCTTGATGCAACCGAAACTGCGATGGCTGAAAGCGGACATGAGCTGCTGAGTAAGCCTGAGTGGGATGAGATTTGGTCCACGATTTACGATTTGGCTGAAGTTTTGATAATAGGTGATGCGAATAGCCTGGAAGCTTTACGCCAGGCAACTGAAGCACTCAATACGGTAACCACTGCTTTCGCCAGTCGCCGTATGGATGTCTCGATTCGCAACGCACTATCCGGCAAACAAATTGAAAGTATCGAGATATGACTCAAGTGAATCTTACGCACATCAAGATTCTGCCGCATCCGGATACCTGCCCGGATGGCATGGCTATTGAGGTAAAGCCGGGCAAGATGCTGTGCGACGCGCTACTGTCAGCAGGGGTGGAAATCGAGCATGCCTGTGATGGTGTAAGCGCTTGCAGCACTTGTCATATTATTATCCGCGAAGGTTATGCCTCGCTGCCGCCAGCTGAAGATGATGAGGAAGACCAGCTCGATAAAGCTTGGGGGCTTACACCGACATCGCGTCTTGCTTGCCAGGTTAAGGTTGGACAAACACCGCTCACCATTGAATTGCCTCGCTATAGCCTCAACCACGCGCGTGAGCATGAGTAGCTTTATCATTGCCTAGGCATAGTCGTACTGACCATCACAACAGCAGGGTTTCTACTATTTTTTACCCGGTGATGGCGCAAGTAACCCAGCGAGAGCGCCTACCGCTGCTGATCCGATCGCTGTTAATAGCTCTGGAATTTTTACATCGCCTGTTCCGGAGTGGGTTGCTACCAGCACAATGGCTCCTATGACGACGATTAGAACTGTACCGCCGAGTGACGCTACCACAATGCGATATATCCATTTGTCGCTATCCAGGGGCGGCGGCATCTCTCTCACAATTTGCTCGGCAATTTTCGGAAGCTCTACTCCCGGATTTTCCCTGACCTTTGCAGTTAGTTCTTCGCTATTAACGACTCGATTAACCAATGCAAATGCAGAACGGATGGTGTCTTGCTCCATATTATTTTCCCCTTAGTCGTAACCTACAGTTTCTGTTGCGAAATCAGCGTCCGGACAATTTCTACCTAAATGCCAATGGATACAAGGCTTAGGCTGAGGCAATCAGTGCAATAATCTTGGCGAACGCAATTAATAGCTCTTGTCGTGTTGCCTTTTTGCCGATTGAGTTTTGAATGGCTTTCATTTCCGTGAGTTCTGCATCGGTAGTAATGGTGCCTGTCTTTAGTAACCGTGCCAGATACTGCCCGTAATCTTGAAGCATCTCCTTTAACGGTGTAATCAGTATTGCCTGATCGTCAAGAGAGGATGCCCGATACTGAATTTGTAAATCGGTAATCGTGTTTCCCATTATCCTAAGCATTTCTGCATCATTGTCTTGTTTGGCCATGATCGTCCCCGGATTGGATTATTGAATAACGTCGACTTCAAGCAGGGGGCTGAGTCGTGGATCATTTTTGATCCGCGCCTCAACCTGCTGGATCCGTTCAATAGCATTTTGCCCGACACTTGTTCGACTGGTAATGTTTCCATAAAGAGAAGAAAGCTCCTGCAGTGACTCAAGTATGTCGGCAACAGAGAGCTGCTCATAGTTAATGCTCATTTGGGTCAGCTGCTCTCCAAAAGAGGTAGCTTTTGCAAACTGCGCCAGCACTTGCGTTCGTTTCAGTGTTTCCCTTGCCTGGTTTTCCAGAATCTCTTCTGCAACAGCGTCAAGAAGAGGTGCGCGCACTTTTTCATCGGTGACTGCCATTGCCTTGGCGCGTGCTTCGATGATCTTGATTCTTGCAATGTTGTCCCTTCCCACGTTCGGGAGTGAGTCAAATACTTGAGCAAGTTTGGCAAAGCGCAAAGTAACATTCACAACATGCTTTTGTGCCTTTTTAACATCGTCAGTTGCCAGCAGGTAACCGCGAGGCAGGTCTGTATAAATCGCGGCAAGTTGCCTATGCGCTTCGCATGCCTTATTTAGAGCACTAAGCGCAGGAGCAATACCCGCATCGACTATGCTGGAGTCAGAGTAGATAATTTCCAACTCGTTAGCTCCGAATTGTTTCGCCTCAGCAAGGTTCCTTGAGATTTCCAGGCGAGTTCTCGGCGGCAGGGAAACCGCCGCCTTGATAGTATCGGCGCCCATTGAACAAGCGGCGTTGGCTTCGGTCTTGAATGATTCAGCTGCCAGCCGGAGTGCCTTGGCTTTTTCTTCAGTGCAGCCGGAAAGGCAGAGAGCCGCAAGCAAGAACACGGGCAATGCAATCTTGGAAAGAGTTTCCATTTACACCTCCATCGACACGGCAATCGTTATGTCTAACGTTAAAACTAAAGGGTGCCGTTAGGCGGCCCGTTTAGACAACGCATGTATATAGAGACTATACACGCTACCAAATAATAGACCAAGAGCAAGGGTAACCCAACTCCCGGTCCATCCTATGCGCTGTGGCTATCAATTATAATTCACAGTGAAGCGGTGTCGAAGGGTGGCTATAAACGCCACTCTTACCCGGTACCGGCGTAAAATCGTAAGGACAGTCTGATCTTGTCGGAAAACTGACAAATCCTTTTTGCGTAAGAATATTCATGGTTGCTTTCAGGTTGTCTATCGTTGGTTGAAAGTGCCCGCTGTCATTGGTAATTTCGTTGATTACCCCATTTGAAACCTTGACTGTGCCAGCACCTTTAACCTTGATAGTCATTTCTTTTGGGGTTGATGTTGCCCCAGGCAGTCCGGCAACATAACCCATTAAAATACCCGCATGAGTGGTGAGTCTGGGTATGGTACATTGACTGGTTGATTGTCCATTTTGTATAGTTCTATCGATGCAATTCGCCGTTCCTCTGGCTTCTATATATCTGCCCTCCACATTAATAAAATAAATCTTATCGTTAGTGGCATCAATTACATACAACGTTTCCTTGCTACCTCCAGCCCATGAAGTAAATGGTTTACCATCAAACTTGTTGTATATTTTTCCGCCTTTAATTTCTATTTCATAGTTCTGTAAAGCGTTATTGGGGATACCCTTGGCGCATTTGTCGACATGCAACCATGATTCGCAATCCCCATTTTCTTTTGTGCCGGTGTCGGTATATTCCTTGGCAACCTCAAAGGATTTACAAATTTCAGTAGATGCACAAGCGCTTACAGTACACCCGCAAACAGACATAGAGCCCCATACAGTTGTTGTCCAGTTCCCATTCCATGTGGCTCCAACATTGGAGCAAACTTTTGGACACTTTTGTTGTGCGTCACTGTTATTCCATATTGGTCCGGCTTCCACATCACCACTTTTCTGCAATGTTTCGGCAAGAAGACTACCTGACCAAACAAGTACCACACTAATCAGCAATGAACGAATAAGTATTTGTTGCGTTGATTTATTGATATCAATCATTTCCCATCTCCTTAAGCAATGCTGTCAGTTTTGCTAAACACCGGCTACTCATCAATCAATTTAGCAAGTGCAGCCCCAGCCCAATCTTGCATGGACTAACAGACATAATCCGCCGCCGCTTAACCCGGAGCGAAGCATCAGGTTAAGCGGTCGGTTGGATAGCTTTGTTAAACTAACAATTAGGCTTATCTACTAAATTGCCATCGCAATTAGTAACCGGATGCTGGAATCCACTGAAATTCGTGCTGGAATCCTTCCAACTACCATCTATACGCTGGCAATTCGCAAAAAGCATGTGGCCTTCAACCCTGGCATTTTTACAGGTCCTGGCAAAGCTTCCAGTTGGCGAGCTACAGGCCAGATTGCCATCGATATTACTGATGATGCCAACACATGAAGTGGCAAACGGCAGATCAGTATTTTTGACGGAACCATTAAAACGTTTACATGTAGCAGTTAATGTTTCTCCTTGAAGAGAAGCATTAGTGCAGGTTTGTGTATAACTGCCAGGAGGCAAGTCGCCAGTGAAAGCCGACCCTGCATACACGGTGAAGAGTACAGATCCAATAAACAGTGATTTTTTCATGTCATATTCCTCTATTCTTCTCCCAAAGGTCATTGGTTAGGCTATATTGTGGGAGAGAGGCAATGTAGCCTAACGTTTGAATAGGGGCCGGCCTTCACGCCGACATAAGGTGCTTTGGCACAATGATGTCGGGGCAGACCCTTGCGGTCTTGGCTCGTCACGCTTGATTGACGAGTTAGGCATTTAATGCGACCTTGGCCTCTTTGATTTTTCACCACGAAAAACAGAAGCACATGCCGCAAGCGTATTTGGAGCAACTTGAGACTCGCCCGGAGCATTCTCCATTACAGAAAGGAGCGGTACCGCGCCATGTGTCGGCACTTACGATGGATGTCATTGAAACAATGATTGCAGCAATCGTTATGACCTTTAACAAGATTTGTCTTATACAGAATTTTGTATTTGTCATGCTAGTCTCCTTCCACTGTTGCTTATTGGGTGAAGTGCCTAACGAATTAAAGGACTGGTTTTATAACATACTCCATCAACAGGGAAATTATTGTAAACAAAGGTAAAGCGAGCAAAGTTGACTGCGCAAGAACTGGAGAACTGCTAACGCAGCATAAGCACAGCATGAAGCCACGGCTTGCCACGCCAAAGGTGGGGTAAACGGATAATGCGGACTTGGTAAAACTACCAAACTCACAAGCTACTCCAACCGAGAAATTCCCAACAAATCTAAAATTTATGCCTCAATTAAAACCCTAGAGGGACAGTTATGTGAGGCAATGGTTGGCTTCTTCCAGATTATTGGCTTTACAATGTTGCATTGTCGGCAAAATTGGCGGGGATAACAGGGCTAGCTTTAGTCATGCCAGCCGAGTGCCTGATTAGTTTTTGAGCAAGAAGCGTTAGCGCATCCTGCCATTTTTTACTTGATATCTACACTATTCCAATCGTCCGTAAGCGCTTGTTCTCTAGGTAGTTTCCCTTATTGATTTATGGTTAATGTGAGCATCTAATGAAAACCAGTTGGGTTCATTCATTATTTTTTAGTTTCTGAGATTGATGAATAGTCCAACACGGGCGATCTAATCAAGACAAAACTTTTAGATACGATAAGCAGTAAGCCTGAAAAAATTAATACTATCTTCAGGCGCAACGTTAAGTTGATTGCGACAGTATCGTAACCAAGGCGACATTTTTTTAAGAAAGCCTTTTAGCGTTAATTAATAATTAAGGAGAATAATCATGCGGTTAACGTCAATGAATAACAAATATCTTGTTTTGGCTACTTTCTTGGCTGTGGGTACGCTGCAAGGCTGCGCATCGACTGGTGAGCTAGCCAACGTGAAGGCTATTGCAGATCAAGCGCTCCAGACTGCCCAGCAAGCAGATAAGAACGCGGCGGCGGCGAATGCTGCAGCCAGGGCTGCTGCAGATAAAGCTGACAGTGCCATGGCTAAAGCAGAGCAGGCTGACCAGAAGGCTGACAGCGCTATAGCGAAAGCCGATCAGGCATTGCAGGAGTCCAAGGATACCAACGAGAAGGTTGACCGGATGTTCCAGAAGTCCATGAAGAAATAACGGTTCACTGGGAGTGGTAGATATATCGCTCTCAGTGGCTTGCAGTGGACGGTTTTGCCTAGTTAAAACTAGCGGATGATAACTTTCGTCCCGATATGGATCCATTTGCCTAGCGCAACTGCGTCTGCATTGGGTAGAGCGATGCAACCTTTGGTCCAATTGACGTGCCGCTGGATTTCAGGGCTCCCTTCGCCGATACCGTGAATACCGATCTGTCCGCCCAATACCGTATTTTGCGGCGGAAGGTATCCATCGTGATGGGCGTTGAGAATTGCCTCATAGTCGGCTTGGTCGAGAATGCCAAGGGCAAGTGCGTGCGCTCCATGACTAAGTGTAGGATAATCCAGTCCAAAGAAAATTCCGAAACGGCTGCGTGGATTAATCCAGGCGATGTGAAACGTGCCAAGCGGCGTTGTTGCATCACCGGCGAGGTGTGTGTCGGAAACTCCGCCGCTGCCTAAAGAGATATTGCGAAAGCGTGCAAGAGGGCGATTGCTGGCCGAAAGCACGGTAAGACTGAATGTTTTCGTGTCGATCAATATCGACGGATCATCGACATCGGCCAAACATCCACCGCTGTTCATAAGTCCAAAGAATATGACCGTTATTGTTAGATAAAGATGATCCTTAAACATAGCCATCCTGGTAACCTGAGCCGGAAATCCATTGATTCGCCGAGTTGGCAATATATCGCCAGCCAGTCGTTGATTCCTAGCCGTTATATTATCATTTTCGCTGCCGTGCTGGCTATGAGCGTATCGGAAGCCGTGAATGCAGCGAGTTTCCCTTTACCGACCGATGGTGACAATATCGTTGGTGATATACAAGTGATAACCATAGCCAACCCCGATACGACACTGCTAGACATCGCTCGCGATTATGATCTTGGTTTTGAAGAGATTACCCGGGTTAATCCCGATGTGCCTGTCTGGGTTCCTAAGTTAGGTCGTCGCGTCATCATCCCTACCGAATTCATCCTGCCGCCCGGACCGCAGGAGGGTGTCGTGGTCAACATTCCGCAACGGCGGCTGTTTTATTTTCCGAAACCCGCACCCCAGCAGCAGGCACAGGTTATAACCTTTCCAATCAGCATTGCCCGTGAAGGCTGGCGCACGCCATTAGGTCAAAGCCGCATCGTTGCCAAGCATCGAGACCCATCCTGGTTCGTGCCGAAAAGTATTCTGGAAGAACATCGGAGCGATGGTGAGACTGAATTCCCGACCTATTTTCCACCCGGCCCGGACAACCCAATGGGAATGCTCGCTCTTGAAACAGGTTTCCCCGGGATATATATTCACGGTACTAACATGCCATGGGGAGTTGGTATGCGCACAAGCCACGGCTGCCTTCATCTTTATCCTGAAGACGCTGCGCAGTTATTCCCGATTATTCCGGTCGGCACTCCTGTGCGTATTATCGATGAGCCCATCACAATTGGCGTACGTGACGGGACACTTTACCTGAGTTCGTCCAAGCCTCTCAGCGAATACCACAACGAACTCCCGGTACCCACGCGTGCGCTATCAGCGCTGGTTCCTTACACGGAGGACTCGGGCAGCGCTCATAGCTACGCTGATGTAGATTGGCAGCGAGCATATGACGCGGCTATGGCTCACCAGATCCTGCCTGTTCCCATCAGTCAGGGGGCGCCTGGCATGGAAGATCAGATTGCGGCAGTAAAACCGCAGCCCTACGAGAACGAACCATACGGACCGGACGCTAATGCAGCCGCTCCGCCAATCATTTTAAAGTAAGAACGATACGGGGTGAGAGTGTAGCCAGGTTCTGGCAGTGAAGAATCCCATATCGCACACTCCAGATTCCAATAGTTATCATTGGCTGATAATAAGTACTTTCAACTTTTGTCGTAAGTGTCATAAATCATACACGTTCTAAAAATACAAATTCTCACATAACCCTTTGTAAATAATACATATATTCATTGGCACAGTTGATGCTTTAGTTAAAGCGAGAGTTAAATCAAGCTACTAAGGACGCTGCTGTGCAAGTTATTCCCCCTATTGTGAATGATACGACCTTGCGTGACGGTGAACAGACCGCAGGCGTGGCTTTTACTCGTTCAGAAAAATTGGCAATCGCACAAGCGCTAACGGAGGCTGGGGTTGCCGAACTCGAGATCGGCATTCCTATTATGGGCGATGCCGAGATCGAGGATATTCACGCTATTGCTGATCTTGGATTGTCTAGCCGCCTTATGGTATGGGGGCGCATGACAGAACAGGACTTGGCAGCCTGCATTAAGTCAGGTGTAAATGCGGTCAATTTATCCATCCCGGTTTCTGACCTGCACATTGTGCGCAAATTAGGGCGTAACCGTGACTGGGTGCTGGCACAGCTTGCTTACTTTGTGCGTCAAGCTTGTGATTTAGGTTTGCAGGTTTCGGTAGGCGGAGAGGATGCTTCACGTGCCGATCAATCCTTTGTATTGCAGGTGGTGGAGCTAGCGCAACTGGCAGGTGCCAGCCGCTTCCGGTATGCCGACACCTTGGGCGTGCTCGATCCTTTTGTTACCCACGAAAGAATATCTAATCTTGTTGCTTCTACTGATCTGGAAATTGAGATACATGCCCATGATGATCTTGGTTTGGCTACGGCCAACTCCATAGCTGCACTGATGGCTGGTGCCAGCCATGTGAATACCACGGTGAACGGGCTGGGAGAGCGCGCAGGCAACGCACCACTGGAAGAAGTTGTCATGGCATTGTGGCGCATACATGGCGTAAGCATGGGCGTTGATATGCAACGATTCCCCGAAATTTCAAAATTGGTAGCCGAAGCTTCAGGCAGAACAGTGGCTGCCAACAAAAGTATCGTCGGCGAAGCCGTATTTACCCACGAATCTGGCTTGCATGTAGACGGCCTGTTAAAAGATCCCGCAATTTATGAAAACTTTGACCCGGCAACGGTGGGCCGTGACCGCCAACTGGTGCTAGGCAAACATTCTGGCGGGCACGGCGTGAGATACGCGTTTGCCGAGCTGGGCATACATCTGCAGGAAGATGAAGCTTCGCTGTTATTGGCGCAGATCCGCCGGTTTGCCAATACAACCAAGCGCATACCGCAGGCTGATGATTTAAGACGAATGTACCTTGAAGTTTACGAGATAACCCAACACTAATTTTTAATTTGGAGCTTATATGAGCCAGCTATTGAACACTATGGAGAAATTTTCTGCCGCCGAAGAGTTTTTTGAGTTTCTAGGCGTGGATTACTCTCCTCAGGTTGTGCAAGTAAATCGCCTGCATATTCTTAAACGATTTCAACAATACCTAGCGCGTGACCCTGTTCAGGAAGGCTTGCCTGAAGCTGAAGAACGCGCTGCTTATGGAGACAAATTGCAGCTTGCATACAAGGACTTTGTTAAATCCAATGCTGTCGCTGAAAAGGTGTTTAAGGTTTTTCAAGATAAAGCCGGCGTACAAACTGTAAGCGTAAATAAGCTAAAACAGACACTCAGTGAGCGTAGTGCAGCGTGATTTGTCGGGTTTGCTACAATAAAGTTAAATGTTAAATAAATGTAGTAACTATTTGAATTTTATTAAATAAGTAATTATTTAAAAGTCTGGCACAAAGGTTGCTGATACTAGGTAAAAGAATCTGGCTAGAAGCCTTAAATGGAACAATCAGGTAAACAAACGGAGTTGATATGCATATAGTTGTCTGTATCAAGCAAGTTCCCGATAGTGCGCAAATTCGCGTGCATCCGGTGACCAATACGATTATGCGTCAGGGCGTGCCTGCCATTGTGAATCCATATGACCTTTTTGCATTGGAAGAAGCATTACGGTTAAAAGATGCATACGGCGGGCGTGTCACGGTGCTGACCATGGGGCCACCCATGGCCGAAACTGCACTGCGCAAGGCGATTTCTTACGGCGCTGATGATGCAGTACTGGTTACGGATCGTGCGTTTGCAGGTTCAGATACCCTGGCAACAAGCTGCGCGCTGGCTTCAGCCATTACGCAAATACATAAAGACATGCCGGTTGACCTGGTGTTTACCGGCAAGCAGACCATTGATGGTGATACCGCGCAGGTTGGCCCCGGCATTGCCAAACGCCTGAATATGCAGTTGCTTACGTATGTATCCAAAGTGCGCTCAGTTGACCTGGAAAAACATGAAATTATGGTGGAACGTCGCTCGGAAGGCGGTGTCCAGTTGCTCAAGACCAGCACTCCTAGCCTGATTACCGTATTGGAAGGCACGAACGAGATGCGTTTTGCCACCATGGCTAACATGTTCAGGGCTTCACGCTACCCGGTCAAAGTGTGGAATCGTGAACAAGCCGGTATTGAGGATATTGCCTCAGTAGGCTTGAAAGGCTCGCCAACCGTGGTTTCCAAGGTTTTTGCGCCTACGCCACGCGCAGTTAAGGCTGAAATTATTCAGTGCGAAAGCAATGACCCGAAAGATTTAAGCGTCACTTTGCTGGCTAAGGTTTTCGCCAAGAATCCAAAGCTGGAAAATGAAATTGCCAAACGCGCAGCATGAACAAAAGAAAGGTTAAGCCATGAGTGAAGCTCCAGAAGCTAAAAAACCGGCAGGTAAAAAGCGTATAGAACTCGATGATAGGCTTAAAGCCTACAAAGGTGTTTGGGTGTTTATTGAACATGAGCGCGGCAAGATTCATCCTGTGTCACTAGAACTACTTGGCGAGGGCCGTAAGCTGGCCGACAGCCTGGGCGTGGAACTGGCAGGGGTGGTGATGGGTGTGCCAAACGACACAACACGCAGTTTCTGTTTTGAGGCATTTTTTCATGGTGCGGATTTGTGCTACCTGATGGAAGACCCGCTGCTTACTGATTATCGCAATGAGCCATTTACCAAAGGGCTGACGGATCTGGTCAACAAATACCAGCCTGAGATTTTACTACTAGGCGCTACCACGTTAGGCCGGGATTTAGCAGGCAGTGTAGCCACCACATTAAAAACCGGCCTCACTGCCGATTGTACAGAGCTTAATGTTGACCTGGACGCACGCAGTCTGCTCGCCACACGTCCGACTTTTGGCGGTAGCTTGCTGTGTACGATTCAAACACTTAATTATCGCCCGCAAATGGCCACTGTACGGCCGCGCGTGATGCCGATGCCTGAGCGTGATGCAAGACGGGATGGACGCATCATAGAAGATAAGCTGGGTATGGTGGAAAGCTCCATCATCACCAAGGTGCTGGAGTTTATCCCTGACGCGATGCAGGACAAACCGCAGCTGCCGTTTGCCGACATCATTGTGTCAGGCGGGCGAGGCATGAAAAAACCGGAAAATTTCAAACTCATCTGGGATTTAGCACAGGTGCTGGGTGCGGAGGTCGGTGCAACCAGACCGGTAGTACAGGCTGGCTGGGTAGATTTAGAGCGTCAGGTAGGGCAGTCCGGCAAAACCGTGCGCCCCAAACTTTATATTGCTGCAGGCATTTCCGGTGCGATTCAGCATCGAGTCGGCATGGATGCGGCTGATGTGATTATTGCCATTAACAATGACCCTAACGCACCGATTTTTGATTTTGCGCACTATGGCATCGTTGGTAATGCCATGACCATACTCCCAGCTTTAACCGAGGCGTTTAAAGCGCATCTGGCAACCGCAAGAAAGGCAGGCTAATCATGGCTGAAAAATTTGATGTCATCGTTGTTGGTGCTGGGCCTTCCGGCAACTCGGCAGCGTTAAGACTGGCAGAAGCAGGGCTAAGCGTGCTGCAGATTGAACGTGGTGAATCACCGGGTTCCAAGAATGTGCAGGGTGCAATTCTTTACTCGGATGCGCTGGAAAAGCTGATCCCTGATTTTCGTGATGACGCCCCGCTGGAGCGCCATGTGATTGAGCAGCGCATGTGGGTGCTGGATGACGACTCATTTGTCGGCTCGCACTATCGATCTGATAGCTTTAACAAACCGCCTTATAACCGATACACCATGATTCGCTCGCAATTTGATAAATGGTTCTCGGAACGCGTGCAGAAAGCCGGTGCATTGCTGATCTGCGAGACCACGGTTACCAACCTGCTGCTGGATGGTGAGCGCGTGATTGGCGTGATGACAGATCGCCAGGGTGGTGAAATCTATGCTGATGCCGTGATACTAGCCGATGGCGTAAACTCGCTTCTGGCTAAAAAGGCCGGGTTCCACCCGGAGTTGCAGCCCAAGGATGTAGCATTGGCAGTAAAGGAAATTCACTTTATGCCGCAGGAAGTCATCGAACAGCGCTTTAACGTCACGGGTGAAGAGGGCGTGGTCATTGAGATGGTTGGCAAAATCACCAAGGGCATGATGGGTACAGGCTTTTTGTATACCAACCGCGAATCAATCACTATCGGTGTTGGCTGCATGCTGTCTGACTTTAAGAAGCAAAAAATCACGCCTTATCAATTGCTGGAACAGATGAAGGCGCATCCTTCCATACAGCCCATGCTGGCAGGCGGCGAAATGAAAGAATACACCGCACATCTTATCCCGGAAGGCGGCTTTAACGCAGTGCCAGACCTGTATGGCGATGGCTGGATGATTGTGGGCGATGCCGGCATGTTTGTAAATGCAGTACACCGCGAAGGTTCTAATCTTGCCATGACAACCGGTATGCACGCTGCTGACACGCTAATTGAGCTGAAAAGCGAGGGCAAGGCGTTTACTGCAGAAAATCTTAAACGCTACAAAGCGCGGCTGGACGAAAGCTTTGTGATGAAAGACCTTAAAAAGTACAAGAACATGCCGGATGTGTTCCACACCAACCCACAATTCTTTAATGACTACCCGGACCTGATCTCACAGGCAGCGCGCACCATGCTGACGGTAGATGGGGTGGATAAGAAAACCAAAGAGCGCGAAATTCGTAAAAGTTTCCGTCATCGCCGTTCATTGTTTGGCTTGATGGGCGACGCGTTTAAGTTATGGAGGGCATTTGAATGAGTGTCATGGTTAAAGTTGAAGAAAAGCTTTTTCAGAACCGCTACAAGGTTGATTCAGGCCGCCCGCATATCAGCATCATCGATGAAGATAAATGCCGCAATCAGTGCGAAAGCCAGGCCTGCACTACCTGTTGTCCTGCTGCATGCTGGACCATGGAAGGCAACGGGCAAGTAACCGTGATTAGCGATGGCTGCCTGGAATGCGGTACCTGCCGCATCATCTGTGACGAACATCGTAATGTCGCCTGGGAATATCCAAGGGGTGGGTATGGCATTCTGTTCAAATTCGGCTAAATCATGTTTAAAACTACTGCGCTTGCTGGTTGGGTAGAAGCCGAGCAAATATCAATTTCATGAAATACAGTTAAACCGGGAACTGAATGATGGCCAAAGCAAAAGTTACATTTTCTGACGTCAACGTGACAGTCAATGTCCCGGTCGGCACTCGTATTATCGAGCTATCAGAAGCAGTGGGTTCTTATATTGCCTATAACTGCCGCGAAGGAGATTGCGGAGTGTGTTTATTTGAGGTGATTAAAGGCAAAGAAAACCTGTCGGCAGTATCCAAGGAAGAAAGTGCAGTGATACTCGGACGCTTTCAGCAAATCATGGATGGGTGGCGTGCCACAAAGGATGTTGATGCCCTGCAGGAAAAAATGCAGCGGGAGAATTTTATAGGCAAGGACTGCCGCTTAGCCTGCCAGACACAAGTATTTGGTGATGTTGTCGTTGCACCTTTGTAAGGAAAAATCATGTCCAAATACAAAATTACCTTTGCCGATATTGGCACTACTGTTACCGTGCCGCGTGGTACCCGCATTGTTGAAGTAGCCGAAAAAATCGGGGCGAACATCCCATTTGGCTGTAAAGAGAATGATTGCGGCGACTGCATGATTGAGGTGTTGGAGGGCGCAAAAAATCTCTCAACACCTTCAGCATTGGAAATTGAACTGTTAAAACAGAAATTTGCCAAGGCCAATAACCGGCTTGCCTGCCAGGCAATGGTGCTGGGTGACGTTACAGTTAAACCAGCCTGACTAGCACGCATAATTCCCTCCCCCTTGTCAGGGGGAGGGGTAGGGTGGGGGTAAATTTAAGCCTGTGCAATTCAACATGCGCACCCCCATCCCAGCCTTCCCCCTGCTAGGGGAAGGAGGTGACCGCATCGTATTTTTAACTTTGAAGGAGGCATCATGCCAAAACCAGCCAAACATGTATTTGTTTGCAATCAAGCCAGACCACCTAATCACCCACGCGGATCGTGCCAGGCCAAGGGAGGCAATGAAATCCTGCAGGCATTCTGGCAGCAGGTGCAGGCGCGGAATCTTTGGGATAAGTTTTCCGTCACCTACTCAGGTTGTCTTGGCCCATGCGACAGCGGACCTAATGTGCTGGTTTACCCTGAAGGCGTTCTATACGGCAGTGTTACCAAAGATGACGTGACTGCAATCATCGATGAGCATTTGCTTGGCGATAAAGTGGTTGAACGCCTTAAAGTGCCTGAATCTATCTGGTAGAGTGCTTTGCAAGGTATTGTTGCCACTGATGATTTGCCGCCTCGTGTAGCAGGCTATTTGACTGCTGCCGCAGCTTCTGGCGACTGGCGTGATGCGGAGTCGCTGTTATGGCGCGCGCAGATAGCTGATCCTGCCTGCCTGCATGTGTATTACACGCTATACAAGTTCTATTTTAACCACAAGCGTTTGGGTGATGCGGAACGGGCGGCCTGCCTGGCGCTTGATGCCGCCGCTCGCCAGGCACATATCCCGGCAGATTGGCGATCACAAAATAAGGATTCCTGTGATTGGTCAAACGTAAATGCGCCGCAGCATTTCTATTTATTCAGCCTCAAGGCGCTGGCTTTCATTCGTTTGCGCCAGCAGCGTGCAGATGATGCCGAGTTGATCCTTGCCAAGCTGCGTGAAATTGACCCGCAGGATACCGTAGGCGCTTCAGTAATTGAGGCCTACGCCATAGGGGCAGCGGCATGACAATACTCTCCAGTGCCATGCTGGGTATTCTGGAAGAAGTTGGGCAGGCGGTTCTTATACTGACTGAGGGACTGGAGCCTGAAGAATTCTTCGACAGCCGTATTACCCAGCAGGAAGCACTCAGGCAGATGACAGTAATGGCCGGAATCGCTGTAAAGGTACCTGAAGACATAAAACAGAAAATGATAGAGATCGATTGGGCAGGCTGGTCTGTGCTGAGTGTGCAGTTAGCCATGGCTGATGGTTCAGCACGTGATGCATTGTGGTTCGGGGTGCGTTCACTGGTACCGGCCACCCTGATGTGGCTCAGGGTTTTTCGCAAGAGTGCACCAGAGTTGTTTTCACCAATTCCGTAATATAAACACGGTAGAGTTTTTGTCGCATTTGCGACAATCACTATCCAGTGAAGCGTTAAGGCTACAACGCTGATAATGATAACTGCTTGTATTGATTGATATTATATTTCTGGCATGAATTCTGCTCTATTCTATTTATCGATATATACTTGTTTATATTACGACAATGATGAGGTTGAGTATGGACAAGCATAACAATCATAAGAAAGTGGACGAACTGACAATAGTTGGTTCGCTGTCACTGGGGCGGGATGCGCAGAATCTGCTAAGCGACAAGCGTATAGGATTGCTGGAAAAAATCGGTGAGTATGGCTCGATAACGCAGGCGGCAAAAGCGGTGGGGCTAAGCTACAAGGGGGCTTGGGATGCAGTGGATGCCATGAACGGCATGTTCAGCGAGCCATTGGTAGTAACCATGACCGGGGGCAAGGGTGGTGGCGGTACGCAGCTCACGGCAACGGGTATTCGCATTGTTGATGCCTATCGAGCCTTACTGCGTGAACATCAGCGTTTTATGGCTGCAGCCAGCGCAGGTATAGAAGATTTTGACAATGTTTATCAATTTATCAGGAGGTTGTCTGTGAAAACCAGTGCGAGAAATCAGTTTTTTGGCAAAGTAAGTGCGATAAAGCTAGGACCAGTCAATGTGGAGGTGGAACTGTCCCTTACCGGTGGCGACAAAATCCATTCCGTAATCACTCACGATGGTCTGGATAATCTTGGTCTTAAAATCGGCAGTGAGGCATGGGCGCTGGTTAAGGCCAGCTGGATCATACTCGCTATGCCGGATGCGGCAAGCAAAGTCAGTGCGCGTAACAAGTTAGCCGGAAAAATCGTGCGGATTATACCGGGCAACGTGAATACCGAGGTCGTCATGCAATTGGATGGCGGTAATTCGGTTAGCGTGGTTATCACCAATGAAAGCGTTACCAGCCTCGATTTGGCAGTTGGCGTTGAAGTCTGTGCAGTGTTTAAGGCAAGCAGCGTGATTATGGGCATCACCGACTAAGTCGGTGTTTTTTGCCCGTGTTTTTTCGGCTAGCGTTATATAGGTTACTTTATTGCGATATTTTTATAGGGGTTTTAAAATGGAATATGGATGGAAATTAAAGTGCAGTGTGTTGCTAGCCTTGTGTATCAATACTGCTTATGCGGCAGAAAACACGGATAACAATACTGATGACAGAATTGAAAAATTGCAGAAAATGCTGCAAGTGCAACAAAAACAAATGCAGGAACAGCAATGGCAGATGAAGGCAATGGCTGATGAGTTATCCGCGCTCCAGAATGGGCGGTCAAGCGACAAGGGCAAGAGTAAAGGCAGCCCTGTATATGGGTCGTTCAAGGATGGGCTGGTTTTCGATGACGGCACGGGTGACTGGAAATTGCAATTGAATGGCCGCATCCAGGCTGATTATCGTACCTTTGATCCTGATGAATGGAAAAATGACGGATTCTTCATCCGCCGGGCACGCTTTGGCGGCACTTTTAGCTTTCTTAAGGATTTTGCAGTGCGTGTGGAAGGCGAATATAACAACGTGAGCGATGGCAGCAAAGGTACCACAGCCTTGACCTATGGTTATCTCGATTACACACGGTGGAAAGGCGCTAAAATCCGTGCCGGTCAATTCAAACCATTCTTTGGTCTTGAGCGCACTTACAGCACCAATTTTATTGATTTCAGCGAGCTTTCCCTGGCCACGAATAATGGTGCCATCTTCACCTCAACTTATGACCGCGGCGTCATGGTGTTCGGGGACCCCACGACTTGGTTGAACTATAACGCGTATATAGTAAACGGCTCCGGTCAGAATAATGATGACGTGAATGATCACAAGGACTTTGGCGGCAGAATTAATGCTAACATTGCCAGCCTGGCAGACATCAAGAATACTGTGATTCATGTTGGCGCATCAGCCAGTGACGGCAATATCGGTTTCTCTACAGCTGCCGGCAGTTCCATTACGCAGGGTACTGAAGCGAATGGCGTCACGTTCTTCACTGTAGGTGGGTTAGGTAACCCCAACAAAGCTGACCGTACGCGTTGGGGAGTGGAAACATCCCTTGCTTATGGTCCCGTCAAGCTGAATGCCGAATACATTAATGCAAATTATGATGGCAGGACAAATGCATCAACGGATTTGCCGGCAGCTATGCGTAATAAAAATTTCGATAATGATATCAATGGCTGGTATGCAGACCTTAACTGGCTGGTTACCGGGGAAAATTGGTCAGATACATACAAGAGTGGTGTATATGGCCGTGTCAAACCTAAGCAGAATTTTAACGACAAGGATGGCTGGGGTGCGTTTGAACTTGGATTGCGTTACAGCAAATTTGATGCCTCTGACTTCAAAAACATGCTCAAACCTACGACAGCGACCACCAGTTATACCAGCGAGGCTGATGCCTGGACTGTGGGTGCAAAATGGTTATTCAATCCTAACGCGCGCGTTGTTCTAAATTTCGTACGCACCAGTTTCGACACGCCGATAAAGGTAAATAGCAAAGTGGATGACACTGAAAAGGCGCTCCTGTTACGCGCACAGTATGATTTTTAATCTATTACCCTATCATCAGGAGGACGCATGAGAGTCTTTAAACAGTTTTTTGTGATCTTAATATTGCTGACACATGCTATTGTTGCGAGTGCTGAGCCGCTCACCGTGGCGATAGCGGCCAACCTTAAGTATGTGTTTGATGACCTCGCTGCTGAATTCAAGAAAGAAACCGGCATTGAGGCGCAGAGCGCCCTGGGATCCTCAGGTAAAATGGCTACACAGATTCGTAATGGTGCTCCTTTCGATATCTTCATGTCTGCCGACATGGAGTTTCCGGAAGGGCTCTACAAGGATGGCTATGCGACCACCCAGCCTAAAGCTTACGCATACGGCCAATTGGTATTGTGGACGCAAAAGGACGTTGATCTGAGCAAGGGTGTTGCGGGGCTTACGGATGCCAGAGTAGGCAAGATTGCCATCGCCAATCCCAAGGTCGCACCTTTCGGGCGCCAGGCGCTGAAAGTGCTGGATTATTACAAGGTGCGTGCTGCGGTAGAACCCAAGCTGGTTTACGGCGAGAGCATTACCCAAGTCAGCCAGTATGTAGACAGTAAGGCGGCTGATGTTGGCTTTAGTGCCAAATCCATTGTGGTAGCTCCCGAGACTGCAGGCAAGGGCAAGTGGGTGGAAGTGCCGCCGGAAAGTTATGAACCGATAGCGCAGGGCGTGGTTATCCTCAAGCATGGTTCAGAAACAAATGGTGAAGCCGCACGCAAGTTCTACGGATTTGTGCTTTCAACCAAGGCCCGCGAAATATTTGCAAAAAATGGATACAAACTACCGTGAATCGACTGACAGGAAAAATCGCCGCCATAGATAGCAACAGCCACATGTCACTGGTAGACATGGCTGTTGGGGCCGATGTATTTACCGCAACATTGCTGGAAACGCCTGAGACGGCGGAATATCTGCACGTCGGCAGCGATGTCACACTGCTGTTCAAGGAAACCGAAGTCTCGCTGGCGAAAGATCTCAGTGGCCTTATCAGCCTGCGTAACCGCATTGCAGTCACCATCCGCAACATAGAGCGTGGCGACATTCTCAGCGCCGTGACGCTTGATTATGCCGGCAAGCCGCTGATCAGCGTTGTCACCACGCGTAGCATAGACCGCATGCAGCTGGCTGTCGGTGACGTGGCGGAAGCACTGGTCAAAGCCAACGAAATCGCACTCATGGCAGGGCATCATGACCATTGACTGGCAACCATTACTGCTTACTTTCAAGCTGGCCTCAGTCACCACGGCCATCCTGCTTTGCATAGGCGTACCGTTTGCCTGGTGGCTGGCCAATACACGCATACGTTTCAAGCCTGTTGTGGAGGCGATGGTGAGCATGCCGCTGGTGCTGCCGCCTTCAGTACTGGGTTTTTACCTGCTGCTCGCCTTCAGCCCCGAGCACTGGTTTGGCCAGTGGCTGGATCGTGTGGCAGGCTTGCGGCTGGCATTCAGCTTTGAAGGGCTGATCGTCGCCTCGGTGATATTCAGCTTTCCTTTTCTGGTGCACCCGGTGCAGGCGGCATTCCAGAACCTGCCGCGTTCGCTCACAGATGCCGCGCAGGTGCTGGGCAAATCGAACAGGCAGACATTCCTGCGCGTGCTGCTGCCCAATATCAAGCCGGCGTTGCTGTCCGGCACGGTGCTGGCCTTTGCCCATACCGTGGGCGAATTCGGTGTGGTGCTGATGATAGGCGGCAACTTGCCCAATGAGACCCGCGTGGCATCGATTGCCATTTATGACGAAGTGGAAGCGCTCAATTATGCTGCCGCCAACTTCTACGCCGGAGTGTTGTTCTGCCTGTCTTTCCTAATTTTGCTGCTAGTTTATATAGTCAATCGCAAGGTGCTTAAATGATACGTGGGCAAATAACTACAGTAGCAAAGATGCTGACGGCACAATGTACAACATTCCTTCCCCCTTGCAGGGGGAAGGTTAGGATGGGGGTAGAGCAGTGGGAGCATCAGGATTCCACCCCCACCCCATCCCTCCCCCTGTTGAGGGGAGGGAGTAGTACGTCTCGTGTAATACACCTATTACTTGGCGTCTTGGTAGTTCAACCCGGATTTTCAGAATGATACAGGCTAACATCAATAAGCAGTTGCACGGCGCCAACGGTGAGTTTCAGCTGGATGTCAGCCTTGATATTGCTGAAGGCGAATTTGTTGCCTTGTTTGGGCCGTCCGGAGTGGGCAAAACTACACTGTTGCGCTGCCTGGCAGGGCTGGATCAGCCGGAGCAGGGCAGGCTGACCGTCAATGGCGAACCCTGGCTCGATAGTGCTGCGCGTATCAACTTGCCGCCGCAGCAGCGGCGCGTAGGTTATATGTTCCAGGATTACGCGCTGTTCCCCAATATGACAGTGCGTGGCAACCTGGAATTTGCGCTACGCAAAGGCAGCGCAAAAAAACGCGTGGATGAACTATTGGCGCTGATGGATCTCGGTGAATTGCAACACCGTAAGCCGGATACCTTGTCCGGCGGCCAAAAGCAGCGTGTTGCCTTGGCGCGGGCGCTGGCCTCGGAACCGCGTTTACTGCTACTGGATGAGCCGTTCTCGGCGCTGGATGCAGAGATGCGCTCGCGCCTGCATGACGAGATATTGCGGCTGCAGCGACACTTCGGCATTACCACCATTATCGTCAGTCATGATGTCGGCGAGGTCTACAAGCTCGCCAGCCGCGTCATGCTGATGGAAGCAGGGCGCATCGTGCAGCACGGCAGCCCAAGCGATGTCTTCAGCGCAGGCCAGACCAGCGGCAAGTTCCGCTTTACAGGTGAGATTCTAGTAATCGAACCAATGGACGTGCTGTTCTCGCTGACCGTGCTGGTTGGCAACCAGATCGTGCGCGTGGTGGCAATGCCGAGCGAGGCGGGGGAATTGCACACAGGTGACCGTGTGATGCTGGTTTCCAAGGCGTTTAATCCAATGGTGTTGAAATTAGAGTAGATTTTATTTGTAAATAAGTTATAGCTATTTCCTCATATTCGTCATGCCAGCGAAGGCTGGTATCCAGACTACGTGAATACTAGTGTTGTCTCGATAAACAACCATTCGTGACTGCCACCTTGATTAGATTCCCGCCTATCGCGCATGAATAATGTGCTTCAGCTATATATTCTGCGGTGATGCCAAGAACTGGTACGCGGGAATGACGGGATATTTAGTAGAATATCTATAATTGGTACATAGTTTGCTTTTAGCTCTTTATGCACTCAGTTTTGCGTGCTTTCGCGTAATTTTTGCGACAAAACCGACAAATAATTTTGCTCATAAATTTTATAGGAGTTAAAGCCATGCCTGTTCTTACCGTTCAACCCTCTGGAAAAACCTATCAAGCTGCTCCCGGCAGCAGTATTCTTTCTGCGCTATTAGCCGTCGGTGAAAATATCATGCATAAGTGTTCAGGCAAAGCTGAGTGCGGCTCCTGCCATATTTCAGTGTTAGAAGGCCGCAAGAGTTTATCTAAAATCCAGCGTGAAGAAAACGAAAGGCTAGATGCCACTGTGGGCGTAGGCTCAAAATCCCGCTTGGCTTGTCAGGCAGTATTGGGAGAAGAAGATGTGATAATTGAAGTGCTTAGTGTTTAATCTGCGTCTGTAGAGCAGATCAGCTTTGTTCATGGCCGGTGGTTACGTCTGAATTCATCGGCCTGCGCGGATTTTCGCACAGGTCCGGTGGAATGATGGGTTAGATGCCCGGTTCATAAGAGACCATTTCCCTTCATTTTCGTAAGCCATTGTTCGACCAGCGTGGATGAGGCACTATCCGATAGAAAGTCCTTGTCCGCCTTGGACAAGGTACGCACAGCGCGTGACCGAAGGCGCCAATAGTGTAAAGCGACAGTGGCCAAGTAAAGGATTGCGAGCTCTACGGCCAAGACGAGCATATTCACGCCACCAGCGGGCGTTTCCTGGCCACCACGAAGTGGCGATAGACCCAACGAGTAGGAATGCACATTGTGCGAGAAGAGCTTGTATGCGGCGGACTCAATATTCTGAGGCAGAGGCTTCTTACCCTTATAGCGAGCAACTAAGTATGGCGACTTTCCGCGCAGCAATGTCTTGCGATGCGCGGCGTCGAGTGATTTGAATATGGGGTTTTGTTCCAGCGCATCTAAGGCCCATCGGTGAGAGACATCGTTGTAGAAGAATCGGTCGTCAGAGGGTTCGATTCCAACTTCCGTATTGATCTTCTTGAGATCAGCAGCGTGATTCAGCAAAAAAAGCTGATGGCGCAATTCTGACTCGTCGTCCGAGAGACCGGGTTCCAACAGATATGCGAAAGCGTTATGCACCTCGATGACGCACCTGCTTAGGGTGCAGACTCCGGCGATATCGTAAGAAGGGATTTCCGCCCGGAACGCTTCGACTAAGGTGACGATCGACCTGCCGTGCAAAGTGGCCTTCTCGAAGAAACCGTGGCCGTAGTATGTGCGCCATGTGGAAATGCTCGCTTTTGACGCACGCTCCACCATGCCCTCGCATATGCCAACAAGCTCACTGAGGTGGGAAAGGCGGATAAGCATCTAACGTGAAGTAGACCCCAAAAAAGGACTTAATCTTTTATTAGGGCAAACTGCAAAATTTTTTTTATATTTATTATCATAATATATTCAATTGATAAGCTATTTTTATAACACCTAATATATTGCTAAATCAAAATGGTAGACACACCTGCAAATTTTCATCCAAGCTATTGGAGCCAAGATATAGCAAGTTTACGTGTGAAACATTACAGCTTGTGTACTGTAGTAAAAAGCTATGTAAATTTGATTAAACGATATATTTGGCATCATGGCAAGCGGCACCCAAGCACGATGGGTATGATTCGTTTTTTTGCATTTTGCAACGCACGGTAATTTGTCAGCTAGTCCACGCAGAGTGAATTAGCTAAAAGTGTAACCCTCCGCTGTGGCATTAATCTAAGAGGCTGTGTGCCTCAGCAATTTAAGGCATTCTTCAGTTGCGGCGAGTTCTACTGCAAGGTAGTCATCATCGGTGCGGATAAACGGATCAGCGCCATTATCGAGCAGGATTTTCATCATTTCATGTTTACCGCTGGATGCTGTATACATAAGTGCGGTGGCACCGGTGAGGTTACGGTTATCAAGTTCGATGCCGGCATCAATCAGCCTTTGTACCAGTTGCGCATTACCTGACACGCAAGCCAGCCATAGCGCATTATTGCCATCAAAGTTGCGCATGTGGATGTTCACGCCCAAAGCAAGCAGCTCTTCAACTAAATCATCATACCCGGACAATGCAGCACGCATGAGCGGCGTGAGCGCATGGTGCCATGGGCTGTTGAGGTCGGCTGGGTCAAAGTGGTGCTCTGCAATAAATTCAGCCAGTGCATTGCTGGATTCTGCTGTGAGTGCAGGCCGTTCTGGTAAGGCTGGCGCAAGCGCTTCATAGCCGCCATCTACGCTGTACACCTCGTTGAATTTGAAGTCGCTGAACATGCTGGCGTACACCTGGCTGGCATTGCCGTGATAACAATAGATCATCACCGGGATGTTTTTTGGCAGACTGGCGACGACAGCGCCGAAGCCTTGCTCAGTGAGATGATCTGTCCCTTTGATGTGGGATTTTGCGTAGCTAGCCGCGTCGCGTGAATCAAACAGTGCCAGCGGCGTGATGCCGGCTCTGGAGCGCAAAATAAGGTCGGTAGCCTGTTGGGGTGTAATGCGTTGAAATGTTGTGCTCATGATGTTCTCGTTAACAAGGATATTGGGGTGGAAGTCGGGATGTTTTCAATACGCGCATCGTCCAGCGCAAGCCCTACGGTGAAGTGGTAAATGGTTTGAAAAGTTTCATCAGTCAGGCCCAGTAACTGGTGTATCGGGTCGTCAAAAAAACAGCCGATGCCTGTGCCGCGCAGCCCATACATTTCGGCCTGCAGGTAAAGCACCTGTCCGATTAAACCGGCTTCGCGATGCATGTCACGATAGGCGGATGGATCGTCGGCAATTACGCCATCGTACTCAGCCAGCATACCCAAAGCGAAACAGGCATTGGCAGCAATGTCCTGATGGCAGTGCAGGCTGCGCGCTACGCGGTGCAGTTCGCCTGCCGGGGCTGGCGTCAGCAATTGCAGGTTTAGATTTTCAGGTACATTTTTTACAGGTTTACGCAAAAACTGCTGGTTTAAATTGGCGTCCAGCTGCGCGGCAAGGCGTGGCTCACGTATCAGCAGATAAAGCCCTGAGTCAAAACCCTCTACGCGATGCACAAACAGCAGTAAATTGATGCTTGGTGGCGTGGCTAATGCATTCCATGGGGCGCTAGCACTAGGCAGCAACGCATCCAGTATGGTGATAAAACTCTGTGCTGACATCACATAGTTAGCATCAAAGCGTTGCGCACTGCGGCGTCCGAGTATCACGTCAGCAGCCGTTATTGTTTTCTCGGCCAAGTTAGCTGAACTGGCATCAGGCAATGTGATCTCAGGTGCCGTGTTATCGGCCTTGTGTCTAGATGCTATAGCTACATCTTCAATTACCGGCCAGCGGTACATCGGGTGTGCGTCTATGGTGGAGGCGATGCCTTGCCAGCCAAAGGGGGTTATAGTTGGGGCAGCAGCAGCTTTGTTGCTATTAAATGACACGTTAAGCAGTAATTCAGCTTCTTCGCGCTCAGTTTCAGGGTAGCGGCGCGCTGGGAAGTCATCGGTTCTATCCATGCCCAGCCATTGCGCCAGTGTGTCTGTACTTATGTTTCTTTGTTCAGCCAGCGACCAGCCCAACACGCTGGCCGCGTATGCCAGCGCACCGACAGCATGGCCGGCATCCAGCTGACAGTAGCGGAAGGCACGTTCGCCGTATTTCCATGCCTCGCGCCACATCGCGGAGCTTAGCCCGATTTGCAGCATTTGCGCATTGTCAGGCGTAACAGTAAGGTTAGCTCGGTGTTCCAGCACGTGATTTTCGGGGCAGTAATGATAGACGCCATCTGGCAGGCCTTGCAGACCATGCACCAGCACATAGGCTTCTATCGGATGCAGGTTGCCGCTGGAAGGATTGGCACGTACTGCCCAGCGGGCTGGACCATAAGACTTCCAGGCAGTAATGCCGAGCGCCAGATGGAGTAGCGCGCCTAGTGTAGCTAATGTGTATGGCAAAGGTTGAATAGGGTTGCCCAGCGCGGAAAATGGGCGAGTTAGTGCAGCGAGCAGAGCAGGGTCTTGCAGGTTTGCACTGAAAACGGGAAACTGAATAATGGGCGAATTCTCAAAATGCCGGAACGGTGCTGGCTGGGCATCCCAATCCAAGGTGTCCGGCCCTGGCGCGTAGGCCTCAAAGCGGTGTTTTGTGCGCTGATGATAAGCGCGGACGGTTTGTAGTGCAGAATTTAGCAGTTTTGTATGATCTACGGCAGGTTCTGGCTTCATGGCATCACACGGCATCGTCCTCAGCACCAAAGCACTTATTGTAATCCACACACACGCCACAGCTGGGTGATTTACAGATAAAAATATCGGCACGCTCGCAGAGCTGTTTGTAGAAAAACTTCTTCCATTTCATGTCACCGCTATTTTTGGCGGCAAGCGTAGGGAAGTGCTTTTGCATCAGTTCAGACAGCGCCATGCGGTTGGGTAGCTGCATGTCTTGCCACAAATGATTATTGCCCATGCAGGCTTCAGCGATAAACACGATTATGCGCCGTGTTTCCTCGCTATTGTCACTGCGGTGATCCGTCAGCAATTCAATGATGTCATCATACTCATCCATGCGGTTATCCGCACGGATTGTCACAGCGTGGCTAGGTATGATGAGCGCTTGCATGATGTATATGTGATCCGTTTATGCAGTGGCTGCCGGTCCATGCGTATAGCATTTTTTCGGGCAAATTTTGGCACAAGCCTCGCAGCCGACACAGTTTTCCGGGTGCGCAATGGTCATGATCTTTTTCTCGTACTCGCTGTCATCATCGTCATCATCTGTAGACACAGCCAGACGTTCGCCATCCTCATCAATGCCAACCAGCTGCAGCACATCGCGACCGCACACTTTAAAACAGCGGCCACAGCCTATGCATTTTTCTTCTTCGATACTTTCGGCGAATTGCGGTGTCCATTCAACGCCGCTGGGTAGGGTTACGGTATATGCCATGTTAGCCTCCCGCCGCTGATAACCGTTTGCGGGCTTCAGTGAGTTGTTGGTAGGATTTGAATGTTTTTTCCGCTATTTCCGGGATTTTTTCCCAGCCTGTAGGCAGGTCTTCTGATAGATCATGCAGATCCATCTTGAGTTGCGTGGCCTGGGCGTTCAGTTTTTTTACTTCCGCCTTGATGGTGTCAATGTCGCTCATTTCTTGCTCCTGTTTTCTTTAATGCTTAGCCGTAATTCGCCACTTCCGGGAACTTACGTATCATCGCAATGGCTTCTGATACGAATTTTTCGCCCTCGGCAGCCAGTTTTTCCATAGATTCAAAACCAAAACGATGCACGTCACGCAGCTGCTTGTTAACCACCACCAGGCGCCCGGCAGTGAGTATCATTTTGCCAAAACCTTCATGGTGCATTTTCATCATTGGCGACACCATGATTTTGGTTTCGCGCTCAATGGCAAGGCCGACAGCATTGTAAAAAAGCTCCAAACGCCAGATAGTTTCAGGGTCCGGGTCGCCGATAATCGGCATTTCCTTGCGCTGTTCCCTGGTGATGATGTAGGGCGCAAGCAACGTAGCGTTGTCTTTGCCTTCCCATGCGCCATGCGTATCCTGGGCGCGCCATTGCTTGACCAGTTCCTGCACAAAGGCTGATTTCCACGGGTTGTTATCTGTCGGTGTTTCTGCTAATGCTGCAGCGGCTGATGTCATGTTATTCTCCTGATGCTATAAATAATTATGTGCGCCTTAAACTGTTTCTTCGTCAAAGTCGAACGTGCGCTCCTGGTCGCGCATCAAGGCTTTTCTCAAGAATGGCGGCGGGGTACCATTGAGCACGTCTTTCAGCTTTACCAGCACTTCTTCAATCACTTCTGCCTCAGCTACTTTGATAGGGTGGATTTTGTGTGCAACGACCCTAGCCGCAGCCGAGCCGCCGATAGCAGCCACATACAGCAAGGCACAGTCCTTGATAGCTTCAAGTTTTGGTGCGAGCTTATCTTCATCTCCATCTTCTTTCAGGTCGCCGTCAAACTGCACAGCTTCGATAAACCGGTGACCGTTTGGCGTTAATTCGTAAATGGCAATGTTCTTGGCCCAGCCAAAGTGGGCATCGACACGTTTTAGATCCTGTGTAGCAAAAGCGACTTTCATGTGTTTCTCCTGACTTTCAAATATTCAGTTTTCTTGAAAAAATTTACCTAATTGCAGCTGGCACAACTGCCGCTAGAAGTGCATGCACTGGTCGTATCAACTTCACCTAAATCAGTCCTAATCCTGTCCCGCCAGGTTTCAGGTGTAGCATCATGCTCATCTGCCAGAAAAATGTTGCCTAGCTCGAACACAAGCTCTTTTGTGCCCTGGTAGCCCACGGTGACCTTATGCGCAGCGCCTAGCCTGTCAAAAGTGGGGAACCCGTAACGCAGGAATGGTAATTTCAGTCTATCTGCCATTTGCCTGCCGTGTGAATGCGTAATCAGCAGGTCGCATTCTTTGGCGCGCAATTCCAGGTCTTCCAGGTCGCCGATCAGCACTTCTTCTATTGGTAGCTTTTCCAGTACTGGTGATTGCGTGGTTGTGACTGCAGCGCTAATCTCACAGCCCATTTCCACCAAAAAACTGCCAAGCGACCACAGCAGGTCAGGTTCAGCGCCGATAGCCACTTTTTTACCGCCAGTGAAAAAGTGTGCGTCCAGCATGGCATCCTGCAGCTGGCTGCGCTGGCGGCGATACTTCATTGGCACCGGCTTGCCGGATAATACTGATAGGTGTTGCAGAAAGCGGTCGTTGACTTCCAAGCCGGTAAGCCGGTCGAACATGGTGTAAGGCACACCGGTTTTCATTTCCAGTTCAATGGCAGCTGCGTGCATCTGCTCCCCGATTGCGATAGTCGCCCGTGCTGCACCCATGGTGCGTAACTGTTCCAGCGTAGTGCCGCCCAGGGTAGTGGGGGTGAAGTCTTCAGGAATATGGCCATCCAGCGAGCCGGAAATATCGGGAATGAACACGGCATCAAGGCCGAAGGCTTCGATGATTTCACGTATTTCGTCAATGTCGCCAGGTGTCAGGTGTGAACCGGGCAGCACGTTGATGCGATTCACCTGCTTCACACTGCACGGCACTGCGGTTTCTTGCACTATGCATGTAACGGCCTTGCTCCAGCCATCCTGAAAAGCCCCTACGTAATCCGGTGTGGAGGCATAGACAATTGCCATGTCAGCGATTTCAGGATGCCTGGCGCGGATTAATTTCAGGTAGGCATCGACATCGTCACCTTTGGTTTCTGTCAGGCCGGTAGAGGCGAGGCCAATCACGTCCGGCTTGGCGCGCTGCCAGATGTTCATGATGGCCTGCTCTATATTTTCCATGCCGCCGAGAATAGTGGTGACCTCGTTCATGGCAGTGGTCTGCATCGGAATCATTTCGCGGAAATGCCGCACAAACAGCACCAGCCCGAATGAAGTGCAGCCTTGTGAGCCGTGCAGTGTCGGCATGCAGTGGTTTAAGCCCATAAAAGCTAGCGCCGCACCAATCGGCTGGCTCATCTTGAGCGGATTGACCGTGCAGGCTTTGTGGTTGGTGTTGACGATAGCCATCATGCGGCCTTTGCTTCAGCAGTAATGGCAGGGACTGCTTCCCATGGGGCAGGCTTACGCACCTGTTCCCACACCGGGTGATACAAGGCTTGCTCGATCTGTTTCACCAGTTCCACCATGCCGACATAGCCTGCATAGGCGTGGTGACGCTCCTGATTGATGTCCAGCCACGGCATTTTGACTTTGAGTGCTACAAACTGGCTGCGCCCGCCGGAAAGCATGATGTCGGCACGTGATTCCTTGAGCATCGCGTACATGTCGCGTGGGCGCATATCGTCGAACATATGCGCATCTTCTCCCATCAGGTCCTTGATTTTCTCTTTGTCCTCATCCGTAGATTTTTTCACGCTGGTGCCGACGATTTCCATGCCGCTTTCCTGCAATGCTGAAACCACGGACCAGGACTTTACGCCGCCTGTAATGAGCAATACTTTCTTACCCTGTAGCTTGGGACGGTAATGGTTAATTTGCTTCCACGCATGTATTTCTTCACGGAAAATCAATTTTTCAGTGCGCATGATAATGTCACTGGGCGCGCCACGCGCTACCAGTAAGTTGGCAATCTGGCGCAGGCTTTCGCTGGTATCGGAAATGCCGTAAAACGAACCTTCAAAGAACGGGATGCCGTAGCGTTCTTCCATCTTGCGCGCAACATTGATCATGGCCTTGGAACATACCATCATGGCGGCTCTGGCACGGTGGGAATAGGCAACTTCCTTGTATTTTGCATCGCCGGAAATACAGGACAAAATGCGGATGCCTAATTCATCCAGTAATGGCTTGATTTGCCATAATTCGCCTGCCAGGTTGTATTCGCCAATAATGTTAATGTCGTAGGGTGTGGTGTATTCAGGTTCTTCGGTGCCGATGACATGCTCCAGCAACGCTTCGCCGGCTAATTTGTTGCCCAGATTCTTGGCACCGACAAAGCCGGGCGCATTGACCGGAATGATGGGTTTGCCAAATTTGGCAGTGGCAGCCTTGCACACAGCCTCAATGTCATCGCCAATGAGTGCGGTAACGCAGGTTTGATACACAAAAACAGCAGGCGGATCATACTTGTCGATAATCTCGCGCACGGATTTGAACAGGCGTTTTTCGCCGCCATAAATGACATCCAGTTCGTTGATGTCGGTGGTAAAGCCGGTACGATAAAGCTGGGAGCCGGAAGATTTTGCCCCGCGGTTATCCCAGCCATTGCCTTCGCAGGCGATAGGACCATGCACCAGATGCGCCACATCGGTAATCGGCTGCAGCGCGATTTTAGCGCCATCAAACGCGCAACCACCTGCCGCCGCTCCTGGTGTAAGCTGCTTGGTGCAGCCTTTTTTACGTTCTTTTTCACCCTTGGCCTGATTCTTGTCGCAGCCTGGCTCGTTAAAAACGTCCTGCACCTTCTCGCTGAGGGTCGCCATGATGGAATGCCTTTGATTTTGATGTCACTTAATCTTTAGCAAACAGCATGCCAGCAAATTTTATTATTTAACCAATTGATTTTATTAAATATTACGATAATTGTTGTTTCGTCGTAAACCTGACAATTGAAATGTGGTGTGTAGCAAAAGATACATAGCACCTGCTTGCAGGTGCTAATATTTCGCAATCGTCCACTTTTACTATTTAGGCGCGTCTGGCGGTTTATACCCGGGTGGAGGGGGTGGGGGTGGATAGTAACCTCTGGGTTTGGTTGGGGCTGACCTGTTCGCTGGCCGCTGCTCCACAAGACCTGAAACCGGAACGCGATGTCCTTTGGCATACATGCACTGAATATAAGCATTGTCGTAGTGACGCTGCGATTGGTATGAAGATGCATTAGCTTCATCAATGCCAATTAAACTGCCTACAAATAGCCCGGTTGCAGCACCAACGCCGGCTCCTTCATCACCGCCAGCTGCTGCACCTACCGCAGTGCCAAGCACAGTGCCGACAAGGGCGCTTCCGGCAAAACTGTCATTTGCAGCTTGATTGGCTGTCTTCCCACCCAGCTGGTCATGGGCAAACTGCCGGCATGAAGAATCATCGTACCTGAACTGGTCAAAGTTCTTGCCGGTGCCTGGTAGCGCCATAGCGCTAGGGCCATTGGGAACCGATGCACAGGCTGAAAGCAGTAGCGCCTGCACCACCAAAGCGACTTTAAGATTGATTTTCATCATTATTCTCCCAACTTAAGGCTGGGGTGGTGGCGTTGGTGAAACCCGCTGCCATCCTTTAGGACATTCTTTTATATAAGGGTAATAGCCTTCAGGCTTATCACAGTGGTACCAGTAATAGCCATCGGTCTCGTCAGGTGCCGACTGCGCATCTCCCTTTTCGATATAGACTGGCGGCTGCGATGGCACAGTCACTACTGGTGGATAATACGCATAAGGATCATAGGCATATGGGTAATAAGGATATGCGTAATAGGGATACGGATAGTATCGATATGGATACGGCGTGCCAAAGTATAAACCAACACCTACGTGCCCATGCCCGCCGTGGCCATGGCCTCCATGCCCACGGTCAGCCAGCGCAGACTCGCTGATAAAAATTCCTGCCACCAATATAAGAAGACTACATAATACTTTCATGTTTTTCATGGTTTACCCCTAACAATTAGCACAATGTCGATCTCAAATCGATTTGACTATAATGAGACGGTAGAGTTTAAAAAATCTTATCGTTTATATCTGAGCTGAAGCATGGGCAGGACAGAACCATCACCTATGAAATTTGAAAAAACGTTTAGGTTCCCTGATATGAATTGGTATTCGATATTGTTAAAGAGATTGTGCTTAGGTAGTATCTGGACGCAATATAAAGCGCCATCATCATGATCGAGGTAAGCAAAATCAAGTATATGAATAAAACTATTTTATCCCTGAATGTCCTGTTAAGCCTTTTGGCTGCAAAACCGTCTTTTGCTCAAGACAAATTGCTAACGATCATGAAGGATGATACACAGTGGGCAAGTCCGCGCAAAGATTACGCGAATCAGGCTTACAGCAGGTTAGACCAGATTAATAAAAGCAATATCAAGAAACTGCACCTGGCCTGGCAATTTTCTACAGGCGTTACACGCGGCCACGAAGGCGCGCCACTCGTTATCGGTAATATCATGTATGTGCATACGGCGTTTCCGAATAATATCTATGCGCTTGATCTGAACAAAAACCAGAAGATTATCTGGTCGTATTTTCCCAAGCAGGATACATCAGTACAGGCAATACTTTGCTGTGACAATGTAAGCCGAGGCTTGGGCTATGGCGATGGCAAGATATTGTTACAGCAGAATAACGGCATGCTGGTTGCGCTGGATGCAAAAACCGGGGAAAAAGTATGGGATGTTCAGGTCAACGACCCTCAAACCGGTGCCACCAATACCAATGCCCCACATGTTTTTCACGACAAGGTACTGACAGGCTGTAGCGGCGGGGAGTTTGGCATCCGCTGTTTTATTGCCGCTTATAACCTTCATGATGGCTCGCTCGCCTGGAAAGCCTATAGTTCCGGGCCGGATGCTGATGTGCTGATTGGCTCGAGCTTTAACGCTGCAAATCCGCATTTCAGCGCGCTATCGGTATATGCTGATGTCAATGGCGGCAATAAGGAAGGCGGCTCGTTTCAAGCGCTGAATAAAGACCAGCTTAAATTCCCCGTTGCCGATCTCGGTATAAAAACCTGGCTCAAGCCCCAGGCAGCCGATAACGGCTGGGACCACGGCGGCGGCCCGGTTTGGGGATGGTT
>Ga0255338_1001786_pt1 | contig 37157 bp, 41 predicted proteins | sample MeOH1_35cm_T4_19_FD_203715 | JGI IMG/M metagenome (GOLD analysis project Ga0255338, IMG submission 203715) | Sandy soil microbial communities from University of British Columbia, Vancouver, Canada - MeOH1_35cm_T4_195 | ecosystem: Engineered > Artificial ecosystem > Sand microcosm > Unclassified ...
CGCGCACGGTGAACAAGCACCTGGAGCACATCTTCGAGAAGCTGGGCGTCGAGACCCGCACCGCGGCGGCGGCGATTGCCAGCAGCCTGCTGCAGGACGCCTGAGCCGGCGCGCCGGGTCTTGGCGCTGTCATCCGGTTCTGCTATAAGCATTTTGAGGCTCCAGGCCTCGTGAAATAAGCGGGAGCAGCTATATGTTTGATAGCAAACCGGGCTACATCAACCTGGCGCTGCAAGGCGGCGGCGCCCACGGCGCCTTCACCTGGGGCGTGCTCGATGCCTTGCTGCAGGACACGCGCCTGCAGTTCGAGGGCCTGAGCGGCAGCAGTGCCGGCGCCATGAACGCGGTGGTGCTGGCCGATGGCTGGCGCAAGGGCGGGCGCGAGGGCGCGCGCCAGGGGCTGGCGGATTTCTGGAATGAATTGGGTCGCCAGATGCCCTGGGGCCTGCTGACGCGGCGCGAGGGCGACACCATCACCCTGGCACCGGCCAGCCGGCTGCTGAGCAGCTGGGCGGGCTACTTCTCGCCGTCGCAGCTCAATCCCTTCGATCTCAATCCCCTGCGCGATCTGCTCAACCGGCAGATCGACTTCGAGCAGCTGCGCGTGCGCAGTCCGTTCAAGCTCTTCGTCGGTGCGACGCAGGTGAGTACCGGCAAGCTGCGCCTGTTCCGCGAGCACGAACTGACGGTCGATGTGCTGCTGGCTTCGGCCTGTCTGCCCAAGATCCACCGCACCGTGGAAATCGACGGCGAGCCCTATTGGGACGGCGGCTACAGCGCCAACCCGGCGGTGTTCCCGCTGGCCTACGATTGCGAGTCGCGCGACATCCTGCTGGTGCTGCTCAACCCGCTCAGGCGCGAGGGCACGCCGCACACCGTGGAAGAGATCGACGCGCGCATTGTCGAGCTGGCCTTCAGCGCCAACTTCATGCGCGAGATGCGCATGTTCGCGCACGCGGCCGAGTTTTCCGGCTCGGCCTTGCGGCCCAAAGGCCGGCTGGAGCGCCGTCTGCAGGCCTTGCGCTTTCACATGATCGACGCCAGCCAGCTGGACAGCCTGCTGCGGACCGACACCAAGCTGCTGGCCCACGGGCCGTTCTTCGACCTGCTGCAGCAACAGGGGCGCACCTGTGCCAACGAGTGGCTGGCAAAGGAGTACGATGCCATTGGGCGTCGCTCCAGCATTGATGTAAAAGCGCTGTTCGGCTAGGCGCCACCAGGATATGGGGGGGCTTATGCGCGACGACTCCGCTCACTCGGCCGGCCACGACGCCTCGCGGGCCATGTACCGCTGGCGTGCCTATTCCTACGACCTGCAGCTGGCACCCTACGAATTCATCCGCCGCCACGCGGTGGAGCGGCTGCAGTTGTTGCCCGGCCAGTGCGTGCTTGACCTCGGCTGCGGCACCGGCATGAGCCTGGAGCTGCTGCGCCAGGGTGTGGGTGCGCAAGGCCGCGTCATTGCCGTGGATCAAAGTCCCGAGATGATTGCGCTGGCGCGCAGCCGTGTCAGCCTGCAGGGCTGGACCAATGTCGAGCTGGTCTGCGCCGCGGTGGAAGACGCGCCCCTGCCCGATGCCGCCGACGCCGCCTTCTTTCATCTGACGCACGACATCCTGCAAAGCCCGCAGGCGGTGGACCATGTGCTGCGTCACCTCAAGCCCGGCGCGCGGCTGGCGGCCACCGGCTTGAAGTGGACGGCGCCCTGGCTGGTACCGTGGAACGCGCTGGTGGGCCTGTTCGCCGCGCAATCGATCAGCAATTTCGACCGCCTGGCCGTGCCCTGGCAACCCTTGCTCGACCATGGTGCCGTGCTGCAGGTGGAGACCGTGCTCATGGGCACGCTGTATGTGGCCAGCGGTACGGCGCCGCCAACCCACCGGCGCCAGGGTCATCGGGCACATTGATATCCTTGCCATCCGAAGATCAACTTGGCCGGGTCGACCCGCCAACCCAGGAGTTCCCATGCCCTACATGCTGTTGATGATGGAGCCGCCCGGCCAGCGGCGCACGCGCACCGAGGCCGAAGGCCGCGAGGTGTATGCGCGCATGCAGCGTTTTGCCGATGAGCTGCAAGCACGTGGCCAGTTGCTGGCGGTCGAGTCGCTCGGCTCGCAGGCCAATGCCGTGCGCGTGCAGGTGCGCAACGGGCAGACCCAGGTGCTCGATGGCCCTTTCGCCGAAGCCAAGGAAATGGTGGGCGGCTTCTTCCTGGTCGACTGCCAGACCCGGGCCGAGGCGGTGGCCATCGCCCAGCAATGTCCGGCGGCCGAGTGGTGCACCGTCGAAGTGCGCGGCGTCGGGCCGTGTTACGAAGACGCCGTTTGAGGCGAGCCGACGGGCCTGGGGTTTTTACCTAAAAAATACGGTCGATTTCGCGCCGCCTCGTTCGTCGTGGGAATACAAGCCAGCGTTTGGCTGTTCAACCCCATGAAGGAGTGCTGATATGCGATACATGATCATTGTCAAAGCCACGCCCCAGTCTGAAGCTGGCGTCTTCCCGCCCAATATGGCCGAACTCATGGCCGTGATGGGCACCTTCCACGAAGAGTTGGCCCGCGCCGGCGTGCTGCTCGACGCATCGGGCCTCAAGCCCAGCTCGCAGGGCTGGCGCATCCGCTACGACGGCAAGGAGCGCAAGGTCATCGACGGCCCCTTCACCGAAAGCAAGGAACTCATCGCCGGCTACACCCTGATCCAGGTGCGCTCGCGCGACGAGGCACTGGAGTGGACGCGCCGCTTTCCCAACCCGGTGGGCGAGGGCATGGCCGCCGAGATCGAAGTGCGTCGCCTCTACGAAGAGGAAGACTTCGCCGACATCGGCCAGTGAAGAAGGAGCCGCACCATGGTCAAAAGCCTCCTCATCATCGCCGTGCTGGCCCTGGCCGGCCTGCTGTTGTTTGCCACCACACGGCCCGACCGCTTCAGCCTGCAGCGCAGCATCGTCATCCAGGCGCCGCCGGAAAAGATCCATGCGCTCATCAACGAGCTGCGCCAGTTCAACACCTGGAACCCCTACGACAAGAAAGACCCGGCCATGCAGGGTAGCTACCGCGGCCCGGCTGCCGGCCCGGGTGCACGCTACGAGTTCAAGGGCAACAAGGACGTGGGCGAGGGCAGCCTGGAGATCACCGCCAGCACCCCCAGCCAGGTGACGATGCGGCTCGACATGCGCGCGCCCATGCAGGCCAGCAACACCATTGATTTCACCCTGGTGCCGCGTGGTCAAACTACCGAAGTCACCTGGGCCATGCAGGGTGCCTGCCCCTTTGTGGCCAAGCTGATGGGCGTCTTCATCAACATGGACGCCATGATCGGCCGCGATTTCGAAGCCGGCCTGGCCCGCCTCAAGACGATTGCCGAGAAAACCTGATGTTCGGGAGTACACCATGAGCACATCACCAACCGAAACCGCGGCGGTGCTGGCCGCGCGCGAGATTGTCAGCACCCGCCATTACGCGCAGCCGCGCGAGCAAGTCTGGGCCGCCTTTGCCGATGCGCAGCGCCTGGCGCGCTGGTGGGGGCCGGCCGGGTTTCGCAACACCTTCGAGCTGTGCGAGTTCCGCCCCGGCGGCCATTGGCGCTTCACCATGCACGGCCCCGACGGCAAGGACTACCCCAACCGCAGCGTGTTCCACACCGTCGAGGCGCCCGCGCGCCTCGTGCTGGAGCACGAGAACGCCCCGCACTTTCACCTGCACATCACGCTGACCGAGGAAGCTGGCGGCACCCGGCTGGGTTGGCGCATGTGTTTTGACGATGCCGCCACGCGCGAGGCGGTGGCGCGCTACGCCGTGCCGGCCAATGAACAGAATTTCGACCGCCTGCAGGCGGAATTGCTCACACTCTGAATGAGAAAGGACAGTCCCATGAACCAGCAAATCTACGTCAACCTGCCCGTGCGCGACCTGGAGCGCTCCAAAGCCTTCTTCGGCGCCCTGGGCTACAGCTTCAACCCGCAGTTCAGCAACGAGCAGGGCGCCTGCATGGTGATCAGCGACGACATCTACGTCATGCTGCTGACCGAGCCCTTCTGCCAGACCTTCACCGGCAAGCCCCTGGCCGACGCCCGCAAGACGACCGAGGTGCTGATCTGCCTGTCGTGTGCCAGCCGCGCCGAGGTCGACCAGCAGGTGGCCAAGGCCCGTGCGGCTGGCGGCACGGTGCCGCGCGCGTCGCAGGACCATGGCTTCATGTACCAGCACGGCTTCGAAGACCTGGACGGCCACATCTGGGAATTGGCCTACATGGACATGGCGGCCTGCCCGGCCACGCCGGCGCAAGCCTGAGCCCGTTGGACTGATGCACTCCGCCACCCACCAGGCCATTGCCGCCGTCTGGCGCATCGAGTCCGCGCGCATCGTGGCGGCCGTGGCGCGCCTGCTGCGCGACATCGGCCAGGCCGAGGAGGTGGCGCAGGACGCCCTGGTGGCGGCGCTGGAGCATTGGCCCACCGAAGGCGTGCCCGACAAGCCCGGGGCCTGGCTCATGGCCACCGCCAAGAACCGCGCGCTCGACCGTCTGCGCCGCGACAAGGTGCAGAGCAGCAAGTTCGAGCAGATCGGCCACGACCTGGAAGCGCAGCAGGCGCTGGTGGTGCCCGATTTCGTGGACGGGCTCGACGCGGCGCGCGCCGACGAGATCGGCGATGACCTGCTGCGCCTGATCTTCACCGCCTGCCACCCGGTGCTCAGCGCCGAGATGCGCGCGGCGCTCACGCTCAAGCTGCTGGCCGGCCTGAGCACGCACGAGATTGCGCGCGCCTTCCTGGTGACGGAGCCCACCCTGGCGCAGCGCATCGTGCGCGCCAAACGCACCCTGCGCGAAGCGCGCGTGCCCTTCGAGCTGCCGCGCGGCGCCGTGCTGGGTGAGCGGCTGGCCTCGGTGCTGGAGGTGCTGTACCTGGTCTTCAACGAAGGCTACACCGCCACCGCGGGCGAGGACTGGATGCGCCCGGCCCTCGTCGACGAGGCCTTGCGCCTGGGCCGCATGCTGGCCGAACTGGCCGCCGACGAGCCCGAAGTGCACGGCCTGCTGGCGCTGATGGAGCTGCAGGCTTCGCGCACCGCCGCCCGTACCGACACCAGCGGCCGCCCCGTGCTGCTGCTGGCACAGGACCGCACGCGCTGGGACCATCTGCTCATCCGCCGCGGGCTGGCGGCACTGGCGCGCGCCGAAGCCTTGTGCGCCGCCCAGGGCCAGCCGCTCGGGGCCTATGCGCTGCAAGGCGCCATCGCCGCCTGCCATGCGCGCGCCGTCCAGGCCGCCGATACCGACTGGGTGCGCATTGCCTCGCTCTACGAGGCGCTGGCGCAGACCACACCGTCGCCGGTGGTGGAACTCAACCGCGCCGTGGCCGTGGCCATGGCCTACGGGCCGGTCGCCGGCCTGGCCCTCATCGACGCGCTGCGCGAAGAGCGTGCCCTGAAAAACTACCAGTGGCTGCCCAGCGTGCGCGGCGACCTGCTGGCCAAGCTGGGCCGACTGGCGGAAGCACGCGCGGAGTTCGAGCGCGCCGCCACGCTGACGCACAACCTGCGTGAGCGCGACCTGCTGCTGGAGCGGGCGCAGACCCTGGGCGAGACCGGGGCCTAAGCGTCTGCAGAGCGCCTGCAGCGTCAATTCATCTTCATTCCGGAGGAGCATCACCATGCTGAACCCGCTCAAGATCACCCCCTGCCTATGGTTCGACCAGCAGGCCGAAGAAGCCGCTGCGTTCTACACCGGCATCTTTCCCCGTTCGCGCATCGTCAGCGTGAGCCGTTTCCCCGATGCCGGGCAGGAGATCCACGGCAAGCCGGCCGGCTCGGTGATGACGGTGAGCTTCGCGCTCGACGGCCAGCCCTTTGTTGCGCTCAACGGTGGCCCGCAGTTCCGCTTCAATGAGGCGGTCTCTCTGCAGATCGACTGCGCCGACCAGGCCGAGGTGGACCACTACTGGACGCGGCTCGGCGCCGGCGGCGACGAGCGCGCGCAGCAATGCGGCTGGCTGAAAGACAAGTTCGGCCTGTCGTGGCAGGTGGTGCCCACGGTGCTGCCTACGCTGATGCAACACCCGGACCCGGCGAAGACGCGCCGCGTCATGCAGGCCTTGCTGCAGATGAAGAAGCTGGACATCGAGGGCCTGAAACGGGCGGCCGCGTGAAGCGGCGTGTGCGGGGAGCGGTCAGGTTCGGCCGCTTGAAGTTCATGGTGTTTCAGGCCTCCAGCCCTTGATTCATATGCGCAACAAGCTATAAAATTTGTAGCAATTGCCGAGCAGCCAGATCGAGGAGTAAACGATGAACTACCCGCTGTCTTCCCTGTGGTCGGTGCTGCTCCTGGGGCTGGCCTTGCCGCTGGCAGCCGAGGCCCGGTGCATCACCACCCGCTATGGGGAAACGCTGTGCGCACCGGCCGAGAGCCGCTGCGTCAACGACCGTTATGGCGACCCCCATTGTTCCGGCAGCGGCGGCGATGCCGTGCTGGACCGCTACGGCGCGGCGGTGTGCGGCGTCGGGCGTTGCGTGATGGAGCGCGATGGCAATGTGATGTGCTCGACCGAGCCGCGCGGCAGTGCAGCGCTCGACCGCTACGCCAAAGCCGTCTGCACCGGTGGTTGCGAACCCGCACAGGCCAGCCGCTGCAAGCCGCTCACGAAATGAAGGCCAGGGCCGGCCTCAGCGGCCGGGTGCTGCCCGTTTCATATCGCGCAGCATGAAGAGATAAAGCCCCTCCACCTTGTCGCGCGCCCACGGCGTCTTGCGCAGGAATTTCAGACTGGAGTTGATGCTGGGCTCATGGCTGAAACAGCGCACCGGAATGCGCTCCGCCAGGCCGGCCCAGCCGTAGTGCGCCACCAGCGCCGTCAGGATGGCCTCCAGCGTCAGGCCGTGCAAGGGGTTGCGCGGCTGGGCCGGCGGTGGGGTGGATGGTGATGACGGGGTTTGCATTTTGTTGGTTCTAACAGGCGGAAGGGGGGGCTGCATGTGCCCAAAGCAGAAATCCGTAATACGCCATTGAGCAACTCACGCTTCCTTCAAGTTCGTGACGCTGCGACAACGAAGTCAAGAAAGGTTCTCACGCGCAATGATGTCCTGTGGCGTTGAGCATAGATGGCATAAATGTCGGCGTCCGGGCTGTTGTAATCAGGTAGCAACTGGACCAGCCGTCCTGACTGCAAATACTTCTGAACATCCCACTCGGCTCTGAGCAGGATTCCATGGCCGTCCAGTGCCCAGTTGACGGCAATGCCGCCGTCATTGGTTGTCAGATTTCCCCGAACCCTGACGCTCTGCGTTGATTCGGTTTTGTTTTTACCCTTGCCTTTTGTGCTTGTGAATCGCCACAGCCCATACGCCTCATCGCCTTGGCGAATACCAATGCAGTTGTGCTTTGCGAGATCGCCAGGCGTTTTGGGTTCCCCATGTTTCTTCAAGTACACGGGCGAGGCGACAACGATTCTGCGATTTGCGGCGATCAATCGAGCGACAGAACGTGAGTCCGGCGGATTGCCGAACCTGAAACAGACGTCGTAGGTGTCGTCGCCACTGGGCGGCGGATTGACTGACAACTGCAACTGGATGTCCACCTTGGGGTACTTCCGAACGAATTCGGAAATCAGGGGGGCAATATGGTTTCGACCGAATCCAAGCGTGGCATTCACCCTTAGTAATCCCTGGGGCGCAACGGTAGCCCCCAAAAGCTGATCCTCCATCTCGCTGATGCCGGCAATGATCTTGCGCGCGTGTTCCAGATAGACCTCCCCCTCAGGGGTGAGGCTCATGCTCCGGGTGGTTCGATTGAAAAGCGGGATGCCAAGACGCGTTTCCATCAGAGACAGGTGTCTGCTGACGGCCGCGGGGGTAATGCCCTGCTCGCGTGCCGTCTTGCTGATAGAGCAAGCGGTGGCCAAGGCCAAGAAGAATTCAATGTCCGCAGGGTTAATCAGCTTAGCCATTATTTTTAAATTCAAGTTAAGAATGATTTAAATTTTCGGCCTAATTTTAAAGTTGAAAGAATCTAAAGTGCAACCTAGCCAATGCCGGCAGGTAGACGAAACCCGCAAGATCCAAGGAGACAAACATGGCTCACAAATTCGCCAAACAAGTTCTGGCAACTGTCCTGTGCGGCGCCGCCGGATTGGCCTCAGCGCAAGCCTGGCCCAGCAAAAACGTCACGATTGTGGTTCCGTTCCCTGCGGGTGGAACGACCGATGTTTTGGCGCGGGCGGTCTCGACCAAGCTGTCGGCTGCAATTGGCCAACCTGTGATCGTCGAGAACAAGCCCGGTGCCGGCGCCACCCTGGGGGCGACGGTCGTCGCCAAGGCTCCCGCTGACGGCTACACCTTGCTGATGGGCGCGGTCCATCACACGGTAGCCACCAGCGTCTACAAGAATTTGCAGTACAGCTTTGAAAAAGACTTTGCGCCCATCACGACCGTGGCCCTGGTGCCGAACGTCCTGGTCGTGAGCAGCAAGGCGCCCTACAACAGCGTCAACGACCTGGTTGTCGCTGGCAAGGCATCCCCGGACAAGCTGTCCTACGGCTCGAACGGAAATGGCACGGCTCAGCACATGATCGGAACGCAGTTCCAGATCGAAACGGGTGCAAAGATCCTGCACGTTCCCTACAAGGGCAGTGCTCCCCTGACGACCGATTTGCTGGGTGGTCAAGTGGACATGTCGTTTGACACCATTACGCCCGTCCTCCCCTTCATCAAGGAAGGCAAGCTGAAGGCTTTGGCCGTGACCACGGCCAAGCGTTCCTCAACCCTTCCCAACGTACCGACCTTGCAAGAGGCGGGTATCCCCAACATTGCGATTGGCACCTGGTTCGGTTTGCTGGCTCCGGCTGCAACGCCCAAAAACGTCGTGGCTCGACTGAACGCAGAGGTGGTCAAGATCATCAAGTCTCCTGAGTTCACGAAGCAGATGATGGACATCGGGGCAGAGCCCATCGGCAACAAGCCCGAGGAAATGGCCAAGCAGATCAAAGACGAGACCCAAAAGTTTGCCACGCTGGTCAAGGTGGGCAAGGTCACTTTGGACTGAGCCCAAGACTCAATATCCTGGAGTATTCCGTGAATAAAGAAGCCGCTGTAGCAGATCTGACCCACCTGATGTCGAAGTTCACTTCGTACATCGGGAAACGGTTGCCCACCGATGTGACCCAAAAACTTGGTGAGCTGCGTGAGAAGGAAGTGAACTTCCTGGCCAAGGAAGTCTATGAATCCATGCGCCTGAACCAGGAAGCCGCGGACAAGCTGGACCGCCCCAGCTGCCAGGACACCGGCGTGATCCAGTATTTCCTGACGGCAGGCGCGAACTTCCCGCTGCTGGGGGAGCTGGAGGACATATTGCTGGGTGCGACCGAAGGTGCCACGAAGGACGGCCCATTGCGCCACAACGCCGTGGAGACTTTCGTCGAGAAAAACACGGGGACGAATACCGGCACCAAGATCCCATGGCTGGACTGGGAGATCGTGCCGAATGACGACAGCGTCATCATCGACGTCTACATGGCAGGCGGCGGCTGCACGCTGCCGGGCGCAGCCAAGGTGCTGATGCCGGGCCAAGGCTACGAGGGCGTCGCCGAATTCGTGTTCGACGTCATCACCTCGCGCGGCGTCAACGCCTGTCCGCCGCTGCTGGTGGGCGTTGGCGTGTCGACCTCTGCCGAAACAGCGGCACGCCTGTCCAAAAAAGCCATCTTGCGTCCGGTGACCTCCCGCCACAGCAATGACAACGCCGCCTTGATGGAGGAGTTGATGGCCGAAGGCTTGAACGAACTGGGCCTGGGTCCGCAGGGCTTGACTGGCAATGCCAGCGTGATGGGCGTGAACATCGAGTCGTCGGCTCGCCATCCCTCCACCATCGGCGTGGCGGTTTCCACCGGCTGTTGGGCGCACCGCCGCGGCAAGATCAAGATCAAAGCTGATATGTCTTACGAGGTCATTTCGCACGAAGGATTCAAGTTGTGAAAAAAATTCTTACCACTCCCATCAAGGACGAAGACCTCGAAGCGCTGAACATCGGGGACGTGGTCTATCTCACAGGAACACTGGTGACCTGTCGTGACGTGGCGCACCGGCGCTTGATCGAGCTCGGTCGCGAGTTGCCGGTGGACCTCAGGGGCGGTGCCATCTTCCACGCGGGGCCGATCGTGCGCCAAAAGGAAGACGGCGAGTACGAGATGGTCTCGATCGGTCCGACCACCAGCATGCGCATGGAGAAGTTTGAGAAAGAGTTCATCAAGCAGACCGGCGTGAAGCTGATCGTGGGCAAGGGCGGCATGGGCCCGGAAACCCAGGAAGGCTGTGTCGAGAACAAGGCGGTTCACGCCATCTTCCCGGGTGGTTGTGCCGTACTGGCAGCCACCAAGGTGGAGAAGATTGAAGCCGCTGAATGGAAAGACCTGGGTATGCCCGAGACACTGTGGGTCAATCGCGTGAAGGAGTTCGGCCCGCTGATCATCTCGATTGACACCAAAGGCAAGAATCTGATCGAGGAAAACAAGGCGATCTTCAATCAGAAGAAGAAACCTATTCTTGAGCGGATCAACGCCCAGGTCCGTTTTATCAAGTAACCGGTAACAAGTTGAAAGCAACCGAGAGGTTGCTTTTTTATGGGCAGTAATCGAGCCGTTGACGTGGCGAGCCTGTCCTCATTTTTGATCTGCTCCGAGGTCCGTTTCTGGCTGGGCACGGCCTGCCAGCACGGCGCCTGCAATGATCAAATTTAAGGATGTGTGTCCTTCGCACCGGCCCCAATCAAGGCCGCGTAGCCAAGGCTAGCCCCCGCGTCGCCGCGCCAGTGCCGCATTGACGTCACGTTCTTTCAAGCCATACATGTCGGCAAACTCCTGCACCGTCTTGCCGCTGCTCTCGAAGGCGCGCAGCAGCGCTTCCTGCCGCGCCAGCTTGGCGTCGTACTCGGCCATGGCTTCGTCCAGCAGTGCAATGGCCTGGGCGTCGTTGGACTGGACCCGGCTCAGGTAGTCCTGACGGTTCAGGCCGGAGGCCTCGAACGCGGCGATGAGCTGGGCACGCAATTTGGGTTTCAGGTCGTCCTTCGTGCGCGCCTGGCGGCGGCGGAACAACTCGATCACGGTCAGGAAGACATGCTCCGGGGCCACGGGCTCTACCGCGGCGCCCTGCAGGTCGTGCCGCTGTTTGCCGGCGGCCACGCATTGCAGGTAACGGGTGGAGCGCGTGTGCACGCCCAGCGCGGCCTTGAGGCTGTCGCGCTGGAACTGCTCGGGGTGTTTGGCCAGCAGCTCCTGGAAGATGCCGAGCTTGAGCGGCAGGAACTCGGCGCCGAACAGGTGCGGGTACAACTCGAACAGTTTTTCCAGCACGGGTTGCACCGAGCGTGTGCGGTCTTGCCTGATCGCTGGCTTGGGGGGCTGGGTGGACTGGGGTGCGCCGGTCTGGGCCGGGGTGTCTTGGGTATTGGGGGCGAGGCTGGTCGTCATGGGTTTCATGCTGGGGTCAGCCCGCTATTGTCAACCAGCCGGGCCCGGACGCTCTTGCCCTTGACGCGCCCGCTGTTCAACCGCTGTGCTGCTTGCGCGGCAATGGCGCGGTCCACCGCCACATAGGTGGAGAACTCGTTCACATTGATCTTGCCGATCTGCTCGCGCGTGTAGCCGAGCTCGCCGGTCAGGGCGCCCAGCACATCGCCGGCGCGGATTTTTTCCTTGCGCCCGCCGACGATCTGGATCGTGGCCATGGGCGGCACCAGCGGGCCTTGGCCGGTGGGCGTGAGTTCGGCCAGCGGGTACCAGCGCGATTCGCGTCCCTGCAACTGGTCGATCTTGCCCACACTGCCCATCTCGTCCAGGCTGGCCAGGCACAGGGCCAGGCCTTCGGCATCGCCGCGGCCGGTGCGGCCGATGCGGTGGATGTGCACTTCGGGGTCCGGCGTCACGTCGACGTTGATCACCGCTTCGAGCTGGGCAATGTCCAGCCCGCGCGCGGCGACGTCGGTGGCCACCAGCACGGAGCAGCTGCGGTTGGCAAACTGCACCAGCACCTGGTCGCGCTCGCGCTGTTCCAGTTCGCCGTACAGGGCCAGCGCGCTGAAGCCCTGCGCCTGCAGCACGGCCACCAGGTCGCGGCACTGCTGCTTGGTGTTGCAGAACGCCAGCGTGGAGGCGGGACGGAAGTGGTTGAGCAGCAGCGACACGGCGTGCAGGCGTTCGCTGTTTTTCACCTCGTACCAGCGCTGCTCGATCTTGGCCTCGGCATGCTGCGCCTGCACCGCAATCTGCTGCGGGTTTTTCATGAACTGCTGGCTGAGCTTGGCAATGCCCTCGGGGTAGGTGGCCGAGAACAGCAGGGTCTGCCGCTCGGCCGGGCACTGGCGCGCCACGGTGGCAATGTCGTCGAAGAAGCCCATGTCGAGCATGCGGTCGGCTTCGTCCAGCACCAGGGTGTTGAGCTGGTCCAGGTTCAGGTGGCCGCGCGCCAGGTGGTCCATCACGCGCCCGGGTGTGCCGACCACGATATGCGCGCCGTGCGACAGGCTGAGCGTCTGGCCGCGTAGCGGAACGCCGCCGCACAGGGTGACGACCTTGATGTTTTCTTCCGCACGCGCCAGGCGCCGGATTTCGGCGCTGACCTGGTCCGCCAGTTCGCGCACCGGGCACAGCACCAGCGCCTGCACGCCGAAACAGCGCGGGTTCAGCCGCGCCAGCAGCGCCAGCGCAAAAGCCGCGGTCTTGCCGCTGCCGGTGCTGGCCTGGGCGATCAGGTCCTTGCCCAGCAGGGCGGCGGGAAGGGCGGACGCCTGGATCGGGGTCATCTGCAGGTAGCCGAGCTGCTGCAGGTTGGCCAGGGTGGCCGGGCTGAGCGCCAGGGTGCTGAAATCCTGGGCGCTTTTCGAGGGGGAAGTGGTCATGCCCGATTATCGGTGCTGGCCATGCAGCACGCTTCAGATCGGCCGAGGCAACGCGGTGCCGACCGTCTGGCTAGGTGGCCCAGACCCGCGGCGGCACCGCCTCCAGCGCCCACAGCTGCTGGCGCCACGCGGCGCGTGCCTGCTTGAGCAAGTCCAGCGCCGGCTCCACCAGCGGCGCCAGCACGCGCAGCACCAGCACCTGGGGGTGCGGGCTGGTGGCACCGGCGGTGGCGCGCAGCGCGTGGCCGTCGATCACGCTGCGCACGGTTTCCAGCGCCTGCTCGCGCCGCTGGCGCTCGATCGGCTGGCCGGCAACGAAAAACAGCGTGGCCATGCAGCGCTGGCCGGCCAGGCCGAGCGGGCCGTCCATCAGCCGCAGGTCGGCGGCGTCGATACGGCCCTGTTCACGCCAGACGCCGGGCACTTCGATGTGCTGCGAGAACGTGCCTTCGACGAACGGCTGCCCGGCCTCCGGCAGGCCGAGCGCGGTGATGTCCCAGCCCATCAGTTCGGCACCGGGCGCGAGTTCGAACACGGCCTTGTTCTCGGCGCGGCACTGGTTGTAGGCCAGTGCCTCCAGCGGCAGCCATTCCAGTCGCGCGTCGGGCGCCAGCCGCGCGTGCACGCTTTGCACGGCCGGTTCGGTGGCCGACTTGTAGAAACGGGTGGCGCCCGGCGTGGTGACGAGGCCATGGGCATCCGCCTGCACCTCGATCTTGATGGCCAGCGTGTCGCCGCCGACCAGGCCGCCAGGCGGGTGCACCAGCACGTTGTGGCACACCGCATCGCCTTCCGGGTACAGGCTTTGCAGCACGCGCAGCGGCCCTTCGTGGTGGTAATGCGCGACGGTGCGCTGGTCCTGCCGGGTGTACTGCAGGTGGAGGGTGGCGTGCCAGGTCATGGAGGGAGTCTACGCAAGTTCCATACCCCACATGGTGCAGCCATGCACCGCCGGCACTGCATAATGCACGACAGGAGAAGCCCACCATGTCCCGCAACGTGACCGCCGTCTACCCCGGTACCTTCGACCCCATGACCCTCGGCCACGTCGACGTGGTACGCCGGGCCACCCAGCTTTTTGACCACGTCATCGTGGCCGTGGCCGTGGGCCACCACAAGAAGACCCTGTTCACGCTGCAGGAACGCATGGACATGGTGCGCGAGCTCGTCAAACCCTACCCGCAGGTGTCGGTGGAGAGTTTCTCCGGCCTGATGCGCGACTTCGTGGTGGCGCGCGGCGCCAAGGCCATGATCCGCGGCCTGCGCGCCGTGACCGACTTCGACTACGAATTCCAGCTCGCGGGCATGAACCGCAGTCTGATGCCGGACGTGGAAACGGTGTTCCTCACGCCCAGCGACAAGTACCAGTTCATCTCCAGCACCTTTGTGCGCGAGATCGCCACGCTCGGCGGCGAGGTGGACAAGTTCGTCGATCCGCTGGTGGCGCAGCGCCTGCAGGAAAAAGTGCGCAGTCTGGGCCGGGAGTAAGCGCTGCGGGCCGGTGCACCGGCCAGGTCTGCGGCATTCATCGACACGCCGGAATGCGCCGGCCGGGGGAGTGCCATGAACGAACGAATTCGCGACCTGCTCGGCCAGATCTCCGCGCTGGAGGATGAGCTGAGCACCGCGCTGCATGAGCAGGAGCAGCGAGTGGTCTTTCAGATCAAGGGCAAGCGCGTCGAGTTCGAGCAGTCGGTCAAGCAGGCGCACCGGCGCCTGCAGACCGGCGTCTTCCGCTGGATCCTGACCATCCGGCCGCTGAACCTGCTCACCCTGCCCCTCATCTACAGCATGATCGTGCCGCTGCTCATGCTCGACCTGTGCGTCAGCCTATACCAGGCCACCTGTTTTCCGATCTATCGCATCGCCAAGGTACGGCGGGACGACTATTTCGTTTATGACCGGCGCGAGCTGGGCTACCTCAATGTCATCGAGCGCTTCCACTGCACCTACTGCGCCTATGCCAACGGTTTGCTGGCCTACGCCACCGAGATCGTGGCGCGTACCGAGCAGTATTTCTGCCCGATCAAGCATGCGCGCAAAATGACGGGGACGCATGCGCGTTACGCCCGTTTTCTGGCCTATGGCGATGCAGCCGATTACCCGGCGCGGCTGGAAGCATTCCGCCGTGCCATGGAGAAGGAGAAGTCATGAAGATTCTGTTGCCCGTGGATGGTTCTGACATTTCCCTGGAGGCAGTCCGCTTCGCGGTGCGCCTGGCCCGCGACGGGCTGGATGCCAGCGTGGTGCTGGCCAATGTGCAGGAGCCGGCCTCGCTCTACGAGATGCTGGTGGCGCACGACGCCGAGGTGCTGGACCGCATCAGCGCCGAAGCCGGCGTGCACGCCATGATGCAGGCCGAGGCGCTGCTGCAGCAGGCCGGCATCACCTATGAGCGCGAAGTGGCCAAGGGCGATCCGGCGCATACCCTGGTCGACATTCTGGAAAATTACGGTTGCGACCTGGTGGTGATGGGCGCGCGCGGCCAGGGCACGCTGCGCAGCGCACTGCTGGGTTCGGTGTCGCACGAGGTGCTGCACGCGGCTGGTGTGCCGGTGATGATCGTCAAGCCCCGGGAGGGCTGAACCTGGTGGATCGCCCGTCCCAGCGCCGCGACTGGCACCTGCGCGACGCCCATGAGCTGACGCGCGAACACGGCGTGGACCCGGCGCACGGCCTGCACGAGGCCGAGGCCGGCCGGCGCCGCGCACACCACGGCCCCAATGTGCTGGCCCAGACCCAGGCACGCGGGCCGCTGGCGCTGCTGGCCGATCAGTTCCGTGACTTCATGATCCTGGTGCTGGTGGCGGCGGCGCTCATCTCCGGTTTTCTCGGCGACTGGATCGACACGCTGGCCATCCTGGTCATCGTGCTGCTCAATGCGGTGATCGGTTTCGTGCAGGCCTGGCGTGCCGACCGCGCCATGGCGGCACTGCGCCAGCTCGCCGCCATGCAGGCCACCGTGCTGCGCGGCGGCCAGGTGCAGGTGCTGGCGGCCAGCGAACTGGTGCCGGGCGACATCGTGCTGCTGGAAGCCGGCAACCAGGTGCCGGCCGATCTGCGCCTGCTCGACATCGCGCAACTCAAGGTCGATGAGTCGGCGCTCACGGGCGAGTCCGTCACGGTGGAAAAGCACGCCCGGCGGCTGCATGGCACGCACCATGCGCTGGGTGACCGCCTCAACATGGCGTTCAAGGGCACCACGGCCACCCACGGGCGCGGCCGCGGCTTGGTGGTGGCTACCGGCATGGCCACCGAACTGGGCCAGGTGGCGGCCCTGCTGCAGGGCGCACAGCCGCAGGGCTGGGGTGCCATGCTGGCGACCGACCGCATGACGCCGCTGCAACTGCGCCTGGCCGACTTCGGCCGCCGGCTGGCGCTGGCAGTGCTGGGCATTTGCGCGGTGATCTTCGTGGTCGGCGTGCTGCGCGGCGAGGACCCGGTGCTGATGATGCTGACCGCCGTCAGCCTGGCGGTGGCCGCCATCCCCGAGGCGCTGCCGACGGTGGTGACGGTGTTGCTGGCGCTCGGGGCGCGCCGCATGGCACGGCAGAACGCGCTCATTCGCCGCCTGCCGGCGGTCGAGACCCTGGGCTCGGTGACCTTCATCTGCTCCGACAAGACCGGCACGTTGACGCAAAACCGCATGCATGTCGAGCAGCTCTGGGTCGAGGGGCGGCGCTGGCAGCACGGGCAGCCGCCCGAGCCCGCCAACCAGGAATTGCTGCGCGCTGCCGCGCTGTGCAACGATGCCCACCGCGGCCACGGCAGCGCCTGGCATGGCGACCCGACCGAGACCGCGCTGGCGCAGATGGCTTTCGACGCCGGACAGGATAAGACCGAACTGGAGCGCATGCTGCCGCGGGTGCAGGAACTGCCCTTCGACTCCGAGCGCAAGCGCATGAGCACCGTGCATCGCGGCGCGCAGGGGGCGCTGGTGGCCTACGTCAAGGGCGCGCCCGAGTCGGTGCTGCCGCTGTGCACGACGCAGTGGCGTGCCGACGGCGCGGTACCGCTGTCGCAGCAGGGGGTGCTGGACCAGGCCCTGGCCCTGGCCGCGCAGGGCCTGCGCGTGCTGGCGCTGGCGCGGCGCGAACTGGCTGCGTTGCCTGAAGACGGCCAGATGGCAGCGGTCGAGCAGGGCTTGAGCCTGATCGGCCTGGTGGCCATGATCGATCCGCCGCGGCCGCAGGCGCAGGCGGCAGTGCGCGATTGTTTGTCGGCCGGCATCACGCCGGTGATGATCACCGGCGACCACCCGGCCACCGCGCTGGCGATTGCGCGCCGGCTGGGCATCGTGCACGACGGCCACGATGTGGAGGTGCTGACCGGCGCCGAGCTGGCCCGCATGGACGAGCCGCTGTTGCACGAGCGCGTGGCTAGCGTGCGCGTCTATGCGCGCGTCGACCCGGCGCAGAAGATCCGCATCGTCCAGGCGCTGCAAAAGCATGGTGAGTTCGTCGCCATGACCGGCGACGGCGTCAACGATGCGCCGGCACTCAAGCGGGCCGATATCGGCGTGGCCATGGGGCGCGGCGGCACCGACGTGGCGCGCGAGGCGGCCAGCCTGGTGCTGCTGGACGACAACTTCGCCACCATCGTGCGCGCGGTGCGCGAGGGGCGCCGCATCTACGACAACATCCGCAAGTTCGTGCGCTATGCGTTGACCGGCAACTCGGGCGAGATCTGGGTCATCTTCCTGGCGCCGCTGCTGGGCCTGCCGATTGCGCTGCTGCCGATCCACATCCTGTGGATCAACCTGGTGACCGACGGCCTGCCGGGCCTGGCGCTGGCGCGCGAGCCGGCCGAGCGCGGCATCATGCAGCGCCCGCCGCGGCCGCCGCAGGAAAGCCTGTTCGCCCACGGCCTGTGGCAGCATGTGCTGTGGGTGGGGTTGTTGATGGGCGGCCTGTGCCTGGGCCTGCAGGCTTGGGCGCTTGCCAATGGCAACTCGCATGGCCCAAGCATGGTGTTCACCACCCTGACGCTGGCGCAGATGGCGCATGTGCTGGCGATCCGTTCCGAGCACGAATCGCTGCTCACGCTCGGCCTGCGTTCCAACCTGGCCCTGCTGGGTGCCGTGCTGCTGACGCTGGTGCTGCAGCTGGCCACGCTCTATGTGCCGGCGCTCAATACGATCTTCCGGACCGCGCCGCTGAGTGCGCTGGAACTGGGCTTGTGCTTCGGTGCCGCCGCGCTGGTGCTGCTGGCGGTGGAGCTTGAAAAACTCCTGCGGCGCCACCACATAATGGCCATATGACCGAACTCATCCTCATTCGCCACGGCGAGACCGACTGGAACCGCGAGCTGCGCTTCCAGGGCCAGCTGGATGTGCCGCTCAACGCCATCGGCCATGCACAGGCGCAGCGGCTGGCGGCACGGCTGGCCGCCGAGGAGGTGCAGCATCTGGTCAGCAGCGACCTGCTGCGTGCGCGCCAGACGGCGGAACCGGTGAGCGCACAGCGCCTGCAGCCGCTGCCCTTGGCGCCCGAACTGGACGCCGCCCTGCGCGAGCAGCACTTTGGTGTGGTCGAAGGCCAGCGCGTGGCCGACATCAAGGCACAGCATGCCGCCGCCTGGGCGCAGTGGATCCGTTTCGAGGAAGACTACGCCTTCGAGGGCGGCGAGAGCACGCGCCAGTTCCATGCCCGCGTCATCGCTGCGGTGCGGGCGCTGGGGCGGCGCCATCCGCAGCAGACCCTGGTGGTGGTGACGCACGGCGGTGTGCTCGACATGGTATACCGCACCGCGCTCGGCCTGCCGCTGTCCGGCCCGCGCCAGAGCGAGATTCCGAATGCCGGCCTCAACCGCGTGCGCCTGCAGGGCGAGGCGATCGAGATCGTGAACTGGGCCGACACCGGTCACCTGACCGATCTGCCGCCGCAACCGGTGTACGACCAGACCAAGCTGGCGCAGCCCAAGCCGGCCGCGGATCTGGCCGGTTCGCAGTAGGGGCTTGGCCGCAACCCCGATAATTGGGGCTATGCGAATCCGAGTAACACTTCCTGACGGTCAGAAGGCGAGGGCGGCATGGCGCTGATGATCACCGACGAGTGCATCAACTGCGATGTCTGCGAGCCGGAGTGCCCGAACGAGGCGATCTACCTCGGCAAGGAGATCTACGAGATCGATCCGAAGCGCTGCACCGAGTGCGTCGGCCATTTCGACGAGCCGCAGTGCGTGCAGGTCTGCCCGGTCGCTTGCATTCCGGTCAATCCAAACTTTGTGGAAGACCGCGAAACGCTGTGGCAGAAGTTCCGCCGGCTGCAGGCCGAAGCGCAGCAGGCGCAGGTCGTCAAGGCGACCGCTGCCGGTAAGCCGGCCGGCGGCTGAAGCGTGCCGGTCCGCGCGCTTCAGCGCGGCGTGTCAGGGTTGGTTTCGCCAGTGCTTTTCTTCTTCTCCGCCTTCTTGTCCCCGGCCGTGCGGGCCGTGAAGTAGGCCGGTTGCCTGGGTTTTTTCTTGCTGCTCTTGTGCGGCGCCGGCTCGGTTTTCGGCGCGCTCGTGGCGTTGGCCTTTTGTGTGGCGCGCGCAGCCGCCTCTTCCTGCTTCAGCCGTTCCTTTTCCAGCGCGTCGGCGGTCTGCCGGTCGCGCTGGGTGGCCGCTTCCGTGTGTGCTTTCTGGGCCTTGGTGCGGCTGTCGCTGGCATCGATGGCCATACCGCCGGGGCAGGGCGACTGGCTGTAGCTGTAGCTGTCGCCGCAGCGATAGATATTTTGGGCTTGAGCCCCCGTCATGATTGCGCCGGTAGCTATCAAAAGTAGAGCGATTTGCAGCGATCGAGTCATGCGTTGTCTCCTGGTGCAGGGGCGGGGGCGGGGCGCGGCGGTTTCGGCCGCGGTGGTTTGCTGGTGTGGATCAGCTGGGTGGCCTTCTCCATCTCGCCGGCCAGCAGGTCGGGCAGGGCCTTGAGCGAGCGTGCGATGCAGTCCTCGATCGCGGTGCGGTGCTCGGGCGAGGGTTTCTTCAGCACCCAGTTGACCACTTCGGACTTCACACCCGGATGGCCGACGCCGATGCGCAGGCGCCAGTAGTCGTCGGTGCCGAGCTGGGCGTGGATGTCGCGCAGGCCGTTGTGGCCGGCATGGCTGCCGCCGAGCTTGAGCTTGACCTGGCCGGGCACGATGTCGAGTTCGTCGTGCGCCACCAGGATTTCGCTCGGCTGGATCTTGAAGAAGCGCGCCAGCGCCGCCACCGATTTGCCCGACAGGTTCATGAAGGTCTGCGGCTGCAGCAGCCAGACGGTCTGGCCCTTGACCGAGGTGCGCGCTACCAGGCCGTGGTAGCTCCTGTCCATGGCCAGGTTGGCCTTGAGCTCGCGCGCCACGGCGTCGATCCACCAGAAGCCGGCGTTGTGCCGGGTGGCTTCGTATTCCGGGCCCGGGTTGCCCAGGCCGACAAACAGTTTGATCATGCGCGGATTATCGGTGCATCAAATGGGGACACCCAAAACAGAACGGCCCACCGAAGTGGGCCGTTGACTGCAAGCAAACTTGCTTATTTCTTGGCGGGTGCCTTGGCAGCCGGGGCAGCAGCCGGTGCTGCTTCGGCAGCAGCAGCCGGAGCGGCTTCGACTTCCTCGGCCGGGGACGCCACCGACACCAGGACCGGGTTGCTCTTGCCCTTGCCGTGGCTGACAGCGGTCACGCCCTTGGGCAGGGTGATGTCGGCCAGGTGCAGGGACTCGCCCTTCTTCAGGCCGCTCAGGTCCACGCTGATGAACTCGGGCAGGTCGGCCGGCAGGCAGGACACTTCGAGTTCGGTGATGACGTGGTTGACCAGGCACAGGTCCAGCTTGACGGCGGGAGAGTTCTCTTCACCGGTGTAGTGGAACGGCACCTTCATGTGCAGCTTGGTGTTGGCGTCCACGCGCTGGAAATCGATGTGCAGCACGAGCTGCTTGAACGGGTGCATCTGCACGTTGCGCAGCAGGACCTTGCTTTCCTTGCCGTTCAGTTCCATGTCGAGGATGGACGAGTGGAAGGCTTCCTTCTTCAGGGCATGCCACAGTGCGTTGTGATCGAGTTCGATCAGAAGCGGCTCACCGGTGCCGCCGTAGACGATGGCGGGCGTACGGCCCGTGTTGCGGAGACGGCGGCTCGCACCCGTGCCCTGCTTGGCGCGCTCAAAAGCGACGAATTTCATAGTTCACTCCATAAGGAGTCCACCGCGACCAGTGTGACTCCGGTTTAACAAGGACCCGGCAACTGTTGGTGCACAGATCCACTTTTTGTCTGGATCAGAAAAGGTCTTCCTGGTCCGAGAACAAACTCATGACGGATTCGCCCTTGGCGATGCGATGGATGGTCTCCGCAATCAGCGGGGCCACGTTCATCTGGCGAATCTTCGAGCAGCCGGCAGCGGCCGGGCTCAGCGGGATGGTGTTGGTCACCACCACTTCGTCGAGCGCACCGCCCTTGGAAATGCGCTCGATGGCGGGGCCGGAGAAGATCGGGTGCGTGCAGTACGCATAGACCTTCTTGGCGCCACGTTCCTTCAGCACCTCGGCGGCTTTGAGCAGCGTGCCGGCGGTGTCGATCATGTCGTCCATGATCACGCAGTTGCGGCCTTCGATCTCGCCGATGACGTGCATGACCTCGCTCACATTGGCTTTCGGGCGGCGCTTGTCGATGATGGCCAGGTCGCAGCCGAGCTGCTTGGCCAGGGCGCGCGCGCGCACCACGCCGCCGACGTCGGGCGAAACGACGATCAGGTCTTCGTACTTCTTCTGGCGCAGGTCGCCCAGCAGCACCGGCGAGGCGTAGATGTTGTCCACCGGAATGTCGAAGAAGCCCTGGATCTGGTCGGCGTGCAGGTCCATGGTCAGCACGCGGGCCACGCCCACGGCTTGCAGCATGTTGGCCACCACCTTGGCCGTGATCGGCACACGGGTGGAGCGCGGGCGGCGGTCCTGGCGCGCATAGCCGAAATACGGGATGACGGCACTGATGCGCTCGGCCGAGGCGCGCTTGAGCGCATCGACCATGATCAGCAGTTCCATCAGGGTGTCGTTGGTCGGCACGCAGGTGGACTGGATCACGAACACGTCGCGCGCACGGACGTTCTGGTTGATCTCGACCGTCACCTCGCCGTCGGAGAAACGGCCCACGGTAGCAGCCCCCAGCGAAATGCCGAGGTACTTGGCAATGTCAGCGGCCAGGCCAGGATTGGCATTGCCGGTGAAAAGCATGAAATCAGGGGAAGGAGCGACCTGCATGAACGTCCCAGCGATTAAATACCCAGAAAAATTTGGCAGGGGAGGAAGGACTCGAACCCTCGCATGCCGGAATCAAAATCCGGTGCCTTGACCAACTTGGCGACTCCCCTACACAGGTTGACAGCTGAAACAGCTATCGACCGACAACTCTATCGCTGGTCGCCCAGCCCGCGAGGGGGTGAGCATCCAGGCTGCAGCATAACCGGGCCTCCATCGCGTCCGGCGCCTTCGGAACGCTAAAAGAGGGCGGTGCCCATGCAAAAACGGCACTTCCAGAACCTGTCATCCTCCCCTGTAATCCGAGCGTGGCCAGCCAGTCGAGGGCTTGGGTCACGCCAGGGCAGAGCCTCTGGGCAACAGGCTGCAAGTCGTTGTGGCCAAAGCCGTACGGGTCTGCAGCAAAGCCTGAGAGTATAGCAGGAATAGTGTCGCGCTTCAACGCGGGATCGGAAAAAATTGCACGCGTTTCCAGCCCGGTGTCGGGCTTGACCACCAGCACCTGGCCGTGCGGCAAGGTCAGTGGTGTGATCTGCTCTCCGATGCCTTCAACCCAGGCGTGGCGGCCGTGCAGGAAGAAGGGCACGTCCGCCCCCAGCTTCAGGCCGATGGCGGCGAGCTGCTCCAGGCTGAGGTTCAGTTGCCACAGCCGGTTGAGCGCCAGCAGGGTGGAGGCCGCATCGGACGAGCCGCCGCCCATGCCGGCCTGGGCCGGCAGGCGTTTTTCCACCGCGATGTGCGCCCCCAGCCCGGTGCCGCTGGCCGCTTGCAGCGCGCGCGCGGCGCGCAGGATCAGGTCGTCGGCTGGCAGCGGCTGCAGCAGGTCCTCGCGGCTGATGCCAGCAGGGCGCAGCTCGAAATGCAGCGTGTCGGCCCAGTCGATCAGCATGAAGGCCGACTGCAGCAGGTGGTAGCCGTCGGCGCGCCGGCCCGTGATGTGCAGGAACAGATTGAGCTTGGCCGGAGCCGGAATGTCGTAGAGCGCCTTCATGGCCCGATTATCGGTGGCGCCGTCATCGGCCTGTCAGCGCTCGAGGATGAGCCGCAACTCCGCCGCCGGCGCCGGTTGCGTGCGCCGTGCCGTCAGCCGTCCCTCGTCGAGCTGCGACAGGTCGGCGCTCCAGTCGTCGGCGCGGGTCTGTGTGCCGGCCAGCCACTGGAACAAGGCCGCAATCGGGATGGCGGTGCCGGTGGCCTGGGTCGCCAGGGCGTCGAGCGACTCGAACTGCTGCGTCTCGCCGTTGTTCGACAGGGTGGCGGACTGGGGCGTCCAGCGCAGGTCGGCCAGCGTGGTGCCTAAAGGGCTGAACAGGCGCAGTTCGCCCTGACCGGCATCGCCGCTGAGCTCGAAGCCGGCGAAGAAGGATTGCGGCGGTTCGCTCTCGACGCGCAGCGCCAAGCGGCCGCGCCAGAGTTGCGGTTCCATGCCATTTTGGCCTGCAGGCCTTGGTGGTTGTGCGCAGCCCGCTATTAAAAACAGAGCAATCAGGAGCAGGCCGGCTGCTGTTCGACGCAGCAGTTTCACGGGTTCACATGCAGGCGCTTGAACGTTTCCTGCAGGGTTTCGTTCTCGGCGTTGATCGCACAGCCTTCGCGCCAGATGCCGAGGGCCTGTTCGCGCTGCCCCAGGCTCCACAGCACCTCGCCGAGGTGGGCGGCGATCTCGGCGTCCGGCCGTTTTTTGAAGGCCTCTTGCAGGATGCGCAGCGCTTCAGCCGTGTTGCCGCTGCGGAATTCGACCCAGCCCAGGCTGTCGGCGATGAACGGATCGCCTGGTGCGAATTCCAATGCCTTGCGCACGAGCTGGCGCGCTTCATCCAGGCGGATGCCGCGATCGGCGAAGAAGTAGCCCAGCGCGTTGTAGGCGTGGTGGTAGTCGGGCTTGAGGACCATGATCTGGCGCAGCAGGCGTTCCATCTCGGCGGCGTTATCGAGCTTTTCCGCCAGCGTGGCCTGGTCGTAGAGCAGGTACACGTCCTGCGGTTCGCGGCGGATGGCCTCGCCCAGCAGATCAAAGGCGGCCTGGTACTGCTTGTTGTCGCGCAACAGCTGGACTTCGGCCGACAGTTTCAGCCGCGCATCAGTCGGGTTGCGTTCGGGCAGGCTGCGGATCAGCTGGCGCCCCTCGTCGAGCTTGCCCTGGCGTGCCAGGATGGCGGCGCGCCGGCTCTGCGCGCTCACCATGTCTTCGCTGTTGGTGATCCTGGCGAGCCAGCTCTCGGCCTGGATGTAATTCCCGCGCTGTTCGGCAATCTGCGCCAGCAACAGGTAGGCCTGGGCCAGGCTGCGGTTACGGTCCTCGGCGCTGCTGGCTTGCTTCGCGGTGGTCAGATTCACGTACTGCCGGATCGATATTTCGGCGGCACCCAGGTGGTTGTCCTGCAACTCCAGCGTGCCGCGCAGCAGCCAGGCCTGCGCCTCGTCCGGTTTGTCCGTGGTGACGATGCGCAACTGCTCATAGGCTTCACTGTTGCGCTGGATACTCAGCAGCACCCGGGCATATTCCATGCGCAGGTCGCTTTGCGGCTTGGCCGCCAGGTAGTTGTGGACCAGGACTTCAGCCTGCGGCTGAGACAGGCTGACCAGGGCCAGGGCCAGCAGGGCCGGGCCCTCGGCCTGCGCCTCCAGGGCCTGGCCGCGGCGGGCCGCGTCCAGCGTGCCCGGCACATCCATCGCGGCCAGGCGCAGGCGGCCCACGGCGGTCCAGGCGGCAGCGCCGGTGGCGGGGCTGGCCAGATGGTCTGCCAGTGCCTGTTCCATCACCTGGGCTGCGAGCTTCTTGTCGCCCACGCGTGCGAAGTAGTTGGGCAGCAACCCGATGCTGACGTTGCGCTCGGGCACATCGGCGAGCGCGACCTCGCGCTTGAGCGGCTCCACGGTCTCGCCCAGGCGGTTCAGGGCGATCAGGATCTGCAGCACATAGCGGTTGGCTTCCTTCGAGTCCGGCAGGGCCTGGCGCCAGGCGCGCGCCGCCTGCAGGGCCGAATCGCCCGAGCGCGCCTGCAGCGCGATTTCAACGGCGCGTTTGTACAACGGCTCATCGCCCGTCTTGCGCGCCGCATCCAGCAGCAGCGCATAGCCGGTGCCGGGGTCGCCACCCTGGGCCGTCAGTTCGCCGAGTAACAGTTGGTAAAAGAGCGCGCCGTCGAGCGCCGAGTTGGACGGCGTGGCGGCGCTGGAGTCCGCGTCCTGGGCCTGCGCGCCGAGCGCGCCTGCCAGCATCAGGACGGCAATGCTTTTGAATAGCGACATCGGCTCATAATAATCCAAGCCAGCTCGCTCCATCCCCCATGCCAGAACTGCCGGAAGTCGAAGTCACCCGCCTGAGTTTTGCCGACCGGATTGCCGGTGCGCGCATCGTCTCGGCCATGCTGGGCAAGCCGCTGCGCTGGCCCCTGGGCGTGCCGGTGCAGCAGCTGTGCGGCCGCTCCGTGCGCGGTGTGCGCCGGCGCGGCAAGTACCTGCTGATCGACCTGGACCAGGGCTTGCTGTTGCTGCACCTGGGCATGTCGGGCAGCCTGAGCTTCGGCCGCGACCTGCCGGCGCGCGGCGTGCACGACCACTTCGAGCTGGTCACCACGCGCGGCACCCTGCGCCTGAACGACCCGCGCCGCTTCGGCGCCGTGGTGTTCGTGCCCGACGAGGCCGCGCCGCTGGCGCGCAAGCTGCTCGGCGGCCTCGGCATGGAGCCGCTGTCGGAGGACTTCGACGAGGCGGCCTTTCATGCCGGTCTCAAGGCGCGCCGCGCCGCCATCAAGCAGGTGCTGCTGGCGGGCGACGTGGTGGTGGGGGTGGGCAATATCTACGCCTCCGAAGCCCTGTTCCTGGCCGGCATCCGTCCGACCCTGAGCGCTGCCCGCCTGAGCCGGCCGCGCGCAGCCAAACTGCATGCGGCCATCCGCGATGTGCTGGCGCGCGCGGTGGAAAAGGGCGGCAGCACGCTGCGCGATTTCTCCAATGCGCGCGGCGAAAACGGTTACTTCCAGCTCGACGCCATGGTGTATGGTCGGGAAGGCCTGCCTTGCAAGGTCTGCGGCACCCCGATCAAGGCCATCCGGCAAGGGCAGCGCTCGACGTTTTTCTGTCCGGCCTGCCAGAAAAACTAGCGGGCCGCAGTGCTATATTGAAAAGTTCATCGGGAGAGATTGTGGCGACCTCATTCAACGAAAAGTTCGACCAGCACGGCACATGGCGGCGCGAGTTCGCCCTGCGCCTGAAGCTGCTGGCCGAATGGATGAAGGACCATGAGCTGCTCGACGCCGCCGTCGAGGAGCGGCTGCGCCGCCTGGAAACCCAGGTGCGCTCCGACAAGGTCATGGTGGCCTTTGTTGCCGAGTTCTCGCGCGGCAAGTCCGAGCTGATCAATGCCATCTTCTTTGCCGGCTATGGCCGGCGCATCATGCCGGCCAGCGCCGGGCGCACCACCATGTGCCCGACCGAGATGGGCTATGACGCCGAGGTGCCGCCTTGCCTGCGCCTGTTGCCGATCGAGACCCGGCTGCAGACGCAGTCGCTGATGGAATGGCGCATGGTGCCCGAGAAGTGGACGCGCATCGACCTCGACGTCAACGATCCGCAGCAGTTGGCGGTGGCGCTCGAGAAGGTGGCCGAGACCCTGCGCGTGACGCCGGACGAGGCGCGTGCGCTCGGCTTCTGGGACAGCCAGACGCCCGAAGACAATCCGCTCACCGATGCCGAAGGCATGGTGGAAGTACCGCGCTGGCGCCATGCGCTGATCAACATTGCCCACCCGCTGCTCAAACAGGGCCTGGTCATCCTCGACACGCCGGGCCTGAATGCCATCGGTGCCGAGCCGGAGCTGACCGTCAGCCTGGTGCCGCAGGCCCATGCCGTGGTGTTCATCCTCGGTGCCGACACCGGCGTTACCAAGTCGGACCTGGCGATCTGGCGCGAGCACCTGATCACCGAGTCGACCGATGCCGACACCCGGCTGGTGGTGCTCAACAAGATCGATTCGCTGTGGGACGCCCTCAGTTCACCGGCGCAGATCCAGATGCAGATCGAGCGCCAGTGCGAGACCACGGCGGAGATTCTCGGCGTTGCGCGCGAACAGGTCTATCCCATCTCGGCGCAAAAGGGGCTGGTGGCCAAGGTCACCGACGACGAGGCCCTGCTGCAGTCAAGCTGCCTGCCGGCGCTGGAGGATGCGCTGGGGCGGCGCATCATGGGGCGGCGCCAGCAGATCCTGGGCACGGCGGTGGCATCGGGCATCGCCGATCTGCAGCTCGAGACCGGCCGCGTGCTCAATATCCGCCGCCGCGACCTGGCCGAACAACTGCTCGAACTCAAGGGTCTGCGCGGCAAGAACACCACCGTCATCAAGCACATGCGCGCGCGCATTGCGCAGGAGCAGGCCGAGTTCGATCTCAGCGGCGCCAAGATCCACGCCGTGCGCTCGGTGCACCTCAAGCTGCTGCGCGATGTGTTCAGCCTGCTCGGTTCCACCACCTTGCGTCAGGAGATGACCCAACTGACGCAGGCGCTGCAACACAAGGGGCTCAAGCTCGGCATCAAGAAGGCGTACGGCGATACCTTCGACCGTCTGCGCGAGAACCTGCGGCGCGTGCAGGCGCTGACCGGCGAAATCCAGTCCATGCTGGCGGCGACGTTCCGTCAACTCAACGCCGAGCACGGTTTTTCCCTGCAGGCACCGAGCGAGCCGCAGATGCTGGACTACCTCAACGACCTCGATCTGGTCGAACGCAGCCATCTGCAGTACCTCGGCATCGGCAATGCCTTCCGGCTGGCGCAGCCCGAGTTCGCCGACCGGCTGGTGCGCGCCCTTTCCACCCGCCTGCGCAGCGTGCACCAGACCGCGCTGGGCGACATCGAGTTGTGGAGCAAGTCGGCTGCGGCCCAGCTCGACGCCCAGTTGCGCGAGCGGCGCCGCAACTTCAGCCGCCGCATCGAGGCGATCGACCGCATCCAGCAGGCGGCCGGCGGACTCGATGAACGCATTGCGGAAATCCAGGCACAGGCCCAAGCCGTGGACCAGCTTGACGGCAAGCTGCAGGAGCTGACCAGCTACCTGGTCCGTGCACCGGAGGCGGCGCCCGCGGCGGCCAGGGCCGTGCCGGAACTGGTTCAGGCTTGACCGTCATGGCGATCGATCTGGCCACGCCGGTGGTGCGCTGGCAGAAAAGCCATGGGCGCAACGACCTGCCGTGGCAGGCCACGCGCGACCCCTACCGCGTCTGGCTGTCCGAGATCATGCTGCAGCAGACCCAGGTGGCCACGGTGCTGGACTACTTTGCCCGCTTTCTGCAGCGTTTCCCCGACGTGCAGTCGCTGGCGGCGGCGCACCTGGACGAGGTGCTGGCCCTGTGGAGCGGGCTGGGTTACTACAGCCGTGCGCGCAACCTGCATGCCTGTGCCATGCAGGTGGTAGATCTGCATGGCGGTGAATTTCCACGCAGCGCCGAGGCGCTGCAGACCCTGCCCGGCATCGGCCGCTCCACGGCGGCGGCGGTGGCCTCGATCTGCTTCGGCGAGCGCGTGGCCATTCTCGACGGCAACGTCAAACGGGTGCTGACGCGCGTGCTGGGCTTCGATGCCGATCTGGCGGTGGCCAGCAACGAGCGTGCGCTGTGGGCGCAGGCGACCGAGCTGCTGCCCCAACGCGACTTGCAGCGCGCCATGCCGCGCTACACCCAGGGCGTGATGGACTTGGGCGCCACCGTGTGCACGGCGCGCAAACCGGTTTGTGAGGCCTGTCCGGTCGCTGCGTTGTGCGTGGCCCGGCGCGAAGGCAAGCCGGAAAGTTACCCGGTGAAGACGCGCAAGCTCAAGCGCACGGCGCAGTCGCTCTGGCTGTTGTGGGCGCAGACGCGCGACGGCGCCGTCTGGCTACGCCAACGGCCCACGCCCGGTGTCTGGGCCGGCCTGTACTGCTTCGAGCTGTTCGACAGCCGCGCCGCGCTGGAGGCGGCGGTGCCGGCGAAATACCGGCTGGCATTGCAGGACGAGGCGGTGTTCACCCACGTGCTGACGCACAAGGACCTGCACCTGCACCCGGTGCGCGTGCAGTTGCCGGCACGCGCGCTGAATGGGGCTGGCGCCTGGCATGCGGCCCAGGCCTGGCCGCAGCTGGGGCTGCCGGCGCCGGTGCGCAAGCTGCTCCACACAGGTTGAGCAAGAAGCGTTCGGCCAGTGGCCGCGATCAATCGGCGTCGAGTTCGCGGTGCCGCTTGAGCGTGGTCCAGCGCGAACTGAAGCGCCGCGCCAGTTCTTCCACCAGATAGACCGAGCGGTGCTGGCCACCGGTGCAGCCGATCGCCACCGTCACATAGCTGCGGTGGTTGCGCGACATGGCGTCGAGCCAGTGGTCAAGAAACTGGGCAATGTGTTCGAGCATCAGCCCGGCATCGGGTTGGGCCTGCAGGAAATCGATCACGGCCGCATCCTTGCCGGTCAGCGGGCGCAATTCCGGCTCGTAGTGCGGGTTGGGCAGCATGCGGATGTCGAACACGTAGTCGGCATCGACCGGAATGCCGCGCTTGAAGGCAAACGATTCGAACACCAGCGTGAGCTGGCTGCCCGGCACCGAGATCACGTCCTTGATATAGCCTTGCAGCTGCGAGGGGCGGATCAGGCTGGTGTCGATGACATGGGCCTGTTCGCGCAGGGCGCTGAGCAGTTCGCGCTCCAGCTCGATGGCGTCGACCAGCGCGCGGGTCAGGTCCGGTGACGTGGCGGCCGGCGTGGCCTGCGACAGCGGATGCTTGCGCCGTGTCTCCGAGTAGCGCCGCACCAGCGTGTCGGTTGCCGCGTCGAGGAACAAGGGTGTGATGGTGACGCCCTGCCTGCGCAGCGTGGCCAGCAGAGCCGGCACCTGCGGCAGCGAGGTGGCGCTGCGCACGTCCATGGCAATCGCCACGCGGCTGGCCCGGTGTTCCTGTTCCAGCGTGGCGAAGGGCAGCAGCAGTTCGGGGGGCAGGTTGTCGACGCAGTAGTAGCCGGCATCTTCCAGCGCATTGAGTGCCACCGATTTGCCGGAACCGGACATGCCGGTGATGAGGACGATTTCCATGGCCATCGCGAAGCGTCCTTCTTGTCAGCCCTGCGACTGCAGCATTTCCTTGGCATGCGCCAGCGTCGTGCCCGACAGGCGCTCGCCGCCCAGCATGCGCGCGATCTCGGCCACCCTTTGTTCACCCTGCGCGGCTGCCACGCTGCTCAGCGTGGCCTGGCCCTGCCGCTGCTTGGCCACCACCAGGTGGTGGTCGGCACAGGCGGCAACCTGAGGCAGGTGGGTCACGGCCAGCACCTGGCGGTCACGGCCGAGTTGACGCATGAGCTTGCCCACCGTCTCGGCCACGGCACCGCCGACGCCGGAGTCCACCTCGTCGAAGATCAGCGTCTGCGCCGTGCCGAGCTGGCTGGTGGTCACCGCAATCGCCAGTGCGATGCGCGAGAGCTCGCCGCCCGACGCCACCTTGCCCACCGGGCGCGGCGTGCTGCCGGCATGTCCTGCGACCAGAAAGGCCACTTCTTCCAGTCCGCTTTGCATGGGCTGGGCCGCTTTGTTCAAGGCCACTTCGAAGCGGCCGCCCTGCATGCCCAGGCCCTGCATGGCCAGGGTGATGGCCTTGGCCAGCTGCGGGGCGGTCTTGCTGCGCGCCTTGGAGACGGCCTTGGCTTCTTCCATGTAGGCAGCCTGAGCCTGCTGTTCGGCCGCTTCCAGGCCGGCCAGGTCGGCGGCGGCATCGAGCCGGCCCAACTCCTCTTTCCAGGCGGCCAAAGTGGCGGCCAGTTCTTCCGGCGTTCGCTTGTAGCGGCGCGCCAGCGAAACCCATTGCGTCAGGCGGGCATCGAGCTCGGCCAGGCGTTCGGGGTCCAGATCGGTGCGGCGCAGGTAGGTGCGCAGCGTGTGCACGCTGTCTTCCACCTGCGCCAGGCTGGAGGCCAAAATCTCCGTCAGCCCTTTGAAATCGGGCTCCAGATGTTCCTGATTTTGTAGCGACTGGTGGGCGGCGCTCAAAGCCGATGCGGCGCTGCCTTCCTCACCTTCCAAGGCATCCAATGCGCTCTGCGCGGCATCGAGCAGGGCCTGGGCGTGGGCCAGGCGGCTGTGGTCGGTGTTGAGCTCTTCCCATTCGCCGGGCTGGGGTGCCAGCTTTTCCACTTCGCCGATCTGCCAGCTCAGGCGTTCGCGCTCGCGCTGCAGCGAATCCTGCGCACTGTGCGCCTCGCTCAGGGCGGTCTGCGCCTGGCGCCATTGCTGCCACAGCGTCGTGAGCCGGCTGGTGTCGATGCGGGCATAGGCGTCGAGCAGGCCGCGCACGGCGTCCGGCCGGGTCAGGCTCTGCCAGGCGTGCTGGCCATGGATGTCGAGCAACTGCTCGCCGATTTCGCGCAATTGGGTGGCGGTGGCCGGGCTGCCGTTGACCCAGGCGCGGCTCTTGCCCTGCGTGTCGACCGTGCGGCGCAGCAGCAGGCTGTCGCCGGGCTCGAAGCCGGCCTCTTCCAGCCAGCCCTGCAAGGCCGTGGCGCTGTCGAACTCGGCGCTGACTTCGGTGCGGCTGGCACCTTCGCGGATGACGCCGGTGTCGGCGCGGGCGCCGGTCACCAGTTGCAGCGCATCGATCAGGATCGACTTGCCGGCGCCGGTTTCGCCGGTGAGCACGGTGAAGCCGCCCGCCAAGTCGAGCTCGAGTTCGCTGACGATGACGAAATCCCGCAGAACGATGCGTTTCAAACTCATGTCAGTGCTCCATCGCATGCGACCCGAATCGTGTCGCATGAAACGATTTAACCGAGGAACGCCGTGGAGCCGGCTTGGCCGGGCCACTGGCGCGGGCCTGTCGGGCGTAGCGACACGTCGTGCGCGAAGCCTGGGGGTGTTCCATTTCAGGCCACACCCTCGTTCCAGTGCAGCTTTTGCCGCAGCGTATCGAAAAAGGTCCAACCCCGGGGGTGCAGAAAACGCACCTGGTGTTCGGAGCGGGTCACGATGATGCGGTCGCCGTGCTGCAATGAGGCCAGCGACTGCATGTCGAAATTGGCGCTGGCATCGCGGCCGGCGACGATCTCGATGGCGATCTCGGAATCCTCGGCAATCACGACAGGACGGTTGGTCAGCGTATGCGGCGCAATCGGTGCCAATACCCAACCCGCGATCGAGGGGTGCAGGATGGGGCCGCCGGCCGACAGCGAGTAGGCGGTGGAGCCAGTCGGGGTGGCGATGATCAGGCCGTCGGCGCGCTGGTTGGCGACGAAGTTGCCGTCGACCTCGACGCGCAACTCGACCATGCCGGAGGTGCCGCCGCGGTGCACCACCACGTCATTCATGGCCTGGGTGTCGAAAATGCACGCATCGCCACGCATCACGCGCGCCTGCATCAGGCTGCGCAGGTCTTCCTCGTATTCGCCGCGCAGCATGGGGGTGAGCGTGGCCTCGACGCTGCCGAAGGGGATGTCGGTGATGAAGCCCAGACGTCCGTGGTTGATGCCGATCAGCGGCACCTTGTAACGCGCCAACTGGCGGCCGATGCCCAGCATGGTGCCGTCGCCACCCACCACCAGACCGAGGTCGCAATGGTGGCCGATGGATTCCACGTCCATCACCGGATAGCCGGTCAAGCCGGTGTTGTCGGCGGTCTGCGCTTCCAGGACTACTTCGCAACCTTGTGCCTGCAGGAAACGGGCGATGTCCTCCAGTGCCGGGCGCGATGAGGCGCCGCTGCCACCGGTCGGTGCGGCCTGGTATTTCCCGATCAAAGCCACCTGCTGGAATTTCGATGTCATGCGCAAATTACATCATTAAACTGAGCCCATGCCCACTTGAGCTAAGGCGTCACCCTATGAATCGTAAAGTCTACTTGGTGTCGGTGCTGATCATCACAGCGATTGCGGCCCCCATCATTACCTATGTGATCGTATTTGGTACGGGGTTGTCATCTGATCATGCCCGCTGGGCAGAATTTGGGGCGGCTATTGGAGGAATTTACTCTCCGCTTGTGGCTCTTCTCACATTGGTGGTCTTGCGGGCGCAGGTCAAACTTCAGGCGCAGATGAACGTGCACGCCGCTGATCAAGCTTATTTAGAGCAAGCCAGGAAGGACGTTGAGTTCTACTGCACGCAATTGGCGCAAGTTATGGGCACCATGGCGTTGCCCGATAAATCGCTTCGCGAAGTTCTACACGAGGAATTTGCATATCCAGATGTAGCAGATCTTGATTCGGAGCGACTACGTTGTCGCGCAGCCGAAGTCCACAGACTATTTCCGGGAACAGTTGATTTGTGGGGGGCTATCTATCCAATTCTTACTGGACTGTCGAATCTTAAGGCGCATCATATGTACGTTCTAACGTACGAATCATCCAAGCAAAAGCTGGTTGCTCTCTTGAGTTTTCGAACCTGTGTGGCGTTAGACAACCTTTATAGAACCCGTACTGAAGGTTTATTGGACATCAGGTACGAATTCAGCCCGCTTCTGAGCGCCTGACCAAGTAATTTGTAAAACGGTCGTTCGGTCCGCGGTCGGCTGCGATGGGTTAAATCGGGTGGAACCACGGCATGATGCTCTATATCCTTTGGGTTGCGCCTCGCAAGAGCGTCAGTATGTTTTTTTGGGAGCTGGCAATCCGCATACGTGGTTATATTCGCCAGTCCATCAATTTGCATACGTTAGGTCTCACAACATGCTAGGAATACTCCGGGATCCGGTTTGGCAGTTCGTTGGTGCGCTACTTGCAGTAGCGGCAATGGGGCTTTCGGTTTGGATCTACTTTGCGCAGCGAACATCCAAACGTCTGCTGGTGGAACGAATTGTTCGGATTCCCTTGGTGACGATGGGCCCTAACGCCGTTCCGGGCCTTACGGTCAGCTTGAATGGGAGGCCCATCAACCAAGCCACTGTCCTTGTCGTCCGGATAGAGAATATTGGTAACGCGGCGATTCCTGCTACCGACTATGAGTCCCCGATCGCCCTTATATTCGATGGGACATCCGAAGTACTTGATGCATCACTTTCGGACGCTTCTCCAGATTCGTTACCTGTTACTTTTGACCGAAGTGGATCGGTTCTCAGGTTAGCTCCCTTGCTTTTAAATCCCGGTGATGTATTTACGTTTCGAGCACTGTTAGCCGCGTCCGACGTGCGCTACTCTGTGTCTGCAAGAATCGCCGGTGTCAAACGCGTGGAAACGATTCGCCCGGTACCCGCGACAAGGTCGCTCTTGGCGGCGTTAGGTCTATTGGTGTTTTTCGGTGCTTACGTTCTCAGTCCGAGCCCGATGAGTTATCGGCTTCAGGATATTAGATCCGAGGAGATCCCCTACATGATTGCGATGACTTGTGGGTTTATTGCGCCCATAATCATTGCGATCGCTGATATTAAAAGGCGGATCGAAAGGATAGCAGTGCGTATTCGAGCTATGCAAGGTGACGCGTGACTCGGCGTTAGACGCTGCTGTATTTACGCACGGCACGGCCTAAGAATTTGTAAATTGACTCAACGTTCGTGGCCATTCGGGAATTGAAACCTGCTGCACGGGGAGATGGTTGACTCCAACTGCCTGCGGAGTAACCTCCGGCGTCAAGTGGATCAAGGGAGTGGACGGAAATCAATGGAAAAATTCTTAACGCTGATGCGCAGGCACTGGGATGCTGGTCTGACTGGTTTCTGCTTCTTTGTTATTGGCCTGATCGAGTTGTACAAGCCCAATGTGCGCCCAACGGGACGATGGCGGTTGATCGGTGGTTTCCTTTGGGATGCGTTTGGAAATGCTGGCATCGCCATGATCTTCTGGCTTATTGGTGTATGGCTTACCGCAATACTTGTTTTCAGTCGCAAGTGATGCAGCCAAGAATGTTGCCGCTAAGTCTGCCCCCCTTAGTGACGCAAGATAAGTAAAGAGATCTCTAGTGCCGGTTTGGGGCTGTGGCAATCATTCATCTATAGTGAATAAGGTTGTTTCAAAAGCGGAGGGGCAATCGTGGCAAGTGAAGTTTTTGCCTATGTGATCGGTCTTGGCTTGATGATGGTGATTTATTTCATCATGAGGCGAATTGCCAAGAACCGGTACGGAGTTACGTATCACATGGTCGAAAGAATCGTGATATTTGCTATCGGGTTGGCGCTCCTTGTATGGGCAGTTGTGCTTGAAAATTGATGCCTAGTCTCCTGAAGGCGTGGCGTAGTACGGAGGACTGCATTAGCGACACAGGATAAGTAAGCTGTACTTGCCCCAGTTTTTCAACCATATTGAGTCATGAAAATGCCGCTCTTTGTTTATGTTTGTTATGGGCTATATCTAATTTATACGGGGGTCTATTTTTACAATCGAAGGCACGGAAAGTCTGCTCAATTTGCTGTCACGCGGGTTTCTCCGGAGGACTCAAATGAGGAGAAATTGATTGCCGATCTCTGCGTTGCGATCTCTTCTTTCTTTGTGACAGGTGCCGTTTTCTATCGACAGTTTTTTGATGACTTGTAGCCAGGTTTAGTGAGGGAACTTATCCCATTGCTCCCCAATTTGGCTGCTTCCGCTCTGGGTACTTCGTCGTCGTCCTGTTAGGCTGGCCATCTTGGTGACGCAGGATAAGTAAATTCGGTCTCTTGAGGACACTCTGTGGTCAAACTGAAATCGACCGGGAGCCGCTGTGGGTGGCGGACCGGTCTCGGGTGGCGCAAGGCTCATTTGGCTGCGCTCAGTCCGTGCCCTGACGCCCAACCCACAAGCGCTGAGGGCCGGGTCCTTTTGTCGCCAGCTTGTCGAAAGGGTTGCGCAGCCGGCATCGATCAATGGACAGGCAGCCGCAGCCGATGCAGTCGTCCAGCGTGTCGCGCAACTTCTTGAGTTGAGCCATGCGTTCGTCCAGATCGGCGCGCCAGGCGGAAGACAGCCGCTCCCAGTCCTCGCGTCCAGGCGCCGCTGTGGCGGGCAGGGTTGCCAATGCCGCCTCTATGTCAGACAGCGCAATGCCCACCCGCTGTGCCACGCGGATGAACGCGACGCGACGCAACACATCGCGCGCATAGCGGCGTTGGTTGCCCTGGGTTCGTGAACTGCTGATCAGGCCCTTGGTTTCGTAGAAGTGCAGGGTCGATACAGGTACGCCGCTGCGACGCGCTACCTCGCCGACAGAGAGCGTTGGAAAAATTCCGGCTTGTTCCAGTGTGGTTTTCATCGGGCACCTCTTGACCTCAAGTCTACTTGAGGTTTTAGAGTGTCGTTTCCGCGGGCATGTCGCACGCGGATTACAGGAGTTTTTCAGATGACAACCAGACTTTCAACCAATCCTCCGGCTCCGGTGTTTCGGATCGATAAATTTGCGGTGCCAGCCGATGCGCTGCCTGCGTTCCTCGAACAAGTGCACCGGGTGCGGCAAACGCTGGGTGCTCTACCGGGATGTCAGCAGAACCTGGTTCTGACCCAGACCGGCGGTCCCGAGGAATTCAATGTGGTGACCCTTGTCGAGTGGGTGAATACCCAGGCCGTCGCTGCGGCCACGGCGGTCATGCAGAAGAAATACGAAGAAGAAGGTTTCGATCGGTCTGCCTTCATGCAGGCCCTGGGAGTGCGGGCCGATCTGGGGCTGTACAGCAAAGCCTGATCTGCGCTCGAACCTTGAGCCTCTGCTTCTGACCAACATCATTAGAATGAAGCCATGCTCGATGATCGTGCCAAGTTGTTGTTGAAAGCGCTGGTTGAGCGCTACATCGCTGAAGGGCAGCCTGTCGGCTCCCGGACGCTGTCGCGCGCGTCCGGGCTGGAGCTGTCGCCGGCCACCATCCGCAACGTCATGGCCGATCTGGAGGACCTGGGGCTGATTGCCAGTCCTCACACCTCGGCCGGGCGCATTCCCACCGCGCGCGGTTACCGGCTGTTTGTCGACACCATGCTGACCGTGCAGCAGGGGCAGTTCTCCGCGCACAGTCTGGCGCCCGACCAGCCGCAGAAGGTGATCTCCAGCGCGGCCAACCTGCTGTCCAGCCTGTCGCAGTTCGTCGGCGTGGTGATGGCGCCGCGGCGTGCCTCGGTGTTCCGGCACATCGAATTCCTGCGTCTGTCGGAGCGGCGCATCCTGGTCATCCTG
>Ga0255338_1001787_pt1 | contig 37155 bp, 41 predicted proteins | sample MeOH1_35cm_T4_19_FD_203715 | JGI IMG/M metagenome (GOLD analysis project Ga0255338, IMG submission 203715) | Sandy soil microbial communities from University of British Columbia, Vancouver, Canada - MeOH1_35cm_T4_195 | ecosystem: Engineered > Artificial ecosystem > Sand microcosm > Unclassified ...
GTTGCGCTCGTTGCGGGACTTAACCCAACATCTCACGACACGAGCTGACGACAGCCATGCAGCACCTGTGTCCACTTTCCCTTTCGGGCACCTAATGCATCTCTGCTTCGTTAGTGGCATGTCAAGGCCAGGTAAGGTTTTTCGCGTTGCATCGAATTAATCCACATAATCCACCGCTTGTGCGGGCCCCCGTCAATTCCTTTGAGTTTTAATCTTGCGACCGTACTCCCCAGGCGGTCTACTTCACGCGTTAGCTGCGTTACTAAAGGATTTTACTCCTCCAACAACTAGTAGACATCGTTTAGGGCGTGGACTACCAGGGTATCTAATCCTGTTTGCTCCCCACGCTTTCGTGCATGAGCGTCAGTGTTAGCCCAGGGGGCTGCCTTCGCCATCGGTATTCCTCCACATCTCTACGCATTTCACTGCTACACGTGGAATTCTACCCCCCTCTTCTACACTCTAGCCTTGTAGTTTCAAACGCAGTTCCCAGGTTGAGCCCGGGGATTTCACATCTGACTTACAAAACCGCCTGCGCACGCTTTACGCCCAGTAATTCCGATTAACGCTCGCACCCTACGTATTACCGCGGCTGCTGGCACGTAGTTAGCCGGTGCTTCTTATCAAGGTACCGTCAACCTCACCTAGTATTAGTAGATAAGTTTTCTTTCCTTGCGAAAGAGCTTTACAACCCGAAGGCCTTCTTCACTCACGCGGCATGGCTGGATCAGGCTTGCGCCCATTGTCCAAAATTCCCCACTGCTGCCTCCCGTAGGAGTCTGGGCCGTGTCTCAGTCCCAGTGTGGCTGGTCGTCCTCTCAGACCAGCTACGGATCGTCGCCTTGGTGAGCTCTTACCTCACCAACTAGCTAATCCGGCATCGGCCGCTCCAATAACGCGAGGTCTTACGATCCCCCGCTTTCCCCCTCAGGGCGTATGCGGTATTAGCACATCTTTCGATGTGTTATCCCCCATTACTGGGTACGTTCCGGTGCATTACTCACCCGTTCGCCACTCGCCACCAGGTGCAAGCACCCGTGCTGCCGTTCGACTTGCATGTGTAAAGCATGCCGCCAGCGTTCAATCTGAGCCAGGATCAAACTCTTCAGTTTAATTCCCAACTATTACTTGTGACCTCTTTCGAGGTCGGTATATCGCTTGGCTTAATTCTCAAATGAACTTTTAAAGTTTCATTTCAGATGTAAGCACTTGTATCTTGAGCGTCAGCCAACAACCCGAAGGCCATCAACCAACTTCCTCATCAACAAGTACCCACACCTATCGGTTGTCCTGATTTTTAAAGAGCAGTGTCGCCGTAGCAACGAGAGGGGCGCATTATACAGCGATCAAACCCATCGTCAACTACATTATTTCGTTTGGTTGCGGGGACAGGATTTGAACCTGTGACCTTCGGGTTATGAGCCCGACGAGCTGCCAGACTGCTCCACCCCGCGTCCGATTCGGCGCTTCGTTAATCTGTCGCGTCGAGAGGTGAGACTATAGCAAAACGGGGGAGATAGTGTCAAGCAGGAATCTGCCTTTTCCGGCAATACAGGCGGCGAAAAGCAGTGGTCACGAGGCATTCTCACCAAGCTTAAAATCAGACAGTCTTTGATTATATTGAGGAATGCGGACTCAGCAGACCGTGCTCGCGATACCAGGCGACCGTTCTTCGGAAACCTTCATCGAGATCGGCCTTAGGCTCGCACCCCAGCAACCGCCTTGCCTTGCCAGTAGAAAATGTCCGATTGTGCTTGAAAAAAGTTAGGCGGCGCCTGTGTAATGGCGGCTGTATGCCCAGAGGTTTGCAGAGCCATTCGCAACTGGCAGCGGCGAAGTTCATCAGTCCGTAAGGAATAGTAAGCGCGGGAGACTTGGCGCCCATCGCATTGGCAACTGCCGCGCCATGGGCCGCGGCGTGAAAACAACGCTCATGAACTTCATCAAATTGCAATTCAGTGAACGGGAAGATCTCACGGCGCTGACTGACGAGTTCGTCCCGACAGTCAAAAACAAACCGGTGGCGAACTATTATCATGAGCAGGGGTTCCTGACGGTTACCAGCGGGGCGAGCCAGGCCTATGTACGCATCAGAAATGACGTCGTAATAAAGCTCTCTGACTGGATAAAAGCAAAAGGAGAATCCATATGGAAAATGCAGAAAGAATACAGTTGATCGTTTGCGATGTACTGGAGATAGACGCCAGAAAGATCACCTCCGATTCGGCGGCAAGAGGTCATTCCCAAATGGGATTCGTTGGCGCAACTGCGCATCGTTGCCGCACTGGAGCAAGAATTCGGCGTCAAGCCGACCATGCGGGAAATCGTCGAACTGCACGTCCATTCCGGCCATTACGCGTTATCTCGACGCGTCTGCCGCACAATTAAGGTGGCAAGTCATCATAAAAATAGGTACGGGCCTACGTCGTTTCTTTGTCCTGCACTACCTAATCACGCTTTACTACCTGTTCAGGTATCGGGCATTCGTCAGCCCGCGCGCCGAGGTTGAGATTAGCCTCCTGTTGACCATAGGCCGCGGCAGTATGGTAAGCTCGCATGCCACGATCTAAGGCCAGCGACGGCCCGGTACGCATCGGCGCTCGCACAGACATCGGCGTCGGGTGTTTCATCGGCGGCTACAAATCTGGCATCGAAATCGGCAACGACTGCCTGATCAGCCCGAACGTCTCCATCGTTGGCGTCAATTACCGCCACGACAGGATCGATATGACATTCCGCGAGCAAGGATTGGGATCGAAAGGGCCGACCATCATAGGCAATCACGTCTGGATAGAAGCAGGGTCGGTAGTATTGGACAATGCCGAAATCGGCGACGGTGTCATCGTCGCGCCGAATTCGGTGGTGTCAGGCCGGGTGCCGGCCAACGCTATTCTTCAGGGCAACCCGGTCAAAACCGTCTTCATACGGCGCTAACGGTGGCGCTTAAAGCGCTAAGCGCCGACGAACGCCCTCACCCGCAGTAAATCTTCCTGTGTATCGACCCCTACCGCCGGGGCGTGCAGGGTTTCGGCAACGCTGATCCGGTAGCCATGCCATAGTGCACGCAACTGCTCCAGCGATTCCAAGTGCTCGATGGGCGAAACGGCAAGCCCGGCATAGGCACGCAGAAAATCCACCTTGTAGGCATAGATGCCGATGTGCCGGAAGACCTTCATATCCGCAGGCATGGCGCCGCTCTTCACGCCATCGGCGAACGCATCGCGTGCATACGGGATGGGCGCGCGACTGAAATAAAGTGCGTACCCGGCCTTGTCCATGACCACCTTGACCACGTTGGGGTTGAACATGGCCTCCCGGTCATGAATGGGATGGCAGGCGGTAGCAATGGCCGCTTCCGGATGATCCGCCAGGTTTTGTGCGACTTCACGAATCAGAATCGGATCGATCAACGGCTCATCGCCCTGCACGTTGACGACTATCGTACCGTCCGCCCATCCATGAAGCCCGGCCACCTCGGCGATGCGATCAGTGCCGGATGCATGGTCGATCCTGGTCATCACCGCACGATAGCCGTGCTGCTCCACGGCTTCGCGAATGGCTTCATGATCGGTTGCCACCACGACCTCATCCGCTCCGCTGGCCAGCGCCTGCTCCGCCACTCGAACCACCATCGGCTTACCGGCGATATCGAGCAAAGGCTTGCCGGGAAGGCGTGTGCTCGCATGGCGAGCGGGAATGACTACCTTGAAACTCAAGATCAGACCTCTTCTTCCGCCGGCAGCGCGCGCGCCTCGTCTTCCAGCATCACGGGAATACCGTCCTTGATGGGATAAGCCAGTCGGCACGGCTTGCAGACCAACTCGCCTACCGTCTTCTTGTAAACCAGAGGCCCTTTGCAGATGGGGCAAACCAGGATTTCCAGTAATTTCGCATCCATATTCATTTCCTCAATTTTTTCAGCACGCGCTCAACGAGCGCATGATCCAGCTTCGCGTCAACCGACAGATACCACCAGTCCGGTTTAGCGAAAGCACGACATTTCACCGCGTCTTTTTCGGTCATCAGTATCGCGTCCGCGGCACTGGTTTGCAAATCCTCAGGCCTGTAGGTGTGATGATCCGGAAACGGCTTTTCGACGCATTGCAGCCCCAAGGTTTTCAATTGCGCGAAGAAGCGGCCGGGGTTACCGATACCGGCAATCGCCAACAAGCGCTTTCCAGCAAATTCCGAGGCTGCCGCGGACTTCGTGGCGTCCATCAGGTTGCGAAAATCCGCTGGCTCCAATTGCATTTCAATGCAGCCCTCGTCCGATGCCACTCCGTTGCTCACTACCGCATTGACGCTTGTCAGCCGCCGAACCGGCTCGCGCAACGGCCCTGCCGGGAGCAGTTGGCCGTTCCCAAAGCGGCGCTGACCGTCTATCACGACAATTTCCGCATCGCGAGCAAGACGGTAATGCTGCAAGCCGTCGTCGCTGATGATCAGGTCGCATGCGGGATGTGCTTTCAGCAATGCCATACCCGTCGCCGCACGGTCTCGCCCGACCCAGACGGGGACAGCGGCACGGCCGGCGATCATGACGGGTTCATCCCCGGCAACTGCGGGATCGGAGTTGGAGGTCACAGGCATCGGGCGATCGTTCTTTCCACCGTATCCCCGGCTGATGATGCCGGGCTTGAAACCCGCTTGTGCCAGTTGTTCGGCCAGCCAGATGACAAGAGGCGTCTTGCCCGTTCCGCCGACAGTAATATTGCCGACCACCACCACGGGGACAGGCAGACGTATGGTTTTGAAAATACCCAGCCGGTAGGCAACCCGGCGTAGAGATGAAAGCAGCCGAAACAACCATGACAGCGGCATCAGCACGAGATGCCAGATCCCTGATTTGTACCATTGTCGTTGCAGCCACTCGGACATGGCAGCCGGCCTAGTGGAACTGCTTGCGATAAAGCTTGGTGTAGTGTCCGTTCGCGGCCAGCAGCTCGTCGTGCGTACCGCTCTCGACAATCTCGCCCTGCTCCATCACGAGAATACGGTCTGCGTTCTCAATGGTGGAAAGACGATGCGCTATCACGATAGAAGTGCGATTGCGCATGAGTCCGTCCAGCGCCTGCTGAACATGTTGTTCGGATTCGGTATCCAGCGCTGAAGTCGCTTCGTCCAGCAGCAGGATGGGTGCATTCTTCAGGATTGCACGCGCAATCGCCAGACGCTGACGCTGCCCGCCGGACAAACGCACACCGCGATCGCCGATTTCGCTATACAGCCCGTTAGGCAGATTCTGGATGAACTCCCAGGCGTAAGCGGCCTTGGCTGCGTCTATCACTTGCTCTTCGGGCGTATTCCGCAAATCGCCATAAGCAATATTGTTGAACACCGTATCGTTGAACAGGATCACGTCCTGGCTAACCAGTGCGAACTGCTGGCGCAGGTTCTTGAGCGTAAGTGATCGCACATCCACGCCATCCAGCAGAATCAGGCCCTGCTGTAGCTCGTAAAAACGCGGCAGCAGATTCACCAATGTGGTCTTGCCGCCGCCGGAACGTCCGACCAGCGCGACTTTTTCGCCCGGCTTCACGGTCAGGCTAAGGTTATTGAGTGCATTGCGCTTGGCACTCTCGTAGCGCAGAGTCACCCCACGGAACTCGATCTCGCCCTCGGCACGGCCGATCTCGTTGCTTCCCTCGTCAACCTCGCCGCTGGAATCCATCAAGGCAAACATGCTTTGCGCCGCGGCAATACCCATTTGCAAGTCTTCGTTCATGCTGGTGAGACTTTTGATCGGGGCGATCAACATCAGCAGAGCGCCGAGAAATGCGGCGAATTCGCCTGCGGTGAACCGCCCTGTGGCGTAAAAAACCACCATTCCCAGTGCGATAGCGGCCAGCAGCTCGATGACAAAACTGTTCAACAGCCCGCGACGAATGAACTTCAAGTGCGTGGATCGATTATTGGCAACTGCCTGCGCGAACCGTCGCCACTCATAATCTTCACCGCCGAATATCTTGACCATGCGTTGCCCGGAAATAGCCTCTTCGGACACTTTGGTAATTTCGCCCATGGTCTCCTGGACCTGCTTGCCCGCAGAACGAATCTTCGGCGTCATTTTTTTCAGATAGAGCGCCATGAATGGAATCGTGATTGCAAACACCAGCGTCAGACGCCAGTCCAGATAGAGCATGTATCCGACCATGCCGATGATGGTCAGGGTATCGCGCACCGCACTGATGACGACATTGGTCGACGCCTTGGCAACCCCCTCCGTATCGTAGGTCAGCTTGGAGGTAATAACCCCGGCGGAATTTGCGTCGTAATAGGAAATGGGCAACGCCATCAGGCTCTTGAATGCATCAAGCCGGAGATTTTCCACCACGCGCCGCGCCACCCAGCGCATGGACAATGTAGAAATAAAGCCGGCAATCGCACGAATGGCAAGCATGCCGAACAGGATCAAGGGCAGCCAAGCCAGCTTGCTTGGGTCTTTGTTAACGAAGCCCTCATCCGTGACCTGCTTGATGGCGGCTAAAAAGCCGGTATTAGTGGCCGAAAGCACTACCAGCGCGAGAACACTGACCCCGAACACCGTCTTGTAGCGCCATGCATATTTGAAAAGGCGCTTATAAATCGCGGTGGCATTGGCGGAAACGGGAGGAATCGCCTTTTTGGGCGTGGATTTCGACATGCTGTCCCTGTAAGAGATGAAAGGTCAAAATCCGGTTGGAAACCGGATTTTATTTGACCTGCGTGGCGAAAGTAATGTGCGTATAACCTGCCTGACGCGAAGCTTCCATCACGTTCACCACAGACTGATGCGTGCTTGCCGCGTCGGCATTGATGACAATGGTCGGCTCTTTGCCGGTACCCCCCGCCTTGCGCAGAGCTGCGGCAACCGCTTCGACGGAACGGTCGGCCAACTCGACATCATTGACGGTATAGCGTCCGGCGGCATCAACCCCGACGGAAATCATGGCTGGCTTTTCCTCTGGCGTCGTGGCTTCGGCCGTGGGCAGGTTGATCTGCAACTCATTGATGCGCGAGAAGGTGGCACTCACCACCAGGAAAATAATGATGACGAGCAGCACGTCGATCAACGGAACCAGATTGATCTCCAGTTCCTCGTGCTTTCTGCCTCGCTGGAAATTCATATTACTTGCGCTCGCCCTGAATAATTTCCACCAGCTTGATCGCTTCCTGCTCCATCTCTACGACCAGGCTGTCCACCTTGGCGCGGAAGTGACGGTAGAAAATCATGCTGGGAACGGCGACGATAATACCCATCGCGGTGTTGTATAGCGCCACGGAAATGCCGCGGGCAAACTGGGCTACGTCATGGCCAGTAGCAGTAAAGGCACCGAACAGTTCCACCATCCCGATCACGGTACCGAGCAAGCCCAGCAGCGGGCTGACGGCGGCAATCGTACCCAACGTGGTCAGGTAACGCTCCAGCTTGTGAGTCACCGCGCGACCGGATTCTTCGATGGATTCCTTCATGACTTCGCGTGAATTACCGACATTGCAGATCGCGCCGGCAAAAATTTCGCCCAGCGGCGAATGCTGCTCAAGCCGCGTGCAGGTTTCCTTGGTCACACCGCCCTGCTTCAGCCATTTTTGGACTTCAGGCAAAAGCGTCTTGGGAGCGATCATCTCGGATCGCAATACCCAGAAACGCTCGGCGATGATCGCCAATGAAACGACCGAGGCGAAAATCAGCGGCCAAATCGGCCAGCCGGCTGCCTGAATAATGCTCCACACGATGGCTTTCCTTGTTCTTGAAAATTCGCGCTACTTTATCCTGCGCCACTGTTTTCAGCAAGCCCGGCGCCGTGCTCATGCCAATAACGGGGCGCGCTTCTGCGCCATGTTCTGGCGGTTATTCCGCCCTGATGATCAAGATCAAATATGATCGCGCCGTCCATGTCGTTACGGTATAGCGTGCTGCCGTTTTCTCGATAACGCTCGAGCACTTCCGCCTTGGGATGGCCAAAACGGTTGCGATAGCCGGCTGTAAAAACCGCTGCACGAGGGCTGACCTGTTGAATGAAGTCCGTTGTAGAGGAGGTTTTGCTGCCGTGATGCGGCACCACCAGCACATCTGCATTCAGCGAGGATGCGGCTCGCTCAAGCAGTTCCAACTCTGAAACCCTCTCGATATCCCCGGCAATCAGTAAGCTGCCATACCGACTGACGACCTTGAGCACGCAACTGCGATCGTTATCCTTGAGCTTTTCGACGTGATAGCTCCGGTACGTCGGATGCAGCATTTCGAATCGCACCCCATCCCAGGCCCAGGACTGGCCCGCGAAACAAGGCACATCCCGCCCGGCCATGCCTTGAAGCGGATGATTTGCCGGCAATGGCGACCCCATCCAGCCCACAGGTAAACCTTTCATCACTGAAGCCGCGCCACCGGTGTGATCGCTATCGTCATGCGAAATCAACATGCCGTCCAGGCGAGTGACGCCTTGCCCACGCAGATAGGGAATGACGATGCGGTTCCCGCTGTCGGCATCCTCGGAATACCGGGGCCCGGCATCGTATAAAAGCGTATGGTTTGCCGTCTGCAGAACCACAGACAAGCCTTGTCCGACATCCAGGATGGATGCATGCAACGCACCTGCCTGCGGCGTTGCGGCAAAAGCAGAAACATCGGTGCCAGCCCTGCCCCGCCCAGCCAACGCATCGGAAAGCCTTTCGGCAGCAGCATCCATAAAATACCGCCGACGCCGACAATAATCGTCCATGCCGGTGGCGCATGCTGCTGCCAAACCGCCACGGGCAATCCGGCACCCATTTGCAGCAGGCGCATGCACCAGCTCATGACGGCATGGGCCGCCAGCAATATCGCGTCGATGGGGACAACAGCTCCCAGCAAGGTAAGCGGCGTCACCACCAGACTGACCAACGGAATGGCAAGCGCATTTGCCACCGGGGAAATAATCGAAACCTGCTGAAACAGGGCCAGCAGCAAAGGCGTCAGCCCCAGAGTGATCACCCACTGCGCTTTTACCGACTCTTTCAACCAGCCTGGCCGGGAGAGACGATGGCTTCCGGCATAAGCCAGCAAGGCTACTGCGCCAAAGGACAACCAGAACCCTGGCGCCACCACTGCCCACGGATCGAGCACCACCACAAGCAGCAAAGCCCAGCACAGCACCAGCGACATGGAAACCGCGCGTCCGGACCACAAGGCGGCCGCCAATACCGTCAGCATGTAGAACGTCCGTTGTGTCGGCACAGCGAAACCGGCTAGTAGTGCGTAAGCGCCCGCTACCGCCAGCCCGGCCACGGCTGCGGCCTTGCGTGCCGGCAAGCGCAACGCCAGCCGTTCCACACGACGCCACAGGGCGAACACCAGAGCAAATCCCAGGCTGGCTACCATCGTCACATGGAGCCCTGAAATCGACATCAAATGAATGACGCCCGTCCGGCGAAAAGTTTCCCAATCGTCGTCACTGATCGCATCGTCATCGCCTATCGCCAGGGCAAGCAGCACGCCGGCATAGGGGGCATCGCCCAGCACGGCATTGAATCGCTCGCGCACCGTCTCGCGGACGCGTTCGACCAGATACGCCGGCCGATATACCAGCGGCGCCAGCCTTGTATTGTCAGCACTCTTGCGGATATAGCCGGTCGCGCGAATGTTGCGCTCCAGCGCCCACTCCTCGAAATCGAAGCCGTGGGGGTTATAGGTGCCGTGGGGACGTTTGAGCCGGACAGTGAGTCGCCAGCGCTCGCCGGGACGAAACTCGCTTTTGACATTGGCGGGCGCAAGTTCGCGATAGCCGGCGAAATAACGAGCGATGGAAATCCGCTGCGGCACCCTCGCACTTTCCGTTTCAACGCGTTCGACATCGAAAAGAAAACGTTCGCCGCGCTCCTGCAATTGCGGCAAGGAAGCGACCACGCCCACCAGTTGAATATCCTTGCTTTCCCATTCCGACGGCAAGGCATCGGCCAATCGCAGATGCGCCACGCCGCTTGCCCACAAAAAACCGGCAAGCAAAGAAACCGAAACGATGGAAATACGGAAAAGCGCTGCATGCCGACGCAGCAGAAATGGCAAGCCGATCAGCAGCAGTGCAGCGAACCAGAGCAGAGAGGGTAGCGTCGCCCGCTGTTGCAGCAGCCACACTCCAAACACGAACGCGAGTATGACGCTACGCATTGACTTCTAAACCGGATCAGTCCAGAAGCAGACGGCCATCTTCCAGCCGCAGCACGCGCCCCAGCCGGTTGGCGAGTTCCATATCGTGCGTAACGACGACCAGACTGGTACCGAGGTCGCGATTCAGGTCCAGCATCAGGTCGAACACGCTGTGCGCCGTGTGGCGATCCAGGTTACCGGTCGGCTCATCCGCCAGCACGCATTGGGGGTTGGTCACCAGCGCGCGCGCAACCGCCGCCCGTTGGCGCTCGCCGCCGGAAAGCTCGCCTGGCATGTGCTCCATGCGCTTGCCCAGGCCGACTTTCTCCAGAATTTCCGCTGCCTGCGCCAATGCATCCGTACGCGCCAGCCGGCGAATCATCAGCGGCATCGCGACATTTTCCAACGCGGTGAATTCCGGTAACAAATGATGGAACTGGTAGATGAACCCCAGCGAACGATTGCGCAGCTCTCCGCGCCGCGCCTCGCTTAAGCTCGCCAATGGATTGCCGAGAATATCGACCTCGCCTTGCGACGGCGCATCCAGCCCGCCCAATAAATGCAGCAAGGTGCTCTTGCCCGAACCGGAAGCGCCGACGATGGCAACCTGCTCGCCTTTCGCGATGGAAAGATCGATGCCATTCAATACGGCAACCTCAAGTCCAGTATAAGTCTTATGCAAGTCGCGGCAGGCGACAACAGCAGCATTATTCATAGCGCAGCGCCTCCGCCGGGTTGGTTTTTGCCGCACGCCAGCTCGGGTACAGCGTCGCCAGCAGGCTCAGCACCAGCGACATGGAGGTGATCACGGTCACGTCGCTCCATTGCAATTCGGAAGGAAGATCGCTGATGTAGTACACATCCTTGGCCAGGAACTGGATGCCGAACACATGCTCAATGAGCGGCACCACGGTTTCGATATTCAAGGCCAGCAACACGCCGCCGATCACACCCATCACCGTTCCGATGACGCCGATCAGCGCGCCCTGCACGATGAAAATACGCATGATGCTATGCGGGCTCGCGCCCAATGTACGCAAGATTGCGATATCGGCACGTTTGTCCGTCACCGCCATCACCAACGTCGAAACGATATTGAATGCCGCCACGGCCACGATCAGCGCCAGGATCACAAACATCACGCGCTTCTCCATCTGGACCGCGCGGAAGAAATTGGCATGCTGCTCCGTCCAGTCGCTGATGTAATACGCACCTTGCGGGCCAAGTTTCAGCCCAAGGTCGCGCGAAACCTGCGGCGCCCGGTAAAGATCGTCGAGCTTGAGACGCAGGCCGGAAACCTTGTCGCCCATGCGGTACAGCGTCGCGGCATCCTGCAAATGAATCAGTGCCAGCGCCGAGTCGTATTCGTACATGCCCACCTGAAAGATGCCCACTACACGGAACTGCTTAAGGCGCGGCACCATACCGGTCGGCGTGAACTGCCCCTGCGGCGCCATCACGACCACCTTGTCGCCGATGCCCACACCCAGTGCCAGCGCCAGGTCGGCGCCGAGCACAATACCGAAACCTCCGGGTTTCAAGGCATCGAAACTGCCCGCGCGGATATGCTGGCCAATCTCCGCGACCTTGTCCTCCTGCTCCGGCAACACCCCGCGCACGATGGTGCCCTGCACCGCCTGCCCGAACGACAGCATGCCCTGCGCCATGATGTAGGGCGCACTGGCCTGCACCTCGGGCTGGCCGCGCACGAATTCCGCCACGCTTTGCCAATCGCTCAAGGCATTGTTCGCCCCGCTGATCTGCAAATGTGACGCCACGCCGAGTATCCGCGAACGCAGCTCATGCTGGAACCCGTTCATCACCGACAGCACGACAATCAGCGCGGCAACGCCGAGCGCAATGCCGACCATGCTGGTCATCGAGATGAACGAAATGAAATGATTGCGGCGCTTGGCGCGGGTATAGCGCAGGCCGACGAAGAGTTCGAAAGGCAAAGACATGGGAAGGAATTCTAGCAGGGTTGGCAACTCAATCTGCTAAAATCGCGCTTATGTTTACCGGAATCATACAGGCCGTAGGCCAAATCGAACGCGTCACCCCCGTCGGGGAAGATGCGCGTCTCAATATCGCCGTCGGCGATCTCGACATGAGCGACGTCGCCATGGGCGACAGCATTGCGGTGAACGGGGTCTGCCTGACAGTGGTGGAATTCGACCAGCAAACCTTCCAGGTACATGTTTCCAAGGAAACCTTGTCTTGCACGGTGGGGCTGGATACACCCAAGGCAGTCAATCTCGAAAAAGCCATGCAGTTGGCGGATCGGCTGGGTGGACATCTGGTCAGCGGCCATGTCGATGGAGTCGGTCAGGTCGTCAAATTCGACAAGCTTGGCGACTGCATGCAACTGGTGATCCGCGCGCCGCATGCGATCTCGCGCTATATCGCCGTGAAGGGCTCGATTGCCGTGGACGGCGTCAGCCTGACGGTGAACAGCGTCGATGGCGACGTATTCAGCATCAACCTGATTCCGCACACGCTGGAAGTCACCACGCTCAAACTGCTGGGCATCGGCAGCCGCGTGAATCTCGAAATCGACCTGATCGCGCGCTATGTCGAGCGCATGGCGCAATGGAACAACGAGCCCGAAACCGCATGATCAGCCCTATTCAGGACATTATCGAAGACATCCGCCTGGGACGCATGGTCGTCCTGGTCGACGAGGAGGACCGCGAAAACGAGGGCGATCTGGTGCTTGCCGCGCAATTCGTGACGCCGGAACACATCAACTTCATGGCCAAGCACGGCCGTGGACTGATCTGCCTGACACTTACTGAAGAGCGCTGCCATCAGCTCAACCTGCCATTGATGGTGCGCGAGAATGGTTCCGGGCTGGGAACCAACTTCACGATTTCCATCGAAGCCGCGTCCGGCGTGACGACGGGCATCTCCGCCGCCGACCGTGCGCGCACCATCCAAGCCGCCGTGGCGAAGGGCGCCAAGCCGGAAGACATCGTCAGCCCCGGCCACATCTTCCCGCTGATGGCGCAAAACGGCGGCGTGCTCGCGCGCGCCGGTCATACCGAAGCCGGCTGCGACTTGGCTGCGCTGGCCGGGCTGACACCTACCGGCGTCATTTGCGAAATCCTCAAGGACGACGGCAGCATGGCTCGCCTGCCGGACCTGATCGAATTCGCAGAGCAGCATCAACTCAAGATCGGCACCATTGCCGACCTGATCCACTACCGCAGCCAGAATGAGCGCCTGATCGAACGTGCTGCAGAGCGCACGGTACAGACACCTTTCGGCGAAATGCGCCTGATCGCCTACTCCGACAAGACGGCAAACGAAACGCATCTGGCGCTGGTCAAAGGAGAGCCGGAACCCGAGAAAGAAGTTTTAGTCAGGGTGCATGAGCCGCTATCCATGCTCGACCTGCTGGACAGCAGCAGCAGTAGCCACTCCTGGAATCTGCTGGATGCAATGCAGGAAATACAACATGCGGAATGCGGCGTAATGATCCTGCTGCGGCGCAACGAGAATGGGCAGCAACTGGTGGATCGCATCCTGCATGCCGATGAACCGGTACGCTTCCGGCAGGATCTGCGCGACTACGGCATCGGCTCGCAAATCCTGCTCGACCTGGGCGTCAGGAAAATGAAACTGATGGCCGTGCCGCGCAAGATGCCGAGCATGACCGGCTTCGAACTCGAAGTCATAGGCTATCTGGAACCCAAGTAAAACTGTTTATGCGATAATCGGAACTGTGGAAAACGTCAACCTTACAGGACACTTCCTCATCGCCATGCCAGCCATGGCCGATCCCTATTTTGCCAAGTCCGTCACCTATGTCTGCGAGCATAACGACCAGGGCGCGATGGGCATCGTTATCAATCGTCCCATCGACATGAATCTCAGCGATCTGTTCGAACAGATCAACCTCGAAGCACAAAACCAGGAAGTCGGGCAGACAACTGTGTTTTTTGGCGGTCCGGTGCATATCGACCGCGGCTTTGTGCTGCACCAGCCCATTGGGCACTGGCAGTCGTCACTGGTCGTCAATGGCGATACCGCGCTGACTACCTCCAAGGACATCCTCGAAGCCAGCGCGAAAGGCAGCGGACCGGAAAAAATGCTGGTTACGCTGGGCTACGCAGGCTGGGCCGCAGGACAGTTGGAGCAGGAGATTGCACAGAATGCCTGGCTCACCGTACAGGCAGAAAATTCCGTCATTTTCGACCTCCCCAGCGAACAGAAGCTGAATGCGGCAATGAATCTGCTCGGCCTCGATTTCGCGCGTCTCTCTGACGACGCGGGGCACGCCTGATGCACGTGGCCGCTCCTGCCGACCACACCACTCCCACCCAGGCAATCGGCACCATCCTCGCTTTTGATTTCGGCGAAAAACGCATCGGCGTCGCAGTAGGCGACAATCTGGTCGGGCTCGCACATCCGCTGCTGACCATTTCTGCCGAAAGCAATGACGTCCGGTTCGCCACCATCGGCGGATTGATTGCCGAATGGCAGCCTGTGTTGCTCGTCGTCGGACTTCCCACGCATATGGACGGCACCGAACACGAGCTGACCTTGCTGTGCAGAAAATTCGCACGCCGGCTGGAAGGCCGCTTCAATCTGCCGGTGGCACTGGTCGATGAACGCCTGAGTTCGGCAGAAGCCAGCCAGACGCTAAAAGAAGCCGGTATCGGCGGCCGCAAACAGAAACCCATGCTGGACCAGGTCGCGGCCCAGCTCATCCTGCAACATTACCTGGATCATCATGCAACTGCCTGACGCAGAACAACTCCTGACCGAGCTTGCGAAAAAAATCCGGCCTCTGTTGAGCCGCGGCAATGTCGCGCTGGTCGGCATCCATAGCGGCGGCGCGTGGCTGGCCGAACGCCTCAAAGCCATCCTGGACGGCGACGTACCGCTTGGCACGCTGGATATTTCCTTCTACCGCGACGATTTCGAACAGCGCGGACTGCATTCGCAGATCAAGCCGTCCAATATCCCTTTCGATGTCGATGACTGTCACATCATCCTGATCGACGATGTGCTGTATACCGGCCGTACCATCCGCGGCGCGATGAACGAACTGTTCGACTACGGGCGTCCGGCCAAGATCACGCTGGCGGTGCTGATAGACCGCGGCGGACGCGAAATGCCGGTCGAAGCGCAAATCGTCGGCACACATGTTGAACTGGCGCCGCACCAGAGCCTGGAGCTGCTGCGCGACGATGCCGGAAAATTCTCTCTCAAGCTGCACGAGAACGATTAGGGCATGTTCACATTAATTTCACGCCTGCGTTGCCGAGAAAACGCGATGGATGCAAGGCGCGGAGCGCGGCGAATGGTCATGCAGCCTGCGACACGGTATCTGTGTAACAGCCGGTGCGGGAGCAGACTGCAATCGCCGCCCTCCCGCCCCGGCCGCGCTGCGGATGCCGTGTCGGGCGGCGTACTCGCAAGCTACGCAACGCTGCAGACGCGCGTTATCTCGGCAACCCTTCGGGACGGGGGCGATTTGGGCGCCCTCCTTTGTCGCAAGCCGCTTGTTGTAGGCGGCACAACCACGCGTCTTGCTTCGCGGATGGCATCCCAAATCGCCCCCGTCGCAGACGCGAAATTAATGTGAACATGCCCTAATATGTCCCAAAATCCGCAACTCAATAAAAACGGCGAGCTGCAGCACCTATTGTCCATTGAAGGATTATCCAAGGATATCCTCCGGCACATCCTGGATACCGCCGAATCCTTCACCGGCGTTTCCGAGCGCGAGGTCAAGAAAGTCCCGCTTCTTCGCGGCAAGACGGTGTGCAATATCTTCTTCGAGAACAGCACCCGCACCCGTACCACGTTCGAGATCGCAGCCAAGCGACTATCCGCCGACGTAGTCAGCCTCAACGTCAACAGTTCGTCGCAATCCAAGGGCGAAACCATCCTCGATACCGTGGACAACCTGACCGCAATGCATGCCGACATGTTTGTCGTGCGCCACTCCCAATCCGGCGCGTCGCATTTCATCGCGCGCCACGTGGCACCGCATATCCATGTGATCAATGCCGGCGACGGCCGTCATGCGCATCCCACGCAGGGTTTGCTGGACGTGTTCACCATTCGCCGCTACAAACCGGACATGCACAACTTACGTGTCGCCATCGTTGGCGATTTGCTGCACTCGCGCGTAGCACGCTCCGAAATCCACGCACTGACCACGCTGGGGGTACCTGAAGTGCGCGTGGTCGCACCCAAGACCTTGCTTCCGGAAAATGTGGATCGCATGGGCGTGCAGGTCTACCACGACATGCGCGAAGGACTGAAGGGAGTGGATGTCGTGATGATGCTGCGCCTGCAGAACGAGCGCATGAGCGGCGCGCTACTTTCCTCGGCGCAGGAATACTTCAAGTGCTATGGCCTCACGCAGGAAAAGCTGGCGCTGGCCAAGCCGGATGCCATCGTGATGCATCCGGGCCCGATGAATCGCGGTGTCGAAATCGATTCCGCCGTCGCCGATGGCGCGCAATCCGTGATCCTGCCTCAAGTCACCTACGGCATCGCGGTGCGCATGGCCGTAATGAGCATACTTGCCGGAAATACCGAATGAAAATCCATATCAAGAACGGTCGCCTGATCGACCCGAAAAACAATATCGATGCGGTACAGGATGTGTTCATTGCCGCCGGCAGGATCGTCGCCACCGGCAGCGCGCCTGCAGACTTTCATGCCAACCAGACGCTGGATGCCACCGGGCAAATCGTCTGCCCCGGCCTGGTCGACCTCTCCGCGCGATTGCGCGAACCCGGGTTCGAATACAAGGCCACCCTGGAAAGTGAATTGCGTGCTGCTGCTGCAGGCGGCGTCACCAGCCTGGCCTGCCCGCCGGACACCGACCCGGTGCTGGATGAACCAGGCCTGGTGGAAATGCTCAAGCACCGCGCCAAACTGCTCAATCTGGCGCACGTCTACCCCTTGGGCGCACTGACGCGACAGCTGGAAGGCAAGAACCTGACCGAGATGTGCGAGCTGACCGAAGCCGGTTGCGTCGGCTTTTCGCACGTCAATGCGCCGCTGATCGATACGCAGGTGATGCGCCGCGCGATGCAATACGCCAGCACTTTCGGATTTACCGTCTGGCTGCACCCTGAAGACTCTTATCTCGCCCGCAACGGTGTCGCACATGACGGCGAAGTCGCAGCCAGACTTGGCCTCACAGGCATCCCCGCCAGCGCTGAAACCATTGCGCTGGCAACCATTCTGACACTGGCGCAGGAAGTTGGAGCGCGTGTGCATCTATGCCGCATTTCCTCCCGCGAAGGGGTCGAAATGCTGCGCAAGGCACGGCAGCAAGGATTGCCCGTAAGCTGCGACATCGCCGTCAATCACTTGCACCTGACCGAACACGATATCGGTTTCTTCGATCCGCAGTGCCACCTCAAGCCGCCGCTGCGCTCGCAGCGCGACCGCGATGCGCTGCGCCAGGGTCTGGCCGACGGCACGATCAATGCCATCTGCTCGGATCACACCCCGGTAGACGACGACGCCAAGCTGGCACCCTTTGCCGAGAGCGAACCGGGTGCCGCCGGCATCGAGCTCCTGCTTCCGTTGACACTCAAGTGGGCCGAAGAAAGTGGTACGCCGCTCTTGAAAGCGCTGGCGCGCATCACCAGCGAACCGGCTGCATTGCTCGGCATTGACGCCGGTCATCTCGCCATCGGAGCCTGTGCGGATGTGTGCGTGTTCGATGCGGAAGAGTACTGGAAAGTGGAGCGCCAATCCCTACTTAGCCAAGGGAAAAACACACCTTTCCTGGGCCTGGAATTGGCCGGCAAGGTGCGCGCAACCATCGTCGCAGGGCATCTGGTACACCAGGCTTGAGGCACCGGTACGGCTAGAACAAATCTCCTTCCCTTGCTAGCGGCGACAACCCCTGCTCAAGATTCAATCGCCCGAGCAGCTTGCGTGCGTCAAAAGGTGCCTTCACCTTGATATCGTTATCAAAGTAGCAATACACATCGCGGAATTTTCGCGGCGACGGCTGACGCGCCACAATCAGGTGCGCATCCTCAGGCTGCGCACCCCTGCTCCAGGCAACAATCCTCGCGGCCCAGTTATCCAGCGCGCTATCCGTATACCCGCTGGCATAGAGCTCTTCCGCGCCATGCAACCTTAGATAAACAAAATCGGCGGTTACATCTTCACGATACGGCCATTTCCCCGCCGTGTCCGCAATCACCAAGGCCGCTTTATATTCGCGCAGCAAATCGACGAAGCCTTTATCGACAAAACTCTGATTACGGATTTCAACGGCATGCCGTAATGGACGTTTTTTGTCGATTCCCAGATACGTACGATCTTGCGGACCTGTGTGATGCCGTCGCGAAAATTCCGCCGCAACTTCGGTATCGTGCGGCAGGAGCTTAAGAAACTGTTCGAACTGCTCGGGATTAAACCGAAAGCTGGGCGGAAATTGCCAGAGAATGGGGCCGAGCTTCTCCTTCAGGTGAAACAGGCCGGATGCAAAAAAATTGGCGATGGCCGTCTCTACATTGTCGAGACGCAGGATATGGGTCACATACCGATGCGCCTTGACGCTGAAAACGAAATCCTCGGGAGTTTGCTCATACCAGCTTAGATAGCTCGTCGGTCGTTGCAGGCCGTAAAAGGTGCCATTGATTTCGATGGTTGGCAACGCTCTGGAAGCAAATTGCAGCTCACGCTTCTGCGCCAGATCGGGTGGATAGAAAATTTTGCGCCATGGCGGGTAACGCCAGCCTGAAATGCCGATACGAATTTTGCCGGGCATGAGCGGAGTTCCTGGACAGTGATTGCGAAAGCTGGGGAGTAATCCAGCTTTCGCAATACGACAAAACCCCGTCCACCGAAGTTCGTTAGACGATACCGAGGTGGTCCAGCCCTGCCGAGAGATCCTTGTCTTTCGTCTCTTTGCCTTCCAGCTTGATCTTAAGCCGGATGTCATTCACCGAATCGGCATTGCGCAAGGCATCCTCGTACGTAATCATGTCCGCCTCGTGTAAATCGAACAGCGCCTGGTCGAAGGTTTGCATGCCCAGTTCACGCGACTTCGCCATGATTTCCTTAATCTCGTGCACCTCACCCTTGAAGATCAGGTCGGAAATCAGCGGCGAATTGAGCATGACTTCTACCGCCGGCACACGTCCCTTCCCTTCCTTCTTCGGGATCAGGCGTTGAGAGATAAAAGCCTTGGCATTAAGGGAAAGATCCATCAGCAATTGCTGGCGGCGCTCTTCAGGGAAGAAGTTGATGATGCGGTCCAGCGCCTGATTGGTGCTGTTGGCGTGCAAGGTCGCGAGGCACAAGTGACCGGTTTCGGCGAAGGCGATGGCGTAGTCCATGGTTTCGCGATCGCGGATTTCACCGATCAGGATGACGTCCGGAGCCTGACGCAGCGTATTCTTCAGCGCAGCAAACCAGTTTTCGGTATCCACACCGACTTCACGCTGGGTCACGATGCAATTCTTGTGATCGTGTACAAACTCGATAGGATCTTCGATGGTAATGATGTGGCCGTAGCTGTTTTCATTGCGATAACCCACCATCGCCGCCAGCGAGGTCGATTTCCCGGAGCCGGTAGCGCCGACGAAAATCACCAGCCCGCGCTTGGTCATCGAGATTTCCTTCAGCACGTCCGGCAACCCCAGCTCCTCGAATTTCGGAATCTTGGTCGTGATCGTGCGGAACACCAGCCCGACCGAGCCGCGCTGAATGAATGCATTGACGCGAAAGCGCGCCACATTGGGCAGCCCGATCGCAAAGTTGCATTCCTTGGTGGCATCGAACTCTGCGGCCTGCTTGTCGTTCATGATAGAACGAGCGATTTCCTTGCACTGCTGATTGGTCAGCGTCTGGTTCGTGACAGGGGTTACCTTGCCGTCGACCTTGAGCGCAGGTGGAAAACCATTGGTGATGAACAGGTCGGAAGCATTCTTCGCCAGCATCATGCGCAACAAATCGAATACGAATTTTTCTGCCTGGCCTTGATCCATGATTTATTTCTCCAATTTTTGATAGCGCTCTGGATAACTCGGATATCGCTGCCGGCCTTATACGAATGCATCCTTGTTGGTCGCCTTGCCCTTGGCTTCATCGCCGGCCACCACATTGCGACGCACCAGTTCCATCAGGTTCTGGTCCAGTGTCTGCATGCCGAGCGTCTGACCGGTCTGGATTGCCGAGTACATCTGAGCAACCTTATTCTCACGGATAAGGTTCCGGATCGCCGGCGTGCCGATCATGATTTCGTGCGCCGCCACGCGGCCATTACCGTCCTTGGTCTTGAGCAGCGTCTGCGAAATAACGGCGCGCAGCGATTCCGACAGCATCGAACGCACCATGTCCTTTTCGGCAGCGGGGAACACATCCACGATACGGTCGACGGTCTTCGCTGCCGAGCTGGTATGCAACGTGCCGAACACCAAATGGCCCGTTTCGGCGGCGGTCAGCGCCAGACGGATGGTTTCCAGGTCGCGCATTTCGCCAACCAGAATCACGTCCGGGTCTTCGCGCAATGCGGAACGCAACGCATTGGCGAACGACAGCGTGTGCGGCCCGACTTCGCGCTGATTGATCAGGCAGCGCTTGGACTGGTGCACGAATTCGATGGGATCTTCCACCGTCAGAATGTGGGCGTATTCGTTTTCATTGATGAAATCGACCATCGCCGCCAACGTAGTTGATTTGCCGGAACCGGTCGGACCGGTAACAAGTACCATACCGCGGGGATACTGCGCGATGTCCTTGAAGATCGGCGGCGCTGCCAGCTGCTCCAGCGTCAGCACCTTGGACGGAATCGTCCGAAAGACGGCAGCAGCGCCGCGGTTCTGGTTGAACGCGTTGACGCGGAAACGCGCCAGATTGGGAATTTCGAAGGAAAAGTCGCACTCCAGGTTCTCTTCGTAGAACTTGCGCTGGCCATCGTTCATGATGTCGTACACCATGTCGTGCACCTGGCTGTGGTCCATCGACGGCATGTTGATCTTGCGCACGTCACCGTGAACGCGAATCATCGGCGGCAGCCCGGCGGATAAATGCAAGTCGGAGGCCTTGTTCTTGACCGAAAACGCGAGCAGATCGGAAACGTCCATCGAGATTCCCCTGATATAATTTTTAGTAATCGAATGGACGGATTATGACCTCAATATCGGAACGCTTGCAAGCTGTAAAGTCGCGCCTGCGGCAGGCAGAAAACGAGGCTGGACGGGCTCCGGAATCCGTCGCGCTGATCGCTGTCAGCAAAACACAACCGGCAGATGCAATTCGCGAAGCCTATACCTCTGGGCAATGCGCTTTCGGCGAGAATTATCTTCAGGAAGCGCTGGAAAAAATGGCAGCACTCGCCGATCTGCCGCTGGAATGGCATTTCATCGGCCCGATCCAGAGCAACAAGACACGCCCGATTGCCGAAAATTTTGCATGGGTGCACGGCGTGGATCGCCTGAAAATCGCCCAGCGACTGAGCGATGCCCGCCCGGCAAGCTTGCCACCACTCAACATCTGCATAGAAGTCAATGTTTGCGGAGAGGAAAGCAAGGGCGGCGTCGATCCAAATGAGGTTCAGCCGCTCGCCGATGCCATTGCGCAACTTCCCGGGCTGAAACTGCGCGGACTCATGGCCATCCCTGCGCCGACGAACGACATTGCTTTGCAACGCCAGCAGTTTAGAATGCTGCGGGAACTCCTGGGATCGCTGATGCATCGCGGGTTAGTGCTGGATACCCTATCGATGGGCATGTCGGAGGATTTCCCGGCGGCCATTGCGGAAGGCGCCACTCTTGTGCGCATCGGGACAGCCATTTTTGGACCGCGACAAAAACGGCCCAGTGACGTGTAATTAATGACGCGCAATTTTTCATTGCGCATGATCAATTAGGATTATTAATGAAAATTTCATTCATCGGCGGCGGCAATATGGCGCGCGCGCTCATCGGCGGACTTATCGCCCAAGGCTGGAAAGCCGGTGATATCGGCGTCATCGAGCTCGACCCGGCCAAACGCCAGCAATTGCATGGCGACTTCGGGGTCGCAGTCAGCGATCAATTGCCGAGTGTCTCGATGGCCGATATCGTTGTGCTGGCGATTAAACCGCAGCAACTGCGCGACATCGCCATTTTCCTCGGCAGCCTGCTGCGCAATCAATTGGTCATTTCCATCGCCGCAGGTATCCGTAGCGCCGACCTGATCCGTTGGCTGGGTGGCTATGATGCGGTGATACGCGTCATGCCCAATACCCCGGCACAAATTCGGTGCGGCGTTTCCGCCATGTTCGCCGCACTTGGGGCCAGCGAAGAGCAACGGAGGCAAGCGGAAAACATTCTCGGCGCTGTCGGCAGCACAGTCTGGCTGGACGAAGAAGCGCAAATGGATGCGGTCACCGCCGTTTCCGGCAGCGGTCCCGCCTATGTGTTCTATTTCATCGAAGCCATGCAGCAGGCCGCGCTGGAATTGGGTTTGTCGCCGCAACAGGCGCGCGACCTCAGCCTGCAAACCTTCCTCGGTGCCAGCCAGCTGGCGTTGCAAAGTACGGAAGGCCCCGACGTGCTACGTGCGCAAGTCACTTCCAAGGGCGGAACCACCGAACGCGCGCTCCTCAGCATGGAAACCGCAGGTATAAAAAATGCTATTGTCCAGGCACTGCATGCCGCCGCGGAACGCTCGCGGGAAATGGGCGATTTACTGGGAAAAGATTAAGGGCTGATCCATATGTTCACGCAAGCTATGCAATTCCTGCTGGGAACGATATTCGGCCTTCTCACGCTGGCCTTTCTGTTGCGCTGCTACCTGCAGCTTACCGGTGCACCTTTCCATAACCCGCTGTCGCAGGCGGTCGTGTCGCTGACCAATTTCGCGGTGCGACCAATCCGTCGCATCGTGCCTGCCATCGGCTGGCTGGATACCGCTTCGCTGCTGCTGGCCCTGCTGACGCAACTGGTCCTGCAACTGGCTCTCCTCTGGCTGAGCGACTTCCCTCTACTGGTCGCCGACCCTCAGGTATATCTGGCCTTGCTTGGACTCGCCATGCTGGGCGTAGTGAAACTGTCGCTTTACATCATTCTTTATGCGGTCATCCTGCAAGCGGTCATGAGCTGGATCAACCCCCACACACCCATAGCGCCGGTACTGGACAGCCTTACCCGCCCACTGCTGAGGCCTCTACGCCGACACATGCCATACACCGCCGGCGTCGACCTGACACCATTGATCGTTTTCATTTTCATCGAACTGCTGCTGATGCTACTGGTTGCACCGCTTGAGCAGCAGCTGATGCAATTGTTCTGATGTCCAGCTCCTGGTATCAATTCAAGGAAAACGGGCGCTTGCTGATGCTTGATCTGTATATTCAGCCCAACGCCAGCCGTACCGAAGTTGCCGGTTTGCATGACGGCGCATTGAAAATCAAGGTTGCGGCACCGCCCGCAGACCATCAGGCCAACGATAAGTTATTGGAGTTTCTAAGGAAATCATTTAAAGTCGGCAAGAAGCAGATCCTTTTGAAACACGGGGAACACGCCCGGCACAAAGTCGTCGAGATCGCCGAACCCCAAATCGCACCGGAAAGTTTCTGGACATCGCAATGAGCAACACGCTCGAACAACAAATTACCGATTACCAGCAGTGGCGCGAACAATTGGCAGGCGCCATTACCGATTATCGCGACTGGCTGGAACTCACCGGCGCTTCCGATGGCATGCAGGATCTGCGCCTGTACGATATGGCGCAATCGGTGAAGAACGACCGACTGGTATTGGCCTTCGTCGCGGAGTTCGCCCGCGGCAAGACCGAAACCATCAACGCCCTGTTCTTTTCGGATTTCAAATCCCGCTTGCTGCCCTGCGACCCCGGCCGCACCACAATGTGTCCGACGGAAATTTTCTGGGATGGCAACGAAGAACCCTACGTCAAACTCCTGCCGATCGAGACGCGCAAACGCGACGACGGGCTCGCCTATCTCAAGACCAATCCCAGCGAATGGACCAAGCTGCGTCTGGATACATCCTCTGCAGAAACCATGAAGGAAGCTTTGCACGTACTGGTGGCGCAGAAGGAAGTATCGCTCGAGGAGGCCCGCAATTTAGGGCTGTGGGACGACCAGGATATCGGCATGGCCAATGCCTTGAAAAATCGAGGCACGGTCGAAGTACCGGTTTGGCGTCACGCACTCATCAATTACCCGCATCCACTGCTGAAAAGCGGCCTGGTAATTCTCGATACACCTGGTCTCAATACCTTGGGAACCGAGCCGGAGCTGACCATCAGCATTATTCCGAACGCGCATGCGGTCATTTTCCTGCTCGCAACCGATACCGGCGTTACCAAGTCCGATATGGAAATCTGGACCAAATTCATCCGCGAGCGCACCAGCCGGAAACTGGCGATATTGAACAAGATCGACATCCTCTGGGATGACATGAAAAGCGAAGCCGAAATCAATGCGGTGATCCAGTCCCAGGTGGTCGCAACCGCACGCCAGCTGTCACTTCCTCCCGCCGACGTGTTTGCCATTTCAGCCCAGAAGGCTTTGGTAGCGCGCGTAAAAGACGATGCCGTATTGCTGAAACGTAGCGGCATCGAACGCGTAGAAGAGGTGCTCGCGCAGAGCGTGGTTGCCACCAAGCACGATATATTGCGCAAAACCATCGTCACCGAAACCGCGAACATGGTCAAAAGTTCGCGAAAAACCATGCAGCAGCGCCTCGCTGGCGCACGCGCGCAGCAAGCCGAACTCGACTCGCTGCGCGGCCAGAATCGGGACGTCGTACAGGACATGCTGACCAAGGTGGCCGACGACCGCAAGCTGTACGAGGAATCGGTGCGCACCTTCAACGATGCGAACCAGCGCATCATGCAGCAAGGCGAAGCAATCATGCAGCAGTTAAGCCTGACGCAACTGGACAGGATGCTGGAAAAGAGCCAGAAGAAGATCGGCGACAGTTGGACCACACACGGCCTGAATCAGGGCATGAAAAGCCTGATCAAGGAAACCGGCGAAATGGCGGAAAAGATCAGCACTCAGGCCCAGGCACTCTCGGATATGGGCGAATCCCTCTACCTGCTTTTCCATACCCAACATGGCTTCGACCAATTACGGCCGCCACCGCTGGATATGGCCGGATTCCGCCAAGGCATGCTGGCGTTACAGGCGCACGCCGACGAGTTCTGTGCCGACCCGGTGAATGTCATGACCGAAAAGCATTTCCTGGTCCGCAAATTCTTCTATACGCTGGTCACGCAGGTACGCGGTCAATTCGAAAAAGCAAAACATGATGCCGGCACGTGGTTAAAAGGACTGCTTGCACCGCTCAGGCTTCAAATCTCCGAGCATAAAGCCCAACTCGACAAGCGCACCGAATCGTTGATGAAAATCCACGAAAACCAATCATCCTTGCAGAAGAATATCACCGAGCTTGAAGAGCAATTGTCGGCCTTGCAGAGCCAGAGCGCCACATTGGACCAGATCCTGCTCAAGCTGATGAAGGCTGCGCAAAATTCGGGGGCATCTCCTGCAGCCTCGCCAGCCGAGAGTACTACCGCCGGCGGCCCGACGCTGGGTGTCGCCCCGCTCACGACCTGAGTGTTTGCATTTGTAGGGCGGATGAGCTGCAGGCGTTATCCGCCGTATTAATTTTCCATACGGCGGCAGACACTGCGCTTTTCCGCCCTACGGAATCTACATCAGGACGATATCGAACGCCTCCTGCGCGTACTGGCTTTCCACCTGCAGTGAAATCGGCTTGCCGATGAAGTCTGACAACTGCGCCAGACTCTGCGATTCCTCATCCAGAAACAGATCGATCACGCTTTCCGACGCCAGAACACGGTATTCACGCGCATTGAACTGCCGCGCCTCGCGCACCAGTTCGCGCAGAATCTCGTAACAAACCGTCTGCGCCGTCTTGATCTCGCCACGCCCCTGACAGGCCGGACAGGGCTCGCACAGGATATGCGCCAGGCTTTCGCGGGTACGCTTGCGCGTCATCTCGACCAGCCCCAATCCGGAAAACCCGTGTATCGTCGAACGCACGCGATCCTTGGAAACCGCCTTGCGCAACTCATCCAGAACGGCTTCGCGGTGCGTTTCTTCTTCCATGTCGATGAAATCGATGATGATGATGCCGCCCAGATTGCGCAGTCGCAGTTGGCGCGCGATGGCTTGTGCCGCTTCCAGGTTGGTCTTGAAGATCGTATCCGCCAGGGTCCGGCCGCCGACGAAGCCGCCGGTATTCACGTCTACCGTAGTAAGCGCTTCGGTCTGGTCGAAAATCAGATAACCGCCTGATTTGAGCTCGACTTTCCTGGACAGGGCTTTCTCGATTTCCTGCTCCACACTGCTCAAATCGAACAGCGGCCGCTCACCTGAATAGCGCTCGATGCGATCCACTACGCCAGTAGCGTAGCTTTTGGCGAAATCCATCATCTTCTGGTGCGTTTCGCGGGAATCCACCAGGATGCGGTCGGTATTTTCATTCACCACATCGCGCAGCACCCGCAACGGCAGCGTCAGATCCTGGTAGACCAGCGATCCGCGCGTGACCTCACCATTGGAAGCCTGAATATTGGCCCATACTTTATGCAGATACTCCAGGTCCGCTAGCAACTCATCGTCGCTAGCGGTTTCCGCCAGAGTACGAATGATGTAGCCACCTACACGCACCTCCGGCAGCAATCTCAACAAGCGGTCCCGCAGCGCCTCTCGCTCCGCTTCATCCTCGATACGCTGCGATACGCCGATATGTTCCTGCTGCGGCAGATACACGAGAAAACGCCCGGCAATGCTGATCTGCGTGGTCAATCGCGCCCCTTTGCTGCCGATGGGCTCCTTGATCACCTGCACCATCACCGTCTGGCCTTCGTGCAGCAACTCCTGGATGGGCTTTTCCGCGTTGACTTCGTACTCCAGAATATCCGCGATATGCAGGAATGCCGCACGGGACAGCCCGATTTCGATAAACGCCGACTGCATGCCGGGCAATACGCGACACACTTTTCCCTTGTATACATTGCCGACGAGACCCAGCGAGCTGGTGCGTTCGATGTGAAGTTCCTGCACCACCCCCTGCTCCATGATGGCGACACGGGTTTCCTGCGGGGTAACGTTAATCAGTATTTCTTCGCTCACGGCAGGGTGGCTCCAAATTGTTTGAGCAATTGCGCGGTTTCATAAATGGGCAGGCCCATCACCCCAGAATAACTGCCTTCGATCCTGCGGATGAATGTTCCGGCAAGCCCTTGGATTCCATAACTACCCGCCTTGTCGCGCGGTTCGCCGGAAGCAATATACGCCTTGATATCGGCATCGGTCAGCGGCGCCAGCTCAACCTGTGTACTGGATAGCGCCACTTCGACACGATCCTTGTCGGCTACGGCAACCGCCGTATGCACGACATGCCAGCGGTCGGACATGCGCCGTAGCATCGCAGCCGCATCCGCATCGCTTTCAGGCTTGCCAAGGATCATGCCGTCGATGCAGACCGTGGTGTCCGCGGCAAGCACTGGGCGCAAAGGCAAACCCTGCTCGGCCAGTCGCTGCACGCAAACAGAGGCTTTCTCCTTCGCCAGCCGCAATACGTAATGCTCCGGCGCCTCTTCTGTCAACACGGACTCATCGACGTCCGATGGCAAGACATCGAAATCGATGCCGATCTGGCCGAGAAGCTCGCCGCGACGAGGCGACCGAGAGGCCAGATAGATCTTGAATTTCATGGAATACATTCGCGCTTTCGAAGTTTATCGCTGCAATTCGGATTCGACGACGTCGCGTTTTGTTTTTCCCGCCAGCAGTTCCACCAGGGTCAGGGCGAAATCCATAGCTGTGCCCGGGCCTTTCGAGGTAACGACACGCCCATCAACCACGACCCTTTCGTCGGAATAATGATGTGTGCCGGGTAAATCGTCGATCACGCCAGGAAAACTGGTAGCTCGCTTGCCTTCCAGCAATCCGGCGGCATGTAGCGCCATCGGAGCAGCGCAGATGGCAGCGGTGTATTTGCCTGCGGCAGCCTGCTCCTGCAACGCACTGATAACGCGGCTATCGTTCTTGAGATGCTCCGAACCCGGCATACCGCCGGGCAGAACGATCATGTCGAAAGCGTTCCGGAGCGCTTCATCCAGCGTCGTGTCCGGCACAAGAACCGTGCCGCGGCTGGCGCGTACCGGCCCCGGTTCCAGACCAGCCGTAATGACTTGGATGCCGGCTCGGCGTAAAATGTCGATGACCGTCACCGCCTCCAGCTCTTCGCATCCTTGTGCAAGCGGAATCAATACCTTCGTCATGGCTTGTCTCCTGATTGTGGGATGAGGCAAGGATACTAACCCATTCAATAAGGGCCATCAAATGGACGAGTGGAGCCACCTGTTCAAAGTCGGAATTGCCTTGTTCGCCATCGTCAATCCGATAGGCACAGTACCGATTTTCGTCGCCGCAACCGAAGGTTGGCCGTCCATCGATCGCTCCCGGACAGTGCGCACCATTGCCCTGACCGTTTTCACGGTACTGTCAGTGGCCGTTTTCATCGGCGACAAGATACTGACATTTTTTGGAATCAGCATTCCGTCCTTCCAGGTCGGTGGCGGCATCCTGCTGTTGCTGATGGCGATTTCCATGATGCACGGCAAAGCCATCAGTGACCGGCAAACCGTCGAGGAAGCGCAGGCGGCGATCGACCGCGAGGCCGTCGCCATCGTGCCGCTAAGCATTCCGCTGCTGGCTGGGCCTGGCGCCATCAGCAGCGTCATCATCACTGCCGAGCAAAGCGGCGGATTTTGGGGCCATCTGATGCTGGTGATTCCGGTTTTCGTCGTTGCCGCATCGACATGGGCAATCCTGAGCCTGTCGATGGCGATTGCCAATCGTCTGGGGGCGGTGGGCATCATTATCGTTACACGCCTGATGGGCCTGATTCTGGCCGCGATGGCGATCGAGTTCATGACGCAGGGCTTGGGCAGTCTGTTCCCGGGCTGGCGAACCTAGTAGAATTGCCTGTTTTTCGCGCAATCACATCTCTCATATGATCTGGAAACCCAACGTTACCGTCGCCGCCGTCATCGAACAGGATGGAAAATTCCTGTTGGTCGAGGAAGAAACTGCCGATGGCGTGATGTTCAACCAGCCTGCCGGCCATCTGGAAGACGGGGAAAGCCTGTTCGACGGTGTAATGCGCGAAGTACAGGAAGAAACCGCCTACCGTTTCAAGCCGACGGCGCTGCTTGGGGTCTACCACTGGAAGCACCCGAAAAAAGACATTACCTACCTGCGCTTTGCGTTTACTGGCGAACTCACCGGGCATGACTCGTCGCAAGCGCTGGACGCAGGGATCATTCGTGCCTGCTGGCTGACCCAGGAAGAAATCCGGGAGAGCCAGAACAGGCACCGCAGCCCGCAAGTGCTGACCTGCATCGAACATTACATTGCAGGACAACGTTTCCCATTATCGGTACTGACCCATCTATGAAGAAAAAAGTCATTGTCGGCATGTCCGGCGGTGTTGACTCATCTGTCACCGCACTATTGCTGAAAGAGCAAGGCTACGATGTGGTAGGCCTGTTCATGAAAAACTGGGAAGACGACGACACCGACGAATATTGTCCGGCAAAGCAGGACTTGATCGACGCAGCCGCAGTGGCCGACAGGCTCGACATCGAGATCGAAGCGGTCAATTTTTCGAAAGAATACAAGGAAAAGGTTTTCAACAGTTTCCTGGATGAATACCGTGCCGGCCGCACACCCAACCCGGATATTTTCTGCAACTCCGAGATCAAGTTCCGCGCATTCCTCGACCATGCGATGGGCTTGGGCGCCGACCTGATTGCGACTGGTCATTACGCGCAGGTTCGCGAAGTGGATGGGCTGTTCCAGTTGCTCAAGGCAGAGGACGGCAGCAAGGACCAGAGCTATTTTCTCTATCGCCTCAATCAGTCGCAGCTTTCCAAATCGCTGTTCCCGCTAGGTGGCCTCTACAAGCGCGAAGTGCGCGAAATCGCGCGCAAGGCCGGCCTGGCCACCAGCGAGAAAAAGGACTCCACCGGCATCTGTTTCATTGGCGAACGCCCGTTCCGTGAATTCCTGCAACGTTATCTGCCTACCGAGCCAGGCGAGATGCGTACCCCCGAAGGTAAGGTCGTCGGTCGTCACAGTGGCCTGATGTATTACACCTTGGGCCAGCGGCAAGGGCTAGGCATCGGCGGATCGAAAGAGGGTGACGGCATGCCGTGGTTCGTTGCCGGCAAGGATATGGAAAACAACATACTGACCGTAGTTCAGGGGCATGACCATCCGTTGCTCTACAGCGACGGCCTGCAAGCCGCGCAAATGCATTGGATCGCTGGACACGACCCGCGCGAACACTGGGTGTATGCAGCCAAGACGCGTTACCGCCAGCCTGACGCACCGTGCGAAATCGATTCCATCGATGGCGACCGCTGCGAAATCCGTTTCGGTGAAGCCCAGTGGGCGGTGACGCCAGGACAATCGGTAGTTGTTTATGAAAGCCGGGTTTGTTTGGGCGGAGGCATCATCACCGCACCCGTCAGCTTCTAGAAGATAGGTATCACGGGCCTGGGGCAAGGCCAAAAAATCGGGACCTTAGCGGTCCCGATTTCGTATTTGAACCTTACGCCGCTGGTGGCACGCTATCCTTGAAGGACTGGCGCATCATCACTTGCTCGTAAAGATTGGCAAGGTTGGGGTACTGCTCGCGCCAGCCGAGCTCCGGCATACGCAAGTCGAGATAGCCCAGCACGCAACCCGTGGCAATATCCGCCAACGTGAAGCGATCACCTGCGGCCCATTTATCTTCTCCCATATCCTTCGACATCGTTTGCAGGCCGCGAGTCACCTTCAGCATCTGCCGTTCGATGAGCGTGTCATCCTGCTTTTCAGGTGCGCGACGCTTTTCCATCACAACTGCAACAGCGGCATCGCATACGCCATCGGCCAAGGCCTCCCAGCGGCGCACCAACGCACGATGGCTATTGTCCTGCGGAATCAGACGGGATACCGGGGTTTTGTGATCCAGATAATCGACGATAACAACCGAGTCGTAATAAGCCGTGCCGTCATCCAGCACCAACGTAGGCACTTTGCCGAGCGGGTTAAATTCGGGAACTGGGGAGTCCGGCGCGGCCAGCGAAGGCACCGTCACCAGCTCACATTCAATGTGTTTTTCTGCAAGCACGACACGCACTTTGCGTGCATACGGGCTAGTAGGAGTGATGAAAAGCTTCATTCTGTCTGAGTCAAAACAAGAAGTGGAAACGCATTATAATGCAATAACCTGCCTGGACACAGGCGTGTTCGCACCCTAATTCAGCCTCGCTTTGGAAATCCCTATGCTTCCCTTGACCGACGAAATCGAACGCAATGTGCGCCTTGCGCTGGAGGAAGACATCGGCTCCGGCGACCTGACGGCACAACTGGTTCCTGCCGACCAGGTTGCAACTGCCACGGTTATCAGCCGTGAAGAGGCTGTGCTTTGCGGCAGCGCATGGTTCGAGGCCTGTTTTCGCCTGCTGGACAAAAACATCCACATCCAATGGCATGCTGAAGAAGGCGCACGCATTCATCCCAACCAAATGCTGTGCGAAATCAGCGGCAATGCCAGAACGTTGCTCACCGCCGAGCGATGTGCGCTCAACTTCCTGCAAACCCTTTCCGGCGTCGCTACCGTCACAAGACTTTATGTCGACGCCATTGCAGGCACGTCGGCGGCCATCCTGGATACGCGCAAAACACTGCCTGGCTTGCGTCTCGCGCAGAAATACGCGGTTACGGTCGGCGGTGGCAAAAACCAGCGCATTGGCCTTTATGACGGCATCCTCATCAAGGAAAACCACATCGCTGCCGCAGGCGGTATTCGTCTTGCGCTCGCAGCAGCTAAAAAAACAGGTGGCACCGTCCCCATTCAGATTGAAGTGGAAACGCTGGAGCAACTGCAAACTGCACTGGATGCCGGTGCCAACCTGATCCTGCTGGATAACTTCCCGCCGGAGCTAATGCGCGAAGCCGTCACCCTCACCGCTGACCGCGCTCAACTGGAAGCTTCCGGCAATATCACACTGGATAACGTACGTACCGTGGCTGAAACCGGTGTACAGCGCATTTCCATCGGCAGCCTGACCAAGAACGTCAAGGCCCTGGATCTGTCCATGCGCATCAAGACCTCATGATCAAGCAAAACCGCATGCATATCCGACAGCGAGACCGAAAACTGATGACAAGCGAAATCCTGGATTTACTTCCCCGCACTTGTAGATAAATGCCTGCCGAATTTAATGGCCCAAAACGTTGTCTACATATAAATAAATAGCCTTGACCAATTCAGCGTGAAACGCTACTGTTCAGGGTTTCGCAACAATTTCCACAACTGATTGAATTTATGCAATTGACTGGCGCAGAAATCGTCATCCGCTGCCTGCACGAAGAGAACGTCAAGTTCCTTTTCGGCTATCCCGGCGGTGCGGTTCTTAACATTTACGACGAGATTTTTAAACAGGACAAGTTCAAGCATGTCCTGGTGCGCCACGAGCAGGCAGCTGTGCATGCAGCTGACGCGTATGCGCGCGCCACCGGACAGGTAGGCGTAGCGCTGGTCACATCCGGCCCCGGCGCGACCAATGCGGTGACCGGCATCGCTACGGCTTACATGGATTCGATCCCTATGGTGGTGCTGTCCGGCCAGGTGCCGACACCCGCGATCGGCATGGACGCCTTCCAGGAAGTCGACATGGTCGGCATCACACGCCCTTGCGTGAAGCACAACTTCCTCGTCAAGAACATCAACGAGCTTGCAAGCACAATCAAGAAAGCGTTCTATATCGCCGCCAGCGGCCGGCCCGGCCCGGTGGTCGTGGATATTCCCAAGGACATCACCGCCCACCTCGGCGAATTCGTCTACCCGGAATCCGTGCAGATGCGCTCCTACAATCCGGTGCTCAAAGGCCATTCCGGACAGATCAAGAAAGCGCTGAAGCTGCTGCTTGAAGCCAAGCGGCCGATGATTTACGCCGGCGGCGGCGTGGTGCTGGGCGACGCAGCAGAACCGTTGACGCGACTGGTTCGCCAGCTTGGCTTCCCGATTACCAACACCCTGATGGGTCTTGGCGGCTACCCCGCCACCGACCGCCAATTCGTCGGCATGCTGGGCATGCACGGTACGCTTGAGGCGAACATGGCGATGCAGGAATGCGACGTGCTGCTCGCCGTTGGCGCTCGTTTCGACGACCGTGTGATCGGCAACCCGGCGCACTTCTTCCAGAACCCGCGCACCATCATCCACATCGACGTTGACCCGTCCTCGATTTCCAAGCGCGTGAAGGTGGACGTGCCCATCGTTGGCGACGTCAAGTCAGTGCTCGCTGACATGCTGCACCTGCTGGACGAAACCGAGAAACCGCAGAACGCCGAAACACTCAAGGCCTGGTGGCAGAAAATCGAAGAATGGCGCGGCAAGAACTGCCTCAAATATGCCCCTTCCAGCGAAATCATCAAGCCGCAGTACGTGATCGAAAAACTATGGGAAGTGACCAAGGGCGATGCCTTTGTGACCTCTGACGTCGGCCAGCACCAGATGTGGGCTGCGCAATACTACAAGTTCGACAAGCCGCGCCGCTGGCTGAATTCCGGCGGCCTCGGCACGATGGGCGTCGGCCTGCCTTATGCGATGGGCGCGCAGTTCGCGTTCCCGGACGCGCAGGTCGCCTGCATCACGGGTGAAGGCAGCATCCAGATGAATATCCAGGAGCTTTCCACCTGCAAGCAGTTCCATCTGCCAATCAAGGTGATTCTGCTCAACAACCGCTACCTCGGCATGGTGCGTCAGTGGCAGGAGTTCTTCTACGAGAACCGCTACTCCGAATCGTATGTTGACGCGCTGCCTGACTTCGTCAAACTGGCGGAATCCTACGGCCACGTCGGCATGCGCATCGAAGATCCAAGCGACGTCGAAGGCGCACTGAAGGAAGCCTTCGGGCCGGCGAACAAGGATCGTTTTGTGTTCATGAATTTCCTCACCGACCAGAAGGAAAACGTGTTCCCGATGGTGCCGAACGGCAAAGGCCTGTCTGAAATCATCCTGGCGGAGGACCTGTAATGCGTCACATCGTCTCCCTCCTGATGGAAAACGAAGCGGGTGCGCTATCGCGCGTGGCGGGCCTGTTCTCGGCGCGCGCCTACAACATCGAATCGCTGACTGTAGCGCCGACCGAAGACGAAACCCTGTCGCGCATGACCATTGTCACCTCCGGCTCGGACGACGTGATCGAGCAGATCATCAAACAGCTCAACAAGCTGGTCGACGTAGTCAAGGTGCTGGATCTCAGCGACGGACGCCACATCGAGCGCGAACTGATGCTGGTCAAGGTCAAGGCCACCGGCGTTTACCGCGAGGAAATGAAGCGCATGAGCGACATCTTCCGCGGCCGCATCATTGACGTCGCCGACGGCAGCTACACCATCGAGCTGACCGGCTCCGGCTCCAAGCTGGACGCCTTCCTCGAAGCCATCGACAAGACCGCCATCCTGGAAACGGTACGCACCGGCGCCTCCGGCATCGGCCGCGGCGACCGCATCCTCAAGGTTTAAAAGCTGACTTGGCACCTGCCGCAGCCATTTACAAAAGAATTTAGTTGAAAGGGAAAAAATGAAAGTTTATTACGATAAAGATGCCGACCTGTCCTTGATCAAGGGCAAGCAAGTCACCATCGTCGGCTACGGCTCCCAAGGCCACGCCCACGCGCAAAATCTGAAGGATTCCGGCGTCAACGTGACCGTTGCGCTGCGCAAGGGCGGTGCTTCCTGGGCCAAGGCCGAAACCGCCGGGCACAAGGTTGTCGAAATCGCCGATGCCGTGAAGAACGCCGACGTGGTGATGATCCTGCTGCCGGACGAAACCATGCCACAGGTCTACCACGCCGACATCGAAAAGAACCTGAAGGCTGGCGCCGCACTGGCATTCGCGCACGGTTTCAACATTCATTACAACCAGATCGTGCCGCCGGCTAACGTCGACGTCATCATGGTTGCGCCGAAGGGTCCCGGCCACACCGTGCGTTCCGAATACCTCAAAGGCGGCGGCGTGCCTTCCCTGATCGCCGTGTATCAAGACGCATCCGGCAAGGCCAAGGACATCGCCCTCTCCTATGCTGCTGCCAACGGCGGCACCAAGGGCGGCGTGATCGAAACCAATTTCCGTGAAGAAACTGAAACCGACCTGTTCGGCGAACAAGCCGTGCTGTGCGGCGGCGCTGTCGAACTGGTCAAGGCCGGCTTCGAAACGCTGGTGGAAGCCGGCTACGCTCCGGAAATGGCTTACTTCGAATGCCTGCATGAGCTGAAGCTGATTGTCGACCTGATGTACGAAGGCGGCATCGCCAACATGAACTACTCCATCTCCAACAACGCAGAGTATGGCGAGTACGTGACCGGCCCCGAAGTCATCAACGAAGAATCCCGCTACGCGATGCGCCAGGCCCTGAAGCGCATCCAGAGCGGCGAATACGCGAAGATGTTCATTCTGGAAGGCAAGACCAACTATCCGGAAATGACCGCACGTCGTCGCCTGAACGCAGCCCACCCGATCGAACAAGTCGGCGGCCAACTGCGTGCGATGATGCCGTGGATCGCCAAGAACAAGCTGGTCGACCAAAGCAAGAACTAAGTATTGCCTGAATAAAACGGGGCGCGGCAGTCTTCATGCCCTGCCCCGTTTTTGTTTCTAGCGACCGCATTGATTAAGGACCCATTTTGAGCAACAACTATCCCCACCCCATCATCGCCCGCGAAGGCTGGCCTTTTCTTGCCGCCTCGCTCGCGATTTCCGTCGCTGCGACCTTCTGGTGCGCGTACTGGTCGATCCCGTTGTGGGTCATCACCTTATTCATCCTGCAGTTCTTCCGCGACCCGCCGCGCCAGCTGCCGGACCAGGCGAATGCAGTCATTTCGCCGGCCGACGGCCGGATCGTTGCAGTTGGCAAGTCTTATGACGAATACCTGCAACGCGATACGCTCAAGATCAGCGTGTTCATGAACGTATTCAACGTTCACTCCAACCGCAGCCCGGTCAACGGAACAGTTGAAAAACGCTGGTACCACGAAGGCAAGTTCTTCAATGCAGCATTGGATAAGGCCTCGTTGGAAAACGAGCGCAACGCGCTGTGGATCAAGACAACGGATGGGCAGGATGTGACCTGCGTACAGATCGCCGGGCTGATCGCCCGCCGCATTCTGTGCTACGTTGATACCGGAAGTGTCCTATCGAAGGGACAACGCTACGGCTTTATCCGTTTCGGTTCCCGCGTGGATATCTACCTGCCGGTTACAGCGACGCCCAAGGTAACGCTAGGCGAAAAAGTAAGTGCCGGCGAAACCATACTCGCCGAACTTTAAGGAAACAAAAACCGGATACGAAACTCAGTATCCGGTTTTTTTATTTGCACAAACCCCTCAGGACGCGCGCAACAACTCTTCCGATTGCTTGGAATGTGTCTGCTTATCGGCACCGAGATGAGTCACTAATTCATTCAACGCCAGCTTGTAGACCTCTCTCTTGAACTCGATCACCCCTTCCAGCGGCACCCAATAATCGCTCCAGCGCCACGCATCGAATTCCGGATGCGAGCTTGCCCTAAGCGAAACATCCGTATCCCGCCCGACCAAGCGCAACAAGAACCAGATCTGCTTCTGGCCCTTGTAACTGCCTCGCCATTCGCGTTTCACCCAATGCGAAGGCACATCGTAGCGCAGCCAATCTCGCGTACGCCCCAGTATACGTACATGCTGGGGCAGCAAGCCGACTTCTTCAGTCAGCTCGCGATACATCGCCTGTTCTGGCGTCTCCCCATGCTTGATGCCACCTTGCGGAAACTGCCAGGAATGCTCGCGAATGCGCTTGCCCCAAAAAACCTTGTTGTGGGCATTACAAATGATGATGCCCACGTTAGGCCGGTAACCGTCACGGTCTATCATGGCATTTAAAACCTTAATTGAATGCCGCTATTCTTTCACATTTACAGTCGCCGGGAAAGAAGAGGCCATCTAAACCCATGCCCCTTCTTAGACGAGCGGT
>Ga0255338_1001788_pt1 | contig 37155 bp, 27 predicted proteins | sample MeOH1_35cm_T4_19_FD_203715 | JGI IMG/M metagenome (GOLD analysis project Ga0255338, IMG submission 203715) | Sandy soil microbial communities from University of British Columbia, Vancouver, Canada - MeOH1_35cm_T4_195 | ecosystem: Engineered > Artificial ecosystem > Sand microcosm > Unclassified ...
CGAGCGTATCGACGGTGGCGTATCTCGGGCTCGAGGCGCGCGCAGTCGAGGTGCAGGTGCAGCTCATCCCCGGGCTCCCGGCCTTCAATGTGGTGGGGCTCGCCGACAAGGCAGTGGCGGAAAGCCGCGAGCGGGTGCGCGGCGCGATCGCCGCCATGGGCCTGTCGCTGCCGCCGAAGCGGATCGTGGTGAATCTCTCGCCGGCGGACCTGCCCAAGGAAGGATCGCATTTCGACCTGCCGATCGCGCTCGCCCTGCTCGGCGCGATGGGCGTGGTGGATGCCGAGACGCTCGCCGATTATGTCGTGGTCGGCGAACTCGGGCTGGACGGGCGGGTGGCGCCGTCCCCCGGCGTGCTGCTCGCCGCGCTGCACGCCGCCGAGCTGGGCAAGGGACTGATCTGCCCGGCGGCGCAGGGCAGCGAGGCAGCCTGGGCGGGATCGATCCAGGTGCTCGCGCCGGTCGACATCCTGTCGCTGCTCAATCACTTCAAGGGCCATGCCCTGCTCTCCGCGCCCGAGCCGGGAGCGGTGGAGGAGCCCGGCTTCGGCCCCGACCTGGCGCAGGTGAAAGGGCAGGAGACGGCCAAGCGCGCGCTGGAGATCGCGGCGGCGGGCGGGCACAACCTGTTGATGATCGGGCCGCCCGGCGCGGGCAAGTCGCTGATGGCCTCGTGCCTGCCCGGCATCCTGCCGCCGCTCGACCCGGCCGAGGCGCTGGAGGCATCGATGGTCGCGAGCGTGGCCGGCACGCTGACCGGCGGCCGGCTGACCCGCGCGCGGCCCTATCGCGCGCCGCATCATTCCGCCTCGATGGCGGCGCTGGTCGGCGGCGGCCTCAAGGTGAAGCCGGGCGAGGTGAGCCTCGCGCATCTCGGCGTGCTGTTCCTCGACGAACTGCCCGAATTCCAGCGCGCCGTGCTCGATTCGCTGCGCCAGCCGCTGGAGACCGGCACGGTCAGCGTCGCCCGGGCGAACGCGCATGTCACCTTCCCGGCGCGGGTGCAGCTCGTCGCGGCGATGAACCCGTGCCGCTGCGGGCATCTCGGCGACGCGGCGCTGGCCTGCTCGCGCGCGCCGCGCTGCGCTGCGGATTACCAGGCCAAGGTCTCCGGGCCGCTGCTCGACCGCATCGACCTGCATGTCGAGGTGCAGGCGGTGAGCGCGGCCGATCTGGTCCTGCCGCCACCGGCGGAAGGTTCGGCCGAGGTCGCGGCGCGCGTCGCCGCGGCGCGCAGGATCCAGGCGGCGCGCTATGCCGACCATCCGATCCGCACCAATGCCGAAGTCGACGGCGTGCTGCTCGAGGCAGTCGCCACGCCCGACGAGCCGGGCCGCAAGCTGCTCGCCCAGGCATCCGAGGCGATGCGACTCTCGGCGCGCGGCTATACCCGCATCCTGCGCGTCGCGCGGACGATCGCCGACCTGGCGGGGAGCGAGGGTGTGGGACGTCTCCATGTGGCGGAGGCACTCAGCTATCGGCGGCAGGCGCCGCGGAACTAGCGGGCCGACGGACGGGCACCGCGATGCGCGTGGGACGACAGGATGGCGGGTGCTGCCGCAAGTAAAGCCGGCGACGCGATACTGTCGGGTTGCAAGTAGAAGTGCCATTTTGACAATGCACGTCGACCCGAGGTTTTTGGTGGCGCTATTGGAGAGCTAAAGATAAGCGACGCTATTCGTACGTTGGGGTGCGGCGGCACGGGCGGATTTGACTGCTCGCAAGGCGATAGAGTATTTTTCGGGAATCGCTCGATAGTTGCGGAATTATGAGAATCGGTAGACCGGTAGCGATGCTCTTGGTCGTACGCATATCGGGCCCCGTTCCTGTTCTTGCCTGCCGCATCCGTTGCGCCATCGCGGCCAGGGCAACAGCGCAGGATAGCCGAACTATGACGCGGTTGAATCGCGCGGGGCGGTGACGGCGCAGTTCGAGCAGTGGGGGTGGGTGAGGGCCCGTCGCGCCCGAGAATGTCGCCCGCATTGCCAAGATATACGGGCCCTGTCGCAGCTAATGGCCCGGATCCCTTGCCTGATGCGCGCGGGCGATGAAGGCGAATGGCCGGATAGGGTGGAAGCTGCCCGGGCGGATCAAGTCATATCGTGTAAGAAACGACATTGGTAATTTTCATGGATAACGCGACATATCCGGTTTTTATCCACTTAATCTAATTTGTATCTTTGAAAATAGAGGTGTCATTGAGTTAAATATGCATTTACTCTCCAATTAATTTGGAAATTGTTGAGAGCAATAATGCATCCATATTCGGATGTAACCTCGTTTGACTCGTCGGACGGCAGCATGATCATGCTTAGCAGGGTAGATTTACTGGTCGGGCGGGGGGATTCGGAATGTGCGTTTCGGGCATGATCATGATGTGGGGCGGCGACAAGACCAATATTCCCGCCGGCTGGCTCGAGTGCAGTGGGCAATTGGTCAGCCAGAGCCAGTATCCCGATCTCTTTGCGGCGATCGGCAATAATTTCGGGGTGACGACCTCGGCGAGCGAATTCTACCTGCCCGATCTGCGCGGTCGCTTCGTCCGCGGGGTCGATGACGGGGCCGATCGCGATCCGGACGAAGCCTCGCGCACCGACATGCAGGATCCGACGAAATTGTCGTCCGGTGTCGGCTCGATTCAGTCGCATGCGCTGGAGCAGCACACGCACGGCTACAACCAGATGTCGAGCGGCGGCGACCAGGTCGATGACGGCAGCCATCTCAGCAACAGCTGGGTCGCGTCGGGCGACGCCGACGGCGCGAGTACGAGCACCGAGACGCGGCCGATCAACGCCTATCTCTACTTCATCATCAAATATTGAGGGGAGGGCGTCATGATCATCAAGGCACGCGATCTCTACACGCAATCCCTGAACTTCACGATCGTCAGCGATGATGTCACGCTCGGTCAGTCGACGGTCCAGTACGAGGTGCGCAGATATGTCGACACGCGAAACCTGACGAGGGTCAGTTCCTTCGTGGTCACCTGCACGCAGCGCCTCGTGCTCCCCAATGCGAACCCGTTCCTGCCCGATGGGGACCAGATCGCCGGGTTCTTCGGCTATCCGGCGCTGCTCACCAACAAGATCTGCCTCACCGATCCCAACGAGATCATCGAGACGATGACGCTGATCGACTATTCCCCGAAGACGCTCAACACCTCGGTCACCTCGAGCCAGAGCAACATGAACTCGACCAGTTCGACGATATCGCAGCAATATTCCTCGGGATCGAGCACCGCCCAGACCAACAGCTACGGAACCTCCTCATCGCTCGGCTTCTCCGGCAGCATGTCGTTGAGCAGCTTCGGGTTCAGCGATTCCATGTCCTCGTCGACGGACGATTCCTCGTCGAGCGAGACCAGCAGCGGCACCACGCAGGGGAACGCGATCGACAATGGCGCGCAATATTCGAGCGCGAGTTCGATGGCGATCAAGGACTGGGGCAGCTACGCGCAGCTCGACAGCGGCAACACGATACCGACCTGGATCTGGGGGCAGGAATATCCCTGGAACCTGATCCAGTTCCGCTACGAGGACAATAACGAGAACATCATCCTGCCGGACTATGTCGTCGACCGGCTCTATGACGGAACCCAGGTCTATCCGCCGTCCGAATTGTCCCAGTTCGGCGTGAACTTCGTGTCCAAGGCCGCCTGGCTGGTGACGCCCAAGGCCGGCGTGGCGGGTGCCGAGCAGATCTCCTTCCAGCACACGCTCACTTATTGCACCGCCACGCACCAGTTGCTGGATTCGGCGCTGGTCGCCTCGATCGATACGCTTGCGCCGATCGTCTACCCCCCGACGGGGACGACGCCGACGCTGCTCGATTTGCCGGTGCTGGCGCTCGACCCGATCGGCATGAGCAACGGGGCGGCGCTGGTCGGCTTCGTGCCGGGGCAATTCGACGTCGCCCCCACGTCCGGCGCCGCTTTCGCGATCACCGCCGAATCGAACCTCATGCTCGTGCGCGGCTCCGGCTTCACCGACATCATGACGACCGACTTCTCGGAAGGCGCGGTGCAGATGACGCTGTATTTCAAGCTGCTCGAGAGCAGCGGCAACATCAGCCTGTCGCTGAAGCACTGGGTCAATACCGGCGGTACCTGCGAGCTGGCGATCGTGATCAACGGCACCACCAGCATCACCAAATATGTGAACGCGCCCGAGGCGGGCAGCGGCGGCGACAATGTCCTGGTCGTGCCGCTGCGCTGCAAGGATTTCACCTCGGTCGATTATTGCGACTTCCTGCAGTTCGGCCTCAACACCGTGACGCTCACCCTGACCTCGACGAGCAGCCCGGCGGCGACCTACACGCTGCAAGCGATGGCAGTCGGCTGAGCGCGCGCGGCGGCGGGGCGGCGATGCGGCGATGAACGAGCTGATCGTCTTCTCCTGGAACGTGCTGAAGAAGAGCCTGAAGCATTTCCGGGCCACGCCCGACACGGTGACCCGCCTGATCGCCGGCATCTTGTCGGCGCTGGAGGCGAACGGCGCGGATATCGGAACGCCGTTCGTCGGCTTCCTGCTCGAGATCACGGGCAGCGACCGGTCCGTGCAGGGGATGTGTGAGATCCTGAAGGCGGAATACAGGAAGCAGACCGGGCAGGATGCCGATTTCGAAGCCCATTCCTCCGGCGGGGTGGGGGCCACACGCGAATCGATCATCACCATCAGCCGCGGCGTCCGGATGGTGACCGAAGAATTCGATGCGCGGGGCGAACTGTCCAAATTCGTAGCAAGCGACAAGCAGAACGCCGAAAACTCGCTGACCAATCACAACAATATGATTGCGAACAGGGGCCTGCGCGTTCGCAAGAAGCAGAGAAGCAAGGCGAAATCCGCCATATTCCGCGCGGCGCGGCACGAGCCCGACTGGTATCGCAACGGGGTGATGGTGAATGTCCGATATGGCAACGACAGCCTCAGGATCGCCGCCATCCATGCGCCGGGCCCGAATTTGAGCAGCAAGGTGGCAGAGGTGGTGGATGCGATCGTCGCCAAGGCCAGTGACCAGAACGTCGATATCCTGATCGGAGACCTGAACCGGCAAGGCGCTTTCGGCACGGCATTCTTCGACGATCTCTCCGGGAAATGGTCGAGCGGGACGTCGTTCAAGAAGAGCGCGACGCCGACCCTGGGCAAGAGCCGCTGGGACCGGATATTGGTCAACAAGACCCGGGCCTTCGAGATCTACTCCGCCGACCCCATCCCTGTCGCGCGGCCGGCTGACTTGAATCTCGGCATGCTGACCGATCACGCGATCGTCCATGCGCGCGTCTACGACAAGGCCGTGACGATCCCCGTCGCCCTGGCGGCGGGGACGATCCCGAATTCACTTCTCGGATCGAGCGACATCGTCATGACCGAGTCGCCGCTCGTTCAGAGCGTGATGCCCTCGTTGACATCCCCGCTCGCCGCGACCGATGCGTCCTCGCTGGCGTCGCCGCTCCTTTCGAACAGCACCCCCGCGCCGGTGTCGTCGCTGCTCAGCCCGCCACCGTCGATCGAGCCGAATCCGCTGATGACGCCGTCAAACCCGACCACGTCCGAGGCCCTGCTATCCTCCATGCCGAACGCGCCGACCGGGCCGCTCTCGGCCTCGGGCGCCGACCTGACGACGGCGGAGGGAGTCCAGGCGGCCCTGCCATCCGTACCGAAGGGCGGCCTGACATCAATGGATGCCGAGGAACTGGCCATTATGCTCGTGCCGTGAGCAGGCGCCGCCTGGCGGACCGGGACGCCAATCTCGCGCATGCCGTCCCCGGGGCCTCCATGGCGCGAGGAATGAAAGATATCCGCGTCGCTTCGTCATCAGGGCGACGCGATCCGGCCCGTGCAGACAGGCGCTTTTTCGTCCGGAAGTTTTCGTTAAACGCTTGGAGAGCATCCAACGTCGAGGGTTGGGTCACGCGTTTTCCACTCGGGGGCGGTCATGCTTGCATTGTTCATGGCACTGGTGTTGCCGGCGGCCGACATCGCGGACCTGTCCTGGATGGCAGGCCATTGGCTCGAATGCTCCGCGAGAGGGGAAGCGGCGGAGACGTGGACGGACGGCCGCGGGCAGGTGATGCTCGGTCTCAGCAAGTCAGTGCGTGACGGCCGAACCAGCTGGGAGCTTTCCCGCATCGACCGGACGGCGGACGGCATCACCTTCTTCGCCAGCCCCAAGGGTCAGCTGCCCACCGCCTTCAGGGCCATATCGATCACCCGGGACAAGGCGGTGTTCGAGCAGCTGGATCATGATTTTCCGCAGCGCGTGATCTACCTGCGGCAGGGGGATCGGCTGACGGGGCGGATCGAAGGTGTCGTTGCGGGCAGGCCAAAATTCGTCGAATGGCACTACGAACGCGCGGCCCTGAACGCTGCGTGTCCCCCTGCTTCGCGCCGATAGTCCGTGAGCGCCTGATTGATCTTCCGACGCCGAGACACACGACTTCGCATTACTTATCAAGGTATTAACCAAGCAAGCTTGCGCTGACAACTCCTGCCAGATCGGTTCGAGTTCTCCGTTCCCCGCATTGACTCGCCCCCGCGTGCGGCACATTTTCCGCGCGCAGTGCGAGGCATTGTGCCGTAGCCGCGCCGCCTTTCGAACCGCTTTTCCCATGGAGGATTCGCATGTCCGACGCCGCATCGGGGGGCTTTGTCGCGCCCGTGTTCAGCACCACCGCGGCCGCCGTGGCGGCCATGCCCGCCGGCGGCAGCGGCGTCGGCATCTGTCTCAGCGGGGGCGGATCGCGGGCGATGGGGGCGGCGATGGGGCAGCTCCAGGCGCTGGAGATGCTGACGTCGGGCGGCTCGAGCTTGCTCAGTCAGATCGCGGCCATGTCGACGGTGTCCGGCGGCGGATGGATCGGGGTTCCCTTCACCTATCTGCCTTCCAGCTTCACCGACGCACAGTTCCTGGGCAGCTATACCGCGCCGGCCGCGCTTACCGAGACGCTGATCCGCCAGTCTCCCACGGGGTGGATCGGCGGGCAGGTGTCGAGCGGCTTCTCGATCGCGGATCTTGCCGCGGGCGCCGTCTATCTGAGCGCCAAGGGCGTGCCGTCGAGCATGTTGTGGCAGACGCTGATGGGGCTGCATTTCCTGCGGCCCTATGGCCTGTTTCCCGCGTCGTCGTCGGACTGGCAGCCGGACACGCTCTTTTCCGACGATGCCGCGACGCTGGAGAGCGCCGTGACGGGACCGAATCCGGCGCTGGCGGACGTGCCCGCCTATCTGGTAGCGCAAGTGCCGGGGCAGGGACGGCCCTATCTGCTCAGCATCGCGAGCATGTTCGTCACGCTGCCGGGCGGCGGCACGGGCGGCGCTGATGCGAAGATGCTCGTGCCGGTCCAGTCAACGCCGATCCTGGCCGGCGTCCTCCCGGCGCCGTCGGGGGCAGTCGATGCGGGCGGCCAGTCGGTCGGCGGCGCCGCGATCGGGTCCTTCGGCTTCAACTCGGTCTTCACGGCGTCGGGGAGCGCCGGGGCGACGATCCAGCAGGACCGGCAATGGTCGCTGATGGACATTCTCGGCACCAGCAGCGCTGCCTTCGCCGCCACGCTGGAGGGGCGGCTGGCCGACTGGGCGCGCTCCCCCGAACGGTTCGCTGCCGCGCTGCGACTGCAGAAGGAGAGCGCCGCGGCGGCTTTCGCCGAGATCGGCAAGGCGGCGGCCGATGTCGCGGCCACGCTGGAGACGGTCGCCGCCACCGTGGAGGCGGACGGCTTCGATGCCGCCAAGACGAAGCTCGGCGGGCTGGCCGTGCTGACCGGCCTGGTCCCGAAATATGATTACTGGTCGCCGGCCGACCCGCCGTCAGCCGGCACCGCGACGCTGCAGCATTTCGCCGATGGCGGCTCGCTCGACAATACGGGGGTGACCTCGATGCTGCTCTATCCCGGCATCACCAGCATCATCGCCTGCGTGAACACCGAGAATGCGATCACGCAGGACAGCAAGGGCACGATCGTCGTCGATTCCAGCATTCCCGCGCTGTTCGGGTTCCAGGGGTACAGCAGCAAGACGGCGAGCCCCTATATGCCGGCGTCGGACGCCCCGGCGGGCGATCTCCAGCGCCTGAACCAGGTGTTCCCGAGCGGGGACTTCCAGCCGCTGCTCGACGGGCTGTGGCAGAGCATCGGCGGCAACGAGAGCATGGCGCCGATCTTCCGCCAGCAGCTCACCACCGTCGCGAACGACTGGTTCGGCATTCCCGCCGGCCGTACGGTGACGGTCCTGTGGGTGTATCTCGGCATGTCGCAGACCTGGCGGAGCGAGATCACGGACGGCTGGGTGAAGGCCAGTCTCGACGTGGAGATGCTCACCCAGGATTTCCCGCATTACGGCACGCTGCGCACCGAGCGTTCGCCGACGCAGATGAACCTGCTTTCCAACCTGACCGCCTGGACGGTGCTGCAGAACAGCGCGGCGTTCACCGGGCTGTTCTAGGGCGCGCGCGGGCATCGCGACAAGACGGCGGCGATCGCCCGGATCATGCGGCGCGCCGGCCTCGGCGGATCGTCGCGATAGCCGGGAACGGCGAGCTCGGGGTGGCTCCTGCCGGGGCGATCTGGCCGCGCGGCTGGGATGCTGCCGGCGTAGTCGCTCATTCGTCCGCATTTTTTCGAGCGATCAGCGCCGAGAGGCGCCTGCGGGAAGCAACATCCGCGCTCCCGCGCCCGCGCCCGGCCGCCGCTACACCCGATCCGATTGACATCCTCCAGCATCGCCCCTAGCCACAATTGCGAACGCGAATGATTCGCAATAGCATCAAGGAAAGGGGTTCAGATGATCTTTCGGCAGGACGACGCGCGACCGGGCCGCCGTTGCGGCGCGGTGCGGACGAGGGGGGCGGGCAGCGGCCTGGCCGGGTCCGGAGGCGCCGTACTGGCACTGGCCGGCGCGTTGCTGTCGAGTACGGCGGCGGCGGCGGACAAGGCGGGGGTGAGCGACGAGGAGGCGCGCAACACCGTCACGGTCACTGCCACCCGGCTGCCCCAGGCGGTCGAGGACGTGCCCGTCACGGTGACGGTGATCGACGAGAAGCGCATCGCGGACGAGCTGGCCTCGACCATCAAGGACCTGGTCCGCTTCGAACCCGGGGTCAGCGTCCGCCGCGCGCCGGCGCGGTTCGGCGCGGCGCTCGGCGTCACCGGACGGGACGGCAATGCCGGGTTCAACATCCGCGGGCTGGAGGGCAACCGCGTGCTGATCCAGGTCGATGGCGTGCGGGTGCCCGACGGCTTCGAATTCGGCGCGCAATCGGCCGGGCGCGGCGATTATGTCGATCTCGGCATCATCAAGTCGGTCGAGATCCTGCGTGGCCCGGCTTCGGCGCTCTATGGCAGCGACGGGCTGGCCGGGGCGGTCAGCTTCGTCACCAGCGATCCGCAGGATTTCCTGCGCGACGGCGCGGCGATCGGCGGCATGGCGCGCGCCGCCTATGACTCGGCCGACGACCAGTTCAGCGAGACCGGCATCGTCGCCGGCCGCTCGGGCCAGTGGTCGGCGATGTTCGCCTATACCCGGCGCGACGGGCACGAGCTCGACAACCAGGGGACGAACGACGCCCCCAATGCCAACCGCACCACGCCCAACCCGCAGGACAGCCGGTCGAACGCCGTGCTCGGCAAGCTGGTCTGGGCGCCGGCCGAGGGGCACCGCTTCCGCCTGACGGTCGATCATCTCGACGCCCATGTGTCTACCGATGTGCTCAGCGGGGTCGCCGCGATTCCGTCGAGTGCGACGAGCGTGATCGGCCTCACCGCGCGCGACCGCACGCGGCGCGACCGGGTCAGCCTCGACTGGCGCTATGCCGGCACCGGCACGATCGAGGGCGCGCAGGTCACCGGCTGGTACCAGGATGGCGAGAATCGCCAGTTCACCGCCGAGGACCGCAACACCGCCGCCGACCGCACCCGGCTCAACAGCTTCGCGAACCGGGTGTTCGGCGCCAGCGCCGAGCTGCGCGCGCGGTTCGCGACCGGGCCGGTCGACCACCACCTCGTCGCCGGCGGCGATGTGAGCTTCACCCGGCAGCAGGGCGTGCGCGACGGCACGGTGCCGACCGCGCCCGACGTCTTCCCGACGCGCGCCTTCCCGGTCACCGACTATACGCTGGGCGGCGCCTTCCTGGCGGACGAGATTGCGGTCGCCGGCGGCCTGCTCACCCTCTATCCCGCGATCCGCATCGACTATTACAAGCTGGCGCCGAAGCGGGACGCGATCACCCCCATACCGGCCGTGGCCGGGCAGGACGGATCCAAGGTCTCGCCCAAGCTCGGCGCGGTGCTGAAGCTCGACGCTGTCCGGCTGTTCGCCAATTATGCGCGCGGCTTCAAGGCGCCCTCGCCGACCCAGGTGAACCAGTTCTTCGAGAACCTGGCCTATGGCTATACCTCGCGCCCCAACCCCGACCTCCGGCCCGAGACGAGCGAGACCTGGGAGGGCGGGCTGCGGATCGGCAGCGAGGCGGTATCCTTCTCGGCGACCGGCTTCACCGGGCGCTACCGCGATTTCATCAGCCAGGAGGTGGTCGGCGGCAGCTTCACCCCGACCGATCCGGCGATCTACCAGTTCGTCAATCTCGCCCGGGTCCGCATCAAGGGGCTGGAGGGGCGGCTCGACGCCCATGACCGCAATGGCGTGAGCGCGCGCTTCGCGGTCAGCTATGCGGTGGGCACGGTGATCGGCGCGGGCAATGTCCGCTCGCCGCTGTCGACGATCGATCCGCTCAAGCTGGTGCTGGGGGTCGGTTATGACGATCCCGCCCGGCGCTACGGCGGACAGCTGGTGGCGACGCATGCGGCGCGCAAGGAACGCGCCGCCACCACCGGCCTGTGTTCGGGCGACTGCTTCCGGCCGGACGGCTTCACCATCCTCGACGCGACCGCCTATGTCCGGGTCGGTCCCGCGGTCACGCTGCGCGCCGGGATCTTCAACCTGCTCGACGCGAAATATGCCTGGTGGAGCGATGTGCGCGGCCTCGCCGCCAGTTCGCCCGTCACCGACGCCTATACCCAGCCCGGCCGCAACGCGAGCGTCTCGCTCACCGCCCGCTTCTGACGATGAGGACCACGACCATGCATCTTCCCCGCACGATGATCTTCCTGGCGGCGCTGATCGCCGCCCCGCTTGCCGCGCCGGTCTATGCCGACGGGCCGGTCAAGGCCCGGACCGCGGCGGCGCAGCAAGCCGCCTTCGCCGCCGATCGTGCCGCGATCCTCGCCATGGCGGGCAATTACAAGGTGACGTTCGACATGCGCGAGACGACGCCGTGGCGCGCCGATTATGCGCCGATCCCGGCCAAGGTCTCGGGCGGGCACGAAAGCGTCCGCGTGATCGAGGACAGCGGCCGTCGCATCGTCCTGCAGCACCTGCTGGTGGCGACGGGAGAAGACGGCAAGCCGATCGTGATCAAGCATTGGCGGCAGGACTGGAATTACGAGCCGGCCGACCTGCTCGTCTATGCCGGGCAGGGCCGCTGGACGCTCGAAGCGGTGCCGGTGGCGATGCGCGCCGGCCGCTGGTCGCAGACGGTGTGGCAGACCGACGATTCGCCGCGCTATGGCGGCTGGGGCCAGTGGACCGACGAGGGCGGGGTGCGCCGCTGGCGCAGCAACTGGACCTGGCGCCCGCTGGCGCGGCGCGATGCCGTCCGCCATCCGCGCTATGACCGCTATCTCGGCATCAACCGGCACTCGCCGACGCCCGCGGGCTGGATCCACTGGCAGGACAATATGAAGATGGGGACAGTCGACGGGAAGCTCGTCCCCTTCGTCCAGGAAGCCGTGCTCAACAGCTATGTGCGCGACGACGGCTATGACGTGAAGGCGGGCGACGCCTATTGGGCGGCGACCAGCGACTATTGGGCCGCCGTCCGCGCCGGCTGGGACGCGGCGATCGCGCGCGACAAGGGCGTATCGGTCGCGGAGGTGGCGGAGACCGGCTCGGCCTCGGGCGAAAGGCTGATGGGCTTTGCCGACGATATCCAGGCGGGCAAGCTGACGAGCGCGGCGGCGATCGAGCAGGCCCGGGCAGTGATCGCCGAGGTCACGAAGCGCTGAGCGCGGTATCCGGGGCGCCGGCGCGCGGCGCCCCGGGGAGAGCTCAGCCGCGACGGCCGTCCCAGTCGCGCTTCTCCAGCCGCAGCCGGGCATGGACCCGGTTCACCTGTGCCTGCAGCGTCGTGACCTCGGCGCGCGTCAGGCCGTTGCGGACATAGCCGTTGTACAGGCGCTGCACGTTGACCGCGTCGCGCCGCAGGCCGACTGCCTCGCGGGCGGAGATGGTGCGGCGCTGCTGGGCGCGCTGGATCTGGTTCTGCAGCTGGTTGATGTCGCTCTGGATCTGCCGCTGCACGACCGGCTGGATGCGCCAGGCCTGGGCGGAAGCGGGGACTGCGGCGGCGGTCGCCGACAGCATCGCGATCGAGATAAGTAGCTTGCGCATGACAATAACTCCCGTTTCAAATCTTTCGACGCCGCTGCGGCGTCAGGGGCACAGTGCAACGCGCATGTCGCAGGATTGTCCCGCAGGCCGCTGAATTGTGTCGCGATTTGTCGCCGGCTGGGCGGGTTCGTTCAGGTTGCCCGGCGCCGCCGGAGGATCAGGTGGTGTGAAGACAGCCGAGACGCCGGGGGAAGGGCGATGCGCCTTTCCCCATCGCCCGGCGCGATTGTCATAACCGTTTCGGTGCCGACTCCGAATCCGTGCTCGCCCGCCCGTGGCATGATGCGTGCCGATGGGCGCCACGGGCGCCACGCAACGGGAGCGGGACATGGCAGGCGAGCGCAGCAACGGCACCACCCACGGCACAGGCGGAACGCCAACCCCGACCCCGGCACCGCCGCCCCGGCCCAACATCCTGCTGATCACCTGCGATCAATATCGCTTCCCGCGCTTTTCCTATGGCGCCGAGGGCGGTTTCGACGAGCGCCTGAAGGAGATTCTCGGCTTCCAGGGCGAGATCCGCGAGGACAATCCCTATGCGAAATTCTTCCCCGGCCTGTTGCGGCTGCGCAAGAACGCGGCGGTGCTGCGCAACCACACGATCGCGGCAAGCGCCTGCACCCCCAGCCGCGCGGTGATCTATACCGGGCAGTACGGGACCAAGACCGGGGTGACCCAGACCGACGGGCTGTTCAAGAACGGCGATTCCCCGAACTTTCCCTGGCTCGCGGCGGACGGCATTCCGACGCTCGGCACCTGGATGCGCGCCGCGGGCTATTCCACCCATTATTTCGGCAAGTGGCACGTCTCCAACCCGCCCGAGCATTCGCTCAAACGCTATGGTTTCGACGACTGGGAGGAATCCTATCCCGAGCCGCACGGCGCCCAGGCCAATAATCTCGGCATCTACCGCGATGCCGAATTCGCCGGCAGCGCGAGCAACTTCATCCGCCGCCAGGGTCTCGCCGCCAACTACAACCGTGCCTATGCCTCGATGCTGGCGCAGGACCCGGCCTCGACGGGGCCGGACATCGCCGATATCCCGCCCTGGTTCGCGGTCGCGTCCTTCGCCAATCCGCACGACATCGCGACCTATCCCGGGGTGATCGCGCAGGCGCTGCCCGATCCCGACACCCGCAGCGGCATGCAATCGATCTTCGGGCCGCTGACCGTGCCCCTGGTGGGCGAGGAGACGCTGCCCCCGGCGGCCGGCACCGCCCAGATTCCGCTCAATCCGGACGATTTCCCGCAGGATTGCGCCAATCCGTCGCCGACCCAGAACGAGTCGCTCGAGGACAAGCCGAGTTGCCAGCACGAGGCCGCCTACAAGGTGGGGCTCGCGCTCGCCTCCAAGGGCGGGTTCAACGTCGTTGCCGGGCTGGTCGGTGGTGCCGAGGCGAACGGGCTGCAGCCGACCGGCGATAACGCGATGGCCGCCGCGGTCGCCTTTTCGCTGCGCAGCTGCATCCCCTTCCAGCTCGCCGGCGATCCCGGGCCCGACCAGAACTGCCTGCAGTTCCTCCAGCTCTATGCCTGGCTCCATGCCGCCGTCGATGTGCAGATCAACGCCGTGCTCGAGGCGCTCGAGGAATCGGGCCAGGCCGACAACACCATCGTCATCTTCCTGGCGGACCATGGCGAATATGGCGCCGCGCACGGCATGATGATCGAGAAATGGCACGCCGCCTATCAGGAGGCGCTGCACGTGCCGGTGGTGGTGCAGTTTCCGGGCGGCGACAGCGGATCGGCCCAGGCCGGGATCGTTGCGCCCGAGCCGGCCCAGATCGATGCGCTGACCAGCCATATCGATATCCTGCCGACCGTGCTCGGCCTCGCCGGGGTGAGCGCGACCGAGATGCAGGAGATCGCCCAGCAACTGGCCCAGACCCGCCCGGTGCCACGGTTGCCGGGAGTCGACCTGTCCGCGCTGATCGAAAGCGCGGTCAATGGCGCGCCGGTGGAGATTCCAATCGTCGAGCCCGACGGCGAGATCCGCGAGGGCGTGCTGTTCATCACCGACGACGAGATCACCGCGCCGCTCCCGCCAGCGCGGACGGCGACCGAAAAGCGCTCCTACCAGGAGTTCGCCGTCTATCAGGAGATAGTCGAGTCGGTCATCCACGGGACGCATGGCAAGGGGCCGGTCGCTGACCTGAAGCACGGATCAGTGAAGCAGCCCAACCATGTCCGGGCGGTACGCACCATGGACTACAAGCTGGCGCGCTATTTCGACCCGTCGGGCCGGGCGGCGCAGGAATGGGAGATGTACGACCTGAAGAACGATCCGAACGAGGCGATCAATCTCGTCGAGGTCGCTACGACGCCCCCCACCGCGCGGGCCGCGCTTCCCCATGCCGCGAAGATCCAGGAAGTGGCCGATCACCTGGCCGCGCTGCTCCGGAAACTTGAAAGGCGCGACCTGTAGTCCGGGTCAAGTTGCGGTCGGTGACCGGACGCCCCGCACTGCGCGATAGTCAAGAGATTGCTCTGGCGCGCCTTTTACGTCAGCTTCCATCGGCGCCGAAAGCGACGCGGAGAAGAGGGAAGCTATCATGGAATGGATGATTTTGCCGCTGAAGCGGTACGCCCAGTTCAGCGGCCGCTCGCGGCGGATGGAATATTGGATGTGGATGCTGTTCGTCATTATCGCGACGATCGTGCTCAGCGTGCTCGACTCGATCCTCGGCCTCGGTGGCCGGACGCAGGTGGGGCCGGGCGCGGTACCAGGCGGATACAGCTATGGCGCGGGCGTGTCCGGCGGGTGGCTGGCCAATATCTTCAGCCTCGCCGTGCTCATTCCCGGTCTCGCGGTGTCGGTGCGGCGCCTGCACGACGTCAATCGCAGCGGCTGGTGGCTGCTGGTCCCGCTTGCTCCCTATGCGGTCGGCTTCGCGATCTTGTTCACGCTCACTGCGGGCGGCGGCGGAGTGTCGGGCCTGCTCGTTCTCTCCATGCTCGCGATGGTGGCCGGCCTTATTGGGGCGATCGTGCTGCTTGTCTGGTTTTGCATGCCGGGAACCGTGGGCACGAATGATTATGGTCCGGACCCGCTGGATGATTCCAACGAAGACCTGACCAGGACGTTCGAATAAGAATATCCTCCGGCGCGTCGCGGGGGCGATTTCACCGACTTCCTGTCCGACGCACAAAGCAAGACCCGGGAAGGCCGCTCGGCCTTCCCGGGTCTTGCTTGCTACGATCGGGTCAAGGACCCGGGCGTGTCAGACAGTCTTTTTCGGACGGCCGCGCGGCGCCTTGGGGGCGGGAGCAGCATCGGTCCCGGCGGGGGCAGCCGCCTTGCGGGCGCCAGGCTTGCGGCCGAGGCCGATCTTCTTCGCCATCGCGCGGCGCGCTTCCGAATAAGTCGCAGCGACCATCGGATAGTCGGCCTTCAGGCCATAGCGGGCGCGATATTCGTCCGGCGTGAGGCCGTGGCCCGAAAGATGGCGGCGCAGCGTCTTGTACGGCTTGCCGTCGATCAGCGAGATGATGTGGTCCTTGGACGCGAGCGACTTGCGCACGGTCACGGCCGGGACATACTCGGTGGAAGCAGCGGGCTCGGCTTCTTCACTGCCCGACCCGGCCAGCGCGCTGACCGTCGCATGCATCTTCTGAAGGAACGCCGGCACTTCGTCAGCGGACACGCGATTGTTGGGATTGCCGAGCCACGCAATCGTCAGCTCGGTCGCGAGTTCAGTCGCGTTGAAGTCAAGGGTGTCGTCGGCCATTAGTTCCTCCGGAATGGATGTATCGCTCCTTAGCGGGATTGTTGGTGCCGTCAACAGCATGCAGGGCAATTGTCGCAGTGTAGCGGTGGAAAAAAAGCCCGAAAGACGGAAAATGAACTATTTGTCATTCATGCAAGCGCGGTCGGACCGGCGAGACAAGAAGCCCTGCAGCAACCATATCCCGACAATCGCGGTCGAAAGAGACTTTGCCGCTGCTTGGCACGGCGCGCCGCGTTTGGTCATCTCAGGTTAAAGGTCTCCGTAATGCGGCCTGCAAGGACGAGGCGGCCGGGGAAATCCTTTCTTCCCGCGGAAGCATTGCGACGCCAACATGTTGCCGCGCGCAATACGCCCTTTGCCGGGCCAATTCGCGCGGTTCGCCGATGTCGCGAAGCGCTGGAACAGCGGTAAATCAATCCATCCGCAAAGTTCGTTCAACGCGGTGCATGCGCGCGCCGTCATTCTCCCCGTCATGCTTATTCGCAGCCTGTGGGGCGCCGCGCCGAGCGACAGTGTTCGTGACACGGGCCTGGGATACTCACCGACGGGCACATGCCAGCGACTGGGATGGTGGCCGCGGCTTCGGGTGGCCCTGTTCGCCCCGAGGCGCCCTGCGCGCTGGTGATGAAGAGATCCGATTCCGCGCTGGAAATCCGCCAGAGCCTCGCATATAGCCCGGCGCTCCGCCGGTCAGCGCCTTGACGCCGACGGGCATGCGGGCGTGGTGAAACTGGTAGACGCGCCGGACTCAAAATCCGGTTCCGCAAGGAGTGTCGGTTCGAGCCCGACCGCCCGCACCATCAATTTCCAATATTGATTGAAATGGCCGCGCCGGTTGGCGGCTATCCCGTCACCACCGCACGATAATGGGCCGAAGTTGATTTCTGTCGGAAAGTTCAATGCTTAAATTCTGTTAAGCAACATCTGTGTTGCAAAATACGTTGCTGAATCATGAACAAAGGTATTAGAGTTATGCCATAATGGAACAACGATCCTGATGAGATGTTTACTATTGCATGCCCGACGTTCGTCACCATCGTTATGAGGTCTACGTGCATGCCGCCGCGCCCCTGGCGCGCGTCGCGTCGACGAGATGGAGTTGGAGCAAGCTCAACGAGCGCGGCTTCGCGGTGGCGCAGGGCACGCAACATGAATCGCTTGCGGCTTGTTTCGCGGAAATACGCAACCATCGCGACCGGTTCGGTGACGCGCCGATTGCGATCAACCTGCTCGGCAAGCAGGCGATGATCGCGCCCGGCGCGCCGGATCTCGAATCCTATGCCGAGCCGGACGAGGACGAGGCGCCGCCGCTGCGCCGCGCCTTACCCTGATTTCGGCATCGCCGCCGCACCTGCCTCGCTGAGGCCGACGCGTCTCAGGCGTCGACCGTGTCGAGTTCCTCACTGACCTGCAGCCAGGCTGCCTCGGCGACTTCGAGTTTCGCCTCGACCTCGGCCCGACGCTTCATCAGGTCGCTCATGCCAAGCTTGGCGAGCCACGGTTCGGCCGTCGACGGATCGAACATCGCCCGGTCGATCGCGCTGCGCTGGGTGGTGAGCTTCGCCACCATCGCCTCGGCCTCGTGCGCGCGCTTGCGCAGCGCGACGCTCTTCTCGCGCGCTTCCGCCGCCGCGCGGCGCTCTTCCTTCTTGTTGGACTTGCCCTTGCCCGCGCCGCCGCCTGACGTGCCGTCGCCGGAAAGCACGAAGGCGATATAGTCCTCCATGCTGCCATTATATTCGTTGGCGACGCCGCCATCGACCAGCACCAGCCGGTCGGCAGTGAGCTCAATCATGTGGCGATCATGGCTGACGATCACGACGGCGCCCTCATAGGCGTTGAGCGCCTGGACCAGTGCCTCGCGCGCATCGACGTCGAGATGGTTGGTCGGCTCGTCGAGGATCAGCATGTGCGGCGCGTCGCGCGTGATCAGCGCCAGCGCGAGGCGGGCGCGCTCGCCGCCCGACAGCTTGCCGACCTTGGTCGTCGCCTTCTGCCCCGAAAAGCCGAACCGGCCGAGCTGCGCGCGGACGGCGGCGGGCGAGGCGCCCGTCATCATCCGGGTCATATGCTCGAGCGGGGTATCGTCGGTGTCGAGTTCCTCGACCTGATACTGGGTGAAATAGCCGACCCGCATCTTGCCCGATGCGGTCATCTCGCCTTCCATCGGGGTCAGCTGGGCAGCGAGCAGGCGCGCGAGCGTCGTCTTGCCGTTGCCGTTGCGGCCGAGCAGCGCGACGCGGTCGTCCGGATCGAGCCGCAGGTTGAGGCGACGGAGGATCGGCTTGCCCTCGGTATAGCCGACCGCCGCCATGTCGAGCGTGACGAGCGGCGGACGCAGTTCCTCCGGGCTGGGGAAATCGAACGACAGGGTCGGGTCGTCGGCCATGGCCGCGATCGGCTGCATCTTGGCGAGCATCTTGGCGCGCGACTGGGCCTGTTTCGCCGTAGACGCGCGCGCGCTGTTGCGCGCGATATAATCCTGCAGCTTGGCGCGCTGCGCATCCTGGCTGGCCTTGGCGGCGGCGAGCTGCGCCGCGCGCTCGGCACGCTGCTGCTCGAAGCTGTCATAGCCGCCGGTGTACATCACCGTCTTGCCGCCCTCGAGATGGAGAATGGTGTCGACGACATTGTTGAGCAGGTCGCGCTCATGGCTGATCACGACCATCATCGCCGGATAGTTCTTCAGGAAATTCTCGAGCCACAGGGTCGCTTCGAGATCGAGATGGTTCGACGGCTCGTCGAGCAGCAGCAGGTCCGGCTCGGAGAAGAGCAGAGCGGCGAGCGCGACGCGCATCTTCCAGCCGCCCGAATAGCTGTCCAGCGGACGACCCTGCATTTCCTCGTCGAAGCCGAGCCCGACCAGGATGCGCGCGGCGCGCGCCTCGGCGGTATAGGCGTCGATCGCGATCAGCCGGTCGTGGAGCTCGCCGACCCGGTCGGGATCATGGCAGGTCTCCGCCTCGGCCAGCAGCGCGGCGCGCTCAGTATCGGCGGCGAGCACCGCTTCGATCGGGGTGGTCGTGCCGTTCGGGGCTTCCTGCGCGATATAGCCGATGCGCGTCTTGCGCGGCATCTCGATCTCGCCGTCATCGGGTTCGAGCTGGCCGATCATGACCTTCATCAGGGTCGACTTGCCGGCGCCGTTGCGGCCGATCAGGCCGACGCGGCTCTTCGGCGGCAGCGTGGCCGTCGCGCGGTCGAGGATCGTGCGCCCGCCGAGGCGCACCGTGATACCGTTGATATTCAGCATGGGGGCGCCATTATCATGCAGCGCAGCAAACCCCAAGGGGCGTCTTGTTCCTCTCTGATCCCCTCCCGCAAGCGGGAGGGGAGCGGAGGAATCAGGCGATGCTGTTGAGCAGGCCGCCCTCGGCGCGAAGCGCGGCCCCATTGGTCGCAGAGGACAGCGGGCTGGCGACATAGGCGACCAGGCTGGCGATTTCCTTCGCGTCGATCAGGCGCTGGAGCAGCGAGGAGGCACGGGCGGTCGCGAAGAACTCGGCCTCGATCTGCGCGATCGGCGCGCCCGGATCGCTCGCCTGGCTGCGCAGGAACGCTTCGATCCCTTCAGATTGCGTGGGGCCGGGCAACACCGAATTGACCGTTACCCTGGTGCCGCGCGTCAACTGGGAGAGGCCGCGCGCGATCGAAAGCTGCGCCGTCTTGGTCGTGGCATAGTGGATCATGTCCTCGGGTACGGCGATCGCGGATTCGCTGGAGATGAAGATGATCCGCCCCCAGTTCTTCCCGAGCATGGCCGGAAGATAGGCGCGCGACAGGCGCACGCCGCTCATCACGTTCACCTCGAAGATGTGGCTCCAGTCGGCATCGGCGATGTCGCCGAACGCCTTGCTCTCATAGATGCCGAGATTGTTGACGAGGATGTCGACGCGCGGGAGCGCGGCCGTCAGGGCGGCCACGCCGTCCGCGGTCGCGACGTCGGCGAGGACGCCCGCCACCGGCGCGCCGCCCGAAGCGGCGATCTCCGCGATTGCGGCGTCCAGCTTGTCCTGTGAGCGGCCGCTGATCGTGACGGCGGCGCCCTCGCGGGAGAGGGTACGGGCGATTTCGAGGCCGATGCCGGCGGTCGCGCCGGTGACCAGCGCGGTCTTGTCTTGCAGGTCGAGGTCCATGATGCGTCTCCACTATCGTGTCGGGAGCGATGTAGGGCGCGCCGGGCCCGGCCACTATTTCCCGGACTGGATCAGCACCTGTGACTGGGGCGCATCAATCCCCGCGGATCAGCTTCGCGGCAACGTGATCGTCGCGGCGAGCCCGCCCTCGGGCCGGTTGGCGAGCGTCACGTCGCCGCCGGCATCGCGCACGATCGCGCGGGCGAGGGCGAGGCCCAGGCCGATGCCGCCGGTTTCCTTGTTGCGCGAGGTCTCCAGCCGGGTGAAGGCATCGAAGACATTGCCGAGCTGATCGGGCGGGATGCCGGGCCCCTTGTCGGCGACGACGATCGCTACCGCCGTCTCGCCCGGCACGATCCGCACCTCGGCGGACTGGCCGTATTTGATCGCATTCTCGATCAGGTTGCGGATGGCCCGGCGCATCAGCGAAGGCCGGATCCGCATCTTCAGCCGGGCGATCTCCTCGAAGATCACGTCATGATCGAGATCGCGGAAATCCTCGACCACGGCATCGACCAGCGCCGCGAGATCGACCTCGGTCAGCGGTTCGCTCGGGCGGCCGAGCCGCGCAAGCGAGAGGATGTCGTCGAGTGTGCGGTTCATCTCGGCGATCGTGTCCGCCATCTTCGCACGGTCATTGTCGTCCTCGACCGATTCGATGCGGACGCGCAGCGCGGCAAGCGGGGTGCGCAGATCATGTCCGATCGCCCCGAGCATCCGGTCCTTCTCGTCAAGCATGGCGGTGACGCGGAGGCGGAGCGCATTGAACGCGGCGATCACGTCGCGCAGGTCCTGCGGCCCACGTTCCTCGACCGGCACGTCGACCTCGCCCGGCACGAAGCTGCGCGCCGCGACGGCGAGGCTGCGCAGCGGCTGCGACAGGCGCCGGCCGATCCAGAGCACCGGGAGCAGGACGATGCCGTACAGGATCAGCGTCTGCCAGATCAGCCGCCAGACGAGGTAGGATTCGGCGCGCGGCCACGGTGCGTTGAGCACCAGCCAGCCCTGGCCGGGCTGTTCGACCGCGATGATGAGCTCGCCGCCCATGCGCACCGCGCGTTCGGCCATGCGCGGCCCCCAGTGGCGCAGGCGCTTGTCCCCGCGGTGGAAATCCCGGACCTCGGTCTCGATCCGGCCGACCTGCAATCCAGCTTCGGCCAGTTCGGTGCGCAGGCCGGTTTCGACATCGGCCTGATGCTCGGCCTTGGGATTGACCGGGGAGGCGGTTGCCCGCCGGACCCGGCCGCGCGTGCCGTCGAAGCGGCCCTGCGCGCTGCGCTCGACCGCATCGACGATCCGCGCGACGGCAGGGCCCGTCGCCTGCTCGTAGCGCGCGGCGCGGCGATCCTGCAGCAGCATCGTGAAGTTGATCGCCTGGGCAACGAACAGCGCGATCGCGACGAGCAGCGCCATCTGCCCGGAAAGGTTGCGCGGCCACAGCCGGAGGCGCTTCACCAGGACGGTCCGGTCACAGCCTGGTGACTTCGGCGGCGAGCGTATAGCCGCCGCCCCAGACCGTCTTGATCAGGTCGGGGTTCTTGGGGTCGGTTTCGATCTTGCGGCGCAGCCGGCTGACCTGGTTGTCGATCGCGCGGTCGAACGCAGCTGCCTCGCGACCCTGGGTCAGGTCGAGCAGCTGGTCGCGGGTCAGTACCTGGCGCGGCCGGGTCACCAGGGCGTGGAGCAGGTTGTATTCGCCGGTCGAGAGCGGCACCGAGACACCTTCGCGGTCGACCAGCGCGCGCTCGCCCGATTTGAGCACCCAGCCGGCAAAGGCGAAGGAGCCGCTGTCCGGCGCATGCTGGCGGGTGCCCCCGGCCGCCGCGCGGCGCAGGATCACCTTCACCCGTGCGGCGAGCTCGCGCGGCGAGAAGGGCTTCACGACATAGTCGTCAGCGCCCATTTCGAGGCCGACGATCCGGTCGGTCTCCTCGCTGCGCGCGGTGAGCAGGATGACGGGGGTGTCGCTGGTCTCGCGAATGTGCCGGCACAGGCTCAGCCCGTCCTCGCCCGGCATCATGATGTCGAGGATGACCAGGTCGATCGCATAGGCGGTGAGCCGGGTCCGGGCCGCTTCGGCGTCGCCCGTCTGGGTGACGCGGAAGCCCTGCTTGGTGAGATATTGCGCGAGCGGCTCGCGGATGGAGCGCTCGTCGTCGACGAGCAGCAGATGCGGTGTTTCTCCCATTGGGTCTGCATCTAGCATGATCGATTGCCTTGGGAACACACCCTGGAGGAACAGGCCGGGCGGGCGAAGGGGGGAGGCGCCCGCCCGGCAGCCGTGCCAGTGGGGGCTTACTGGCCGGTGTCTGGTTTGGGCATGCTGCCCGACGGCGCCGTGGCGCCCGGCATGCCGGGATGGCCGCGATGCATCTTGCCCATGCGCGTCTTCATGCGATCGTGCGCCGCGTCCATCTCGGCCTTGTCGATGAAGCCGTCATGGTTGGTGTCGAGCTTGTCGAAATGCGCATCGGCCTGCGCGCGCATCTCGTCCCGGCTGATCTTGCCGTCATGGTTGGTGTCGATGCGTTCCATCATCTTCGCATGGTGCCCGCCATGTCCCATTCCCGGCATGCCGGGACCACCGGCAGGCCGGGGCGCCATCATGGCGGGGCCACCCGGGCCGCCGCGGCCTTCGCGCATCCGCCCCATCATCGCCTTCATCTCGTCGGGCGAGATCTTGCCGTCGTGATTGGCATCGAGCTTGTCGAAATGGGCGTTCGCCTGTGCGAGGAACTCGGCTTTCGTGACGCTGCTGTCCGCATTGGCGTCGGCGCCGCCCATGCCGCGGCGGCCGGCCAGTTCATCGCCGGACAGCTTGCCGTCGCCATTCTTGTCGAGCCGGGCGAAGCGTTGCTCGGCCTGCGCGCTGAATTCGGCCCGCGAGATGAAGCCGTCGCCATTGGTGTCGGCGCGCTGCATCATGCCGCCGGGGGCGCGTTCGGCCTGTCCGGCAATGGCTGCGCCGCCGATGGCGGTACCAGCCAGGGCGAGGGCGAGAAGATATTTCCGCATGGCATGTCCTTCTGAAGTTGGCCGGCCTGTCCCGGACGATGACTCCTTCTGGTCCCCACCTGTCGCTGACTCATGTCAGCGAGGCGCTAAAGTGTCGCAAATTGTCGCAGGGATCAGGCGAAGATCGCGACGCTCTGCATGCCCTGCGCGATCGGCTGGCCGTCGGCATTCCAGATCATCATGTTCTGGCTCGAGCAGCCATTGCGGGCATAGTCCGACGTCGCCGACAGCAGCCACCAGCCATCGGTCGTCGCGGGGGCGGGGGTGAGCAGGTTGACGATCCAGGTAAGCGAACTGATCGGCGCGGGTTGCTTGCCGAGCATCTTGAACGCGGCCGGCGGCAGGGCGTCCGCCACCGCCAGTACCTGCACCATCGGGTCAAGCCCGTCCCCGGCGCGCAGCCGCGCCCAGCGCAGCCATTCGGCCTCGCCTTTCGCATCTTCCTTGAGATCGAGGAAATTGAAGTTGCCCGTGAAGAACTCGTCGGGGCCCGTGTAGAGCGTGGCATCGGGCGCGGGCGGCAAATGATGGCTTTGCAGCCGGCCATCGAGTTCGATTCGCGATACCTGATCCGACATGAAGACGAAGGTCGCGCGGAAGCCGAGACCGGCTTCCGACGTCACATCGGCCTGGATGAAGGCGGCGTTGCGTCCGCGGCGCAGCCTGGTCGCCGTGACGTCGACCGCACCCGATAGCGGGCCGATGAAGGAGATCTGCGCGGAGCGGAGCGGGGGCAGATCGGGTTCGATCGCCTGCGCGGCGTGGAGCGCGAGCGCGCTCGACAGGCCGCCATAGCTGGTACGGCCCTGCAGCCAGCCCGCCGGGATCGCCGTGCGGAAACCGGCCTCGATCGGTGTCGCGTTTCCCAGAATGTCGGCGATCGGGGTCACAGGCGATGCTCCGTCAGGCGGTCGCGCAATTCGCGCTTGAGGACCTTGCCGATCGCGCTGCGCGGCAGCTCGTCGATGGCGTGGAGCGCGGACAGGCGCTGCGTCTTGCCGAGCTGCGCATTGGTCCAGTCGAGGATCTCATGGATGCTCGCATCCACCCCGGGATGCGGCACGTAGAAGCCGACCGGCGTCTCGCCCCATAGCTCGGACGGGACGCCGATCACGCTGCAATCGGCGACTGCCGGATGCTGCGACAGCACTGCCTCGAGGTCGGTCGGATAGATGTTGAACCCGCCCGAGATGATCAGGTCCTTCTTGCGGTCGAGCAGGGTCAGGAAGCCGTCTTCATCGAAGCGCCCGACATCGCCGTGCCGGATATAGCGATTGCCCTCCGCATCGAACCATTCGGCGGCGGCAGTCGCCTCCCGGCGGCCGTGATAGCCCGTCATCATCGCCGGGGAGCGGCCCACCACCTCGCCCATCTCGCCCTGCGGCACTTCCTTGCCCGCGTCGTCGATCAGGCGGATGTCATGGCCCTCGACCGGGCGCCCGACGGTGTGGAGCTTGTCGGGGAACTGGTTGGCGACGAGCAGGCAGGTGCCGCCGCCCTCGGTCATGCCGTAATATTCCACCAGCAGGCCCGGCCAGCGCGCCAGCACATCGGCCTTGAGCGCGGCGGAGAAGGGCGCGCTGGTGCAGGTCTTGAAGCGGAAGCGCGACAGATCGAAGGCGTCGAAATCGGGCAGCGCCATGATCCGCTGATATTGCACCGGCACGAGCATGGCATGGGTCGCGCCATGCTCCTGCGCGAGTTCGAGGAAGCCGCGGGCATCGAACTTCTTCATCAGCACCGCCGTGCCGCCCCAGCCCAGCGTCGGCAGGAAGCTGACCAGGGTCGTATTGGAATAGAGCGGGGTCGCGATCATCGTCACCGCATCGCCGAATCCGGCCGCGGCATTGCGATTGATATGCGCCCAGCGCATCGCGTGGCTCTGCACGATGCCCTTGGGCGTGCCGGTGGTGCCGGAGGAGTAGATGATGTTGAACCCATCTTCCGGCGCGATGACGACAGGCGCGGGTCGAGCGCCCTCGGGGGCAAGCCAGTCGCGAAAGGCGTCGCTGTCGAGCCGCACCGTCTTCGCCGCGATCGCGTGCCCGGCGAGCGCCGCGGCGGCCTCGGCATCCACGAACAGGATCGGGGCGCCGCAGTCCGCGATCATGGCCGCGAGCGATTCGGGCGTGGCGGAGGGCGCGAGCGGCGCGGCGACGCAGCCGGCGCGCAGCGCGCCGAGGAAGATCGCGCCATACTCGATTCGTGAAGCAGCCACGATCGCGACCGCCTGGCCCTGATGGACGCCGTCGCGCTGCAGCGCCGCCGCGATCCGGTCCATCAGCGCGTCGAGCGTCGCATAGTCGATCGTCCCCGTCACGGAGGCGAGCGCGATCTTGGCGCCGCGCTCCGTTGCATGGGCGTGGATCAGGTCGGGCAGGGTCGCGAAGTCGCTCGCGAGCATATCGGCAGCGGTCATGATCCGCGCGCTATGCGAGCCGCGCGGCAAATGCCATACGCAATCTTCGAAAATTGTCGGGAGAGTCCCTTGCTGTTCTACAACGCACCGATGCCCGCACCCAATCCGCGCCGGGTCCGCATCTTCCTGGCGGAGAAGGGGCTCAGCGTCCCGATGACCGATATCTCGATCCCGACGGGCGAACTCAGGTCGGAGGCGTTCCTGAAGATCAATCCGCTCGGGCAGGTGCCGGCACTCGTCCTGGACGATGGCGAGGTACTGACCGAGACCGTGTCGATCTGCCGCTATTTCGACCTGCTGCATCCCGAGCCGCCGCTGTTCGGGGTGGGCGCGGAGGAAATCGCCCGGATCGACATGTGGACGCGCCGGGTCGAACTGCGCATGGGCATGCCGCTGTCGATGATCTGGCAGCACACGCATCCCTTCACCGCGCGGCTGCTGCGGCAGTTCACCGAGTTCGGCGAAAGCAACCGGCCGCGCTTCGAGGAGGCGATGCGCTTCGTCGACGCAGCGCTGGCCGGGCGGGAGTTCCTGGCGAGCGACCGCTTCTCGATGGCCGACATCGTGCTGCTCTCCACCGTCGACTTCGCTGCCTTTATCGGGATCCCGATCCCGGACGAGATGCCGACGCTGAAGGCATGGCATGGCCGGGTTTCGGCCCGCCCGAGCGCGCAGGCATGAGTGCCTCGATGGACGGTGCGGTCGCGATCGTGACCGGCGGCGGGACGGGCATCGGTGCGGCGGTCGTGCGCCGGCTGGCCGCGCGCGGGGTGCGCTGCGTGATCAACTATGCCAGCAGCCGCGCCGAGGCGGAGGCGCTGGCCGCCGCCGTGCCCGGCACGATCGCGGTGCAGGCCGATATCGTCGAGGACGCCGCCTGTCGTGCGCTCGCCGGGGCGGCACTGGACGCATTCGGGCGGATCGATTTCCTGGTGAACAATGCCGGGCGCACCAAATTCGCCAATCACGAGGACATGGAGGCGCTGCAGGCCGAGGATTTCATCGATATCTACCGCCTCAACACGATCGCGCCGTTCCAGATGATCCGCGCCTGCGCGCCCGCGATGCGCGAGGGCGGGATCGGCGCGGTGGTCAATATCGCATCGGTCGCCGGCGTGTTCGGCAATGGATCGTCGGTCGCCTATGCCGCCTCGAAGGGGGCGCTGGTCATCATGACGAAGAGCCTCGCCCGCGCGCTCGCACCGGCGATCCGGGTGAATGCGGTGGCGCCCGGTTATGTCGGCACCGGGTGGTTCGAGAAGCGCCTCGGCGAAGCCGGGCTGGCGGCGCTCAACGCGCGCATCGCTGCGCAGACGCCCATGGCGATGGCGGCGGGTGCCGACGATATCGCCGCGCCGGTCGTGATGCTGCTCGACCCGGACAATCGCGTGATGACCGGCGAGACGATGCTGCTCGACGCGGGCGCGCATCTCGATATCGGGCTGTCGCGACGGCCGGGGAAGGAACTCTGACCCGCCCGGCCGCGACGCGCGGCCTAAGCGGTGGTGTTCGCCGTCTGCCCGAACAGGATCTTGCGCTGTGCGTCGCTGATCGGCGCGCTGTGCGCCTGGACCTCGGTGCCCCTGGCATAGGCGCGCACGGTCGCCGGGCGGGCCTGCACTGCCTCGAACCAGCGCTTCAGGTGCGGGAAGTCGTCGAGATTCTGCTTGTGCGCCTCGTGCGGGACGATCCAGGGATAGCAGGCCATGTCGGCAATCGAATACGCGCCGGCGATGAAGTCGCGGCCTTCGAGCCGGCGGTTGAGCACGCCGTAGAGCCGGTTGGTTTCGTTGACATAGCGGTTGATCGCATAATCGATCTTTTCGGGCGCATAGATGCTGAAATGGCCGTTCTGCCCGGCCATGGGCCCCAGGCCGCCCATCTGCCACATAAGCCACTGGATCGTCTCGGTGCGGCTGCGCAGGTCGTTGCCGACGAACCGTCCGATCTTGTCGGCGAGATAGAGCAGGATCGCGCCGGATTCGAAGATCGCGATCGGCTCGCCGCCGTCGGCGGGATCGCGGTCGACGATCGCGGGCATGCGGTTATTGGGGGCGATCTTCAGGAAGTCGGGCTGGAACTGCTCGCCCGCGCCGATGTTCACCGGCTTGATCGCATAGTCGAGCCCCGCCTCTTCGAGGAACAGCGTGATCTTGTGACCGTTCGGGGTAGGCCAGTAATGCAGGTCGATCATCGCGATGGGCTCCTCGTCTTGGCGTTGCCGCGCAGGTGGGGAGCATGGCGCGGCTACACAACCGGCACGGGCGTTCGCGGCACGCGATCGATCACTTTCCAGACGATGATGCCGAGCGCGGCGAAGGCGAACAGCGCGGCGAGCAGGAACGCCGCGCCGGGATAGCCACGCTCGGCACCAGCCGCCATCGTCTGGGTCAGCAGCCAGGGGCTGATGATCGCGGCCACGCTGTTCATGCTGCCGATGCCGCCCTGCAGCGCGCCCTGCCGCGACGCATCGACCATGCGTGACAACAGGCCGTTCATCGCGGGGAAGACGAAGCCCGAGAGCGCACTCAGCAGGAACAGGGCATAGGCCTGCCAGCTGTGCGTCACGAAGAAGAAGGCGAGGAAGGCGGCGCCGCCGCAGCCGAGCCCCACCACCAGCGCGCGCGGCTCGCCGATCCGGGCGATCACCCTGCCGGTCAGGCCGCCCTGCACCACTGCCATGACCAGCCCGACAAAGGCCAGTGACCAGCCGATCGCGCGGGCATCCCAGCCGAAGCGGATCGTCGCCCAGAAGGACCAGGTCGCGGGATAGATCATATGGGCGAGTTGCCAGATGAACCAGGCGATCAGCAGGGGCGCCGCATTGCCCGCCTGGAACAGGGGCCGGAAGGCGCCGATGAAATGGGCGTCGCGCAGATGGAAGGGGCGCCTGTGCTCGGCGGCCAGGGTCTCCGGCATGGCCAGGAACATGACGAGCGCATTGCCGAGCGCGAGAAGCGACGCGGCGACGAAGGGCGCGCGCGGCCCGAAATCGGCCAGCAGGCCGCCCAGCGCCGGCCCGACGATGAAGCCGACGCCGAAAGCGGCGCCGATCAGGCCGAAGACGCCGCTGCGCTTGTCCGGCGGCGTCACATCGGCGAGCACCGAACTGGCCGGCCCATAGACCGCCCCGGCCGCACCCGCGATCGCGCGGCCGAGGAACAGCCACGCCAGGCTCGGGGCAAACGCCATCAGGGCGTAATCCACGCCGAATGACAGCATCGAGGCGAGCAGCACCGGGCGGCGCCCGAAGCGATCGCTCAGATTGCCAAGCACGGGGCCGGAGACGAACTGCGCGAAGGAGAACAGCACGAGCATCCAGCCGGCGATCCGGGTCGCCTGTTCGATATCGACATGGCCGAGCGAGATCAGCAGCTTGGGGAAGACGGGCATGATGATGCCGAAGCCGATCGTGTCGATCAGCACGGCGGCCAGCACGATCGGCACGGCGCGGTGGCCGAAACGCATGGTCATTTCCCCTCGGACGGTGTCGGCGTGCGTCGGTGGTCAGCGCGCGACGGGTGGGCGGAACATTCGCTGAACATGGCACAGCCATGGCGCGCCGGACAAGGGTGGTCGTTCGACACGGGCAGCTTGCGGCGCGTGCCGGCAGGGCGACCCGGCCGGGGCGTTAAAAATAATCCTTAAGGTCGCTTTCACCATGCCGTTCCCTAGGGGTGACGGCTCGGTCCATCGCCTGGGGGGCGGCGGGAGGGCGTCGGCAGACCGGAGATTGATTCATGACTGTTATCGGAACGAACGTCGCCGCATTGCGCGCGACCAATGCCTCGAACGCCGCCTCCAAATCGCTGCAGACGAGCATCGAGCGCCTGTCGACCGGCAAGCGCATCAACAGCGCGAAGGACGACGCGGCGGGCTCCGCCATCGCGTCCTCGCTGACGTCGCAGATCAAGGGCCAGACCCAGGCGATCCGCAACGCCAATGACGGTATCTCGCTCGCCCAAACCGCCGACGGCGCGCTGAGCGAGGTCACCAACATCCTGCAGCGCGTCCGCGAGCTGTCGGTCCAGTCCGCCTCGGGCACCTATAGCGACGACGACCGCAAGAACCTGCAGACCGAAGTCACCCAGTTGCAGGGCCAGTTGACCAACATCACCGACAATACCAACTTCAACAACGTCTCGCTGTTTGGTGAATCTGACGTTACCGTCAGCATCCAGACCGGCTCAGGCTCCACCGACAAGATCGACCTGACGATCACGGCGATCAATCTGACGGCCGTGACCGGCGCCGACATCTCCACCGCCAGCGGTGCAACTGCGGCGCTCGACACGCTGGATACCGCGCTGAAGTCAGTCAACACTACCCGCGCTTCGATCGGCGCCGGGCAGAGCCGCCTCGAGTCGGTGGTCAACAACCTGACCAATAACGTCTCCAACCTCACCGATGCGCGCAGCCGCATCGAGGATGTCGACTTCTCGGCGGAAACGACCGCGCTCGCCAAGGCGCAGATCCTGAGCCAGGCGTCCACCGCGCTGCTCGCCCAGGCGAACCAGAGCCAGCAGGGCGTGCTCTCGCTGCTCAAGTAACCCTCTTGCGGCCCCGGCGTCGGCCCCCCTTCCGGGCGCCGGGGCCGCAGCTTCAGGCTGGCTGTGTCTGACCGTCATTCCCGCCCTTCCGCCCTGACCGGGGCGGAAGGGCGGGATGCGGTCGTTCGCACCCAGGCGCTTCTCGCCCCTTTGCTCGTGCACCGATCTGTGCCAAATGCTCGCCATACCCGAAATTCAGTTTCGGTTGAAAAGGAGAGCATTCATGGCGACCGCCGCCGAACTCGACGCTAGCGTTAACCCGCTCGATGCCTTTCGCAAGGAAGCTCGGGCGTGGCTGGAGGCGCATTTCCCGCCCGCGCTGAAGGGCAAGGAGAATCTGATGGCGACGGTGGAGGGGCCGACGGCGCTGTCCCCCGACGAGGAAGCCTGGAAGAAGGCGTTCGGCGAGAAGGGCTGGGGCGTGCCGACCTGGCCGGCGCAATATGGCGGCGGCGGGCTCGATCGCGCCGAGGCCCGGGTGCTGGGCGAGGAGATGGCGCGGATCGGCGCCTGGAACCCGATCGGCGGCATGGGCGTGATGATGTTCGGCCCGACCCTGCTCGAATATGGCAGCGAGGCGCAGAAGCAGGAGCATATCCCGGCGATCGCCAGGGGCGAGGTCCGCTGGTGTCAAGGCTATTCCGAGCCGGGTGCCGGTTCCGACCTTGCCAGCCTGCAGACCTTCGCCGAGGACAAGGGCGATCATTATCTCGTCAACGGCCAGAAGACCTGGACGTCGGGCGGGCAATGGGCGGACAAGTGCTTTGCGCTGGTGCGCACCGACAAGACGAAGAAGCATGAAGGCATCAGCTTCCTGCTGATCGACATGACCGCGCCGGGCGTCGAGGTGAAGCCGATCCGGATGATCTCGGGCCAGTCGCCTTTCTGCGAGACCTTCTTCACTGACGTGAAGGTGCCCAAGGAGAATCTGGTCGGCCGTGAAGGCGAGGGCTGGACGATCGGCAAGCGGCTGCTCCAGCACGAACGGCAGAATTTGTCGGGCGGCGGTTCGGTCGGCCGCCTCTTCGGCGGCGCATCGATGGGGGCGCTGGCCAAGGAGTATCGCGGCACGGACGCCGAAGGGCGGATCAGCGACGGCGACCTGCGCATGCGGATCGTCCGCCACGAAATGGACAGCCGCGCCTTCGCGCTGACGCTGCGCCGGGCCGCGCTCGAGGCGAAATCCAACCAGGGGCCATCCGCCGCCACGTCGATCATGAAGAATGTCGGCGCGCGCATCACCCAGGACCGGGCCGAGCTCTCGATCGAGATCATGGGGATGAACGGGCTCGGCTGGGAAGGCGAGGGCTTCACCGACGCTGAACTGACCCAGACGCGCACCTGGCTGTGGGGCAAGGCGGTGTCGATCTATGGCGGATCGACCGAGATCCAGAACAACGTGATCGCCAAGCGCATCCTCGGGATGCTGGATCACCAATAAGAATCACGGGGACCTGAAGACATGGCCGTACTCAACGAAGAACAGACGATGCTGCGCGACATGGCGCGCGAATGGGCGGATAACGAGTCGCCCGTCTCCGCCTTCCGCCGAATGCGCAACGCGGCGCCGGCGGAGGGCTATGATTCCGCCGCCTGGGCCGAGATGGCGCAGATGGGCTGGGCTGGGGTGGTCGTGCCCGAGGCCTATGGCGGTTCCGATTTCGGCTATCTCTCGCTTGGCCTGGTGCTCGAGCAGCTTGGCCGCAACCTCGCCGCGTCGCCGCTTGCCGCGACGGCGGCGGCCGCGACTGCGATCGCGATGGGCGGATCGGATGCCGCAAAGGCGCAGTGGCTGCCGAAGATCGCATCCGGCGAGATCGTGGCCACGCTCGCGATCGACGAGGGCCCCCATCATGATCCCGTGCGGATCGCGGCCACCGTGTCGGGCGGCAAGCTCACCGGCACGAAGGAGTTCGTCGCGGAAGGCGACAGCGCCGCGCTGTTCGTGGTGGCGGCGGCCGATGGCCTGTATCTCGTCTCCGGTGAGGAGGGCGTGTCGCGCTCGGCCCGGCACATGGCTGACTCGCGCAGCCATGCGCAGGTGACGTTCGAAGCCGCTCCGGCGGAGCGGCTGGGCGGCACCGACCTGACCGGCAAGGTGATCGACCGCGCCACCGCGGCGCTCTGCGCCGAGATGCTCGGCATGGCCGAGCAGGCGTTCGCAACCACCAACGACTATCTCAAGACCCGCGTCCAGTTCGGCCAGCAGCTCTCGTCCTTCCAGGCGCTGCAGCACCGCATGGCGAAGATGTTCACTGAACTCGAACTGATGCGCTCGGCGGTCGAGGGTGCGCTCGAGGCGATCGATGCCAACCGGTCGGATGTCGATCAGGCAGTCAGCCTTGCCAAGGCGATCGCGAGCGACACGCTCAACCTCGTCAGCCGGGAGATGATCCAACTCCACGGCGGTATCGGCATGACCGACGAGCATGATGCCGGCTTCTACATCAAGCGCGCGCGCGTGCTCGAGACCATGTGGGGCAATGCCGCCTATCACCGCGAGCGGTTCGCGCGGCTCAACGGTTACTGATCTTCATATCACTGATCCCGAATGACAGGCGTCGCCCTTGGCGGCGCCTGTTTTCGTTTGGGCCTGCTGTCCCGACTATCACCATTTCGAATATAGGTTCTGGCCGCTTCGGATCATTGCGCGATGCATTTCGGCAACACATGGAGATTGTCGCTACGGCACAAGGCGCCTTTCTCTTGACGTGCGCGCGATTAGGATATCAATTCGAGTGTGCGGTACGGATTCGACAAGCATTCCGGCCAAACGGGAGAGTATGATGCTTAACAAACAGTATCTGTGCGCCTGCGCGCTTCCTGCCCTAATGCTCGGGCTGGCCACGCCGGCCTTCGCCCAGGCCGCCGGTGCCGGTACCCAGGCGGCCGACGAAACCGACCCGACCCAGGATATCATCGTCACGGCCCAGGGTCGCTCGCAGGTCCTGGCCGACGTGCCGCTGGCGGTTTCCGCCGTCACGTCCGAGACGCTGCAGAATTCGGGGGCCAACGACATCCGCCAGCTCAACCAGGTCGCGCCGTCGCTGCTCGTGTCCTCCACCGGCAACGAAGCGAACGGCTCGGCCCGCCTGCGCGGCATCGGCACGGTCGGCGACAATCCCGGCCTCGAAAGCTCGGTCGCGGTGTTCATCGACGGTGTCTACCGCTCGCGCTCGGGCGTCGGCCTCAACGAGCTCGGCGACATCGACCGGGTCGAGGTGTTGCGCGGGCCGCAGGGCACGCTGTTCGGCCGCAACGCTTCCGCGGGCATCATCAGCATCTACAGCAAGCAGCCCGAATTCCGCTTCGGCGCCGGGGCCGAGCTGACCTATGGCAATTATAATTACTGGCGGGGCAGCGCGAACATCAACGTGCCGCTGAGCGAGACGCTCGCCGCCCGGATCGACGGCGTCTATGTCAAGCGCGACGGCTTCTACAAGGATGCGACGAACGGCGGGACGATCAACGATCGCAACCGCTATTTCCTGCGCGGGCAGCTCATGTTCCAGCCGAGCAGCGACCTGTCGATCCGCCTGATCGCCGACTATACCAAGCGCGACGAAGCCTGTTGCGCCGCTGCCTATATCGACCAGACGGTTGCCGTCGCCAATGCCGGCCTGCTGACGAGTGCCAACCCGATCATCGGGGTGCTGACCAAGCTCGGGCAGCCGGCCGCGGCGTTCAGCAATCCCTATTCGCGCAACCTCTACGTCACGCCGGGCCGCACTTATGACGGCAAGACGCAGGATTGGGGCGGGTCCGCGCAGATCGACTATAATCTCGGCGGCGCCAAGCTCACCTCGATCACCGCCTATCGCGAATATTACAACTATCAGGCGTCCGACACCGACTACAGCTATGTCGACATCCTCTACCGCGATCCGGGGCCCAATGCCGGGCGGCGCGGGTTCAAGACCTTCTCGCAGGAACTGCGCCTGCAGGGCGAAGCGTTCGGCGGCAAGCTCGACTGGCTGGTCGGCGGCTATTTCGCGAACGAGGACCTGAACGTCCGCGACAATCTCAAATTCGGTTCGCAATATGGCCGCTTCGCCGCATGCCGCATTCTCGCCAGCGGCGCGCTCGCTCCCTATTACGACGTCACCAAGACCGGCTGCCTGAGCACGGCCGGGCGCGCGGTGGTGCTGCCCAGCGTGTTCGGCGCCGCGGCGCCGGCGATCATCGCCGGCTTCGACCGGCTCGATTCGGTCCACAATGTCGGCGATACGGTCTCGAACTATAATCAGAACAGCAAGAACTTCGCCTTCTTCACCCATAATATCTTCGAGGTGACGGACGGCCTCAAGGTAACGGTCGGGCTGCGCTACACGCATGAGACGAAGACGCTGAACGCGACCTTCGGCAACAACAACACGGCCTGCCCGGCGCAACAGGCGGCGCTCTCGCCCTTCCTGTCGAACGCGGGCCTGGCGGCGGTCGCCGGCGGGCTGATCAACCTGACCTGCCAGGGCAATTCGACCTCCGAGCTGAACGGCGTGTCGATCAACGACAAGCGCAGCGAAAGCCAGCTGACCGGCACGGGCATCCTTTCCTACAAGGTCACGCCGGACCTGCTGATCTATGGCAGCTACTCGCGCGGCTACAAGGCGGGCGGCTTCAACCTGGATCGGTCGGCGCTCAAGGGGCCGGTCCCGAGCTTCGCCTCGGTAGGGGGCGCGCAGGCGCTGGTGAAAGCGCTCGAGTTCGACCCGGAAATCAACAACGCGTTCGAAGTCGGTCTCAAATTCTCCACCCACGGCTTCAATCTGAACATCGCGGCGTTCCACCAGGCCTTCCGCAACTTCCAGCTGAACACGTTCAACGGCAGCGTCTTCCTGGTGCAGAACGTCAACAGCTGCAAAACCGACCTGGCTGGCGCCGACCGCGATCTCAGCGCGACGACCGGCACCTGCGCGGCGAGCGACGTCAAGGCGGGCGTGATCTCGCAGGGGGTCGAGCTCGAAGCCTCCATGTCGCCGGCGCGCGATCTGCACGTCAGTGCCGGCCTGACCTATGCGGACACCAAATATCGCAACAACCTGATCGGCAACGAACGCGGCGCGGCGCTCGATCCGGCGCTGCGGCTGCTGCCAGGCGACCATCTGTCGAACGCGCCGGAAATCACGGCGACTTCCTCGGTCGCCTGGACGCCGAAGCTCGGCGGCTCGGGCCTGTCGGCGCTCTTCTACGTCGATGGCCGCCTGACCAGCGACTATAATTCGGGATCCGACCTGTTCCCGCAAAAGGAGCAGGACGGCTATTTCCTGATGAATGCGCGCGTCGGCCTGCGCGGCAAGGACGATCGCTGGGCGATCGAATTCTGGGCGCAGAACGTGACCAACACGCAATATACCCAGGTCGCCTTCAGCTCGCCCTTCCAGGCGGCATCGACCACGCCGGGCGCCACCGCGGGCTTCCCCGCCGCGACCTATCCCGGCGGGACGCAGATCTTCTCGGCCTTCCTCGCCGAGCCGCGGACCTATGGGGTGACGCTGCGCGGCAAGTTCTGACGGCCGGACGGTCCGGGCTGGCGATGCCGGTCCGGGCAGGCACGGATGCGCTCTGGATCAGACAGGGCGTGACGCGACCGGCGTCACGCCCTATCTCCTGTCGATGCCCAAGCCAAAGCGTACGCCCGGCCTGCCCACCCGCGAGCAGATTCTCGATTTCATCGTCTCGTCCGACGTGCCTGCCGGCAAGCGCGAGATCGCGCGTGCCTTCGGCCTGACCGCGCAGGACAAGATCGGCCTCAAGGCGCTGCTCAAGGACATGGCCGACGAGGGGCTGATCGACAGTGCCCCGGGCCGGGCCTTCCACAAGATGGGCGGCCTGCCCAAGGTGACGGTGCTGCGCATCGTCGATGTCGACGACAGCGGCAATGTGTGGGCCGTGCCCGAGCGCTGGGAGGCAGACGCCCCCGCGCCGCGCCTCCGGGTGCGCGAGCGCAAGCGCGGCGCGCTGGGCGTCGGCGATCGGGTGCTGGCGCGTACCGAGGAGGCCGGGCAGGGCTGGATCGCGCATCCGATGAAGCAGCTCGCGCGCGGCGAGGAACTCGTCCTCGGCGTGCTCCACGACGAGGGTGGCAAGCTCTGGCTGCAGGGCGTCGAGAAAAAGGAGCGCCACCAGTTCCTGGTGTCCGACGCCGGTGGCGCCGGGCCGGGCGATCTGGTGCTGGCGGAAAAGGCCGGGCGCCCGCCGCGCATCACCGTGCGCGTCACCGAGCGGCTCGGCGATCCCTTCGCGCCGCGCAGCTTCTCGCTGATCGCGATCCACAAGCTCGGCATTCCGAACGTCTTCTCGCCCGAAACGCTGGAAGAAGCGGTGCGCGTCGCGAAGACGCCGCTGGGTGCCGCCAAGCCCGCCCCGTCCGGGGCGGGGGAGCGCGAGGACCTGCGGCACCTGCCGATCGTCGCGATCGACCCGGCCGATGCGCGAGACCATGACGATGCCGTCTGGGCCGCGCGCGACGACGATCCCGCGAACGATGGCGGCTGGAAGGCGATCGTCGCGATCGCCGATGTCAGCTTCTATGTCCGGCCCGGCTCGGAGCTCGATCGCGAGGCGCGCCGCCGCGGCAACAGCGTGTATTTTCCCGATCGCGTCGTGCCGATGCTGCCCGAGGAATTGTCGGCCGACATGTGCTCGCTGAAGCAGGATGTCGATCGCGGCGCCCTGGTCTGCCATTTGCAGGTGGCGAAGAACGGCACGCTGAAGGGCTGGCACTTCACCCGCGCGATCGTGCGGATCGCGGCGAACATCGCCTATGAGGAGGCGCAGGCCGCCATCGACGGAGAGATCGAGCATCCGCTCACCGAGACGGCGCTGAAGCCGCTCTGGGCGTGCTGGAAGGCCTTGTACAAGGCGCGC
>Ga0255338_1001789_pt1 | contig 37130 bp, 35 predicted proteins | sample MeOH1_35cm_T4_19_FD_203715 | JGI IMG/M metagenome (GOLD analysis project Ga0255338, IMG submission 203715) | Sandy soil microbial communities from University of British Columbia, Vancouver, Canada - MeOH1_35cm_T4_195 | ecosystem: Engineered > Artificial ecosystem > Sand microcosm > Unclassified ...
TAGACGCCTGCGCCTGCAGGATGAACGACGAGAAGTCGTTGGTGCCGATCGGATGCCGCACCGTGCCGACGACCTTGCCGCCGCTGGCGTTAACTTCGTCGCTCGCCTGCTTTTCCAAGTCGTGGCCGAAGGCGTAATCGGCGGTGATGAAGAACCAGGTCTTGCCGCCTTGCGCGAGCACGCCGCGCGCTGTGCCGTGGCCGAAGGCCCAGGTATCGTAGGTCCAGTGCACGAAGTTCGGCGAGCAGCGGGGTCCGGTCAGCGCCGCGGTGCCGGCGCCCGAGCCGATGACCACCTTGTTCTTTTCGCGCGCGATGTCCGACACTGCCAGCGCGACCGCTGAATTCGGCAGGTCGACCACCATGTCGACGCCCTCGACGTCGAACCAGCGCCGCGCGATGCCGGCGCCGACGTCCGGCTTGTTCTGGTGATCGGCGGAGACCACCTCGACCTTGCGCTTGGACTGCTTGGCGAAATCCTCGACCGCCATCTGGGCGGCGAGCACCGAGCCTGGCCCCTGGAAGTCGGCATAAACGCTCGACATGTCGTTCATGACGCCAATGCGCAGCGTGCCGTTCTGTTCGGCGAGCGCCGGTGTAGCCATCAGCGCGGCAAGCAAAGCGGCGCGTGTCATCGTTCTCAGCATAAGGGTCCTCCCTAGGACAAGCGGTGCGTTGTTTTATTGAGGTATTTTTTCTGCCGCGGGCAAATGTTGTCATGGACAACAAAAATCGTCAAGATTGTTGTCATGGACAACAATCCAAGCCGCGCCCTCCCGCGCCACCCCGTCGGCGGCTGCGACTTACAGGACTTCGTAGACGTCGAGCTTGACCGCGCGCGCTTCGCGCCTGCCGTGGGCGATTGCCAAGATGCGGTTCATCCAGTCGACCGCCGGATCGCCGGTTTCGAATCGCATGAGGGTACGAAAATAATACAGCGCCGGATCGACATTTTCGCCACGCGCGAGTTTCGCCATGACGTCGGCCGGGCCATGACGCAGGCCTTCGCTCGACACCAGAATGCGGGCGCCGGCATCGGTCTCGATGGTGTAGCGCGCCTGGATGTCAGCGGTGCCGTCGGCGCGGATGAGTTGCCAATCGGCGCCGCCGGGCAGGATGCGACCGTTGAGCTTCGTTCCCATCACCGGCCCACCCAGAATGTTGATGATGCGGCGCTCGCCGAGCGGGGTCTGCCCGAGGCTCATGATGCCGTCGAGTTCGCATTGAATCGTGAAGATGGGTTGCGCGCTGAGCATGACGGCCTTTTCGTTGGGGTCCCAATTAGTGTGCTCGGCCATTTGACCCTGCCATTGGCGGGCCGTAAATACGGGGCCGCAACTGGGAAGCACTTGCATGGCGCAAATTACGTCACTGGCCGAAGCTATCAAAGCCGCCGTCCACGACGGCGACACCGTAGCCCTGGAAGGATTTACGCATCTTATTCCGCATGCTGCGGCGCATGAAATCATCCGCCAGGGCCGCAAGCATCTGACGCTGATCCGCATGACGCCAGATCTCGTCTATGACCAGCTCATCGGCATGGGCTGCGTCGACAAACTCGTGTTCTCCTGGGGCGGGAACCCGGGCGTGGGCTCATTGCACCGGCTACGCGATGCGGTGGAACAGGCTTGGCCGCAGAAGCTCGAGATCGAGGAACATTCGCATGCCGCCATGGCGAACGCCTACGAGGCGGGCGCGGCCGGCCTGCCGTGCGCAATCTTCCGTGGCTATATCGGCGGCGACTTGCCGAAGGTGAACGCCAAGATCAAGCGCGTCACTTGCCCCTTCACAGGCGAGGAGCTTGCTGCGGTGCCCGCGCACCGGCCGGATGTTGCGGTGATTCACGCGCAACGAGCGGACAAAGCCGGCAATGTGATGATCGAGGGCGTGCTCGGCGTGCAGAAGGAAGCGGTGCTCGCTTCCAAGCGCTCGGTGGTAACGGTGGAAGAGATCGTAGACGAATTGCCCCAGCGCAGCTTGAATGCGGTCGTGCTGCCGTATTGGACCGTGGGCTACGTAGTGGAGGTGCCAGGCGGTGCGTTCCCGTCCTATGCGCAGGGCTATTATCCGCGCAATAACAGCTTCTACAAGAAGTGGGACGAGATCGCGCGCGACCGCGACAGCTTCCAGGCCTGGATGAAAGAGAATGTCATCGCCAAGGGGCCCGACGCTTTCAAGCAATATGCGCGCAAACAGAAAGTGGCGGCGGAGTGAGCATCATGGTCGATTACAAGCCTAACGAAATGATGACCATCGCGGCCGCGCGCGCGCTCAAGAACGACGACGTGTGTTTCGTCGGCATTGGCATGCCGTCGGCCGCCGCCAATCTGGCGCGGCTCACGCATGCGCCGGGCATTACGTTGATCTACGAGTCCGGTACGCTGGCCACCAAGCCCAATGTGCTGCCGCTGTCGATCGGCGATGGCGAGCTGTGCGAGACCGCGCTCACCACCGTGTCGGTGCCGGAGATGTTCCGCTATTGGCTGCAGGGTGGGCGCATCAAGGTGGGCTTCTTGGGCGGCGCGCAGATCGACAAATACGCCAACCTCAACACCACGGTTGTCGGCCCCTACGACAAGCCGAAGGTGCGTCTCCCGGGCGGCGGCGGCGCGCCAGAGATCGCCACGTCGTGCGGCGAAATCTTCATCATCATGGCGCAGGGCAAGCGTAGCTTTGTCGACAAGCTGGATTTCGTGACCTCGATCGGCCACGTGTCCGGCGGCGACAGCCGCCAGAAGCTCGGCGTGAAGACCAAAGGTCCGACCAAGCTGATCACCGACCTCGCCATCTTCGAGCCCGATCCGGAAACCAAAGAGATGGTCGTCACCTCCATTCATCCGGGTGTGACGCGCGAGCAGATCCAGGAGAACACCGGCTGGACCGTTGGCTACGCCGCCAAGGTCGCGGAAACGCCCGCGCCGACGGCACAGGAACTCGATGTGCTGCGCGCATTGCACGCGCGCACAAACAAGGCTCATGCTGCGGCATGACGGGAAGGTAGTGCACGATGCGTGACGTTTTCATCTGCGACGCCGTTCGCACCCCGATCGGACGCTATGCCGGCGCGCTTGCGAAGGTTCGCACCGACGACCTCGCGGCGATCCCGATCAAGGCGTTGATGGCGCGCAACCCGAAGGTCGATTGGGGCAAGCTCGACGAGGTGTTCTACGGCTGCGCCAACCAAGCCGGCGAGGATAACCGCAACGTCGCGCGCATGGCCGTGCTGCTCGCGGGCCTGCCCGAGAACGTGCCGGGCGTCACGCTCAACCGGCTGTGTGCCTCCGGCCTCGAAGCCGTCGGCAGTGCCGCGCGCGCGATCCGTGCCGGCGACATGGACATCGCCATCGCCGGCGGCGTCGAGTCGATGACGCGCGCGCCCTTCGTGCAGGGCAAGGCGACGGAAGCTTTCTCGCGTACGGCCGAGATCTTTGACACCACCATCGGCTGGCGCTTCATCAATCCGCTGATGAAGGCGCAGTATGGCGTCGATTCCATGCCTGAAACGGGCGAGAACGTGGCCGAGGAATTCCAGGTGACACGCGCCGATCAGGACGCTTTCGCCTTCCGCTCCCAGCAGCGCGCCGCCAAGGCGATCGCCGCCGGCTACTTTGCCAAGGAGATCGTGCCGGTCGAGATTCCTGGCCGTAAGGGCGAAGTGGTGAAGGTCGACAGGGACGAGCATCCGCGTGAGACGACGATAGATCAACTCGCCAAGCTGAAGACGCCGTTCCGCAATCCCGGCACCGTCACGGCCGGCAACGCCTCGGGCGTCAATGATGGCGCGGCGGCGCTGATTGTCGCCTCGGAAGCGGCAGTGAAAGCGCATGGCCTGACTCCGCGTGCGCGTATCCTCGGTATGGCGTCGGCGGGTGTGCCGCCGCGCATCATGGGCATCGGCCCGGTGCCGTCGACGCAGAAACTGATGGCGCTGCTCGGTCTCAAGATCGCCGACTTCGATATCGTCGAGCTCAACGAGGCTTTTGCTTCGCAGTCCCTCGCGGTGTTGCGGCAGCTCGGACTTTCCGACGACGCCGAGCATGTCAATCCGCACGGCGGCGCAATCGCGCTCGGTCATCCGCTCGGCATGTCGGGTGCCCGTCTGGCGCTGACTGCGACTCACGGTTTGGAAGAGCGTGGCGGCAAACGCGGTCTTGCCACCATGTGTGTCGGTGTGGGGCAGGGCGTGTCGCTCGCCCTGGAACGCGTCAGCTAAGAACGAGTTTGGATAAGGACAACAACAATGTCGCTCATTTACCCAAGGGAGAGCCTGAGCGCTTATCCCAAACATCTTTCGCCGGGATACAAAAGCACGGTCAAGCGCTCACCGTCGAAGCCCTTGATCATCATGCCGCATACGCTGTCCGAGCTCACCGGACCCGTCTACGGGCACAATGCGATTGAGGAAGGCGACAACGATCTCACCAAGCAGTGCAAGGGTGAGCCGCTCGGCGAGCGCATCATCGTGCACGGCCAGGTGCTCGACGAAGACAAGCGCCCGATTCCCGATACGCTGGTGGAGATATGGCAGGCCAATGCCTGCGGCCGCTATGTGCACATCGTCGACCAGCATCCGGCGCCGCTCGATCCGAACTTCACCGGCGCCGGCCGCACCGTCACCGACAAGAACGGCTACTACAAGTTCATTACCGTGAAGCCGGGCGCTTATCCTTGGGGCAACCATCACAACGCGTGGCGGCCGAACCACATCCATTTCTCGGTGTTCGGTCACTCGTTCCTGTCGCGTCTGGTGACGCAGATGTACTTCCCGGGCGATTACCTGTTCCCGTTCGATCCGATTTTCAATTCGGTGACGGACGAGAAGGCGCGCATGCGCATGGTCTCGACCTTCGATCTCGAGAGCACCGTTCCCGACTGGGCACTGGCCTTCCGCTTCGACATCGTGTTGCGCGGCCGCGAAGCCACTCCTCTTGATACGGATAAACACTAATGTCGGAAATCACGCCCTCGCAAACCGTCGGTCCCTTCTTCGCCTACGGCCTCACCCCCAAGGGCCGCGCCCAATGGGATCCGAACGGCACCTATAGCTGGAAGGAAACGGCCGGCGACAATCTGGTGACGCCGGACGCCACCGGCCAGAAAATCCGCGTTGAGGGCCAGATCGTTGACGGCGACGGCAACGCGATAAACGACGCGATGTTCGAGATCTGGCAGGCGGATAGTCAAGGCCGCTATGCCAGCCCGCGCGACAATCGCGCATTGCCGAACACTCAGTTCAAAGGCTTCGGTCGCTCGGCGACCGACAAAAACGGCGTCTTCGGTTTCCAGACCATCAAACCCGGCCCAGTGCCGGGACCGAATGGGAAAAACCAGGCGCCGCACATCGTGTTCTGCATCTTCTCGCGCGGTATGCTACGACAGGTCTATACCCGCATGTACTTCGCCGACGAGGCCGCGAATGCGACCGACCCAATCTTGGCAATCGTGCCGGCGGATCGCCGCGATACGCTGATCGCTAAAAAAGAGATGCAGGGCGACGTTCCGGTCTATCGTTTCGACATCCGCGTGCAGGGCGAGAACGAAACGGTGTTCTTCGACGTTTGATCGCGCGGCTATCGGTCACGATTTTCAAGGAGGCGGGAGAGGGCAATGGCCGCCCACCCCCGCCTTCTTTTTGCCCACCGAAATGGGCAAAATCCCACTCCGAGATTGGCAGCTTTCTCGGTGCGGCGCGGGAAGCGGCTGATTTTGAGTGGTTTCTTGCTTTTTTAAGGGCATTGAGCTGCCCACTTTTTCTTCCCAACTTTCCCATTCGTGTTTTGTGGTTGACGGCGGCCGCCGGACTTGTTTCGTTTAAGGCATAACGGCCGGTCAGAGCCGCACGGGAAACGCGCCAAGGACAGCGCCATGAACGAGCAAATCATCCAGGAAATCACCGATTTCTGCCGCCAGCGCGGGCTCGCCGAATCCACCTTCGGCCGTCGCGCCGTTAACGACGGCAAACTCGCCAGCCGCCTCCGCAATGGTGGCCGGATCACAACAGACACGCTGGAACGCATCAGGGCTTTCATGTCACTCGGTCATGAAGATGCGCCGGGCCGCCGGCGCGTGTTGTTCACACCGGCATCGACGCCGGGGTTCACGCCGTCGCCGTTGCCGACGGTAACGCCGCCGGCGCCGCCGGTCGCCGAGGGTCAGGCGAGCGACGATCCGCAGCGCAATTTCCGCTTCTTCGACAACCGGCAGAAATATCTGCTGTTCGTGAACACCTGCAGCGAGAAGTGGGAGGTCGCGAGCCGCGTCAGCCAGGAGCTTGCCAGCATCCATCCGCGTCCGCCGGCGGTACGCGTATTCGACGCCGGCGTCGGTGACGGCACGGTGCTGGCGCGCGTGATGCGCTCGATGCACGACCGCTTCCCGACCATGCCGTTCTACGTGGTCGGCAAGGAGATCAGCCTCGAGGACGTGCGCCTCACCTTGCAGAAGCTGCCCGACCGCTTCGTCGAACATCCCTCCAGCGTCGTCGTGCTCACCAACCTCGCTTACGCCGAGGCGCCGTGGCTCGCCACTAAGTCTTTAAGCGCCGCCACCAGCCTGATCTGGAAGGAAGTGGCGATGGACGGCAACACCGCGCACTCCTTCGAGAAGCAGATCACCGATCTCGAGCCGTTCCTCGCGGAAAGCTGGAAGGCGCGCGTATCGCCGAAGAGCGGCAATCCGGTCTACGAGCGACCGGTCATCCTGGTGCTCTACCGCAACGACCACAAATTCCTGCTCGACCAGATCATCCCGAAGCCGGGCGGCACGGTTGCCGATTACGACCTGGTCATCGCCTCGCAGCCTTATCGCGCCCGGGCCTCGCTCGAATTCAAGGCCAAGCGCGTTCTCGCGCCGCTTGCCCGCGCGCTGGGGCCTGGCGGCCGCATGATCGCAATTCAGTCGCACGGCAACGATCCGGGCATGGAGATCATCCAGAAGGTGTGGCCGGGCGACAACCCATTCGCGCATAACCGGCACGATCTGCTCAAGGCCGTGAAGCACGAGCTTGGCGCCGCCGGCCGCGATCTCAACTTCAACGCCTATTCCGACCAGCGCTCGCTGTTCCGCTACGACATGCACACGCTGCCTTCAGAAATCTCCTCCTCAATCGGCACGTCCACGCTGCTCGCTGCCTGGAATGCCGCGATCTATGTGGCGCAGGTGGAGGACGACCGGCTGTCCGACGTCAACAGCGACCGTCGCTACATCGACGCCACGCGCGACGTGCTGCAGCAGCACGGCGGCTTGTGGTTCTACGACGAGTCTTTCGTGATTTCCCGTCGCCGCGATTAAGCGGGATGCGGCGCGATTGCACCGCATCCCGAAACGTTGCGGTACGCGCGAACAGACCACGCGCACAGGAAAGGAAATGGTCAGTTGAATATGCACCTGAAATCGAAGCCGGCCACCGTTGCCAAGCGTTTCTCGATCGAGACGACGCGGCCCAAACCGGCCGAGATCGAAGCCGTTGCGCTGCGCGTGCCGGCGGGAACGGAAATCTACATCACCGCCGTACCGACCCAGACGGAAGACGAGTTAATCGCGGCTGCCCGCAACGTGCGCCAGGCCGGACTGGAGCCGGTCGTGCATGTTGCGGCGCGCCGGCTGCCGAGCCTCGAGATGCTCACCGAGCGCCTTGCGCGTCTTAACGGCGAAGCGGACGTGCGCCGGCTGCTCGTCATCGGCGGCGACGTCGAGCCGGTCGGACCGTTCGCGGATGCGCTCGCCGTCATCCAGAAGGGCCGGTTGCGCGAAGCCGGCATCGAGCGGATCGGCATCGGCGCCTATCCCGAAGGTCACCCGCAGATTCCGGCGGAGCGGCTGGAAGCCTCGCTCGACGAGAAGATTGCCGCCGCGGCCGTGCAGGGCCTCGACGTCTATCTCGCCAGCCAGTTCTCTTTTTCGCCCGAGCGAATCGTCGCCTGGCTCAAGCAGCTGCGCGCCTGCGGCATCAGCCGGCCGGTGAGCATCGGCATGGTCGGGCCGACCAGCGTGCCCTCGCTTATCCGCTTCGCCAAACGTTGCGGTGTATCGACCTCGCTGCGCGGGCTGATGTCGGGTGCGGCGACCGCGCTGATCGGCAATGTCGGTCCCGACCGCATCATCGAGGCGCTCGACCAGGCGCAAGGCGCCATCGGCGACGTCAAGCCGCACTACTTCACCTTCGGCAATCTGGTGGCGACGGCCGAGTACGCGAGCGCGATGGCGCGGAAGGCGGACGCGGCGGTGGTGGCGTAGGCGCTTAACCGCAGAGCCAGCAATAAAAAGCCGCGGCTTTTTCGTGCCGAAAAGCTGCCGCTCAATAGACCAACGGCGTGGCACGCTTGCGCGCACCACGCCGTTGTCTTGACCGGCTTTAACCGGGTAGCAGTTATTCCGCGGCCTGATGGCGCCACTTGCCTTCGTAGCCTTCGCGCACGACCGCAGAGTACGGCACCGGCGAGACGATGACCTTGATCTCGGTCTGCTTGTGGCGTTCGACGGTGGTCTTCTTGGTGCCGCCGTTCTCTTCGCCCCACACCAGGGTCAGTTCGGTGCCGGGCTTGGCGAACTCTTCCTCGACCCAGCCGAGCGACAGCATCTTGCGCTCGTTGAACGAATAGCCCGAGAACATCGAAGCGCCGGCCATCTTGCCGCCCTTCATCACCGCGTCGAACGACGACGAGGCGTAGTTCGACAGCGGCAGGTCGATGAACTTGTAGTTCTCTCCGGCGGGGGCGAACATCGACGCGTTGATGCGGTTCACGTCGTCGTTTTCCCAGGCGAAGGTCACCTTCTTGCGCTTGTTCTTGCCTTCCATCGCCTTCAGCGCGTCCGAGCCGATGAAGTCATGGTCGAACTTGGTGAAGGTGTTGTAGCCGAGCTCGTACGGCGTCGTGTAGTAATCCTCGATGTTCTTCGACACGAAGCTGCCGCCGAGGCCGGCATTGGCTTCGTAGCTCGAGAGCGGCAGCCACTCGCGATAGGCCTTGAGCTTGTCGCCGGTGTAGATCGCCGGCACCGGCGAGGGGATCCAGCCGGATTCGAGCGTGTTGGTCGCGTAAGCGCGCGAGCCGACCGGGACGATGCCGAATTCCTTGCCGGCTTCGAGGATCGCATTGCGGATGTCGTCGCCTTCCGCGTAGGGGCCCCACACTTCGAGACCCGGCGCGCCGGCCATGCCGTGGCGCAACGCGCGGACTTTACGGCCGGCGATGGTGATGTAGCCCATACGGAAGAACTTGATGTCCGGCATGGTGCCGCCGTTGAGCTTCTTAATCACGTCCTGGGCCTTCGGACCCTGGATCTGGTAGCGATAGAAAGAGCGCGTGACTGGCTTGCCCATCGGGCGCGACGGCGAACGGTCGTCATAGGTGGTCTTGACGTTATAGCCGCCGGTCTTGGCGTGGAATTCGATCCAGTTAGCGGCCGGGTTGCGGCCGACATAGACCATGCTGTTTTCGGCGAGATAGAACAAAATGCCGTCGCCGATGACGTGACCATAGGGCGTGACCGGCGCGAACTGCTTGGCCTGGTCGATCGAGAAGTTCTTGAACGAGTTGGTCGACAGGTGCTGCAGGAGCTTGACCGTATCCGGCCCCTCGACGAACAGGTTCACCATGTGGTGCGACTGGTCGAACAGCACGCAGGTATTGCGCCAGGCGCCCTGTTCGTCGCGCCAGTTGGTGAATTCCGGTGCGACGACCGGATAAACATAGGCGCCGATCTGCGAATTGCGCATCATCGACACGATGTCGCCGCTCTCCTTGATCTTCTCTTCCAGGTTTTTCGCCATTTCCTCTCACTCCCACTGCATGATGATGTCGTTGTTAATCGTTGAGTGACCGGTCGCGGACTATGCCGTCGCCGGGACCTCAACCGTCGTCAAAAGACCGCTAGTCATACCGAGCTGTATACAGACCCTCGACGAATTTCCTCCGTAGCCCGCCATTTTCCGATTTTCAGACATCTTGCCTGTAGTAAGGCGGTTCTTTTTCGGCTAACCGTATACAGCATGAATTCCGGTCTTCTCAAGGATTGGGCAGAAAAATAAGGACGCCCACCGTGCCCACCCCGATTGCGGACAGCGAACGCGCTTCGTCGCAGACCGTTAAGGCGCAATTGGCGCTGCGCGACCTCATTTTGTCCGGCGACCTCAAGCCGGGCGACCGCATCTCGGAGCCGTCCCTGGTCGACCGGCTCGGCATGTCGCGCACGCCGATCCGCATGGCCCTGGTGCGGCTCGAGGACGAGGGCTTCCTGGAGGCCATCCCGTCGGGCGGTTTCGCCGTCAAGGCGTTTTCCGAGCGCGACGTCTACGATGCCATCGAGCTGCGCGGCACGCTGGAGGGTTTTGCCGCCCGGATCGCGGCCGAGCGCGGCGTGCGCAGCCCGCTGCTGAAGGAGATGAAGGAAACCCTGCGGCAGATCGAGGAGATCGCCGCGCTGCCCGAACTGAGCGTCGACCATTTCTCCGACTATGTCGGTCTCAACGGCCGCTTCCACGCGCTGCTGATCGAGGCGGCCGACAGTCCCGTGTTGAAGCGCCAGATCGAGCGCACGCTGAACCTGCCCTTCGCCTCGCCCAGCGGTTTCGTCATGGTGCAGGCCAAGCTGCCGGAGGCGCACAGGATCTTGACCATCGCCCAAGATCATCACCATTGCGTCGTTCGCGCCATCGAAGATCGGGAAGGCGCCCGTGCGGAGGCGCTGATGCGCGAGCACGCGCGCTTGGCCCACCGCAATCTCCAGCTCGCGCTCGGCAACCAGGGCACACGCAGCCTGGTGCCGGGCGCCGTTCTCATCCGCCGGTCGACCGCCGCCGGACTTTATTGATCACAAACGTCCAAGCCTAACGCGGGAGTTGAATGTCCATGCAAAGAACCAAGCCGCCGTTCCGCGCCGACCATGTCGGCAGTTTTCTGCGCACGCAGCCGATCAAGGAAGCCCGCATCAAGCGAGAGAAAGGCGAAATCACCGCCGAGCAATTGCGCGCGGTCGAGGATCGCGAGATCGAGAAGGTCATCCGCAAGCAGGAAGAGATCGGGCTGAAGCTCGCGACCGACGGCGAATATCGCCGCTCGTGGTGGCACTACGACTTCTTCGGCATGCTCGACGGCGTCGAGATCATCGAGGGCGACGTCGGCATCCAGTTCCAGGGCGTTCTCACCAAGCCGCACGTCATCCATATCAAGGACAAGATCGGCTTCTCTAACCACCCGATGCTGGAGCACTTCAAGTTCCTGAAGGCGCACACCAAGGTCATGCCGAAGATGACCATCCCGTCGCCGACGGTGCTGCACTTCCGGCTCGAGCCGAACGCCGTGGACAAGAAAGCCTACGCCAACCGCGATGACATCTTCGACGATCTCGCAGTCGCCTATCAGAAGGCGGTCAAGGCTTTCTACGACGCCGGCTGCCGCTATCTGCAGTTCGACGACACCGCCTGGGCCTATCTCTGCTCGCAGGAGGAACTGAAGAAGGGGCGCGAGCGCGGCCTCGACGTCGACCACCTGCAGGACACTTACACCAAGTGCATCAACAAGGCGCTGGAGGCGAAGCCTGCCGACATGACGATCACCACGCATGTCTGCCGCGGCAACTTCCGCTCGACCTTTATCTCCTCGGGCGGCTATGAGCCGGTGGCGGAAAGCCTGCTCGCCAAGTGCAACTACGACGGCTACTTCCTTGAATACGATACCGATCGCGCCGGCGGTTTCGAGCCGCTGCGCTTCCTGCCCAAGGGCAACAAGCAGGTGGTGTTGGGCCTGGTCACGTCGAAGACCGGCACGCTTGAGAAAAAGGACGACATCAAGCGCCGCATCGACGAGGCGACGAAGTATGTCGATCTCGAGCAGTTCTGCCTCTCGCCCCAATGCGGCTTCGCCTCGACCGAGGAGGGCAACGTGCTGGCCGAGGAAGAGCAGTGGGCGAAACTCAGGATGATCATCGAGCTGGCCGACGAGGTGTGGGGGAAGTAGCCCACTGGCGCCCCCGCGCAAGCGGGGCCGTCATGTCCGCGTCTCGAATCGAGCTTGGCGCGCCGCGTGACGACATGACAACAAATGACATGCGATGGCCGGTTAAATCGGCCATCGACAATGAAGATCGAGCCGAGGCAAACTCGGCCGTTATCAAGAAGAATTCAGGGAGCGAAACCAAATGTCCGCCCGCACCGCGCCACCCTTCCGCGCCGATCATGTCGGCAGTCTCCTGCGTCCCGCCGTCCTGAAGGAGGCGCGCGCCAAGTTCGCCAAAGGCGAGATCGGCGCTGCGGCGCTGAAGGAGATCGAAGACCGCGAGATCGAGAAGGTCGTCAAGAAGCAGCAGGAGATCGGTCTCAAGCTCGCCACTGATGGTGAGTTTCGCCGCTCTTGGTGGCATTTCGACTTCTTCCGCGGGTTGGCCGGCGTTGAATTCTTCCAGGCGCAAAGCGGCATCAAGTTCCACGGCGTCGAGACCAAGCACGACGCGATCCGCATCGGCGGCAAGGTCGATTTCGTCGGCCATGCGCACATCGAACACTTCAAGTTCTTGAAGAGCCACTGCAGCACCGTGCCGAAGATGACGATCCCGGCGCCGAGCACGTTCCATTTCCGTCAGGGCCGCGCCTTGATCAGCAAGGATGTCTACCCCGACCTCGATCAGTATTTTGCGGACGTCGGCGCCGCCTGGAAGAAGGCGATCCGCGCCTTCTACGACGCCGGGTGCCGCTATCTGCAGCTTGACGACACCGCTTGGGCGATGATCTGCGACCCCAAGGAGCGCGAGGAGTCCAAGAAGCGCGGTGACGATCCCGACAAGCTGCCGGCGAAGTACGCGCAGGTGACCAATGCTGCGCTCGATGGCAAGCCGGCGGACATGACCATCACCATGCATTCATGCCGCGGCAATTTCCGCTCCACGTTCATTGCCTCCGGCGGCTACGAATTCGTCGCCGAGGAACTGCTCGGCAAGGTCAATATCAACGGCTATTTCCTCGAGTTCGACACCGACCGTGCCGGCGGTTTCGAACCATTGCGCCATCTCAAGGGCAACAAACAGGTTGTGCTCGGCCTTGTCACGTCGAAGAGCGGGCGGCTCGAGCCGAAGGACGACATCAAGCGCCGCATTGACGAAGCGACGAAGTACGTGCCGCTGGAACAGCTCTGTTTGTCACCGCAATGCGGCTTTGCCTCGACCGAGGAAGGCAACGTGCTGGCGGAAGAAGAGCAATGGGCCAAGTTGCGCATGATCGTCGAACTGGCCGATGAGGTTTGGGGCAAGTGACGCTGCCTCTCCGCTCGCTCTTGATTGTCATCACCGGGCTGCCCGAAGGCGCGGTCCCGGTGATCCCGCTAGATGGTCACGTGCCCTTCTAAGCGGGATGGCCGGGACATAAGGGCTTCACGCCCGTCTTCGACGGGCTATGCCCGGCCATGACAGCGAACAGTCGGTGCACCGAAGGCCAAGCCAATTAGGAAGTCAGAAGAAATGTCCCTCCGTTCTACCCCGCCCTTTCGTGCCGACCAGGTCGGCAGCCTGTTGCGATCGGCCGTGCTGAAGCAGGCGCGCGCCGACCGCGCGAGCGGCGCCATCTCTCCCGAGCAATTCAAGGCCATCGAGGACCGCGAGATCGAAACGCTGATCGGCAAGCAGGAGGCGGTCGGTCTGAAATCCATCACAGACGGCGAATTCCGCCGCAAGTCCTGGCAGACCGATTTCATTTCGGCGTTGTCTGGCATCGAGACCGTGCCGCACCACCGCAAGGTCAGTTTCCAGGGCGGGGTGCAGCCGCAGCAGGTGCTGACGCGGGTGACCCGCAAGCTCGGTGACTTCCACGGCCACCCGATGATCGAGCATTTCAAGTTTCTCGCCGCGCATACCCGCGAGACGCCGAAGATGACGATTCCATCGCCGTCCGCGCTGCATTTTCGCGACGGCCGCGAAGCCGTGCCGGCGTCGGTGTATCCCGACATGAACGAGTTCTACGGCGATCTCGGCACGACCTACCGCAAGGTCGTGAACGCTTTCGCGGACGCCGGATGCCGTTATTTGCAGCTCGACGAAGTCAATCTCACTTATCTGTGCGACGAGAAGCTTGTGCAAAAGGTCCGCGACCGCGGCGAGGACCCGGTGGAGCTGCTCGACGCCTATGCCGGCATGATCAACACGGCGATCGCCGATATTCCGCCGGACATGGCCATCACCATGCATCTGTGCCGCGGCAACTTCCGTTCCACGTTCATCGCCTCGGGCGGTTACGAGCCGGTGGCCGATGCGATGTTCAATGCCATCAACGTGCACGGCTACTTCATGGAGTTCGACAGCGAGCGCGCCGGCTCCTTCGAGCCGCTGCGTTTCGTGCCGAAGGGAAAGACGGTCGTGCTCGGCCTCGTCACCTCGAAGGTCGGCCAATTGGAATCGAAGGACGACATCAAGCGCCGCATCGACGAGGCAGCGAAATACGTGCCGCTCGAGCAGCTGTGCCTGTCGCCGCAGTGCGGTTTTGCCTCCACCGAGGAGGGCAACGTGCTCGCCGAGGAAGAGCAATGGGCGAAGCTGCGCATGATCGTCGAATTGTCGGACGAGGTGTGGGGCTAGTTTTCTTTATACCTCCCCCACAAGTGGGGGGATAAAAAGAGAGTAGGGAGAGAAATTAAAATGGCTCAACGCACCAAGCCGCCTTTTCGCGCCGATCATGTCGGCAGTCTGTTGCGCCCGGCGGCGCTGAAGGAAGCGCGCGAGAGATTCGCCAAAGGCGAGATCGATGCCGCGGCGCTGAAGGCGGTGGAAGACCGCGAGATCGAGCGCGTCATCAAGAAGCAGGAGGAGGTCGGCCTCAAGGCGATCACCGACGGCGAATTCCGTCGTTCCTGGTGGCACCTCGACTTCCTCTGGGGTCTCGACGGCATCGAGAAGCACGTGATGGACACCGGCGTCGCCTTCGCCGCGGTGACCACGCGCAACGAAGGCACCAAGGTCACCGGCAAGATCGGCTCCAAGCATCATCCGATGATCGAGCATTTCAAGTTCGTCGCCGCGCATACCAGAAAGACGCCGAAGATCACGATTCCCGCGCCGTCGGCGTTGTGGGGCCGGCCGATGAAGACGCCTGTCGACGCCAAAATCTATCCCAAGCTCGATGCGATGTTCGAGGACCTAGGCCTCGCCTACCGGAAGGCCGTGCGCGACTTCGCCGACGCCGGCTGCCGCTATCTGCAGCTCGACGAAGTCTTCATCGCCATGTTGTGCGACGAGAAATACCGGCAGCAGATGTGGGACCGCGGCGACGATCCGGAAAAGCTCGGCACGCTCTATGCCGACCTCATCAACGCCGCGATGTCGGACATCCCATCCGACATGACCATCACCATGCATATGTGCCGCGGCAACTATAAGTCCACCTATATGGGCGCCGGCGGCTACGAGGCCGTGCAGGAGATCCTGTTCAACAAGATCAAGGTGCACGGCTTCTTCATGGAGTACGATTCCCCGCGCGCGGGTTCGTTCGATCCGCTGCGACTGTTGCCGAAGGATAAGACGGTGGTGCTCGGCCTGGTCACCACCAAGACCGGCCAATTGGAAAGCCGCGACGAAATCAAACGCCGCATCGACGAGGCGGCGAAGTTCACCTCGCTTGACCAGCTTTGTCTGTCGCCGCAATGCGGCTTCGCCTCGACCGAGGAAGGCAACACGCTCGCCGAGGAAGAGCAGTGGGCGAAGCTGCGCATGATTGTGGAGGTGGCCGAAGAAGTCTGGGGTTGAGGCTCACGTTCGCTCGCTGCCGGCAATACCTCTGTCATGGCCGGCCTTGTGCCGGCCATCCCGCTTAGGTAGGCACAGTACCAGCCTAAGCGGGATCACCGGGATTCGCCGCTGCGCGGCGGCCCGGTGATGACAAGAATGGGTCCCCCATGACCAAGCCCCACGCCGATACCGACCCCTACGCCGACGTCCGCGAGGGCGTGCGCGCGCTTTGCGCCAAGTTCCCCGGCGAATACTGGCGCGGCCTCGATCGCGAGCGCGCCTATCCGACCGCCTTCGTCGCGGCCTTGACCGAGGCGGGCTATCTCGCCGCGCTCATCCCGGAGGAGTACGGCGGCAGCGGGCTGACGCTCAGCGCGGCGGCGGCGATCCTGGAGGAGGTGCACGCTTCGGGCAGCAACGGCGCGGCCTGCCACGCGCAGATGTATACGATGGGCACGATCCTGCGGCACGGTTCGCCGGCGCAGAAGGAACGCTATCTGCCCAAGATCGCCAGCGGCGAATTGCGCTTGCAGGCTTTCGGCGTCACCGAGCCGACCTCGGGCACCGACACACTCTCCTTGCGCACCGTCGCCCGCAAGGAGGGTGACCATTACATCATCAACGGCCAGAAGATCTGGACCTCGCGCGCCGAGCATTCCGACCTGATGCTGTTGCTCGCGCGCACCACGCCGCGTGAGCAGGCGGCCAAGCGCACCGACGGCTTGTCGGTGTTCTTGGTGGACATGCGGCTGGCGCAAGGCACCAGCATGTCGATCACGCCGATCCGCACCATGATGAATCATGCCACCACGCAGATCTTCTTCGATGACCTGCGCGTGCCGGCGGAGAACCTGATCGGCGAGGAAGGCAAGGGCTTCCGCTACATCCTCTCCGGCATGAACGCCGAGCGCATCCTGATCGCGGCCGAATGTATCGGCGACGCCAAATGGTTCATCGCCAAGGCAACGCAATACGCCAAGGAGCGCGAACTGTTTGGCCGGGCGATTGGCAAGAACCAGGGCGTGCAGTTTCCCATCGCGCGGGCCTATGCGCAGATGCGCGCGGCCGAGTTGATGGTGCACGAGGCGGCGCGCAAATACGAAGCGGGCGCCGACATTGGTGCTGAGGCTAACATGGCCAAGCTGTTGGCGGCGGACGCCTCCTGGGCGGCCGCCGACATGTGCGTGCAGACGCATGGCGGCTTCGGCTTCGCCGAGGAATACGACGTGGAACGCAAGTTCCGCGAGACGCGGCTCTATCAGGTGGCGCCGATCTCGACCAACATGATCCTGTCGTATCTGGCCGAGCATGTGCTCGGGCTGCCGCGGTCGTATTGAGTATGACTCTTCCCTTAGAAGGCCTTCTCGTCGTCTCCGTCGAACAAGCCGTCGCTGCGCCGCGCTGCACCTGTCAGCTCGCGGATGCCGGTGCGCGCGTGATCAAGGTCGAGCGGCCGGAGGGCGATTTCGCGCGCGGCTACGATCATCTGGTGCACGGCGAGAGCGCCTATTTCGTCTGGCTCAACCGCGGCAAAGAGTCGGTGGTGCTCGACCTCGGGAGGGCTGAGGACAAGACGCTGCTCGAGGCCATGCTCGCCAAAGCCGATGTGTTCGTGCAGAACCTCAAGCCCGGCGCACTCGGCAAGCTCGGCTTCGCCATCGAGCGTCTGCGCAAGGATTATCCGCGGCTCATCTGCTGCTCCATCTCCGGCTATGGCGAGAGCGGGCCTTATGCGCAACGCAAGGCCTATGATTTGCTCATCCAGGCAGACAGCGGGCTGTCGTCGATCACCGGCGGGCCGGAGACCGCTTCGCGCGTCGGCGTGTCGGTGGTCGATATCGCCACCGGCATGAACGCCTATCAGGCGATCCTGGAGGCGCTGATCGCGCGCGGGCGCACTGGCGAGGGCGCGGCTATCAGCGTGTCGATGTTCGATTCCATGGCCGACTGGATGACGGTGCCGCTGTTGCAGCACGAGGGTGGCAAGACCCCGCAGCGCATCGGCCTCGCGCATCCGTCGATCTCGCCTTATGGCGTGTTCAAGAGCCGGGACAAGGCCGATATCCTGATCTCGATCCAGAACGATCGCGAATGGCGGGTGCTGGCCGAGAAGGTGATGGGTGACAAGGCGCTCGCGGCCGATCCGAACTTCGCCACCAATGTCGAGCGCATGAAGCGCCGCGCCGACACTGACGGCCGTGTGCAGGCCGCTTTCGCATCGATGGATGTTGCAGAACTGGAACAGAAACTCGCGGCGGCGGACATCGCTTTCGCCTGCGTCAGCGATACGGCTTTGTTGGCGAAGCATCCGCATCTGCGGCGCGTCACAGTCGGCGCGCCCACGGGCCCGGTGTCGACACCGGCGCCCGCGCCGCTGCAAGTCGGTGAGCAGCGCCGCTACGGGCCGGTCCCGGCGTTGGGCGAACACACGGACAAGGTGCGCAAGGAATTCGGCGGCTAGTCGATGACGACCGGCTCTTCCTCGCGCGCGGCGCCAGCCTTCTTCGCCGTGCCGATGATCCACACCAGCGGGATCATCGCCAGCATCAAGAACATCAACAGCTTGTAGTCGTTGAGATAGGCGAGCAGCGTCGCCTGCTGGGTGACGAGCATGTCGAGTAACGCTCGGCCGGTGTCGCTCTGAATGTTGAGAGTGCCGGCCACGTCCGGCATCTGCAGCGCCTGATTGAACGGCGTCACCTGCTCGGTCAGGCGGGCATGCATGATCGTCGTGCCGCTGGTGAGCTGCGCGATCACCATCGAGATGCCGATGGACGAGCCGATATTGCGCACCAGCGTCAGGATCGCCGTGCCGCCGGTGCGCAGATGGCCGGGCAAAGTGGTGAAGGCGACCGACGTGATCGGCACGAACAGCAGCCCCAGGCCCACGCCCTGCACGACGCTGGTCAACACGATCGTGCGCTGGGTGACGTCGAGCGAGAAGCCGGTCATGTGATAGAGCGTGGCGCCGGTCAGGATGAGCCCCGTCAGGATCAGGTAGCGGCTCTCCACCATCCGCATCAGCCGCGGCGCCACCATCATGGTGACGAGCGTGCCGATGCCGCGCGAGCCGAGCAGGAATCCCGCGGTCTGGATCGGATAGCCGAGCAGGTTCTGCATGAACGGTGTGACCAGCGCCATGGTGCCGAACAGCACCACGCCGATCACCACCATAAACACCACGCCGCTGACGAAATTGCGGTCTTTGAACATCTCGAAGCGGACGAAGGGTTCCGGCGTCGTGAGCGAGTGGGCGAAGAAATAATAGAAGCCGACGATCGAGACGATCGCCTCGATCCAGATCTCGCGCGCGTCGAACCAACCGACCTGTTCGCCGCGATCGAGCAGGAGCTGCAGGGAGCCGATGCCGACGGCCAGTGCAATGAAGCCGAACCAGTCGAAGCGCAGATGCCCCTGTTTTGGCGTTTCCTCCATGAAGGCCAGCAGGCCGAACACGGTCAGAACGCCGATCGGCAGGTTGATCAGGAACACCCAGTGCCAGGAGTAATTGTCGGTGAGCCAGGCACCCAAGGTCGGACCCATGATCGGGCCGAGCATCACGCCGACGCCCCAGATCGCCATGGCCTGGCTGCGTTCCTCGACCGAATAGGCATCGAGCAGCACTGACTGTGACAGCGGCACCAGCGCCGCGCCGGCCATGCCCTGCAGCAGGCGGAACAACACCATCTGCTCGATGTTTTGCGCCAAAGCGCACAGCAGCGAGGCGGCGGTGAAGCCGGCAACGCAGATGATGAACAGCTTCTTGCGGCCGAAGCGGTCGGACAGCCAGCCCATCGGTGCGGTCATGATCGCGGCCGCGACGATGTAGGAGGTCAATACCCAGTTGATCTGGTCGAGCGAAGCCGACAGCGAGCCTTGCATGTAAGGCAGCGCCACGTTGGCGATGGTGGTGTCCAGCGCCTGCATGATCGTCGCTGTCATGGCGCATGCGGTGATCAGCATGCGCCGAAGGTTCGGCGACATCGATGCTGTGGCGGCCGGACTCATTTTGCTTCTTTGGCGTTCGCCGAGGCGAAAGGCATGCGGCTATGGCCCGTGTCGATCGACACGTTCACGCTCATGCCGGAGCGCAAGAGCTTGGTGTCCTCGTTCTTGTCGAAGGCGATGCGCACGGGCACGCGCTGCACGACCTTGACCCAGTTGCCGCTCGCATTCTGCGGCGGCAGGATCGAGAACTGAGCGCCGGTGCCAGGGCTCACCGAGGCGACCTTGCCGGTGAAAGTATGGTCCGGGAAGGAATCGACATCGATCGTTACCTTCTGTCCGACGCGCAGATAAGTGAGATCGGTCTCTTTCGGATTGGCATCGACCCAAGGGTTCTGATCGTCGATGACGCTCAGCACCGGATTGCCGGCGGGGATGAAGCGACCGAGCTGGATGTTGTCGACCTGCGTCGCCGTGCCCGAGATCGGCGCGCGAATGACGGTGTGATCGAAATTGCGCTGGGCATCGTCAAGCGCGGCCTTCGCCTGTGCATATTCCGGAAAGCGCTCGAGCGGCAGATTGGGATCGCCAAGCAATTGGCTGAGCGTGGTGTCGCGCTGCTGGATGGTAAGCTGCGCCAACGACTGTGCCGTCACCAGGGCGGCGGCTGACGTATCGACATCGGCGGCGGAGCCGGCTTGCGAGGCTACCAGCTTGGTTTTGCGGTCGAAGTCGCGCTGCTTGAGCTCGACACTTTTCTGCGACAAGTCGGCCATCGCTTGCAGCGACTTCAGGCTGGTCGTCGCCTTTTCGTAATCGCTGCGCGCGGCATCGAGCTTGGCCTTAGCCTGCTCGAGCGCCAGCGCATAAGGCTGGCGGTCGAGCGAGAACAGCTCGTCGCCGGCTTTCACATGCTGGCCCTCGCGCACGGCGACATGCACGATCTTGCCGGCGATGTCGGGCGTGATCAGCACCTTCTGTGCGCCGACATAAGCATTGTCGGTGGACACGTAGCGCCCGCCGGTCAGATAGATGCCGAGGCCGATCACCACCGCGAGCAGCGGGACGACGACCAACAGGGTCGCGCGCAGGCGTTTGCGGTCCATACGCGCGAAAATGCCTTTGGCCGACGCGTCTGTCCGATTTTCGGATGACGACTTCGCCTCGGGCGACGGCACAACTTTCAAAACTTTGTCACTCATTTCACTCTCAAACGGTAGCGGCTTCCTGAGCCGTGGCATTACGATTGATGGCGGCGCGCAAGTTGTCTTTCACAATGCTGAGATTGTGCAGCAACTGCTCGCGCGATTTGCGGTCGAGGCCAGCCAGAACGATTTCCATCAGACCTGCGCTGAGCTTGCCGAGGCGCTCCAGCAGCGGGCGCGCGGCCGGTGTGAGGTAAAGGCGGTTGGCCCGACGATCGTTCGGATCGGGCCGCCGCTCGATCAGGCCGTTCTCGGCCAGGCGGTCGAGCAGCCGCGTCAGCGAGATCGGCTGCAGGTCGAGGACGTCGGCGAGCTCGGACTGCTTCAGGCCCTCATGGCGCTGCAGCCGAACCAGCACGGTCCATTGGGCGCGCGAGATACCAAGCACGTGCCCTTGCTGGTCGGCGTAGGTTCCCAGCATTCTAGATACGTCTTTGAGTGTAAAAGCGATTTCTCGCTCCAGCGGCATACTTGCCATATGGGTCCTCATTTTCAGCATCGATATAATAAGCATACTTATAATATCTGCAATACGCCTTTAGCCGCATGCCTGATGCTCGGATGACGTGATCCTCCCGCTGGGGCAGAGTTGCGGCCTAAAAAACTTCACAAGGGACGGGACGCTATGGAAATTGGCTTTATCGGCCTGGGGAACATGGGCCAGCCGATGGCGAGGCGGCTGATCGAGGCCGGACACTCGCTCATCGTCTACGACACGCGCAATGATGCGGTCGCGCCATTGGTTGCGCTCGGAGCCAAGGTTGCGTCCTCGCCCGCCGATGTAGCCGACCGGGTGGAAACCGTGATGGCGAGCCTGCCGTCCGTGCAGATCTCGCAGAAGGTGGCGACCGGCGACGGCGGCGTCATCCACGGCAAGAAGATCAAGCGCTTCATTGATCTGTCCACCACCGGCGCGAGCGCGGCCGCCGCGATCGCCGCGACGCTCGCTACGAAGAACATTGTGCAGATCGATTGCCCGGTCTCGGGCGGCGTCGGCGGCGCCACCAAAGGGACGCTGGCCGTGATGGTCTCCGGCCCGCAAGATCACATCGACACGGTGAAGGACGCGCTCGCCGTTTTCGGCAAGGTCTTTGTCATCGGCGACAAGCCGGGCATGGCGCAGACGATGAAGCTCGCCAACAACTTCTTGTCCGCCACCGCCATGGCGGCGACGGCGGAAGCCGTGGCCATGGGCGTGAAGGCGGGTCTCGATCCGAAGGTGATGATCGACGTCATCAATGCCGGCTCCGGCCGTACCACCGCTTCGGACGGCAAGTTCCCGCAGTCGATTCTGCCGCGCACGTTCAATTACGGCTTCGGCACGGCGCTGATGCTCAAGGACGTGCGGCTGTGCTGCGAGGAAGCCAAGGCGCTCGATGCGCCGCGCGCAGTGATGAACACCGTTCTCGACCAGTGGGAGGCGACCAACAGCGAATTCGGCGGCGACAGCGATTTCACCGTTATCGTCAAGATGATCGAGCGCCGCGCCGGCATCGTCATCGGTAAAGAGGGCAAAGCATGACCGACGACGTTCACGAGGTCTACGCCGTCCGCTACGCCAAGCATTCCCGCAAGCGCGCCGAAAATTACATCTTCGGCGATCCGCACGACGAGATGACGTCGATCTCCTATTACGTCTGGGTGATAAAAGGCCCGCACGGCGTCTTCGTCTGCGACACCGGCTTCGACGAGACGGCGGCGAAGGAGCGTGGCCGCAAGATCATCAAGCCGGTGGGCGAAGGGCTGAAAGCCCTCGGCATCGAGCCCGATCACGTCGATCACGTCATCGCCACGCATATGCATTGGGACCACGCCGGCAATTACGACCTGTTCCCCAACGCGCGCTATCACGTGCAGGACGAAGAGATGGCCTACGCGACCGGCCGCTGCATGTGCCACAAGACGCTGCGCATCCCGTTCAGCGAGAGCGACGTGCACGCGATGGTGAGCAAGATCTTCGCCTATCGCGTCGATTTCCACGATGGCGATGACGAGCTCGCGCCCGGGATCACGGTGCACAAGATCGGCGGCCACTCGAAAGGCCTGCAATGCGTGCGGGTGAAGACACGCCGCGGCTATGTGGTGGTCGCGTCAGACTGCGTGCACCTTTATTCGCACATCGACGAAGGCCGCGTGTTTCCGATCACCTACAGCGTCGGCGACACGCTTGAAGGCTACAAGAAGCTGTTGAAGCTCGGCTCCTCGCGCCATCACGTCGTGCCGGGGCACGACCCGCTAGTCACCGACATCTATCCGGCGGCGAAGCCTGGTTTGGAAAACTGGGTGGTGCGGCTCGATGCGGAGCCGAAGGTGTAGCCTTACACCAGCCCCAAATCGCCGAACGCGGCCTTGTGGTGCTCGGCGCTGACTTCCGAGAAGCAACAGAACGTCACGCGCTTTAAGCCGTGACCCGGCGCCGCGACTTCCGACGCCACGGTGCCGACGGCGACGCGCGCGGCGAGATCGGCGGGAAAACGATAGATGCCAGTGGAAATCGCAGGATAGGCGATCGACGCGAGCCGGTGCGCAGCGGCGAGATCGAGCGCCCTGCGGTAACAGCTCGCCAGCAAGGCCTCTTCGTTCTGGCCGCCGCCGCTCCAGACCGGTCCGACCGCGTGAATAACGTGTTTTGCCTGGAGCCGGTAACCGCGCGTGATCTTGGCGTCGCCTGTGTCGCAGCCGCCGAGTGTGCGGCACTCTGCCAGCAATTCCGGTCCGGCGGCGCGGTGGATGGCGCCGTCGACACCACCACCGCCCAGCAGCGAGCTGTTGGCGGCGTTGACGATGGCGTCGACGTCAAGCGTGGTGATGTCGGCGACGATGACGTCGAGGTGCGTCTGGCCGACCTCGGCAGTGAGCAGGGTCATGGGCGAACTATATCACCCTTGCTCCGAATAAGCCTCGGCCTTGAGATCGACGCTCGATCGCACGCCGATGTCGTCGAAGTGGTTGTCGAGGAAGCGCCGCGCCGCGCGCTCGCCGAGCTTGCGCAATAGCTCGAAGGACTTGTAGTCGTTGCGCAGCTTGCTGGCGGTGGCGAAGCGTTCGCCCAATCCCTCCAGCACGATGCGGTGCACCTTGATCTGGCGGTATTCGTTCTCGCCGGTGCCGTGCGGCAGCCGCTTCTGCTCGATCAGCCGGTTGACGAATTCGATGGCGCGCAGCTCCGCCATCAGCGCCGAGTTGAAGGTGATCTCGTTGACGCGGGCGACGATGTCGCGCGTCGAGGTCGGCACCTTCTTGCGCACGACGGGATTGATCTGGACGATCAGCACGTCCTCGGTGTCGGTGGCGCGGAAGAATGGATACAGCACCGGATTGCCGAGATAGCCGCCGTCCCAATAGGGCACGCCGTCGATCTCGACCGCGCGGAACACGGCTGGCAGGCAGGCCGAGGCCATGATCGCTTCAGCCGAGATCTTCTCGCGCGGAAAAATATGCAGCTTGCCGGTTTGCACATTGGTGGCGGCGATGAACAAGGCACGCGTATCAGCGCGCAGCCCCTCGAAATCGACGAAGCGCTCGATCAGGTCCTTGAGCGGATTGATATTGAGCGGGTTAAGATCGTAGGGGGAGAGATACCGCGACCACGCGGTGAGCCAGTCGAGGCCCGGCGAGCCTTCGGTCGGCAAGAGCGAGAACAACCGGTTCATCACCGCGCGCTGCACGGCGGGCAGGTCGCCGCCGAGGCTTGCCGCCTGCCAGAAATCGGCGAGACGCTTGCGCGCTTCGTCGGGGCCGCCGCGCTTGAGCCCGTCGGCGAGCATCACCGCGTTCACCGCGCCGGCCGAGGTGCCGGAGATGCCTTCGACCGTCAGCCGTCCGTCTTCCAACAGATAATCGAGCACGCCCCACGTGAACGCGCCGTGCGCGCCGCCGCCTTGCAGAGCGAGATTGATGCGCTTCGGGCCGCCGGGCTTGCGCGGCTTGCCCGACCTATTGCCGAACGCGCGCGTGAGGAGGTCGATCATGAATACAACTTCTCCCCGTCACCCTTAGAGGCTCGCTTCGCTCGCACCTCAGGGCGACGGGACAACTTCACTGCGCGACCCAGCCGCCATCGATCGAATAGGCAGAGCCGGTGATGCTCTCGGCCGCGTCGCTCGCCAGGAACACGGCGAGCGCGCCGATGTTCTCCGGCTTGGTGAACTCGTGCATCGGCTGCTTTTCCGACACCAATTCGACCTTGGCTTGGTCGAAGGTCTTGCCGGCGGTCTTGGCGCGCGCATTGATCTGCTGCTCGACCAGCGGCGTGAGCACCCAGCCGGGGCAGATGGCGTTGCAGGTGACGCCGTTGTTGGCCGCTTCGATGGCGACGACCTTGGTGAGGCCGACGATGCCGTGCTTGGCCGCGACGTAAGCGACTTTCTGCGCACTGGCGACCAGGCCATGCGCCGAAGCGATGTTGATGATGCGGCCCCACTTGCGCCTCTTCATGCCGGGGATGGCGGCGTGAATGGTGTGGAACGACGACGACAGGTTGATCGCGATGATCGCGTCCCACTTCTCGGTCGGGAAATCTTCGATGTTCGCCACGTGCTGGATGCCGGCATTGTTCACCAGCACGTCGAGCGAGCCGAACTCCTTCTCGGTCGCGCGCACCATGTCGGCGATCTCGTTGGGCTTGGTCATGTCGGCCGGCGAATAGCGCGCCTTGATGCCGAAGTCCTTCTCCAGCCCGGCGCGTTCTTTCTCGATCGCGTCCTTGTCGCCGAAGCCGTTGATCATGAGGTTGGCGCCATCCTTGGCGAGCGCGCGCGCGATGGCGAGCCCGATGCCGGAGGTGGAGCCGGTGACCAACGCTGTCTTGCCTTTGAGCATAAGCCGTCCTCGTGAGTAGGCGGCCGGAGTTGCCGCTGACGCCGATAATCGGAATTGCGGGGCGGGAACCTGCCTCTATTCTTATTGCAGCGCAATATATATGTACTGGTTCTGGTTTTTGCGATTCAGCGCGGCGGGTTAAGCTACCGTCGCATCTGGAGCCTGATTTGCCGAGAAAAGCCCATTCCCATGCGGTGTTCCCGGCGCCCGGTCATGACCATGACCGGTGCGCCAGCGACGCCATTGCACACGCGGAAGCTCTCTGTGTCGCCCGCAAGGAGCGGCTGACGCCGATCCGTCGCCAAGTGCTGGAAGCGCTGCTGGCCAGCCACCAGCCGCTCGGCGCCTACGAGTTGATCGATCGCCTGGCCGAGACCGGCGCGCGGCCGGCGCCGATCACCATCTACCGCGCGCTCGATTTCCTGCGCGAGCAGGGCTTCGTGCATCGCATCGAGAGCCGCAACGCGTTTATCGCCTGCGGCCACAATCACGACAGCGGTGATCCGGTCGTGTTCCTGATCTGCGAGAAGTGTGGCGCGGTCGGTGAGGCTGCCTCCGCCGCGGTCGCGGACACGATCAAGACCGCCTCGCGCGCTGCCGGCTTCACGCCGAAAACCCCGGTGATCGAGATCTCGGGCGTCTGTGCACATTGCAACGCGAGTTGATCGCCGCCGTGTAGCCTTGAGCGGCGGCGCGCGATAAGACATCCGCACTCGCCGGGAATGCCTTTCAGTGTCCACCTCCACCCATCACGTCACCCGACCGCTCGACGCGCTCGCTGCCGCCGTCGTGGTGATCCTCTGCCTGTCCTGGGGCTTCAACCAGGTAGCGGTGAAGCTCGCCATTCACGATATCCCGCCGCTGACGCAGGCCGCGATCCGCTCGCTCGGCGCGGCCGTGCTGGTGGCCGCTTGGTGCAAACTGCGTGGCATGCCGCTGTTCGCGCGCGACGGCAGCCTGGTGGCGGGACTTGCCGCCGGCATCGGCTTCGGCATGGAGTTTATCCTGATCTATTGGGGGCTCGCCTACACGACCGCGACGCGCGCGGTGCTGTTCATCTATCTCGCGCCGTTTTTCGTGGTGCTGGGCGCGCGCATCTTCCTGCCGGCTGACCGCTTCAGCAAATATCAGTGGCTCGGCCTTGCCTTGTCGTTCGCCGGCATGTTGCTTGCCTTCGGCGTGCCGACGCCAGCGCTCGATCCGCGTCAGATGATCGGCGACGTCATGATGGTGGGCGCGGCTTTGTTCTGGGCTTTCACCACGCTGGTCATCAAGAGCAAGCTGCGCGACATCTCCTCCGAAAAGGTGATGCTCTATCAGCTCGTGGTGTCGTTCCCGATGCTGACGGCTTGCGCGTTGTTGCTTGGCGAGAGCATCACGCATGCGCCGTCGGCGTTGGCGATCGGCTCGATGCTCTATCAGACGGTGTGGGTGGTGAGCATCACGTTCGTAATCTGGTTCGCGCTGGTGGTGCGCTATTCGGCCAACCGGCTCTCGGCCTTCACCTTCCTCACCCCGTTGTTCGGCGTCGCGGCGGGTCATCTGGTGCTCAACGAGCCACTGACGCCGGCCTTCGGCGCGGCGGTGGCGCTGGTGGCCGGCGGCCTGGTGCTGGTCAACCGCGCGCGGTAACGCCAAAGTCACCGGAATGTCTTGATTCCGCACCAGTTTTAGTCCCATGGAACAGACGCCGGGGGTGTCCCGTTGGGCATCGTCGGGGAAAGTGTTAGTAAGCCCGCATTGCGGGCTCTTGCGGTCCAAAAGGTCAGGCTTCAGCAGATATGAGCGGCACTTCGGCACAGGCACGGCACCGGACGGTCCCGGTCGACGTCGGCGGCGTATTGGTGGGCGGTTCGGCTCCCATCGTCGTGCAGTCGATGACCAATACCGACACCGCGGATGTCGAAGGCACCGCCCGCCAGGTGGCGGCGCTGGCGCGCGCCGGCTCCGAGCTCGTACGCATCACCGTCGACCGCGACGAGGCCGCCGCCGCCGTGCCGCACATCAAGGAGCGGCTCGCCAAGATGGGCGTAACGGTGCCGATCGTCGGCGATTTCCATTACATCGGACACAAGCTGCTCGCCGATCACCCGGCCTGCGCCGAGGCGCTCGACAAGTATCGCATCAATCCCGGCAATGTCGGCTTCAAGGACAAGCGTGACAAGCAGTTCTCGCAGATCGTCGAGATGGCGATCCGCTACGGCAAACCGGTGCGCATCGGCGCCAACTGGGGCTCGCTCGACCAAGAATTGCTGACGCATTTGATGGACGAGAATGCGCGCTCGGCTTCGCCGATCGGCGCGCGCGAAGTCATGCACGAGGCGATGGTGCAGTCGGCGCTGCTCTCGGCCGCGCGGGCGGAAGAGATCGGCCTGCCGAAGAACCGCATCATCCTTTCGGCCAAGGTTTCCGCCGTGCAGGACCTGATCGCCGTCTATGCCGAGCTGGCGCGCCGCTCTGATTACGCGCTGCATCTCGGGCTGACCGAAGCCGGCATGGGCTCGAAGGGCATCGTCGCTTCCTCGGCCGCCATGGGCGTGCTGCTGCAACAAGGCATCGGCGACACTGTCCGCATCTCGCTCACGCCCGAGCCGGGCGGCGACCGTACGCGGGAAGTGCAGGTGGCGCAGGAGCTGCTGCAGACCATGGGCCTGCGTACTTTTGTGCCGCTGGTCGCGGCCTGCCCCGGCTGCGGCCGCACCACCTCGACCACTTTCCAGGAGTTGGCCTCCGACATTCAGGGCTTCATCCGCACCTCGATGCCGGAATGGAAGACGCGCTATCCGGGCGTCGAGACGCTCAATGTCGCGGTGATGGGCTGCATCGTCAACGGCCCGGGTGAGTCGAAGCACGCCGACATCGGCATCTCGCTGCCCGGCACCGGCGAAACGCCGACCGCGCCGGTCTTCGTCGACGGCAAGAAGGTCGCGACCTTGCGCGGTCCGACGCTCACCACCGACTTCAAGCAGATGGTGATCGATTACATCGAGCGCCGCTTCGGCGCTGGCGGAGCGAAGCGGACCGCCGCCGAGTGAAAGCCAAGCCGTTCCTGATTTTGTTCTTCGCGGTCGCGCTCGGTCTCGGCGCGCTGTCGCTCTACATGTATCTGACCATCGAGAAGGCGGACAAGAAGGTCACGGAAGTCGTCTCGCCGGACGGGAAGTTCAAGGCGGTCAGGATCACACTTGCCGGTGGCGAGCCGTCGCCTTTCTGTTTCGACAGCGTTGCGGTGTTGTTGGCGGTCTATCCGGACGGCTTCGCCGAGCGTAACCGCGCCTATGAAGTTTTCTCAGGCCCGTGCGACGCGCCGGAGAAGCGCGCGACGTCACCGAAGATCGAATGGTTGTCGGACAGGGCGTTGCAGATCACGTATTCGCCGCACGCGGCTGGCTTCAACGAGAAGAAGGCGGTCAGGAAGACGCTCGACGTCACCAAGTCGGTGAAGGTGACGTTTGTCGAGAAAGAATAAGAGAACGCGGACGAAGCCTAAATCCACCCCCCGCCATCCTTGGCGCGGTTGTTGACGCCCGCTTCTTCCAGATCGAGTTCGTATTCGATGCGCCGCCGCGCTTCGTCGGTGATCTTGCCGTCGCGCAGGAGCTGGAAAACATACTGGCGTTCCTTCTCGATCAGTTCCTTCTTCAAGGCGGCTGCGATGCGCGTCTGTTCGACTCCGTCTTTCAGGTCCTTGGGCACGACCTGAAGCCTGTGCATGTTGCGCGTGCGCAGGTGTTCGATCACGAAATCGGGTAGCCCGCGTCCGTTGGCTGCTTCTTCCAGGTGTCTCGTCACCTCCTGCAAGGCGGCAAGCCGTCCGGCCAATTCTGCCTCAAGCTCATGCACGTGCTCTTGCTTGCCGCGGTGGACGAGCTTGAGCCAGCGCACGACGGCCGGCAGCATCAAGCCTTGCCCGACCAGCGTCAGGATGATGACGCCAAAGGTGACGAACAGGATCAGGTCGCGGTGCGGGAACGGCTGGCCGTTGGCGATGGTGTAGGGAATGGCGAGCGCCGCGGCGAGCGAGACGACGCCGCGCACGCCGGTGAAAGATAAGAAGAACGGCTGCTCCCAGGGCGGCGAGGGATCGCGCCTGCGCAGCGACGGACTGACCCAGCGCGGAATGTAGGTCGCCGGAAACACCCAGACGAAGCGTGCGACGATGACGATCAACGTCGCGCCGAGGGTGGCGATGAGGAAATCGCGCAGCGGAAAATCATGCGCCTGCTCCAGAATCGCGCGCGCCTGCAGGCCCGTCAGCAGGAATACCATGCCTTCGACGAAATAGACGATGAGGTCCCAGAAGAAGATACCTTGCAGCCGCGTCGCGGCCGAGATCAGCAGCGGGCCGTTCCAGCTCACGTAAAGGCCGCAGGCGACGGTGGCGAGTACCCCGGAGCCGCCGAGATGCTCCGGAATCCAATAAGCAAAGTACGGCGTGAGCAGCGACAGCGTGAGCTCCACGCGCGGGTCGTGCGCCCATTGCCGCAGCCGCAGGCTAAGCCACCCGGCGCCGATGCCGAACATGATTTCGCCAATCACGATCAGCGTGAAGGTGCCGGCCGCCTCGCCAAGGGAGAACATGCCGGTCGACACGGCCGCGACGGCGAAGCGATAGAGGATGAGCGCGGTGGCGTCGTTGGCGAGCCCTTCGCCTTCCAGCACCACGACGAGCCGGCGCGGCAGCGACAGACGCCGGGCGATCGCGAGCGGGGCCACCACGTCGGGCGGCGCGATGATGGCCCCTAACACGAAGCCGACCGCCCAGTCGAAGCCGAGCAGATAATGCGCGGCGGCGGCCACCGCGCAGGTGGTGAACACCACGCAGCCGAAGGCGAGCAACGTGATCGGCCGCAGGTTGAAGCGGAACTCGCGCCAGCTCATGGCGACGCCGGCGGAATAGATGAGCGGCGGCAGGATCACGAGCAGCACGACCTCCGGCGCGAGGCGAATGGCCGGCAGGCCGGGAATGAGCGCGACGCCGACGCCGGCGATCACCAGGAGGATCGACGGCGCCACGTTCAATTTGCGCGCGGCGACCGCGACGGCCGCGAGCACCGTCAGCATGAACAGCACGGTCTGCATGATGGCAGTCATGGTGTCTTCCTAGATCAGATTCGACACCATGTTCACCGTCAGCGCCAGCACGGTCAAATTGAAGAAGAATGCCAAGACGCCGTGAATGGCCGCCATGCGGCGGATCACTTTGCTGGTGATGGCAACGTCGGAGACTTGCGAGGTCATGCCGATGACCAGCGAGAAATAGAGAAAGTCGCGGTAGTCCGGCGTGTCGTCGCCGGGAAATTTGAGCCCGCCGATCACGCCATCGCGCCGCTCGCCGTAATACTCATGCGCATAATGAAACGAAAAGATCGTGTGGACGAAGGTCCACGACAAAAGAATCGTGGACGTCGTCAGCAAGACATGGAGAAGGGACTCGCTGCCGTGGGCCTGTTTCGACGCGCCGAGCTCGAAAACGATGGCGACCACACTCGCGAGCGTTGCGCCGATCGACAACAGCAGGATGACGAAGGCGCCTTCGTCCTCTTCTGCTGCGCGCTTGCGGATGCTCTCGACATCGGCGCGCCGCATCATCGCGAAGGTCAGGATGATATAGAGCGCGACCCCGACGTCCCACCCGATCAGGCTGCGCGTCGGCGGGCTTAAGCCCCCCGGCACCAGCAAGGTCACAGCGGCGCCGACAACGGCGGCCGCCAACAGCTTTCCGTGCAGTTGGACGACCCGGACCGGCAATAGGCGGTGCGGCGGCTGGGGTTTGCTCTCGACCATGGCAGTCTTACGTGCGTCGGGCGGCGATGAATCGCGCGGCGGCGCGCAGCGTATCAGCCTTGGCGCCGAACGGCGCCAGCGCGGCTTCCGCTTCGGCGATCAACTCATCGAGCCGCGCATGCGCGCCGGCGATGCCGAGCGTGGACACGAGCGTGGCCTTGCCGGCGGCGGCGTCCTTGCCGGCGGCCTTGCCGAGGGTTGCGGCATCGCCTTCGACGTCGAGCAGGTCGTCGGCGATCTGGAACGCCTTGCCGATGGCGACGCCGTAGCGGTCGAGCGCATCGAGCGCCTTGCCATCGGCCTGGCCGAGAATGGCGCCGGCGCGGCAGGCATAGCGGATGAGCGCGCCAGTCTTCATCGCCTGCAGGGTCAGGATCTCGTCCTGGCTCAGCGCGCGCTTCTGCTCGAAGCGTCCTTCGGCGGCGAGGTCGAGCATCTGCCCGCCGGCCATGCCGCCCAGGCCCGCCCCACGCGCAAGCTCCAAGACCAGCGTGCTGCGCACCAAAGCATCGTTGTGCACGTCGGCGCGCGCCAGGATGTCGAAAGCGAGGGTGAGCAGCGCATCGCCGGCGAGGATTGCCGTCGCATCGTCGAACGCTTTGTGAACCGTCGGCCGGCCCCGCCGCAGGTCGTCATTGTCCATCGCCGGCAGATCGTCGTGCACGAGCGAATAGCAGTGCACGCATTCGAGCGAGGCGCCGGCCAGGAGCGCGCCGTTGCGCGCGGCGCCGAACAGGGCCGCCGTCTCCACCACCAGAAACGGCCGCAGGCGCTTGCCGCCGCCGAGCACGGCATGCCGCATGGCTGCGACGAGGCGGACCGGCCGCGCGATTTCGCCGTGGAGCGGCGTGTCGCCGAGCAGTTGCGTGAGCAGCGTTTCGGTCTCGGCGGCAACGGCGGTCAGCCGCCGGGCGAAATCGTCGTGAATGCGTGCGTCCATAACCGCTAATTAGCCTCAGCCCGGGTTCCGCCGCAAACGTCGACCGGTTGGGCTAAGGTCGCCGCATGTCTCGCCCGCCGAAGAAATCCAGCCCGAGGCTCAGAGTTCCACGGCCTGTCAGGACCATCCTCTTGGTCCTGATGGGGCTGCTGCTGCTGCCCTATGCGCTGACGCCTCTTTATGTCGTGGTCGACCCGCCCTCGACCCTGATGCTCTGGCGGCGCGTCACCGGCGAGCGGGTCGAACAGGTCTGGGTGCCATTGTCGCGGATTTCGCCCCATTTGCAGTTGGCGGTGATCGTTGCCGAGGACGGGCGCTTCTGCACGCATCACGGCATCGATTGGAGCGGGATTCAGGACGCCATCCAGGACGCCGAGACCCTCGACGACGTGCGCGGCGGCTCCACCATCACCCAGCAGGTGGCCAAGAACCTGTTCCTCTGGCAGGGCCGCAGCTTCGTGCGCAAGGCGCTGGAGGTGCCGCTGGCGCTCTGGATCGACCTGGTGCTCTCCAAGCGGCGGATCCTGGAAATCTACCTGAATGTCGCGGAAATGGGCCCGCAAGGGGAGTTCGGGGCCGAGGCCGGCGCCCGCCGCGCCTTTGGCCGCCCGGCCCGGGACCTCACGGCCTACCAGGCGGCACTCCTGGCGGCCTCGCTGCCCAACCCGGTCGCCCGCAATGCCTCCAGGCCGGGGCCGGGCCTGCGGCGGCTGGCCGGCCTCTATGTCGCCCGGGCTGACCGCTCGCCGGCGGCGGTGGCCTGTCTCAAAGGCCGCTGACCCACTAGCCTTACTGCCACCCTTCCTCTATAAGCCCGCCAAACCGAACAGATCGCGCCTTTTTCAGGAGTTCCGTCCCATGGCTGTGCCAAAAAGAAAAACCTCGCCGTCGCGTCGCGGTATGCGCCGCTCGGCCGACGCCCTCAAGCGGCCGGCCTATATCGAGGACAAGGATTCAGGCGAGCTGCGCCGTCCGCACCACATCGATCTGAAGACCGGCATGTACAAGGGCCGCCAGGTCCTCAAGGTGAAGACCGAGGCGTAACGCGCCCGGCCTCAGGTGAAGCGGGAGAAAGCTGCGGCCATGTTCATGCTCGGCTTTCCCCTCCTGCTCGTCCCCTTCGCGATCTACAACATCATCGCCTTCCTGATGCCGGGTGTGAGCTGGACCGCCACGCTCACAACCGTGCATATGATGTCGGACGCCGACTGGACCATGTCCGCCGGTGACATGCTGATCGTGCTGGCGGTCGTGCTGCTGTTCGGCGAACTGATGAAGTCGACCCGCATCGGCGTGCGCAGCGTGGTCGATCACGGCCTGTCGCTCATCCTCTTTCTCGCGATGCTGGTCGAGTTCATTCTCGTCAAGCAGGCGGGCACCTCGACCTTCTTCCTGCTGCTGGTCATCAGCTTCGTCGACGTGCTCGGCGGCTTCGCCGTGACCTTGCGCTCCGCCCAGCGCGACCTGTCGGTCGAAGGCGTCGGCCAACTTTCCAACTAATTCCTTCCTCACTGCTGGACCTGCCATGAGCCGCGACTTCCAACTCCCCGGCCGTTCTCCTGTCATTGCCTGCAAAGGCATGGCCGCGACCTCACATCCGCTCGCGACGCTCGCAGCGATCGATGCGCTGCGCGAGGGCGGCACGGCGGCCGATGCGGCTGTAGCGGCTGTAGCAACTCTCTGTGTGGTCGAACCGGCCATGACCGGCATCGGCGGCGACTGCTACGCGCTGGTGTCGCAGCCGGGCAAGAACGTGTGGGGCTATAACGGCTCCGGCCGCTCGGGCGCGAAGGCCTCGTACGACGCATTGCGTGCGCAGGGCCTGAAGGAGATCGGCACCTCGATCCATGCCGTCACCGTGCCGGGCGCAATCGATGCGTGGGAAGAGATCCTGAAAGCGCACGGCCGTTTCGGTCTCGACCGCGCGCTGCGCTCGGCCATCCACTACGCCGAAAGTGGTTTCCCGGTGGCCGCGCGCGTCGCCTGGGACTGGCAGCGCTATAGCGGCAAGCTTGCCGCCAATCCCGCCGCCTCCAAGCACTACCTGTTCAACGGCGCCGCGCCGAAGGAAGGCGACCTCGTTCGTTTTCCCGCGTTGGCGCAGACGCTGAAGACCATCGCCGCCAAAGGCGCGCGCGGCTTCTATGAAGGCGAGATCGGCGCGGAAATGGCGGCGACGGTCGCCGGGCGCGGCTCGTTCCTGACGGAAGAAGATTTCGCGCGCCATCGCGGCAATGCGGTCGAGCCGATCTCGACCAATTACCGTGGTCTCGACCTCGTCGAGATTCCGCCGAACGGGCAGGGGCTCACCGCGCTGGTGATGCTCAACATCCTCGAGAACTTCGACCTTAAGTCGCTCGATCCGTTCGGCCCCGAGCGCTTCCATGTAGTGCTGGAAGCCGCGCGCCTCGGCTTTGCCGTGCGGGACACGCACATTGCCGATGACGCGCATATGCGCACCCCGGTCTCAGAGTTGCTCGACAAGGCCTGGGGCAAGAAGCTTGCTTCGCTGATCGACATGAACAAGCGCGTCAAGCTGCCGCCCAATCCGGCGCCGGGCAGCAACACGGTCTATCTCACGGTCGTCGACAAGGACCGCAACGCGGTCTCGTTCATCAACTCGCTTTACTCCGGCTTCGGCACCGGCATCTGCACCGAGAAGTCGGGTGTGCTGCTGACCAACCGCGGCGCCTGCTTCACGCTCGATCCCGATCATCCGAACACGTTCGGCCCGGGCAAGCGGCCGATGCACACCATCATCCCGGCGATGGCGATGAAGAACGGCCGCTGCGACATGAGCTTCGGCGTCATGGGCGCGCACTACCAGCCCATGGGCCACGTGCAGATCATCCTCAATATGCTCGACTACGGCATGGACGTGCAGCAGGCGATCGATTGCCCGCGCTTCTTCTTCGAAGGCGAGCACACGGTGGTCGAGAACGGCACGCCGCAGGCGACCATCGACGGCCTCAAGGCCCGCGGTCACACCGTGACGATGGCCGATTCGCCCTGGGGCGGCGGCCAGACGATCAAGATCGATTGGGAGCGCGGCGTGCTGATTGGCGGCTCCGAGCCGCGCAAGGACGGCTGCGCGCTGGGTTATTGAGGCCTTGCGCTTACCACGCGTAGCGCACGGTGCCTTTGCCGGCATAGCTCTGCGTGCTCGAGGAGAACTCGCCTTCGAACGTGCCGGCGAGAGAGAAACCATTCAGCCATGTCATTTCCGCACCGGCCGTGACGAGCGCGGCGTTGGCAGCCGGCTGCGCGCCGTTGACGGTGAAGCTTGCGCCCGGCAGTGTCTGGAAGGCGGCCGTCACCGGCCGGTCGGTGTTGGAGTCGTGCGCCCAGGCGAGCCGGCTGTGCAAGGTGAGCAAGCCGTCGTCGACCAGGAAAGGCTTGTCGACGCGCGCGCCAAGCTCGGTGCGGACATTGGTCGTAGTCTGCGCGCTGTAAGAAAGGGCGAACTGGTTGCTGCCGGAAGTCGCGGATTCGCTGTAGCTCGGCAGGCGGAAGCTGGTGACCTGCAGTGCCGCGTAAGGGGTGATGCCGAAGGCTAAAGTCGGCCATGGCGCGAAGCGCCAGCCCATCTCGCCGCGTCCGACAAAAGTATTGGCCTTGTAATTGGCGGTCAGCTTGTCGGTGCCCGACACCGTCACGGTGCGATCGGTGGTGATGTCCTGCCAGCCGTACGCAAGCGACGCGGAGATATAAGCCGCGCCAATCGCGTGCCGGCCGTAGAGGCCCGCCTGGAACAGATCGGCGCGGCCACCGCCCAAGCCATCTGACAGCGAGAAGTTGAAGCCCGCGCCGCCGAGCGCGAAGCCGATGACTGTGTTCGACGTTGCGCGATAATCGGCGCCGACGACGGTGCCGTAGACGCGGCTGGTGGTGGTGCTCGTGCCGGCTGCCGTGCTGCCGCTGACCGTGCTCGCCCCGCCATAGCCCGAAGCCCACACGCCCCAGCGGCCTTCGAATGAATCGCTGCGCCGGTCGCGCGGCGTCACGGCTGCGTAAGCCTCGCGCGCTTTGGCGTCGCGCTTGCGGGCGGGCGCATAGCCCAGCGCTTCGTATTCCTCGGCGAAGGGGCTCACGCCGCGCCCGCTGCTGGCGTTGCCACTGACCGGATCGAGCATCGCCACGAATTGCTGCGTGGCGCCGAACGAGGCCTGCGCGCTGCTGGCGCCCGGTTGGCCGGAGACCTGGTTGAGCGCGTTCGTCTGCTGCGCGCCGCTCATGTTGAGCAGGGCGTCAAAGCCGGCGGGCGGCGTGGCGCCGCCCAGAACTGCGTTATTGATGCCGCTCGCGACATTGGTCTGATTGCCGCTCGCGCTGGAGGCAAGCTGCAGCGTGCCTGGATCGAGCACCAGATAGACGTTGTTCGCATCGTAAGTCAGGTGCGGATTACGCGCGCCGGGCGCGAAGCTGCTGCCGGTGATGCCGGCGAATTGCGTGCCGCCGAAGCCGCCGGTCGCGTTGAGGATTGTGTAGGTCTGGCTGCGGAAGCTGCCGGGCAGCGCGACCGCCTGCACCGTGGCGCCGGTCAAGGTCGCGGTGCCGGTGACATTGGTGCGGTCGGCCGCGGACGGTGAGACCTCTACCGTGTAGAAGCCACCGACGTTGAAGGTCAGATTGCCGTTGACCGTCAGCGTGCCGATGGAATTGCCGGGCGCCAGCGCGCCGTCGCTCGCGATCGTTGTCGCGCCGACGGTGCCGGTACCCCCGAGCGCG
>Ga0255338_1001790_pt1 | contig 37129 bp, 36 predicted proteins | sample MeOH1_35cm_T4_19_FD_203715 | JGI IMG/M metagenome (GOLD analysis project Ga0255338, IMG submission 203715) | Sandy soil microbial communities from University of British Columbia, Vancouver, Canada - MeOH1_35cm_T4_195 | ecosystem: Engineered > Artificial ecosystem > Sand microcosm > Unclassified ...
TGGGTCACTGATCTTTGAAATCCGCGCCGATGACCCGGTAGAGCAGGATGCGGTTCCGGATCAGCGCCAGGTTCGTCGCGATGGCGCTTTGTTGGGCATTATAGAGGCTGCGCTGACTGGTCAGGCTTTCGCTGCTGAGCGTCTAGGAAGGGTCGACGACAGAGGTGATGTACAGGGAATTTCGGTGAGTTTATCAATATTCGCTAACTTTTAGAGCCATGCAGACGGGTGCGCGATTGCTGCCTCCAGCTTGGCTGAACGTTTCTCCCACGGCCATCATGGCCACTGGAGATGTGTCATGGAATTATCAGAATTCGATCCCGCCACACGCGAGCGAATGTCGTGGAATTCGGGTCGCAAAGTTGGCGCGAAGCGCGCATTGAAGCCCCGCCAGATTTGGGCAATCCGCTTCTTCCTTGATCAGCATGGACGGACCCGTGACCGGGCGCTTTTCGACCTCGCCATCGACAGCAAACTGCGAGGTTGTGATCTGGTGAAGATCAAGATCGGCGACATCGTGTGTGATCGGAAAATTCGGACGCGAGCGATCGTTGTTCAGCAAAAGACTGGGCGGCCTGTTCAGTTCGAGTTGATGGACGACGCTCGCGCCAGCCTGCTCCGATGGCTGGAACTGCGTGGTGGCTCCCTGGTGGATGAATGGGTCACAGGGATCGGCCTGTCGAGCGAGGATTATGGCACGCACTCCCTACGGAGGACAAAGGCTTCCATCATCTACAAGGCAATGGGAAATCTGCGCGCAGTCCAGATTTTGCTTGGACATACGAAGATTGAAAGCACGGTCAGATATCTTGGAGTCGATGTGGAGGACGCCCTGACTCTGGCGGAAGGCACGGAAATTTGAGGCGGGCTGGCTCCTCGCATCTGCGAGGAGCCAGATCCGTTATCGCGTCCGCCACGCGCCACTTTCTGTCATTGGATCGCGGTCCCGGGGCCATCGGAAGCGGCCGCTCACGACGTCCGCGCCGTTCCGCCCGGAACCCTTCGACGTTCCAGGCAGTGCGCTTCGGAGCGGACCATTGGAACCAGCAGCCGTTCGTAGTTGCGTGGCACATCTCGCTGTGTAACTTTGAGGCAGATTGTTGCGAAATGACAGCGATATGCCTTGCCCGACAATCCCGGGGAGGTGTTTGCCGATAGCGCTTATCGCGGCATTCCCCGGATCGTCGTCACCGGCTGCGGGGCGGCGACGAGCAGGAAATCTTGCGCTAGCTTCATGAATGGAATCAGCCGATCGATCGCGTGCGTGACCGGATCGGAAAAATCTTCGGAACCTGGAAGAGCTGTTACGGCCTTCGTCGGATGCGATGTCGAAGCGACAAACCCAATTAGGTATCGTCGCAGGAGCAGCTCCGTGCTGTGTAAAGTGCCTCATTTCTTGGGCGGGAATCTCTTCTCAATTGGAAAGGAAGGGACGGAGTTTGGGTCGCGGGTGTCGGCCGTAATCACACTGCCTAGCTCTGCAATTACAGATACTGAGTCTAGATGCGATTTTTGAAATCAGTCTCCGAATTCACTATTTACGAAAATGGCCGATTGCAGGTTTGGTTTGTTGTAGGCGAAGCAGCGCCCTACCATCTCATGATTATCCGCAATGGGTTTGGACTGGGCTTCCGACATTTGGAACTGGCGCCCGACCGCGATCAACCAGGTCCGGGCGAGAATGGTAGCTGCGTCCAGCGTCGTCCCAGAAAATGCAGCGGCAGCCCAGCGCGCGAAACCTTTCGCCAGCGTGTTTCCCCGAAGCGGTTCTGGAGCCAATAGGGTACCGTCGCGCACCGTCCACTCATGGATGATCCGTCCGTCCTGTCGTACGGTCAGCACGACAGGAGCATCGGTTTCATCCGGCACATTTGCTTCGAACCGGGTTTGTAATGAAGCGGCGGGAGCAAGGCCGATTGCAAGCACGGCTAGATCGTAAAGGTGCGTGCAATGCGCACGTGCGCGATCATCCGCGTAATAGTCGCCTCGCGGGGTCTTGATCGGCACACCGATCAACTTCTGTAATTGCGCTGTCGCCGCAGGGCAGGCAGAGGTCGGGATGCGGATCGTCTCACTTTCGATGTGCGTGACGATGGCTCCGTCGTGCCGGACGAAGCAGCGCATTTCATGGAAGTCGTCGGAAAGATGCGCTTCGACTATATTGTTGTGCGATTTGAAGGCGACCATGCGACGGCAAGTCCCGTGGCCATAGTCGGGATTGCGGTCGAAGAGTAATTGTCTTGGTCGCATTCCATCAATCCCGGTTCAGCTTCCCGTAAAATTGGGCAACCGTTTTTCCAGGAATGCGGCGATCCCCTCGCGCCCTTCCGCTCCTCCGGCTGAGGACGCGATCCATTGACCCTCCGCGTCGAGTTGGGTTGCAATATCCCGTTCTCCTGACGCCAGCAGGAGCGCCCGGCATCGTCCTATCGCGCGCGTGGGGCCGGCGGCAAGGCTGCGTGCGACCGTCCCTGCTGCGTCCATCAGCGTGTCGTCAGGCACGACCCGCGTGACGAGCCCGATGGCGGCCGCCTCCTGCGCGTCGATCCGGCGGTTGGTTAGGATGATTTCCTGTGCCCGACGAAGCCCGACGAGACGCGGCAGCCACCAGGATGCTCCCCCATCGGGTGTCAATCCAATCGCGCTGTAGGCTGCGGTAAAATGGGCCGAGGCAGCGGCAATCGCGATGTCGCCCGCGATGGAGAGGCTGAAACCCGCACCGGCCGCCGGTCCGTTGATGGCCGTCACCAGTGGCTTTTCCATCGTAGCGAAGCGATGTATCCCGGCATGAAAGCGACGGGCAAGGTCGAGCACGACGGGTTCGGCGTCGTCTCCTGCTTGCGAAAACAGGTCGACGTCGCCGCCTACCGAGAAGAAACGGCCATTGCCGGTGAGTACGACGCAGCGGACCGCCGGGTCATCGGCACAGCGATTGGCAAGGTCGTGCAGCGCGTCGGCGACCTCGGGGCCGATCGCGTTGCGCTGTTCGGGCCGATCCAGCGTCAACCAGGCGACCCCTCCGACACGGTCGAAGCGAATGGGGGCGCCGGTCATGCTGCGCCCGCCCTTATGGCCTGTTCCCATGCGAGCGCCATGAGTTCGGGGAGGACCGCGACCCGGTCGCGCGCCTGCGCCGAGGATGCGTTCCCCCTGATGACCCGGCCCTTGATGCCATGGAAGATCGCGGCGAGACGAAAGAAGTTGAAAGCCATATAGAAATCATAACCCGGCATGTCGGACAGGTCGCGCCGCGCACAGTAGGCGGCGAGATAATCAGTCTCGCTCTGGATCCCCAGCGCGGCGATGTCCGCGCCCGCCAGGCCTGCAACGATATGCGGGGGCATGCGGTACATCATCGCGTGATAGGCGAAATCCGCGCCCGGATGGCCCAGCGTCGACAATTCCCAGTCGAGCACGGCCAGCACGCGCGGCTGTGTGGGATGGAAGATCATGTTGTCGATCCGGAAATCGCCATGGACGATCGCGGTTTCGTCGCCGGGCGGGATGTTGGCCGGCAACCAGGCGACGAGCCGGTCCATGTTGGGATCGCGACCTGCCGCCTCATCGGCGAGATATTGCTTCGACCAGCGGCCGATCTGCCGCTCGAAATAATTGCCTGGTCGGCCATAGTCGCCAAGGCCCACGGCCTGATAGTCGACGCTGTGCAGGGCGGCGATGGTGGCATTCATCGCGTCGAACAAAGCTGCGCGTTCGCCGCTGTCCACATCGGGAATGGTCGCGTCCCAGAAGATGCGCCCTTCCACCATGTCCATGATGTAGAAGATGGTGCCGATGACGCTTTCGTCCAGGCACAGCGTATGGACATGGGCGACAGGGAAGTCGGCCTTGGCAAGCCCGGTCAGTACCTTCGCCTCCCGGTCGATCGCGTGGGCGCCTTTCAGCAAAGCGCCGGGCGGCTGCTTGCGCAGTACATAGGCGCGCGTCGACGTGACCAGCCGGTAGGTGGGATTGGACTGGCCGCCCTTGAACTGTTCGACATGCAGCGGCCCGGCATAGCCGTCGACATGCTCGCGCATCCATGCGTCGAGGGCCTGGATATCCAGCGCATAGCCCTCGCGCACGGCGGTCGTGCCGTTATTGGCCTCGCACGAACCGGTCATTTCGCCGCTCCATCGGCCAGGATCGCCGGCGGGAGCCAATGCCCCTCCAGCATGGGCGCCTTAGGACCATAGGCGCGCAAAACGACGAAGAAGGGCCCGGCTGGCGCCGGAAGCCAGTTATCCTGCCGGCTTGGCGCATGTCCGATCCTGATCCGGATCGACCCGTCCCGTTCGACCTTCAGGCCCTTCGTCCGATCGCTTACCAGATAGCGTTTGTCCGGATTGGGATAGAGCGCGAAGGTCTTGGCATCATAGAGCGTCACCGACCAAAAGGCGTCCACGGGCGGCGGCGTTTGCAAATGAAGGAGATAGCTGGATCCGGCCGCGTCGAGCGGCGCGCCTTTCCCGTAGGTAAAGGCTGTGTAGGACGCATTTTCCTCACGCACGTTCGCACCGAGCCCAGCCATGTTGATCACCGAGCGGCGGACATAGTTGAACCCGTAAACGCCCTTGTTGACCTTCATCCATCCGGTTCCGGTGGGCTCGCCAAGTTGCGCCTTCGACGTGGTGATCAGCGTCAGCGCTTCGGCATAGCCGCTTTCGATCGCTGCACGCTCCGCTGGCGCGATTGCGTCCAGATCGACGGGCTGGTCGCTCAGGATGCCAAGCGGCCGAAAGCGGGAAAGCAATGCTTCCTCCCCCGGTTGGGACCCGTTGATCCGCAAGATATAGTCGAGTGCCTTCAGATAGCCGGCCACGCCCGAAGCTGGCTGTGGAGGCGCGACGTTCACCGGGTCGGACGGCTGCGGCGACGCGGGTGGGACGATCTTGACGGCATCCTGAAAGGCGCGCGCGTCCCGCACTTCACCAGGCGATTGCGCGAAGGCGCGCATCAATATCCATAATTGCCAGGTTGCGGCGCGATAGACCGTTACACCGGCCGGGGCAGCACCATTCCAGTCGCGTGGAACGAGCAGGAAACGACCACCCTTGAACCCGATCGTGCGGTTGCTGAGATTGCTGGGGTTTCCGAAAATATCGAAGATATTGAGCGTGAAATATTTGAGCCGCGTCGGCGGAATGCTGATTTCCACCGGCCCTTTGGTCAGGTCGATCCATGCCGTCGAGTAAAGCGTATCTGTGTTGGGCACCTTGAATGTCGCGTAGTCCGGACCGGCCAGATCGCGCTCATGCGAGAAACGATTGAAGCCCGTAAAATTGCCTGATGTCCGGTCCAGGGCCTGACGATAAAGTTGCTCATATTGCAGATAGGCAGCCATCCCATAAATGGTCGCATCAAATGCCGCCACCCTTAACAGGGCGGCGCGACTTTTCTCGTCGCGTGGCAGCATGTCTGCGCCATAGCCTTCAAGCGATGCTGGCGTTTCGGGTGCTGCGAAGCTGCGCGTCTGGGCATATGCCGCATTGCAGAGAAGGGGTGAGGACAGCGCTATGGTTGCGCCTATTGTGGTCCTGAATATGCCACCAATCATTGCGTTGCCGCCTTCCAGTCGCGCTTCACCTTCTTTGCGAGGCTCCATTTGTGCACTTCGGTCGGGCCGTCATAGATGCGGAAGGCGCGGAATTCGCGGAAGGCCTGTTCGACGATCGTGTCGCCAGACACCCCCATGCCGCCCATCACCTGCACGCATTTGTCGGCGATCCGCATCAGCGCCTCACTGACGGCGACCTTGGCCATCGAGCTTTCCGTCGTGCCGAGCGATCCGCCATCCAGTACGCCCGCGCACCAGTCGATCATCAATTCGCTCTGTCGGATGTCGATCAGATTTTCCGCCAGCATGAAGCCGACGCCTTCATGATCGACCAGAGGTTTGCCGAAGGCGTCGCGGCGACAGGCATAGTCGGTCGCAATCTCCTGCGCACGGATGGCAAGGCCAAGCCAGCGCATGCAGTGGGACAGTCGCGCCGGGCTGAGGCGGATCTGGGCATATTGGAAGCCTTCGCCGCTCGCGCCCAGCATCTGGTCGGCCGGTACGCGCAGATCGACAACGTCGATTTCGGCATGGCCGCCGGGCATGGAACTGTCGATCGTGTCGAGCACGCGCAAGGTGCGGATGGCGGGATCGGGCAGGTCGACCAAGAACATGCAGGCCCCATCGTCCGACTTGCCCATGACGATGCCGACCTTCGCGCCGTCCGCCCCGGTGATGAATTTCTTGCGCCCGTTGATGACCCAGTGGTTGCCGTCGAGCCGGCAGGTCGTGCGCATCATTGAGGGGTCCGACCCCGCGCCATTTTCGTCCGCCGGTTCGGTCATGAAAAAGGCGGAGCGCGCCTCGCCCGCGATCATGGGGGCAAGGAAGCGGGCCTTCTGCTCCTTCGTGCCTACCTTGCCGAGCAGGTAGATATTGCCCTCGTCCGGGGCCATCGTGTTGCAGGCTAGCGGACCGAGCGGCGAGAGGCCGGAGCGGATCAGCACTACCGCCGTCTCGCGCTGCGTCAGGTGCGATCCGTCCGGCAGGATATGCGGGGTGAGGACGCCGGCCGCGCGGGCCTTCCCGCGCAGTTCCTGCACTAGATCGTCCGACGGGCCATGTCCGCCGCAGCGCGGGTCCCTTTCATAAGGGATGACGACGTCGCGAACGAAGGCCTTGATCTTGTCGGCAATGTCGGTGGCACGCGTGCTGACGGGGGGGAGAGGGGCGCTCACTGGGCGGTGGTCCCGCCGTCGATCACGAGTTCGGATCCGGTCATGTACCGGCTTTCATCGCTGGCAAGAAACAGGATGGCGTCGGCAATCTCTTCCGGATCGCCGGGGCGGGCGAGGGGGACATCCGCCAGCAGCTTTGCGGCCGTGGCCGGATCGTCATAGGCGGCAGCCGACAGCGGCGTTTTGATATGGCCGGGATGGATGGAATTGCAGCGCACGCCGTTCCCGGCCTCCGCGCATTCAAGCGCCGTTACCTTCGTCAGCATCCGCACGCCGCCCTTTGCCGCGCAATAGGGGGCCGTGCCCGATGCCGCGACGATGCCGCGGATCGAGGACATGTTGACGATTGCGCCTCGGCCCGAAGCGGCGAGAAGCGGCAGCAGATATTTGGTTGCGAGGAAAACGGAATCGAGATTGACCGACAGCACCGAACGCCATTCGGACAGGCTGGTGTCGACGATGAAGGCGAAGCGGCCGAAGCCGGCATTGTTCACCAATATGTCGAGCTTGCCAAATGCATCCCTGACCCGGTCGTGCAGCGCGATCCACCCTGCCTCATCCGTGACGTCCAGGGTGATGGACTGATGTGCGCCGCCCTCCAGTCCGCGCAGCGCCTCGCCAAGCCTGGCTTCATCCCGGTCGACCAGCAGCAGCGTCGCGCCTTCCGTTGCGAAGCGCTGGGCGGTGGCGAGGCCGATGCCGGAGGCGGCACCAGTCACTATCGCAATGCGATCGGCAAAGCGCATCATGCCACCTTGTCCTGCATGCCCGCATCATCCTGGCTGAGCGACAGCAGGCTTTCGAACTGGGGATTTTCCCGGTCCAGGATCGCTTGCATGCGTGACGCTATGGCGTCGTCGAAACGGTCTGTCGTAAAGACGTAGAGTCGATTTTCGCTGATGCCTTCGAAGGCCATGCGCGCGACCTCTTCGGACGAAAGGGCGTTGCGATAGAGATTGTCGGCAATTGACTGCAATTCGGGCGCTTCATCGACGCGGCCGGACGCCGCCCGTAAATGGGCCGGGCGGGATCGTTCCGCGTCGTAGATTTGCGTGGCGACCAGGCCCGGTGCGAGCAGCGTGACGCCGATCGGCGCGCCTTCGTCGCGCAGGCCCGCATATAGCGCTTCGGTGATCCGCACGACTGCATGCTTGGATGCGCCATAGACGGCCGAGCCCGATCCGCTGACGAAGCCGGCAACCGACGCGGTGTTGAGGATATGGCCGGGCCGGCCATCGGCGATCATGCGCGGCACGAAGCTGCGGATGCCGTTGACGACGCCATCGACGTTGACGCCAAAGGCCCAGCGCCAATCCTCCTCCGCATAATCCCAGACGGGACGATGCCGCCCGCCTGGCACGACGCCTGCATTGTTGCACAGCAGGTCGACGCTGCCGAACCGTGCCCAGGCGGCGTCTGCAAGCGCCAAAACCACCGCAGGATCGGCAACATCGGCACGTTGCAGCAGCATGGGCGCGTCGCCCAGTGTCGCCGCGACCGTTTCAAGGTCCGACACATTGATATCGGCCAGCACGAGGTTCATACCTTTGCTGGCGGCCAGAGCCGCAAGGGCCGCGCCGATGCCGCTGCCAGCGCCCGTGATCACCGCCGTTTTTCCGGAGAAATCTTGCATGCCCCGTCCTGCTCCTTTTCGACCGCGCATCCCGTGCGGGTCATGATCTTGGACTCGGATTTAGTCGACCGTCCGGTCGGACGTCAATTCCCAAACCGTAGTTGACCGGCCAAAAAAACAAACCTAGCTAATATCGACCGACCAATCGGTCGAATAACGATGGGAGAAAATATCGTGACGCCTTGCAATCCGCTTGTCGCCCTCGGACGCCTGCGTCGCGACGCGCCCAAGACCGTAGCAGGATTTCGCCGCTGGCGCGCGATCATCGATTCGGATGGGGCAATTGCTGCGCCTATCAAGCGCCTGTTCGTGGCGTGCGCCGCGACGGTGAAGGGCTATGAGGACATGGCGCTGCGCGAACTGGCAGCGGCACGGGACGCGGGCTTGAGCGAAGCGCAGGCGGGCGCTGCCGTCGCGATCCTGTCGAGCGTCCGGGGGGAAGGGGCGGCCCTGCGATTCCACCGGCTGTTCGACCAAGTCTATCCCGACGCGGTGGACCCCGATATGCCAGACGAGGACATGACCGTCGAGCCGGGCGCGGCCGAGGCCAATTTCCTGCATTATTTCGGGACGATGCCGCCCTCGCTCGGCAAATTGTTCGATCTCGTTCCTGCGGGGGCCGACGCCTATTATCTCATGCGCGAAGGCACGCTGGCGGGCACGGCGCTGGGGCCGGTCAATGCCGAACTGCTGCTCGTGACCGTGCTTGTCGCCGACTATAGCGACTGGTCGAAAGTCCATATGCAGGGCGCGCGCAAGGCGGGCGCGAGCGAAGAGGCCGTGGCCGAAGCGGTCATCTGCGCCGTGCCGACTGCTGGCCTGTCCGCCTGGGTCATCGGCGCGACGGCGATGGATGCCTAGGTCCAGCGGGCGTCACAGCCCGCTGACGAGATGTCCGCCGTCCACTGCGATCACGGCCCCCGTCATATAACGCGCCTGGTCCGAACAGAGCAGCAGGAACGGGCCGTCGAGATCCGCCATTTGTCCAAGCTGACGCTGGGGGATGCGGGCGATCAGGCGTTTGCCTGCGTCGGATGCGAAGAAATCGCGGTTGAGGTCGGTTTCGATATAGCCGGGCGCGAGCGCGTTGACCCGGATGCCGAGCGTGGCCCATTCGAGCGCCAGCGCCTTCGTTAATTGGATCGACCCCGCCTTGCTGGTGGCATAGGCGGCCAATCCTTTTGATACTCGTTCGCCCAATATGGAAGCGATGTTGACGATCGCGCCGCCGCCGGATGCCTGCATCGCCCGTGCCGCTTCGCGCGCGACCAGAAACGCGCCAGCGCTTGGCCGATCGCCAGTTCATCCGCGCGCTGCGAGCAGCATAGCGAAGTGGCGGCCGAGACCCGAACTCGCGCCTGTGACCAACGCTACCTGACCGTTCATGTTCATATTTCTCTCCTTATAGCTTGCGCAATCGCGAATTCATGGCCACCGATAGGGGGAACCGACTGGACGGTCGAGTTTCCTTTTGGAGAGTATCATGTCGCTTTCGGGCAAGCGCGTCATCGTGACTGGTGGAGCTAAGGGGCTAGGGGCCGCCATCTGCCATGGGCTTGCAGCGCAGGGTGCGCAGGTGGCGATAACCGATGTGGACGGGGCGGCGGGCGCAGCCCTGGCGCGCGAGATCGAAGCGGATGGCGGCACCGCGTTCTTCGTCGCCATGGACGTCGCGAGCGAGGACGGCTGGCGTTCGGCGATCGCACAGATACAGGCCCGTTGGGGCGGTGTGGACATATTGGTGAACAATGCCGCCATCGCATCGGCCTTTACCGCGATCGAGGACCGCAGCCCCGATGATTGGGACCGGAGCATGGCGATAAACGCGCGCGGGCCCTTTCTGGGCATTCGCGCCCTGTTGCCGATGTTCCGGGCGCAGGGCGGCGGCGTGATCGTGAACGTCTCGTCGGTCGCCGGTCTGGGCCAGAGCCAGATCATGGACCCGGCCTATGCGTGCAGCAAGGCGGCGCTCAGCATGCTGACCCGGATCGTCGCGGCCCAGCATGGGGGCGAGGGCGTGCGGTGCAATTCGGTGCATCCTGGCCCCATCGACAGCCCGCTCGCGCGTCAGGCCTACGGGGATGCTGACGCGTTCGCCAAGAGGTTGACTCGCGTGCCGATCGGCCGTCTGGCGCGGATGGATGAGGTCGTGGCTGCCATATTGTTCCTGGCGAGCGACGCATCATCCTATCTAAATGGTGTTGCGCTTCCCGTGGACGGTGGCGCTCTGGTGCAATAGGATGTGTCCAGCCGCTTCTGCGGCCGACGGTTGAAGAAAGGGCGAAGGCCAGCCATGGTGCGGCAAGCAACGAAAAAAAGACAGACGACTGATGCGCATGACGAAAAGCGCAACGACATTCTGCGGCATTGCGCGAATCTTTTCGACCGGGTGGGATACCACAAGGCGTCGATGCAGATGCTGGCCGACGAGGTCGGGCTCGGCAAGCCGACGCTCTACCATTATTTCCCCAGCAAAGCGGCAATCCTATACGCCATTCACGACGCGCACATGACTTCGCTGATCGACGGGCTTGCCGACAAGGACCCTGCGTCCGATCCGGTTGAGCGGTTGCGGTCTGCCTGCATCGACATATTGCGGCAGATTGCCGAGCATCCCGGTTATGTGCGCGCCTTCATGGATCATTATGAGGATCTGGAGGGCGAGATGCGTAGCCATATCCGAGCGCAGCGCAGGGATTATTTCGGGCGGGTGCGCGGATATATCGTGAAGGGCGTGGACAATGGGCAGTTCCGCGCGTGCGATGCGGACCTGACGACCTACGGCTTTCTGGGCATGTGTAACTGGGCCTATAAATGGTATCCGGCGATGGCCAAGACGCGCGCGCCGGAGGATGTGGCCGACGCGCTGTGCCAGCCTTTTTTCGAGGGTCTGAAGCAAGCGGAAGGCTGATCATGAGTTCCCTTTCGTTCTTGCCCGATCTGCCGGCTGCCGCCGATCTTGCAGCGGTGCGCTTCGTTGAGCCATCGGGCATCCGCGCGGCGGCGGAAGCGCTGCGCGATCAGGTGAATGAGAAATACGGACTCCGCACGGCGGTTTCGCACAATATCGCCACCCATGAATTGATGCGTGATGCCGAGGGTGCGATCCTTGCGAGCGAGATATTCGGCTTTCGCGAGGGTGAGGAGCGATGGTGGACCGCGCCGCAACTGGCGCTGTCCTCGCCCTTGGTGCACGCCTGCCGGGTGGAAGCGGAGCCTTTCTGGTGCAATGCGGACGGCTTTCGGACCCGACTTGCCAATCCGCTGCTCGACGCGATCGACCTGGCCGATTTCCGCGCGCGCGCCATGACGGCGGCGGCGCTGGTGGTACCGATCCATCTGCCGTTCGGCCAGATTGGCGCAGCGAGCTTCCTGTCGCCCGATCCTGAGCGGGACGATCTGTCCGACGCCTATCGCAAAGGCGCGGACATGCTGACTTTGCTCGCACGCAGCTTCGTGGAAAGCTATGTCAAGGTGACGGCGCGGGCGCGCCCCGACATAGCGGGCGTCGCGCTCAGCAAGCGGGAGGTCGAATGTCTGCGCTGGGCGGCGGCGGGCAAGACCAATGACGAGATTGGCCTGATCCTGGGGCTGCAACGCACAACGGTGCGGTTCCACATCCGGTCGGCCTCGCAGAAGCTGGACGCGGTCAATCGCGACCAGACGCTGTTCAAGGCGGCGCAACTCGGCTTCCTTGCCATGACGCGCTGACGCATTGGTCAGCAGCCGCGCGCACGGCCGTCGGCTACAGATTCGGGGAGGAGAGACACCATGCCCGATTTGCCCATTCCTGCCATCGCCGACGACCTGCTGACGCCGACTGGTGACGGCGTGCGGCTGCGGGCCTCGCGTGACCGTGAGAGCGGACGCATGATTTTTCCGCCCCGGCCGGAAGCGGACGCGCGCTTCGACGCGGTCCTGCTGCCGGCGGAGGGCACACTCTGGTCATGGACGGTCCAGCGTTTCCGTCCCAAGTCGCCGCCCTATGCGGGCTCCGACGCGTTCGAGCCTTATGCCGTGGGCTATGTCGAACTGGACGGCGCGCTGATCGTCGAAAGCCGGCTGACGGGCGTTGATTTCGACGCGCTTCAGATCGGCATGGCGATGCGGATCGTGCCTTTGCCCTTCACGCTGGCGGACGGCGACGTGCGCACCAGCTTCGCCTTCACGCCGGCCAAAGGAGCGCAATCATGAGCGAGGATGTGTTCATCATCGGGGCGGGCATTCATCCCTTCGGCCGGACGCCGGGATTGAGCGGCCTGCAACAGGGCGTGTTCGCCGTGCGGCAGGCGCTGGGCGCGACGGGGCTGGAATGGCGAGACATTCAATTCGCTTTCGGCGGATCGGATTCGGCCGGCAATGCCGACACGATGGTGTCAGAACTGGGGTTGACCGGCATCCCATTCATCAATGTCGCCAATGGCTGCGCGACGGGCGGGTCGGCCATGTTCGGGGCCTATAGCTCGATCAAGTCTGGGGAGTTCGATCTTGGCATGGCGGTCGGCTTCGACAAGCATCCGCGCGGCTCCTTCTCGCCGCTGCCGGCCGATTGGGGACTGCCCGACTGGTATGGCGAAACGGGCCTGATGCTGACCACGCAGTTCTTTGCGATGAAGATCCAGCGTTACATGGCGCAATATGGGATCACACCGCACACGCTCGGCGCGGTGGCGGAGAAGGCCTTTGCCAATGGTGTGCTGGCCGATCATGCATGGCGGCGCGAAGCGGTCGACATCGACACCATATTGGACAGTCAGATGGTGAGCGATCCGCTGACCAAATTCATGTTCTGCTCGCCGGGCGAAGGTGCCGTCGCGCTGGTCTTAGCAAGCGGGAAGAAGGCGCGCGAACTGGGCCTGCCCGCTACTCGGCTGCGCGCTGTGGCGATGCGGACCCGGCCGCCGGGATCCTTCGAGGTATTCTCGCCTGCGCTCGATCTGGAGCGGGGCGGGTCGCCGACGACGGTCGCGTCTAAGGCCGCCTATGACATGGCCGGCGTCGGCCCGGAAGATATCGACATCGCACAGTTGCAGGACACCGAAACGGGGGCTGAGATCATGCACATGGCCGAAAACGGCTTTTGCGCGGATGGTGACCAGACGCAGTGGATTGCGGAAGGGCGCACGCGGATCGGTGGCGAACTGCCGGTCAACACGGACGGCGGGTGCCTGGCGTGCGGCGAACCGATCGGGGCATCGGGGCTGCGACAGGTCTATGAAAATTACATGCAACTGACCGGGCAGGCGGGCGCGCGTCAGGCCCCGGGTGACCTGCGGCTGGGCTATAGTCATGTCTATGGCGCGCCCGGCGTGTCGGCCGTCGCCATCGTGGAGCGCTGAGCAATGGATCTGACGCTCACCGACGCGCAGATGGCCTTTCGGGACGAAGTGCGGACCTTCCTCGACCAGTCGCTGACCCCTGGGCTGCGGCGCGGTGCGGCATTGACTTCGGGCGTGTTCGCCGAACCCGACATTGCGCTTGAGTGGCAGGCGATATTGGAAGCGAAGGGCTGGCTGGTCCATCACTGGCCACAGGCGGCCGGCGGACCGGGATGGAGCCCGGTCGAACGCTGGATATTCGAGAAGGAATGCGCGGAAGCCGGCGCGCCGATCCTGCCGGGCATGGGGCTGAAACTGGTTGGCCCGGTGCTCTATACGTTCGGTACGGACGAGCAGAAGGCGCATTATCTGCCGCGCCTGCGCAGCGCCGAACATATCTGGGGGCAGGGCTTTTCCGAGCCCGGCTCGGGCTCCGACCTTGCCAGCCTGCGCACGCGTGCGGTGCGGGACGGCGATCATTATGTCGTGTCCGGGCACAAGATATGGACAACGCAGGCGCAATACGCCAACCGCCTGTTCGCGCTCGTTCGCACCGACCCGGACGTCAAGCCGCAGGCGGGCATAAGCTTTCTGTTGATCGACATGGCCGCACCCGGCGTCACGGTGAAGCCGATCCTCAGCGCGTCGGGCGACCATGAACTGAACGAAGTCTTTCTCGACGAGGTAAGGGTGCCCGTGGCCGACCGGATCGGCGAGGAAGGGCAGGGGTGGACCATTGCCAAGTTCCTACTGGAAAATGAGCGGGGTGGTTCCTGCTTTGCGCCGCAACTGCTGGCGGACCTGAAGCGCCTTCGTACATCATGGGGGCCGTTGCGCGGCAGTCTGGCAGAACGTGCGGAGCGGCTTCAGGTCGAGGCGCAGGCGCTGGAGATGACCGAACTGCGCACCCTGATCGAGATTGAGTGCGGTGCGCGGCCGGACAGCCGCAGTCTGGCTACCAAGCTGATCGCGTCGGAAATCAGGCAGGGCATCGAGGCGCTCTCGGTCGATATATTCGGGCTCGCCGGCCTCCAACTGCCTGTGGAGCGGCCCTTCTACGGTGAGGATATTCCAGCGCCGATTAGCAGCGCCGAAGCGCAGGTGTCGGCCGCCCGCTACCTCAACGCCCGTGCCTGGTCGATCTTCGGCGGCACCAGCGAAATCCAGCTCACCATCATCGCCAGGGCCGCACTCGGCCTCTGAACCGAAAAGGACAGAATATGCCTGAAGCCTATATCGTTTCCGCACGCCGGACCGCCGGTGGACGTCGCAACGGCCGCCTCGCCGGCTGGCACCCCGCCGATCTGGGCGCCGCCGTCCTTGACGCGCTGGTTGCCGATGCGGGCGTCGATCCCGCCGCGATCGACGATGTCATCATCGGCTGCGTCAGCCAGATCGGCGAGCAATGCTTTGCCTTCGGGCGTAACATCGTGCTGGCCTCCAGCCTGCCCGACAGCGTGCCCGCCGTCACTATCGACCGCCAGTGCGGCTCGTCGCAGCAGGCGCTGCACTTCGCCGCGCAGGCCGTCATGTCGGGGATGCAGGACATTGTCATCGCGGGTGGCGTGGAAAGCATGACGCGCGTGCCGATGGGATCGCCGATCAACGCCGCCAAGGCGTTCGAGATCGGCGCCGATCCCTTCGCCCGGTCGATCAAGGATCGCTATGGCGTCCCTTATTTCAACCAGTTCACCGGTGCACAGATGATCGCCGACAAATATGGCTTCACGCGCGAGGATCATGACGTATTTGCGCTCGGAAGCCATCATAAAGCCGCTGCGGCGACGGAGGCAGGCGCCTTCGAAAAGGAGATCGTGCCGCTGTCCTGCGTGACCGCTGAGGGCGAGACAGTGATCCACGACCGCGATGAAGGCATTCGGGCAGACGCGTCTCTCGAATCCATGGCGACGGTCAAGCTGCTCAGCGAAAAGGGCACCTTGTCGGCCGCGACCGCCAGCCAGATTTGCGACGGAGCCAGCGGCGTGCTGGTCGCGTCGGAGGCGGCGGTGAAGGCACATGGCCTGACCCCGATCGCCCGCATCGTCAATCTGGCGGTGACGGCCGGCGATCCCGTCATCATGCTGGAAGAGCCGATCCCGGCGACGCGCCGCGTGCTGGAGCGGGCCGGCATGAGCATGAACGAAATCGGCCTGTTCGAAGTGAATGAGGCGTTTGCGTCGATCCCGATGGCCTGGGCGAAAGCGCTGGACGCCGACCCGAGCAAGCTCAACGTCAATGGCGGCGCGATCGCGCTTGGCCATCCGCTCGGCGCGACCGGCACGAAGCTGATGGCGACCCTGATCCACACACTGAAGGCGCGCGGGCAGCGCTATGGCCTTCAGACCATGTGCGAGGGTGGCGGCATCGCCAACGCCTCGATCATCGAGGCGCTGTAATCATGGACCTGACGCCCAGCGACGAGCAGGCGATGGTACAGGACATGGTGCGCCGCTTCCTGGCCGATCGCTATGACGCGACGAAAATGGCGAAGGAGCCCATGTCCGCCGACGACTGGAGTGCGCTGGGCGAGTTGGGACTGTTCGCATTCCTGCTGCCCGAACGGCTCGGCGGCATGGGCGGCGGGGCGACCGAGGTAATGCTGGTGGCCGAGGAGTTCGGCCGTGCCCTCGCCATCGCGCCGCTTGCACAGGGCATCGTTCTGGCCGGCGCCATCCTCGCGCAGGGGGGCACCGATGCGCAGGTCGAGTGCTGGGGAGATAGGCTCGCGACTGGAGGCGCAAGGATCGCCATCGCGCAAGGGGGCACGATTGCAGGCGGGGCCGTATCGGGCCAGGCCGGCATCGTGCTGGACGGCATGGCCGCGGAAGCCTTCCTTATCTTTTCGCAGGACGGCGCAGTGGCGCTGGTCGACGCCGATGCAGACGGCGTGGAGCGTCGGGCGGTGCGGATGGTGGATGGCGGGATCGCCTGTGACCTCATCCTGACCGACGCGACATGCGAGCCGCTGGCTTTATCGCCTGCCGATCTGGACGCCGCTATGGCGTTGGCAGAACTGGCGATCGTGGCCGAACTGGTCGGCGCGATGGCGACCCTGCTCGACCAGACCGTCGACTATGTGAAACAGCGCAAGCAGTTCGGGCAGCCCATCGGCAATTTTCAGGTGATCCAGCATCGCTGCGCCCGGCTATATGTCCTGCTCGAACAATCCCGCTCGCTGCTGTTGAAGGCGGCGCTTGGGGAACGCGCAGATGTGAGCGCCGCCAAGGCCTATATCTGCGACGCGGCGCTCAAGCTGGCGGAAGATGCCGTGCAGCTGCATGGCGGCATGGGCGTGACCGACGAACTGGCCGTGGGCCGGGGGCTGCGCCGTGTGCTACTGCTGTCGCGGCTGTTCGGCGGAGCGGCGGCAGCGCGCGAGGCTGCTTAGCGCGCCGGGCATTCCGCCGCGCCATCTCCCGTCACCGGAACGATGGCCGGCGGCGACCATTTCGCAGGCTTTGGCTCATAGAGCCGCATCATCAGCATGAAGCCTTCCTTTGGCGTGGGTAGCCAATTCGAGGCGCGGCCCGCGCCAGGATTGTCGCTTTGCAGGTAAAGGCGCAACGATCCGTCAGCCTCGTACCGGATGCCAGGCGTGCGGTCACCGATTGAATAGCGCTTGATGCTGTTGGGGACGAGGAAGCCCTTGGCGTAATAGAGCGTCATCGACCAGAAGGCGTTGACGGGCGGCAGGTCGCACAGCATATAGTTTTTCGCGCCGTTGAGTGGCGCGCCATTCCCGTCCAGATGCGCGACCGGGTAGAGTGCCTGCCCCTTGTCGAGCACATAGATCTGGTCCATCGCCACGGCAGCGCGCAGCAGCCAGGCCTTGCCGAAGCGCGACCCTGCATAGCTGGTCGACCAGCCACGCCGCACTGTGCCGAGATGTTCGGTCTTTTCCCGGATCATGCGCAGTCCGTCGGCAACGCCGCGCTCCACTTCTGCGCGCACGGCGGGCGCGAGCGAGGCATATTGAAAGCCGCCCCGACGCGTAAGGCCGATGGCACAAGTCCTGCCTCATCGGGCGCGGGCCGCCAGTCTTTCAATACTGTCCCGAGGTCGGCGAGTAGTTTGAGGCCTGCCGGTGCATCGCCATTGGTTCCTGCAAGCACAGGCTGCGCGCTGACCGGCGCTTCGACCGTCCGTCCCGTGCCAAGCCAGCGCCTGACCGTCACCTTGTCCTGAAGTGCGTGAACGGTGGGGAGGTCGCTTTCACCTTTCACCAATATGCGTCCCGCGATCATCATGTATCGCTGCTGGCTGCGCACGATGATCGCGCCCTTGGGCACTTGGCCCTTATAGTCCGGCGCAACGACGGCGATGGGCGGCAGCTTGGCACCATGCGTGCCCTGTCCATAGCTGTGCAGGGTGGAACTGTCGGCCTCGCCGAACTGGAAGATATAATAGCGGCTGCCGAAATCGGGTGTTTCGAGCAGGAACGGCCCGTCCTTCGTATCGACGAAATCGAGCAGGTAGAGCGTGTCGTTATTGGGCGCGACGCCGATGCGCGTGTCGGAGTCGGACAGGGCGCGCGCTAGGCCGAGGCGGTTGAGCGGCGCCGTGGCCACGGTCGCGGGTCGCGGCGCGAACGGATTTTGCGGCTGTGTCGCTTTCTCCCGCAACTGCGCGGCGCGGACCATGGGATAGCCCCAGATCGTCGCGCGCAGCGCCAGCGTATAGGGATCATGCGCGGCATTGGCGAAGGGCTTTGCGTCGCTGGTCGCGGTGGCCGGCGGTGCTGCCGACACATCCATTGCCATCAGCATGGTGGCGATCAGGCCAATGGTAAGATGCTGCTTTTGTCTCGACATGGTCTTTAGTTTTCGCGTAATTCGGTTGCGTAGAAACGGCTGCCCCACGCGATGCTGCCCGCTCCAGCAAGGGAGAAGAGCGTGACGGCCGCCAATGCGTAGCGCAGCGACATCTCAGGCGTCGCACTGCCCGCCGCCAACTGATCGCTGACGAAGCCAGTCAAGGCAGGGCCGAGGCCCAATCCGAACAGGTTGAAGATGAACAACGTCACGGCCGATGTTAGTGCGCGCATGCGGGGGGCGACGATCGACTGGGGAACGCCGATCACAGGCCCATAATAAAAGAACATCAGCATGGTGGCGACAAAGCCGAATGCCAGCGATGCCGTGATCGACGGGGTAAGGAATTGGGCAAGCGCTGCGGGCACCATGAGGAACATCGCCACCGCGCTGACCCATATTCTTCCTGACGGATCGCGCGCGCCGATCATGTCCGATAGGCGTCCGCCAAGATAGATGCCGATCCCGCCGCCCACGCCGTTGATGAGGGCAAGCCAGGAGGCGACCTCGGCAAGCGGCATGTGATGGACGCGCATGTAGAAGGGCGCGGACCAGCTCATCATGGCATATTGGGCGAAGGCGTGCAGCGTGCAGCCTGCCAGCAGATAGCGATAGGTGTGCAGCCGCCATAGCATAGTCATGGCATGGCCCAGCGGTGGCGCTTCGACAGCTGCTTTGCCATCGTCCGAGACCGTACGAAGGGGCTCGCGCACGAGCAGCAAAACGAGCGGCGCCAGCGCCACGCCAGCAATGCCGATCAGTGCAAAGGCCAGCCGCCAGCCGAGCGCCGCTGCAATCCAGCCGCCCGATGCGTAGCCGAGCATGATGCCAGCCGGCAGGCCGAGCCCCCACAGGGCGAGCGCCGTCACTCGCCTGGCCGGCGGATAATAGTCCGCGATGATCGAATGTGAGGCCGGCACCGACCCTGCTTCGCCTAGCGCAACGCCGATACGGAAGAATATGAGCGAACCAAAGCCCGTCGCCAGCCCGGACAGCGCGGTCATGCCGCTCCAGGTCGCAAGCGACGCGGCGATGATATTGCGGCGGTTCAGCCTGTCGGCGAGCCGTGCGATGGGCAACGACAAGGTCGCGTAGAAAAGGGCGAAGGCGAGACCGGTCAATAGTCCCAGTTGCGCGTCGCTGAGCCCCAGTTCGCGCTTGATCGGTTCCTGAAGTACCGAAAGGACCGTGCGGTCGATATAATTGAACATCGACACGAGCGCGAGCATGATGAGCATCAAGGTTCGACGACGGTTGTTATTGTCCGATGGCGCGATGTCCGCAGCCGGACCGGATACCGAAACTATCATGCATCGTCCTTTCCGTCTCGCGCGGTGGAGACGAGCGTTAAAGAATAGCCGACGGGATGCGAGGGAGGACCAGCCTTTCAAGCTGGTCCTCCCGAAAGAAGCGGCGTAGGCATGTCGTCGTTTCGACGCGACTCCCCGTCTAACGGGAATGGCTAGCAATTCGCCCGAGCCATTCCACCCCGCTCCGCTTCCTTCGACATGTGCATCAGAAGCGGAAACGCACACCGGCCGTCAATGTGCGTCCCGATATGTTATACAGGGTGATGAGGGTGGGATAGATCAATCCCGGTGCCGCCGCAGCCGCGACGAGTGGAGGTTTGCGATCGAACAGGTTGTTCGCTGTCAGGAAGAATTCCGGCTCTCCCGCAACGTCGAACTTATAGGACATGGTTGCGTCGGTATAGAAAACCGGCTTGATCGCGGGAACGGCGTAGAATGTCGCCGGATCGTTCTTGAGATTGCCGATCGTCACCTTTCCTATCATCGATTCCTGTACGAACAGCGTGAACCCGCCGTTGCTATAGTTCGCGCTCAGGGTCGAACGGATCTTGGGATAGGCATAGCCCGTCTGGCTGTTCACGCCATGCCCGGCATAGTCAATGATCGGCGCGATCGAGTTGGTCTGCGACGTATAATGCATCAGGTAATTGAGGTAGCTGCGCAGCGTAAGGTTGCCGTCGCCCAGGCGCGTATTGTACGACAGTGCAAAGTCGATCCCGCTGGTTTTCAGGAAGCTGATATTCTGCGTTATCAGGCTGACTGACGTGGGATAGTTCGCCGGAGACCTGTCGCTGAAGGGCAGGGGACGGGAGATCAGGCTGCATGTCGGTGATGTACCGCCCGATGTTTCGCATTCGTTGACGACGTCGTTCAGCCCCTGCGTCGTGATCGCGCCCTTGATCCGCAGGTTATAATAGTCGACCGAAGCGGTGAAACCGGGAAGGAAGCGGGGGCTCAGCACCGCACCCGCCGAGAAGGTGTCGCCGATTTCCGGGTCCAGATTGGGGTTGCCGCCGCTGAACTGGCGTATCGAATCGCTGGTCTGCGTGTGCGGATCGGTGAAGTTGACCGGCTGCGTCTGGATGCCGGCGAACAGTTCGAACAGTGATGGCGCACGAATGTCACGCGATCGTGTGACGCGGAACATGAGGCCATCGAGCGGCTTGTAAACGCCGCCGAGCTTCCAGGTCGTCACGCTGCCGCTGGTACTGTAATCGGTGATGCGTGCGGCGCCGTTGAGGCTCAGTTCCCTGGCAAACGGCTGATCCTTGAAGATGGGCACGGCCGCCTCGACAAAGGCTTCCTTGATCTTGACGGTGCCGGCCGCTTCGCCGACGTTCGTGTTGTTGAATCGCGTCAGGCGGTTGGCGGGAATGCCGCGCAGACCGGTCGTATCCAACGCGACGGAAGGGTTGGAATTGGACGTCAGCGCCAGTTCCTGCTTGCGATACTGGCCGCCCACCGCGACCGTGACCGGGCCCGCCGGCAGTTCGAACAGCTCGCCTCCGGCCGACAGAACGAAATCATCGGTCGAATTTCGGGCGCGATAGCGCGACACGCCCATGGCATAGTCAAATGCCGCTGTTGAAGGCGTGCCTGCGCCAAAGGCGTTCATCGGCACGCATCCGGGGTACAGGCCGGGATTGGTCAGCGTGACCCGGCAAACGATCGAGCCATCTGGCGCGTGAACGGCATCGAGCGCTGCGGCTAGCTTGGGAATTTCAAACTGATTCTGCGCGAAATTGGTGATGGAGGTGCCATGGGTGTAGTCGGCCGATATCGTCCACCCGCCCAGCTTCCATTCCAGGCCGCCATTGACGAGGTAGGCGTCCGTCTGTTCCCGTGTCGGGATCGGACCGCGTTCCGAGATGAACCGGAACATGGTGAAGGAGTCGTTCGGCCCCATTTTTGCCTGGACTGACGGGTCGAGAAAGGCGTTGCCGCTGAAGAAACGGAAACCCAGTATCGACTGCGCCTGCGTGTCATAGCTGGTTACGCTGCGCGAATAGCTGCCTTGGACATGGGCCGTCAGCGCGTCGGTCAGGTCGTAGGAAAACCTTCCGTAGCCCTGCGTCGTGGTGAGCGGCGCGATCAGCTGATTGTTGCCGGGCAGGTACAGACCGTCGCCGCCGACATTGGTGCCGACAGTACCGGTGGGCGTTCCCCTGTTTATGGGGCGCACTGTGCCGCCGGGCAAAAAGATCGAGTTTGTGAGCGACGATGCCGTGCTCGTATTGATCAGCCCGTTATTGAGGTCGTTGGTGGCGAGGCGCAGGTTGGGAAGGAAAATGAACGGGTTGGCTTGACGCCCCGCCGCCGATGTGGAGCCGGCTACCGACCCCACCGCCGCATAGGCATCGTTGCCATAGATGCGCGCGCTGCGCTTGATACCCTCGCTGTCCGACCGTTCGGCGGAAAGCAGCAGATGCCCTCGATCATCGGCGAAACTAACCCCCCCAGCGACACCGATGCGGTAGTTGCCAAGATCGCCACGGGTCGAAACGCCGCGCTGCGCGACCCCCTTGAGGCCCTTGAAATTCTTGTCGAGGACGAAGTTGACCGCACCACTCACCGCGTCGGAGCCGTAGACGGCGGAAGCGCCGCCGGTGACGACGTCGACGCGCTGGATGAGGAGTTGCGGGATCGTATTGACGTCCACCGCGCCCCTGAAGGTCGTTGGCGGCACGCGGATACCGTCGAGCAGGATGAGGGCGCGGGTGGGGCCCACGCCGCGCAGATTGAGCAGGTTGCCATGCTCGCCGCTGTTACCCTGCAACTGGGTGTTGGCGGTGGGGCTGACGGAGTTGGCGAACTGCGGCAGTTTGTTGATGGCGTCCGCCAGGTTGGAAGGGGTCGCTTTTGCAAGTTCGGTTGTGGGGGCGACCGTCACTGGCGTTGGCTGATCGAACCCGTCGCGAACGACGCGGGTGCCCGTGACGATGATATCGGTCGCGGATGCCGAACCTGTTCCTGTTCCCTCCGCTTGCGCAGGGGCACTGCCTTCAGTCTGAGCGGGTGCCGTCTGCGCGAATGCAGATGTCACCATCGCAAAAGAGGCGATGCCCGTCAGCAGCGTCACTCGCAGCAGGGTCTTTGTCCTGTCAGTCATGTCTCTCTCCCAATAAAGCGGGGCATTCATTGTGCATTCCCGCAAATTCAGTTTCGGTTGGAAAAAGTTGGCTTCAGGTCGCGCCGGCCTCCTGCGCGGCCATCCATGCCGCGCGTGCCAGGGGGCCAATGCGGGTCACGATTTCGCCGGCGTTTCCTGCCGTCTGCACGCCGTCGCGAGCGCGTCCGGCAATGCCTTGCAGGATGGCGGCGACCCGGAACAGGTTGAAGGCGCGGTAGAAGGGATGGGTCGGATCGGCGTCGATCCCGGTCCACTCGCAATAGCGACGTGCATAATCCTCTGCCGTGGGAATGCCGAGCGCTGCCAAATCCGCGCCGCCCAGCGTACCGCGTACATCGACCCCTTCGGGCCGGAACCATTCCATCATATGATAGGTGAGGTCGCCAAGGGGATCGCCCAGCGTCGACAGTTCCCAGTCCACGACAGCAACCACGCGCGGCTCGGTCGGATGGACCAGCAGATTGTGGAAGCTATAATCGCCATGAATGATGGTGGTGCGCTCGCTGGTCTCGGGCACGGCATCCGGCAACCAGGCGATCAGGCGATCCATCTCGGGAATGACGCGCGTCGCCGACGCCTCATATTGGCGCGACCATCGTGAAATCTGGCGCGCGAAATAATTGCCGGGGCGGCCATAATCTTCCAGCCCGATCGCCTTGAAGTCGACCATATGCAGGCGGGCGAGCGTCTCGTTGGCCGAATCATAGATCGCTGCACGCTCTTCGCGCGTCAGGCCGGGCATGCGCGGGTCCCAGAAGCTGCGGCCGGGCACATAGCGCATCAGGTAGAACATCGTCCCGATGACAGCTTCATCCTCGCACAGGACCAGCGGCTCCGCGACCGGCAGACCCGCCTCGAACAGGGCGCGGGTAACGCGAAATTCGCGATCGACCGCATGCGCAGACTTGAGCAGGACACCCGGCGGCTTACGGCGCAGGACATAACGGGCGTCCGGCGTCGTCAGCAGGAAAGTGGGATTGGACTGGCCGCCTTCGAACTGCTTGACTTGTATCGGGCCGACAAAGCCGGACACCGCTCCGGTCAGATAGCGTTCCAGCACGGCTTCGTCGAAAGCGCTGTTGGGCGCGACATCGACCGTGCTGCCGATGGTGGCTGCGGGCTCCGCGCTCAATGGCTTGCCTCCGCGCGATCATTGTATTTGGCCAGTTCCATGCGAGCCAACTGGCGCTCATGCACTTCGTCGGGGCCGTCGGTCAGCCGCACGATGCGGGTGTTGGCCCATAGTTCGGCGAGGCCAAAATCATCGCTGACGCCGCCGCCGCCATGCGCCTGAATGGCGTCATCCACGATCTGCTGCGCCATTTTGGGCGCGGCGATCTTGATCATGGCGATTTCGGCGCGGGCGGCCTTGTTGCCGACCGTGTCCATCATGTGTGCCGCCTTCATGCAAAGAAGGCGCGCCATCTCGATTTCGCAGCGCGCCCGCGCGATCCGTTCTTCCCATACCGAATGGCTGGCGATCGCTTTGCCAAAGGTATGACGCGATAGCAGCCTCCGGCACATTTTTTCCAGCGCGACCTCCATGGTGGCGATATTGCGCATGGTGTGATGGATGCGGCCCGGCCCCAGGCGGCCTTGCGCGATCTCGAAACCGCGCCCTTCGCCCAGCAGCATGTTTTCCGCCGGCACGCGGACATTTTCCAGCTTGACCTCGAAATGGCCATGCGGCGCATGGTCGTATCCAAAGACAGGCAGATGGCGCACCAGCGTCACGCCGGGCGTGTCGCGCGGCACGAGGATCATGGACTGCTGGCTATAGGCCGGCGCATCCGGATCGGTCTTGCCCATCAGGATGAAGAAGGCGCAGCGCGGATGGCCGGCGCCCGAAGACCACCATTTGCGGCCGTTGATGACATAGTCGCCACCGTCGCGACGGATTTCGGTGCGTATATTGCGCGCATCGGATGATGCAACATCAGGCTCCGTCATCAGGAAGGCTGATCGGGTTTCACCATCGCGCAGGGGGATCATATATTCCTCCTTTTGCGCGGGCGTGCCGTAACGGTGAAGAACCTCGAAATTGCCGGTGTCTGGCGCCATGCAGTTGAACACTTCGCTAGCAAAGGACACGCGGCCCATCAGTTCAGCGATGGGTGCATATTCGACGTTGGAAAGGCCGACGCTGGTGAAATATTCGTCGTCATGATCCGAGGGGGGCATGAAGATGTTCCACAGGCCCTTCGCCTTCGCCTTTGCCTTCAACTCGTCGAAAACGGGTGGAATTTCCTTCCAGCGGTCGATCGCTTTCAACTGTTGGTGGTAGACGGGAATAGCGGGAAGGATATGTTCGTCCATGAAAGCGCGGACGCGCTCCATCCATTCCTTGGATTTCGCAGACTGCTCGAAATTCACGTCACCTCTCCTGTGCACGGCGTTCCGTTGTCCGCCCGCTTATGCTTGTCGACCGACCGAGCGGTCGAGTCATTTTTTAGTCGACCGACCGGTCGGCTGTCAAACTGGTCAGGAAGAAATTTTTGAGTTGACGTCCGACCAGTCGGTCGATCATTTGTTGGAGCAGGAGAGACGCAATGATGACAAGTCCGATAATGGATGACGCGCTGCTGAAAGGATGTGCGCCCTATACACTCGCTGGCTTCGCCAAATTCCGTTCCGTAATTGATTCGGACGGTGCGGTGCCTGCCGTGATGAAGGCGTTGTTCGCTGCTGTGGCGGCGGTCGATCGTCGCCATCTGGCGCTGGCGCGTCGCGAATTGCAGCGCGGCGTCACACTGGGTTTGACGTTACGGGATGCGACGGCGGGGCTCATCGTGTTGACCAGCCTGCGCGGCGAGGCGGCTGCCGCTGATTTCGCGACGATCCTGTCGGAATGTTTCGGCGATCAGGCCGCGCCTGCGCCGCAGCCCCTGCCGGATGCCGCGCCGGGCGAAGCAATCGACAATTTCACGGCCTATTTCGGCACGATCCCGCCATCGCTCAAGCAGTTGCTGCGTCTGTGTCCGGATGCGGCCAACGGCTATTATCTGATACGGCGGGGCAGTATCGACGCCAATCCGCTGTCGCCCAAGCACGGCGAACTGCTGCTGCTGGCAATCCTCGCGGCCGGCTACAGCCCGATGGCCGCGACCCATGTGCGCGGGGCCCGCAATGCCGGAGCAAGCGACGAAGAAATCGCCGAGGCGGTGCTGTGCGCGGTGCCCGCTGCGGGCATTGCCGCCTGGATGGCGGTCGGCGCGATGCTGGGCCCACCCGAAGAGGGCGGCATTCCGCGCTGAACCGTTTTCAACCCGATTACGCGAAACTTTTTACCCAAGGAGACTATCAGTGGCACTCGAAAAAGACGTCATTCAATATGAAGTGGCCGACAACGGCATCTGCACGATCTGGCTGAACCGTCCGCATGTGAAGAACTGCGTCAGCCCGCAACTGCTCAAGGATCTGGAAGTGGCCGTCGATCGCGCCGCTGAAGATGACAAGGTGCTGGCCGTCGTGTTCCGCGGCCGTGGCAATACCTTCTGCGCCGGCGCGGACCTTGGTCAGCTGGTCGGCCCGGTGCTGCATGAAACGAGCACCTCGCTTCAGCTCGCTATCGACTCGGCGCGCACCTATGACAAGATTTACAATATGAAGAAGCCGACCATCGCCTGCGTCGAGGGCTATGCCGTCGCCGGCGGTTTCGAACTCTTCATCTCGTGCGATTTCGGCATCGCCGCTGATGACGCCAAGATTGGAGACTTCCACATCCGTCGCGCCCTGTTCGGCGGCGCCGGCCCGATTTATCGCCTGCCGCGCTACATCGGCATGCGCAAGTCGAAGGAACTGATGCTTACCGGCAAGCTGCTGACCGGCGTCGAATGCGTCGAATGGGGCCTGTGCAACGCGTCGGCACCGAGCGGCGAGCCGCTGGAGCAGCTGATCCAGGACTTCTGCGCGCCGCTGATCGACAAGAGCCCCTTCTGCATGTGGATGACCAAAATGGCGGTCAACCGCGGCATGGACGCGGATACCAACTCGCTCATCACGCTGGAAACCATGACGTGCAACGTCGTCCACCACTCGGCCGACGCGAAGGAAGGCGTGGCCGCCTTCCTCGAAAAGCGTCCGGCAGTCTGGACGGGCAAGTAAGCCATGGCGATCAGCATGGTCGTTCTGGCCAGCCGGCCGACAGACTGGACGCACGAGCAGTTCACGACCTGGTGGCGGGGCCCTCACGCCGACGCCGCCAGGGTCTTGCCCGGGCTGATAGCCTATCGCCACGGCGCGGTGATGAAGGATTTCGACAATCCCGAAATGCCCGGCTGGGACGGTCATGCTGTCCTGACCTTCTCCGATCAGGCCGCCCTCGACACCGCCTTCGCATCGCCCGAATGGAAGGCGGCGACGGCGCAGACAAAGGGGATGGGCGGCCGCCGCATCATCCTCATTACGCAGGAAGTCGATTTGTTGGTGGAGAAGGCGGATGGTTGATCTGAAGCCGGGCTTTGCCGCCGGTCAGTTCCGGCTGGACGGCAAGCGCGCACTGATTACCGGCGGGCGTGGTGCACTGGCGGAAGCGATGGCGGCGACCCTGGCGGACCTTGGTTGCGCGGTGGCGCTCGCCTCGCGCACGGAAGGGGAATGCGCCGCTATCGCTGCCGTCGTGGGCACGCGCTTTGGCGTGCCCGCCATCGGTCTCGCATGCAGCGTCGCCGATGAAGAGTCGGTCGAGGCAGCAGTCTCGACGGTGGTGGACAAGCTGGGCGGGCTCGACGTCCTCGTGAACAATGCGGGCGCGTCCTGGTGGGGGCTGCCGCAGGACATCCCGCTCAAGGGCTGGCAAAAGGTGATGGACGTGAACGTCACCGGCACCTTCCTTGCCTGTCGTCACGCGGCCCGCCACATGATCCCGAACGGCGGCGGCGCAATCGTCAATATCGCGTCGGTGGGGGCATTCATTTCCTATCAGCCGGACGCGGGACAGGTCGTGCCCTATACGACCAGCAAGGCGGCGATCGTTCACCTGACCAGCGACCTTGCCGCCCAGTGGGCGCGCGATGGCATCCGCGTGAACGCGATCGCGCCCGGCTCGATCGAGACGGGCATGACGGAGACGCTCGACCCCGCGATCCAGGAAAAGACGCGGGAGGGCATATTGCTGCGTCGCTTTGGCCGGCCCGAAGAAGTTGCGGGCACGCTGGCGCTGCTTGTCTCCGATGCGGGTAGTTTCATCACCGGACAGACCTTTCTCGTTGACGGAGGGCAATCCCTTGCCTGAAGATTTCAGCCATCCGCCGCTTGACTGGGGGGCGCAAAGGCTCTGGCCCCAGTTCGACGCGCTGGCCATTGCCGATCCCGACGCGCTGACGCTGGCCGATTGCCAGGACCGGCTGTGGAGCCGGGGCCAGATGCGCGAGATGGCGACCGGCATCGCCGGGCAGCTGGCAGAGGTGGGGGTTGGCGAAGGGGCGCGCGTGCTGGTGCCCGGCTACAAGACGCCCGCGACGATCGCGACGGCGCTTGCCGTATCGTCGCTTGGCGCAGTGTTCTGTCCTGTCTCCCCAAAGCTGGGCGGCGGCGACCTTGCCGTGCTGGAAGGATTGCTCGGCCACGCAGCGATGGTCGTTCCGGCGGACGGTGAAAGCGTCAAGGTGATTGCCGCTGAGGGCCTCCTTTCCACTGACCCGCGCGACCGCGATACCGTCCTCATCGGTTTCACATCGGGCAGCACCGGCGTGCCGAAGGGCGTCATGCATGGCGCAGGCGCGCTTAACTATGCAACGCGCGCCTGCGCGGCCATTGCCGGGCTCCAGCCGGATGACGCGATCCTGGGCATCGTCCCTCTCGATAGCGCGCCGGGATTTACCTTCACGGCCCATTTCGCGCTGTCGCTTGGCCATCCTCTGGTGCTGGTCGATCAATGGATTCCCGCTGAAGCGTTGCGCCGGGCGGAACGCTATCATTGCGGCTGGGCCATAGCAGTGCCGACACATCTGTTCACAATGGTGGAGGCAGCGCGACAGGGCGAATGGAGTGGCCACCTGCCGCTGCGCGCGATGGCCGTTGGCGGCAGTGCGATGACGGCCGAACTGATTGCGGACGCCGATGATCTGCTTGGGCTCAAGGCGCTGCGCATGTTCGGCATGTCGGAATGTATGGGCCATGCCTCCACGCGGCCGACCCATTCGCTGGAACGGCGACAGATGTTCGACGGCATCCCGTTTCCAGGCACCCAGGAGGAGGCGTTCGACGCCGACATGAAGGCCTTGCCGCGCGGATCGCGCGGGCAGGCGGGCGTGTCCGGTCCCTCGCTGTTCCTGGGCTATGCGCACGGGCTGGGCGCGGGTCAGGAAAGGCTGACCCCCGACGGCTTCTACCTGACCGGCGATGAGATCATCCGGGACGACGATGGCTTCGTCCGCGTGGTCGGCCGGATCAAGGACCAGATCATCCGCGGCGGCTTCAACATCGACCCGGCGGAAGTCGAGGCGGCGCTGCTGCGCCATCCGGCCATTGCCGAAGTCGCCGTCGTGGCCGTACCGGAACGCAAGCTGGGCGAACAGGCCTGTGCCGTGTGCCGGTTGCGGCCGGGGGAACAGACCATCGACCTGCCGGCTCTGCTGGATCATATGGCGGGGCAGGGCGTGTCGCGGAAAAAATGGCCCGAACATCTGGTGCTGGTCGATACGATGCAGGTCACGGCGACGGGCAAGCTCGACAAGAAGGCCATGGCCGTGATCGCCGTCGATACAGTGACGCAGCGTCGCGCGACATCCAGCGCCGCTTAGGAGATTGTATATGACGGATTTTGCAACGCGCGCGGTCGTGAACGGCGTCGCGATCATCATGCTCGACAACCCGCCCGTAAATGCCCTGTCAGCGGCCTTGCGCGGCGCAACTCTCGGCGCGTTGCGGACGTCGATCGCAGATGCAGAAACGCAGGCCATCGTCCTGATTTGTGCCGGCCGTACCTTCAGCGCGGGCGCGGACATCACCGAATTCGGCAAGGCTCCGCAGGAACCGAGCTTTGCCGCCCTCTTCGATTGCATCGAACAGTCGCCCAAGCCCGTCATCGCGGCCATTCATGGCACGGCGCTGGGCGGCGGTTTCGAACTGGCGCTGGCCTGTCACTACCGGATCGCGACGGAAGGGGCGAAGGTCGGTCTGCCCGAAGTGCATCTGGGCATCTTGCCCGGCGCGGGCGGGACGCAGCGCGTGCCCCGCATCACCGGGGCTCAGGCGGCACTGGAGATCATTACATCGGGCCGACAGGTTCGCGCGAAGGAAGCGCTGTCGCTCGGCCTGGTCGATGCGCTCGCTACTGACCCCGGGCTGCGTGAGGCGGCGCTGGCCTTTGCTGTCGACGTGGTGGCGAAGGGCGCGCAACTGCCCCGCATCCGCGACCGCGAGGATCGCGTCACCGCCGATCGCGCGAACCCCGGCCTGTTCGATGATTTCAAGACCGCGAACGCTCGTCAGTTCAAGGGATTCGTTGCGCCGGGCGCCATCGTTGAGGCGGTGAAGGCCGCAGTAGCATTGCCTTTCGAGGAAGGGATGGCACGGGAAACGGCCCTGTTCGAACAGCTTGTCTCTAGTCCCGAATCCGTGGCGCAGCGGCATGTCTTTTTCGCCGAACGCGAAGCCGGGCGCGTACCGGATGTGCCTTCGGACGCCCCTATGATCGACATCGCCAGCGTCGGCGTCATCGGCGCGGGCACGATGGGCGGCGGCATCACGATGAATTTCCTCAATGCCGGCATGCCCGTCACACTGGTCGAAATGACGCAGGAAGCGTTGGATCGCGGTATTGGCGTCATCCGTCGTAACTATGAAGCGACCGCGAAAAAGGGGCGCATGACGGCCGAGCAGGTCGAACAGCGGATGGCGCTCATCACCCCCGCACTTGCTCTGGGCGCGCTGGCTCAGGCCGATCTCGTGATCGAGGCGGTGTATGAAAGCATGGACGTCAAGACCGAAATATTCGGCAAGCTGGACAAGATTGCCAAACAGGGCGCGATCCTGGCGTCGAACACGTCCTTCCTTGACCTCAACCGCATTGCCGCCGCGACAACGCGCCCGGAATGGGTGATCGGTCTGCATTTCTTCTCGCCGGCCAACGTCATGCGCCTGCTTGAAGTCGTGCGCGGGTCGGCCACGTCGAAATCGGTGGTGGCGACGGCGATGAAGCTCGCCAAGCGGATCGGCAAGGTCGCCGTGCTCAGCGGCGTGTGCGACGGCTTCATCGCCAACCGTCTGCTCGCCCCGCGCGGCTATCAGGCCGAAGCGATGATGCTGGAAGGCACGCCGATCGAGGCGATCGACCGGGTGCTGGTCGATTATGGATTTGCCATGGGGCATTTCCAGATGATGGATCTGGTCGGGCTGGACGTCATCGCCCGCGATGCGAGCGAGCGCACGGTGATGGGCGATCTGGTCGCTGCCGGCCGGTTGGGGCAGAAGCGGGGCGCGGGATATTATGATTATGACGACAAGCGCCGGTCGAGCGCTTCGCCGCTCACCGCCGACCTGATCGCACAGGTCGCTGCGGAAAAGGGGATCGCGCACCGGCCGACCGTGGGCGATGACGCCCTGCTGGCGCGGCTGCTCTATCCGGTCGTGAACGAAGGCGCAAAGATATTGGAGGAGGGCATCGCGCTGCGCGCCTCCGACGTCGATATCGCCGCTATCCTCGGCTATAACTGGCCGGTCTATCGGGGTGGCCCACTCTGCTGGGCCGACCATGTCGGTTTGCCGAAAATCGTGAACGAGATGCACGTGCTGGAAGCGGAATACGGGGCGACGTTCCGTCCGGCGCCGCTGCTGTTGCGGCTTGCGGGCGAAGGACGTGGATTCGTCGGATGAGCGCCGCTGTGAACCGGTCCTGGCGGCTGGCGCGTCGTCCCGAAGGCGCAGTGTCCGTTTCCGATTTCGCCTACACGGAGGAAGCGTTCGTTGCACCTGACCTGCGTGATGGTGAGGTACTGGTCACCGGCCGCATCTTTTCCTGTGCGCCGACGATCCGCAACTGGCTGAACCCGCCCGACCGCGCCTATCGTGCGTCGATCGGTATTGGCGACCCGATCCGGGGTATGGCGGTGGTGGAGGTCACTCAATCGCGCCATCCCCGGTTCACGCCCGGCATGCTGGCGACAGCCGTCGCGCCTTGGCAGGATTATGCCGTGCTCCGCCCCGACGACGCCGCTGTCCCTGTCACACCGATGCCGGAAGGTATGGATCCGGTCGATCTAATGACGCTCTATTCGCCAAACAGTCTTACCGCCTATTTCGGAATCTTCGCAGTGGGCGAGGTAAAATCCGGGCAGACGGTGCTGGTGTCCGGCGCCGCCGGATCAGTCGGGGCAATGGCATGCCAGATGGCTGGGATTGCCGGCGCGCGCGTCGTAGCGCTAGCGGGCGGGCCAGAGAAATGCCAATGGCTGACCGAATGTTGCGGCGTTGCGGCGGCAATAGACTATCGCTCGAATGACGTTGCTGGACAAATGGAACTGGCATGTCCCAATGGCGTGGACATGTTTTTCGACAATGTCGGCGGCGATATTTTGCAGCACGCAATCAATCACATGGTCCCGCACGGCCGCATCGCTGTATGCGGGCAGATTGCAGCGTATGATACCGATCGGCCAGCGTCCGGACCAACGGACATGATGAAGATAGTATATGGCCGGATCCGTTTGGAAGGTTTCGTGGTCGGCGACTTCGCCAATCGCTACGATTGTGCGATAGCAGATATTCAGCGATGGGCTGTTGAGGGATTGATCCATGTCCGCAAAGACATGCGAGAAGGCTTCAAGGCACTCCCTTCAGCATTTGCGGATTTATTTGCAGGGCGTAATAAAGGGACGTTGCTTGTTCGTAATGAATCTGATGATTTTGGGAGACGTGAAGGAGGCTGATTTATGCAAGGTTCTGCCGCAATGAAAGCAATGGCGCGGTGGACTTGGCGATAAGCTGTTGACTCCGCTTCCCCGCTTCGGAGATTCCGACTGAGGCTGGGGACCGAAGCGTTGATCCAGTCGGAGACCGTCTTGAGTCGGCCTATTTCGTGCTCAGACATGCCGTGCGACCGGCAGCTATTCCCCATTACGGGTCCGAACCTGACATTCGCCTATCGGCCAATCGCGGGCACCCGGAACGAGAGACCTGACGGTCCGCAGCTGAGAGCAAGAAATTGTCGGCTGAACGTCTCAGAAGGGTCGAGCGCGGACGCGCTACAGGTGGTGCGGTGCACCGGCGCGGCGTACCGGCCATTGCCGACGAAAAGTGCGAGAACGCCCAATATGTTGCAAACGACGTGTCACTTCGCGCCACCTGATGCCGTCGAGCAGCTTGTCGCGAATTACTGCAAGGCATCTTCTGAAGCCCTTGTCAGGTCGCGACATCCGTAACTATACCGATACTCAGCGGAAGAATTAAAATTTATTTTCATCCTGAAGTCTAGGAGGTCAGGATGAAAAACGTATTGCTGCTCGTCCATGATGATGAGGGCCAGGAAGCCCGGCTGCAGGCTGCATTGGATCTGACCCGCGCACTTGGCGGTCACTTGCGTTGCGTCGATGTCACGCCACTGATAGTTGTCGCAGGAGGTATGTATGTCGGCATCGGGCAGGGCGCCGTGCTGGTGGATGAGCGGGAGAGCGAGGCGCGCAACAAGGAGCGGCTCACGGCTCGGCTGGCGAAGGAAGACGTCCCCTGGGACTGGATCGACGTAACCGGAGAATTTGCAAGCTGCCTGTTGAAGGAAGCCAGCCTTGCCGATGTGGTCGTCCTGAACCGGCAGCTGGACCAATTTCCCTTGCCGGACATGCGGATGGTGACCAGCCAGGTTCTGATGCATGCGCGCGTGCCCGTGCTTGCGGTGCCCCAGACACTTGAGCGCTTTAACATCGGCAGGGCTGTGCTGGCATGGGATGGCAGGGCGTGCTGCATTGCGACGATGCGCGCGTCGGCGCCGCTGCTTGCGCTGGCGGACGAGGTGGAGGTGCTGACAATCCACGATGGATCGATCGAGGCGGCGCCCGCCGACGCTGCGCGCTATCTGTCGCGGCATGGCGTCGATACGACGATCCGCAGCATAAACGATCGACTGCATCCGATTGAAACCATCATCGAAGAGGAATGTGCGCGGTTCCGGGCCGACTATCTGGTCATGGGCGCTTATGGGCGCGGGAGGCTGATGGAAACATTTGGTGGCGTTACCAAGCGGCTGCTGACGCGCAGCAAATATCCCTTGTTGCTGGGCCATTGAGGCGGATGCGGCGTAGAGCCGCCGCTCCATCAGGACCTGCGCGGCCATTTCGTCAGGATCTGGACGATTTCGGCCGCAGGGTGTTTGACAAGGTCCTTGTCCACTTCCGCGATCAGCCTTTTCCTGATCGCCGGAGTATAATGATCCCGCAGGACGTGGAGCGTCGCCGGTGGTGCGACGACGATGATGTCAGATCCATGTTCGGCGGCGTTTTCGGCCAAAGTCTCTGCCGCTTCGATGGCAAAACGATCTTCCCGCAGTTGATGAACATCGGCCTGCTGGTAGCTGCTTCTGGCCCCGCCCATGCTGGAAAAGCTGACGCCTGGCGCGTCAGTCAGCTGTTCCCTATTGGGCTGGTTGTCGATCTCGCGATGGGCGACGACTGACAGTTCAGGGTAAAGAGCGTCGCCCTCATTCTTCATCACCAGCATCCTCGAGCCGTCGGTGACGAGCAGGATCGTTCCATAGGCGATTTTCATGATCAATCTTCCCTTAATTGCAGACCCCGATAGAGGTCGCGAACTCTTCGGACGAGGATGCGGGAGAGTCCCGGCCGGTCCGCAGGCGCATTATGGGTCGTTGAACCCGACATGCGATATTGGGGCTTTCCCTTATGGCCCTGGATATGCCCATGGCGATGATGGGCTCTTCGGTCTGACCGTCGGCCTGAGTCCGCTGGCGAAATCGGGGTGAGAAACGTGCAGGAGAGTGCAGGACTGCTTCCCTATCGCTGGCATGAAGGAAGATTGCAGGTCTTTCTGGTGCATCCAAGCGGCCCTTATTGGCCGCGAAAGGACGAGGGCGCCTGGCAGATCGCCAAGGGCGCGCCGCTGCCGGGCGAGGCGCTATCCAACACGGCTTTGAGGGAGTTTCAGGAGGAGGTGGGCATGCGGCCCGCCCCCATTCCCTGGCCGCTCGCTCGCATTCGCCAGAAAGGCGGCAAATGGGTGAAGGCCTTTGCGGTGGAGGCGGAGCTTGAGCCAGCCAATCTGGTGAGCAACATGTTCGAACTGGAATGGCCATCCCGCAGCGGGACCGTGCAATCCTTCCCAGAGATCGACCGGGCGAACTGGTTCACCCTTGAGGAAGCGCGCGACAAGATACTGACCAGCCAAATACCGTTGCTGCTTGCGCTGGAGCAGGCAGTGCCCGCGCGATGAGATGTGGCCGGCCATGACCGTATCTATTCAGCGGGAGGCCTGCATATGAGCCTGACGACGCAGCTTTCGATCGCGACCGGCGCCGTTGCGGCGACCGTTCTCGTTCATCTGACCGGTCTGGCGGCGTTACTCGCTATCCTGCGCCGCCACCGCCATGCCGCACGGATGGTGGTCGCGCTGTTCGTCAACGGCATGGCGATATTGCTCGCCGCGTTCGGGCTGTTCGCGCTTCATGCCATTGAGATCTGGCTTTGGGCGGCCCTATATCGGCTGTTGAACGTTTTCCCCAATTTTGAAGAGGCGCTGTATTTTTCAACCTCGACCTATGTGACCATCGGTTATGGCGATGTGGTCCTGCCAGCAGGCCAGAGAATATTGGGTGTGATAGAGGGCGCGAATGGCATCATATTGATCGGCTGGTCGACGGCTTTCTTCTTTTCGATCGTCGATCGGTTGAAGCTGCTGGAGCGGAATTTGCAGAAAGGCTGATTAGCGCAGCTTGCCTTAGAGCAGCCTCGCAGCGCCGGGGATGAAAGCCACGGCGCTGCGCCAGAGCATGTAAAGGGCTACGATGAAGATGAGCCCGGCCAAGATGCTGGTGAGGCGCCCGGTCCGCTCACCCAGCTTTTCCGCCGCCCGCGTACCCGCGATGCTGCCCGCCACGCCCCCCGCCACGAAGACGAGCGCCAGCAGCCAGTCGACGAGGCCGGAGAAGGCATAGTTGGTCGCCGTGATGAGGCCGAACGCCGTAGCGGCGATCAGCGAGGTGCCGACGGCCATCAGCATCGGCATGCCGGTGGATGCGACAAGGCCGGGGACGATCAGGAAGCCGCCCCCTATGCCGAAGAAGCCGGAAAACAGGCCCGAGCCAAGTCCGTAGCCGATCACCTGCGGCGCCTTTTCGCGATTGCATTCCGCGCCGGGATTGCCGGGATTGCCACGGCCCTTGAGCATCAGCCCGCCGACCAGCAGCATGACGAGGGCAAAGAGGAACAGCAGCTTTTCGCCGTTCACCATCTTGCCAAAACTAGACCCCGCGAAGGCTCCCGCGACGCCGGCCGCTGCGTACATGCCGCCGCAGCGCCATTTCACATGATGCGCGCGAGCGTGGTTGGCAAGGCCCGCAGCCGCATTGGCGGCCACCGCCAGCGCGCTTGTGCCGATCGCGACATGCGGGCTCGGCACCGAGCCGATCGCGCCGGGCAGCCCGTTGACGGTACGCAATATCTCCGTCCAGCCCTTGAGCCCGCGTACCTCGTTGCGAACCTTGTTGTGGCGGAGGTCGACCGCCGCGCCCTTGTAGAGGCTGACGCCGGGCTGGGGCGGCGGGCCGCGCAATTCGTCGGAAATAATGATGTGGGGTGCGGCGTCGATCAGCGTCATGATGAAATCGTTCTGGCTACCAATCATCATGGCGGAAACTGCGAGGAAGAAGCCGACGCCGACGGCCACGCCGCTGACCGCGACGATGGTCTGGCGACGGCGGCCGACGAGATGCCGGGCGGCAACGCTGGCCAGCAGCCGCAGCTGACCGGTCATCGCCCCACCCGCACGCGCAAATCGTCCTTGAGCTTTCCCTCTGGCGCTTTCACGACCATGTCGCCACGCGACAGGCCGGAGAGGATTTGCACCTCGTCGGTCCCGGCAATGCCGGGCGGACAGCCTTCGCATGAACGCGATGGCCGCGAACGCTCTAGGCTGTAGTGACATTTTAGGGATTTCGATATTGTTGGATTTGTGATTCACCACTGGCTTTTGGAGGCTGGTGTGGAAGGCGAGGTACTGAGGGACGATCAGTGGGAGCGGCTGCGGGA